>Ga0208243_1000041_pt1 | contig 168578 bp, 154 predicted proteins | sample Subbio2Aug_QV12A_FD_184826 | JGI IMG/M metagenome (GOLD analysis project Ga0208243, IMG submission 184826) | Serpentinite rock and fluid subsurface biosphere microbial communities from McLaughlin Reserve, California, USA - CR12Aug_QV12A (SPAdes) | ecosystem: Environmental > Terrestrial > Deep... | reverse complement strand
GTGCGCAGATTCCATGTCGGCACGGGTCATACAGAACCCACAACAGATGCCGGATATACGACTGCATGCGCTTCCGACTCGCCAGATCTATCGATCAGTTTCCTTGCTTTTCGGGGGAGTCCATATAGGATTGTTAGGTTTTGCCGGGTGGATTGAACTCAAACGTTTTCTCTCCCAAAGTGAAAATCGTTGGAAAGCCGGCTGATAATAATTTCGTGGCAAGGTTGGCAGGAGGCTTCGAATTCTTGGGTTGAAACGACAGATATACGTTTAACCCGCCATAAAAGGTAAGCTTTATTAAAAATAACTTGAACTGATCTGGGTCGGTAACCTGATAATAGAAAATATCCTGGTTGGCGCCGAGCTTTGGCTTATCTTTCAGATCAATCTCACTTCGGTCGCGAATAAATTCTACCCAAGTCTTCGAATTGTGGTCTCGGTGAAATAGGTAGCCAAGTAGAACCTTGATCTGGCCATTGAATCGCTTCCCAAAGTGGTGCCAATGCAGCCCATAACCAATGTGCTCAAAGCATCTATGTAGACGTGCAACGTCGGGCGTGCCCCAAATCACCTCGTGAAAAACGTTTGATTGCACCTCAATACGATGGATCTCCTTCTTTTCGAGCAAGACTTGGTCAAGGAGTTGATTTGCACTGCGTCGAATTGCACGGTCGACCTTCCCTAGCTTGTGCATGTAACCAATCGAGTTATTTCCGATGATCCCTGCCAAGCTGACCATTAAGAATTCATCGTCGTGCGATTTTGCCGAGTTGTGCAGTGTGCATGAGGGAACTGTTATCAGATTTACGCGGTAATTTGCACCACCGATGTCTTTCGGCTCAGGAAATAAGTTCCGCGGAGGCACATGCTCACGCGATGTAGCAACGGCTGAGCACATGTAACAGTGTGCTTGGGACATAGGAAAACCTAACTTAAAGTCGACATCATATCCGCCTAGCATCCTGGGATTGCGCCAGATATCCTGGATGACATGTCTGCCGAAGAGCCTCTCTACACGTAGCTACCGAACGCATACGCGATTTAGCTCGAAGCATGGATGGCGGTGAAACACGGCGTTGCGTGTGTGGCGCCGCATATGCTGGTGAAGATGGCGTTGATGATGAATGCGCTGTCCATCGGCCTCAATACATCGGCTTCCCGTCGTTCAGGTTCAGCCAGCCCTTGACGATGCGGTAGATGATCCAGACGGCGTTGGCGACGAGGATGAACCAGCCGATGGCGACCACGAAGAGGATGGCGCCGATGATGCCCCAGAGCAGGCCGAACCAGAAGGTGCGGATCTGCCAGCGGAAGTGGCTTTCGAGCCAGGTGCCGGCGACTTCGCCGCGTTTGATGTAGTTGATGACGATGGCGGCGATGGCCGTGATGCCGATCAGGAAGGAAGCGGCGTACAGGGCGTAGATGACGGTGGTCAGCGTCTTGGCCGACTTGTCGGCATCGCCGGTGGCGGGTGTGTAGTCCATGCGGTGTTTCCCCGGTGGTTCGTCCGGCAGTGTTGTCGCCAGGCGATGGTGTGGATGACGGGGATGATTCTGCAATATTTGCCGGGGATAGGCCAGCATCATGCGGAACGGCGTCTACAGGCTCAGCCAGCCCCAGGTAATCGCCAGCGTCAGCAGGGTGACCGGGACGCCGATGCGGGCGTGCTGGCGCCAGTCGATGGCGATGCCCTGTTTACGGGCGAGGTCGACGACGATGAGGTTGGCGATCGAGCCGACCAGCAGCAGGTTGCCGGCCAGGGTGCTGACCAGGGCCAGGGTGAGGCCGGCGTCCGGGGTTTTCAGGTGGGGTAGCAGGAGCATTACCGCCGGGACGTTGGAGACCAGGTTGGACAGGCCGACGCCGATGGCGAACAGTGGGCCGGCGTCGCCGAGGTGGATGCCGTGGCCGCCCAGCCAGGCAACTGCGGCGGCGGCCAGGCCGGTGGTTTCGAAGGCGTGGTTGACGACGAACAGGCCGACGAAGAGGACCAGCAGCTCCCAGTCGACGAAGCCCATCACGTGCGAGGAATGGAAGCGGCGCGAAAGCAGCAGCAGGCCGGCACCGACCAGGGCGGCGACTTCGCGCGGCCAGTCGGTGAACAGGAAGATGAACAGCAGGCAGCCGGCGACGGTCAGGCCCTTGGCCGTTTGCAGGCGGTCGAAAGCGGGCAGGGTCTCGTCGGCCGGGGCGGCGGTGGGCGCCTCGGTGGCGCGGCGCGGCGCGAAGACCAGCCAGGCCCAGAGCGCGAGCAGGCCGAGGATGACCGGCGGCAGCGCCTTGATCAGGTAGTCGGCGAAGTGCAGTTGCAGCACCGAGCCGATCAGCATGTTCTGCGGATTGCCGATCAGCGTTGCCGCCGAGCCGATGTTGGCGGCGCAGGCCAGGCCGACCAGGAAAGGCACCGGGTCGAGCCGGCGTTCGATGCACAGGCGGGCGACCACCGGCGTCATCGCCAGGCAGACGATGTCGTTGGAAAACACCGCCGACAGCGCGCCGGCAACGAAGATCAGCGCGCCGAGCAGCCAGGGTTCGGCCAGCGGCAGCGCGGCGACGCGGCGGGTGACTTCGGTGTAGAAACCGCCCAGGCGCATCTGCGCCGAAACGACCATGAAGGCGAAGAGCAGCAGGATGGTCGGCAGATGCACGGCACGCGCCGCTTCCTCGGTGCTCATCGCGCCGATGCCGACGACGGCGATGCCGCCGAGCAGCGCGACGCCGCTGCGGTCGAGCTTCAGTTTGGGCAGGCCGCCGAGGAACATGCCGAGGTAGACGACGGCAAAGACGGCGACGATGGCCGTCTGCAGCGGATGTGTCTCGATGGCGTGCAGCGGAGCGGCGAGTTCGGGGGTCATCGGTAGATCAGGAAAGCCTCGCGCTCGGCCAGCCAGGCGTTTTCGTCGGCCTGTACGGCGGCGTCAAGGTCGGCCGGGGTTGCGGCCGGATCGTCCACCCATTCGCGCAGCAGCGGCGAGCCGTTGATCAGGTCGATGGCCAGACGCTCGAATTCGTATTCGTAGCCGAAATCGCGCCAGATCGGGTAGTCCGGGTAAAGGTGGCGGATCGCCTTGAAGGCCAGCGCCTGCAGGCGCCAGGGCTGGAACGCGGTGTGGTCGTAATACGGGCCTTCGGTGTGGATTTGCAGCGCCTGGCAGAGCTGGCCGTGGAATTTGTGGAAGGTCGGTTCGAACCAGCAGGCGCGCAGCTTGCAGCCGTCGAGCCAGTCGGGCGCCAGCGCTCGCATCTCGGCCAGCACCGCCGCCGCGTCGATATCCGGGGCGCCAAACAGGAACTCGAGCGGTCGGGTCGTGCCGCGTCCTTCGCTCAGCGTCGTGCCTTCGAGCATCACCGTGCCGGCGTAGGCGCGGGCCATCGAGAGGTTGGGGGCGTTCGGGCTTGGGTTGACCCAGGTCCGCTCGCCGAGCGGCCAGCCGTAACCGGGCGCCGCCTCGGGCTGCCAGCCGTGCATTTCGATGACGTGGTAATCGACATCGAGTTTGCGCTGGGCGATGAACCAGTGACCGAGTTCGCCCATGGTCAGGCCGTGGCGCATCGGCATCGGTCCGGCGCCGACGAAGCTCTCCCAGCCGGCGCGCAGGGTGAAGCCCTCGACCGGGCGGCCGGCCGGGTTGGGGCGGTCGAGCACCCAGACGCTCTTGCCGTGTGCGGCGGCGGCTTCGAGCACGTAGCGCAGCGTGGTGATGAAGGTGTAGATGCGGCAGCCGAGGTCCTGCAGGTCGACCAGCAGCACATCGAAGGTGTCCATCATCGCCTCGGTCGGCCGGCGCACTTCGCCGTACAGGCTGAAGATCGGGATGCCGTGCTGCGGATCGACGAAGTCCGGCGACTCGACCATGTTGTCCTGCTTGTCGCCCTTGATCCCGTGTTGCGGGCCGAAAGCGGCGGTGAGCTTGAGGTCGGGCAGGGCGGCGAGCGCGTCGAGGCTGTGCGTCAGGTCGGCGGTGACCGAGGCCGGGTGGGCGAGCAGGGCGAGGCGGCGGCCGGCGAGCGGGCGGCGCAGTTCGGGGTCGGCAAGCAGCCGATCGATGCCGAATTTCATTGGTGGGGGACAGGGCATGATGAGAATGTGAGTGTCAGTGAGCGCATGACAAGGTGAAGCTGGCGCGCTGGTGAAAATCGGGGCGGGGGGCGGGATGGTGTAATGCCCAGTAACTGAGCTTCCCGTCGGCATGTTCAAGTACGCAGCTCAATCCTATTTGCCAATTGGCGTTGCTTGGCAGAATTTCGGGGGCAATGGTTGCGCTCAAGCTCAGGCCGTCATTGGCGAATTCAGTTGTTATCCCGGGAGGTGGGCAGTCTGGCGTGGCGTCGGAGATTGTCCGGTAATCGGTGAATCGATAGGCGGCCCAGTCGCCGGACGGCGAAAAATTCAGTTCGGTATAGCTCGTGCTTTCGGCATCTGCGATGAATAGCTCGAAGCATGTGTGTTGCCAAAGCCCGTCCCGCCGCTTTGGCGAATCCGTGGTGCCGGAAATGCGCAAGCTGTTTGGTGGGGCGGTGAGGCGGTAATGTACCCGTAAAAGCCCGGAGCCATATTCAACATCGGCCTCGATGGCGTATTCCTCCGGCAAACTGCTCGCGGGGTGCGGGCGCAAGGGCAGCGCTTTGGCGGGTGTGAGGCGGGGCTGATCAAGACTCATGGTTAACGATTGCCCGATATCAGTAGCTGATGGGCTAGGTTCATGATTAAAATGCAAAAATAAACAAAATGGGGACAAATCATGTGGCTTGCGTTGGATCGGAGCGGTGAGCTTGAGGCGCTATCCGCCATACTGAATCAGGCTTTCGCTCAAACCGATGTCGGCACGATACTGGTGCTGGCAGCGGACGGCAATGGGTGGACTTCGGCCACGCTGGATCCCATTTTAAAAGCGACGGGGAAACCGGTTTTTGGTGGTATTTTCCCGCAGTTGCTGCACGCTGGCGAGCGCCTTGAACAAGGCGCCGTGGTCGTTGGTTTGCCGGGGCGCTGCGGGATTGCCGTGGTTGAAGATTTGTCTTCGCCAGACGCCGATTACGATGCTGCGCTGCAGGACGCCTTTCCCGATACGCCGGAGGCGGGCACGATGTTCGTGCTGGTCGATGGCTTTTCCCGGCGCATCAGTGCCCTGATCGATGCCTTGTTCAATCAGTTCGGTTTATCCCTCAACTATCTCGGTGGCGGCGGCGGTTCGCTCAGTCTGCAGCAAAAACCGGTGGTGATCACGCCGGCCGGACTGCGCCAGGATGTTGCCGTCCTGGCCTGGCTGGAGATGGATAGCGGCATTGGGGTGGCGCATGGCTGGCAACCTGTTTCGCAGGCATATCGTGTGACTGAGTCGGAAGGCAATGTGATCGTCAGTCTCGACTGGCGGCCGGCTTTCGAGGTCTATCGGGAGGTCGTCGAATCGCACGCCAGGCAGTTGTTCGGCGCGGACAATTTCTTTTCCCTGGCCAAGGCCTATCCGTTCGGGATCGCCAAGCTGGGCGGCGAGTTCGTCGTCCGTGACCCCTTGATGGCTGACGGCGGGCGCCTGGTTTGCGTTGGCGAGGTGCCGGCGGGGGCTTTTGTCCACATCCTGCATGGAAACCGCGACATGCTGGTGGCCGCCGCCGCGGATGCCCGGCAAGCCGCTGAGCGGGGGTTTCCCGCTGCGGCTACGCCGCAACTCGAATTCTTCGTCGACTGCATTTCCCGCGTACTTTTCCTTGAAGGCGATTTCGGGATGGAGCTGGAGGCGGCGCGCCACGGCGAATTGCCCTTGGTCGGCATGCTGAGCATTGGCGAGATTGCCAACAGTGGTCAGGATTATCTCGAGTTCTACAACAAGACATCGGTGGTGGCGCTGATCTGATGCCTTTTGCCGCCGACGACCTCCTGCAGCGCGATGTGCTTTACGAGATGGCCATGTCGATTGGTGGCAGTCTTGATGCGAATCGCATGCTCGTGGGGTGTCTGCCGGTCTTTCTGCGGCGCCTGGGCGGAACGGCGGTGGCGGTTTTTGCCACCGAGGGGGGTATGGGTCCGCAGCTTTTTCATTGCCTGCCACGCAAGGCGGATTTCAGTGCGATAGCGGAACGGCTGGGGCGCACGGATTTCCGCGATAGCGTCTGGCAGGATGCCCAGGGGCGTTGCCATCATGTCTGGCCTCTGCCTGGCTTTGGCCACCTGGTACTGATTCATCCCGGTTTGTCTGAGGTCCTGTACAAGGAACTCAGGCAGCTGGCCAATAAACTGGCCAATGCACTGCTGGCCTGCCAGCAGCATGCTGCGCTGGAAGCGGTCCGGGGCGATCTGGAGCGAAGCGAGCGGCGCCTGATGCTGGCGCTTGATGTCGGGCACGGAGTCTGGGACTGGAATCTGCCGGGGCGGAAAATCTTCTTTTCGCGTCGCTGGAAGTCGATGCTGGGCTATGCCGAACATGAAATCGGTGAGACGCCCGAAGAGTGGCGTTCACGCGTGCACCCTGATGATATGCCCAGCGTCCGGCTGGCCTTGCTCAGCCATTTACGCGGGCGAAGTTCTGCCTTGCGTTGCGAGTATCGGCTGCAATCCCGTGATGGCAGCTGGCGCTGGCTGTACGATCAAGGCATGGTTTTCGAGCGTGATGCGCGCGGGCGACCGTTGCGCTTGATCGGTACGACGACCGACATTACCGAACACAAGCAGCTTGAAGCCGATTTGCGCGAAGCGCGTGATGAGGCTGTTCGGGCAACGCAGGCCAAGAGCGAGTTCCTGGCCAACATGAGTCACGAAATTCGTACCCCGATGAACGGCGTGCTGGGCATGCTCGGTTTGCTGCAGGATGGCAAGATGCTCGGCGAGCAGCGCGAGTTGCTGGATCTGGCCAAGGTTTCGGCGGAAAATCTGCTGACGGTGATCAATGACATCCTGGATTTTTCGCGTATCGAAGCCGGGCGACTTGAAATTCATCCGGAAACGATCGATCTGCTTCCCCTGCTACAGGAAACCATGCGTTTGATGGAAGTGGCGGCCAACAGCAAAGGCCTGACCCTGGCATTGCAGGTGGCGGAAGATCTGCCTGCGCAGGTGGGTACCGATGGCATGCGTTTGCGCCAGGTGTTGCTCAATCTGCTCGGCAATGCGGTGAAGTTCACCGAGCGGGGTAGTGTGCGTCTTGTTGTCGGGCGTTCGACCTGCGGTGGTTTGCCTTGTCTGCACTTCACCATTGAAGATACCGGTATCGGCATCTCGGCTGAAAAACAGGAGGCGATCTTCCAGGCGTTTGCTCAGGCCGATGCCTCGATCACCCGGCGTTTTGGCGGTACTGGCCTGGGGCTGGCCATCTCTGCACGGTTGGTGGCGCTGCTGGGGGGGAGAATCTGGGTGGACAGTGCGCCTGGTCAGGGCAGCCGCTTCCATTTCACCCTGCGTTGTCTCAAGCCGGAGCGAAAGGCTGAAGTACCGGAAAGCAGGACGGCGCTCCCTGAATTGACGCGGCAACTGAACATCCTGCTGGCCGAGGATAATCCGATCAATCAGCGTCTGGCTTGTGCCTTGCTGGGGCGCCTTGGTCATCGTGTAACGGTGGCTCAGGACGGTCGCGAGGCCTTGAACCTGTGGTCAGCCGGCAGTTTTGACCTGATCCTGATGGACATGATGATGCCCGAGATGGACGGGCTCCAGGCGGTGCAAAAAATTCGCGAAAGTGAACAGCTCAATGGGCAGCATGTTCCCATCGTTGCGATGACGGCGAATGCCATGGATGGTGACCGTGAACGTTGCCTCGCCGCTGGCATGGACGACTACGTCTCCAAACCGATTTCGGTACAGGCGCTCAAAGCCTCCCTGGCCAGGGTCTGTGCCGATTAGTGAAGGTTTTGGCGCTTTCCCGGCTTGGTTCCAAAGAGCCTTTCAGGTAATTTAGCGCCTTTGCGGCACAGACCGCAGGGAGAGAGAAAAAACATGACACCGTTGCGCATCAACCTCGAACAAGAAGAAATCCCCACCCACTGGTACAACGTCGTCGCCGACATGCCCAACCCGCCAGCGCCGCCGCTTGGGCCGGACGGCAACCCGGTGCCGCCGGAGGCGATGGGGGCGATTTTCCCCGACCCCATCCTCGAACAGGAAATGAGCGCCGAGCGCTGGATTCCGATTCCCGAGGAAGTTCGCCAGATTTATGCGCAATGGCGCCCGGCGCCGTTGTGCCGCGCGCTGCGTCTGGAGCAGATGCTGGGCACGCCGGCCAAGATTTTCTTCAAGTATGAAGGCGTCTCGCCGGCCGGTTCGCACAAGCCCAATTCCGCCGTGCCGCAGGCCTTCTACAACAAGCTCGCCGGCACCAAGAAGCTGACCACCGAAACCGGCGCCGGCCAGTGGGGTTCGTCGATCTCTTACGCCGGTCAGATGTTCGGCCTGCCGGTGCGCGTGTTCATGGTCAACGTCAGCTACCAGCAGAAGCCTTTCCGTCGCTCGATGATGCAGACCTGGGGCGCCGAGGTCTTCGCCTCGCCGACCAACCTGACCAACGCCGGCCGCGCCGCGCTGGCCGCCGACCCGGACTGCCAGGGCTCGCTTGGCCTGGCGATCTCGGAAGCGGTCGAGGAAGCCGCCGCCGATCCGGACACCTGCTACACGCTGGGTTCGGTGCTCAACCACGTGCTCCTGCACCAGACCGTGATCGGCCTCGAAGCCAAGAAGCAGTTCGAAAAGATCGGCCTTTACCCGGACGTGATCTTCGGGCCCTGCGGCGGCGGTTCCAGCTTCGGCGGCATCGCCTTCCCCTTCCTTGCCGACAAGGCTGCCGGCGACAAGCGGGCGGCCAACCTGCGCTGCGTCGCGGTCGAGCCGACTTCCTGCCCGACGCTGACCAAGGGCGCCTACACCTACGATTACGGCGATGCCTCCGGTTACACGCCGATCATGAAGATGTACACGCTCGGCCACGACTTCATGCCGCCCGGCATCCACGCCGGCGGCCTGCGTTACCACGGTGCTTCGCCGCTGCTCTCGCAGTTGTTCCATGAAAAGCTGCTCGACGCCATCGCCGTGCCGCAGGTCGGCACTTTCGAGGCCGGCGTCCAGTTTGCCCGTGCCGAAGGCATCATCCCGGCGCCGGAATCCTGCCACGCGATCCGTGCCACCATCGACGAAGCGCTGCGCTGCAAGGCCACCGGCGAAGCCAAGACGCTGTTGTTCTGCCTGACCGGTCACGGCCACTTCGACATGGCGTCGTACGACAAGTATTTCTCCGGCAAGCTGGAAGACTACGAATACCCGGCCGAAGCCATCGTCGAATCGCTGAAGCACCTGCCCAAGGTCGGCTGAGATCGTGAAATTCCTCGTCTTCCTGCTTGTTCTCGCCAACCTGTTGTTCTACGCGTTTTCGACGGGGTTGATCGATACGGGCGGGAGCAGCGAGAGCAACCGGGTCGGGCTGCAGTTGCATCCCGAGCGGATCCGCATCGTTGCCAGCGGCGAGCCGCCGGCGCCTGCTGCACCTCAGGCGGCGCCGGTCGAGCCGGTGCCAGCCGAAGTTGCCACGACCGAGGTTGCGGCAGAGGTGGTAGCGCCGGTCTGCCTGCGCTGGGTTTCGCTGGCCAAGGTTGAGGCGGAGCGCGTCGGACGGGTTGTCGGTGGCGGCTTTGCCGATTTCACCATGACCCGGAAGACGGTTGCCGGCGAAGGCAGCGGCTGGTGGGTGCACATGCCGCCGCTGGCCAACCGTGCCGCAGCCGACAAGAAGGCTCAGGAACTGAAGACGCTGGGCGTCAGCGAGTATTTCATCGTCCAGGACGGACCCTCGCGCAACGCCATCTCGCTGGGTATTTTCAGCAGCGAGAAGGGGGCCCAGGAGCACCTGGCCAAACTGCAGGCGCTGGGCGTGCGGTCAGCCAGGGTGGGCGCGCGTCCGGACAAGGAAGGCAACCTGCAGGTCGAGCTGCGCGGTCCGGCCGAGCGCAGGGCCATGCTGCAGGCGGCGCTGCTTGAGGCGCTGCCGAAGAATCCGCCGAAAGACTGCGAGTGAGTCATTACGTCGTCGGTCTGACGGGCGGGATCGGCAGCGGCAAGACGACGGTCGCCGACCGCTTTGTCGAGGCGGGGGCGGCGCTGGTCGATACCGATGCCATCGCCCATGAGCTGACGGCTGCCGACGGTGCGGCCATGCCGCTGCTGCGCCAGGCTTTCGGCGACGCTATCGCCACCCCGGACGGTGCGCTGGACCGGGCGGCGATGCGCCGTCTGGTCTTTGCCGACGCCTCGGCGCGCACGCGCCTCGAATCCATCCTCCATCCGCTGATCCGCGAGCTGTCGGATCAGCGTTGCCGTGCCGCGACGGCGCCCTACGTGATCCTGGCGGTGCCGCTGCTGGTCGAGTCGGGACAGTACCGCGAACGCTGCGACCGCATCGCCGTCGTCGATTGCCCGGAAAGCCTGCAGATCGAACGCGTCATGGCCCGTAACGGGCTGTCGCGGACCGAGGTCGAAGCCATTCTGGCGGCCCAGGCCAGTCGTCAGCAGCGCCTGGCGATTGCCGACGATGTCATCGACAACGGCGGTGACAAGGCAAATCTCGACGCACAGATCGCTGCCCTGCATCGGAAATATCTCGCCTCTGCCCTGAAAAAACCTAATGCAAACTGTTGAGATTTGCATGCAAATGGCTCAGAATTCAGCACAATTTTCCGATTACCGGAACCGGGCCGAGTGATTACCTACGAATATCCGTTCAACGAGCGCATCCGCACGCTGTTGCGTCTCGAAGACCTCTTCGAGAAGACGGCTTACTTCGCCCGGGCGGATGGTCAGCACGAACACCATGCGGCGCTCGTCGCCCTGTTCGAAATCCTCGAGGCATCGGGGCGTGCCGACCTCAAGATGGACCTGATCCAGGAACTTGAACGGCAGCGGCAGACCCTGCTGGCCTTTCGCAACAACCCCGACATTTCCGAAGAAGCCCTGTCCGGCGCGCTCTACGAGATCGAGCAGTCGTCGGCCGCGTTACTCGGCATGAGCGGCAAGATTGGCCAGTATCTGCGCGACAACGACTGGCTGATGAGCATCAAGAGCCGCGCTGCCATTCCCGGCGGCGTCTGCGAATTCGACCTGCCCTCGTATCACTGGTGGCTGCACCGCGACCCGCAAACCCGACGGGCGGCGCTGGAAGGCTGGAGCAAGCCGATGTTCGCGCTGCGTGACGCGTCGGCCATCGTCCTGCGCCTGCTGCGTTCGAGCGGCCGGCCCAAGCGCCATGTCGCCGTGCATGGGCAGTTCCAGCTCAATCTCGGCGGTACCTCGGCACAGATGGTGCGCGTCGAAGTCGATCCCGAGGAAGCCGCGGTCCCCGAAGTCAGCGCCAACAAGTACTTCCTCAACATCCGCTTCACCAAGCCGCCGCTCAACGAGCTGAAAGCGCGTGGCTGCGAGCGCGATGTCGAGTTCGACCTGACTTTCTGCAACCTCTGAATTTCCACCCATGACCAAGCCGCGTATCGTCCGCTGCCCGCAGTGCGGCCAGGATTCCCTGTGGGCGCCCGAGAACAAGTGGCGCCCGTTCTGTTCCGAGCGCTGCAAGCAGATCGATCTGGGCGCCTGGGCCAGCGGCAGCTACACCATTGCCGGTCAGCCGACCGACGAGGAAACCGCTGCGCCTGGCGTCGATTTCCTCGAAAGCAAGCGCTGACCTACCAGCCGCGCATCAGCGCAATACCGTGGGCGCCGTGGTGTATGGCGCTGTCGCGCAGGGTTTCGCGCATGCCGCCCAGAGCGAACACCGGTAGCCGGTTGCCGGCGCGGTAATCGGCGAAGCGGCGCCAGCCGATGCCGGGATGCTCGGGGTGGGTCGGCGTTGCCAGGACCGGGCCGAGCAGCGCGTAATCCAGTTCCAGTTCGCCGGCCCGGGCAATTTCCTCTGTCGTGTGGCAGGAGGCGCCGACCCAGGCGAAATCCGGACGTTGGGCGCAGGCGGCCAGCGCTGCCGCTGAGAGGTGCACGCCGTCGGCGCCGCAAAGCTTTGCTAGTTCGATATCGTCGTTGATGACCACCGGTGCGCCGTGGCGCTGGGCGAGGTCGACCACGGCAGCGGCGAAAGCCGCTCGCTGCGCGGCCGGCAGGGATTTGTCGCGGACCTGGATCAGCGGCGCCGGGCCGACGCCCAGTCGCCGTTCGAGGCGGGCCAGCCAGGCCTCGGTGCCGCTTTCCTCGGCCATCGAGATGAGCATCGTGTCGGGCAGCGCCAGGGCTTTCAGGATGGGGTCGTTGGCCGGTAGCACGGGCGTCACGCTGGCCGGACGGCCGCGTTCCTGCCAGTCTACGGCGCTGTGTTCGAGCGGCGCGGTGATGCCGATTTCGCCGGTCCAGGCGGTGACGCGCCAGAAATTGAGGCGGACCGTCGCATGCGGGTAGGTGAACACGCGGGTCAGCCAGGGGTGGCAGACGGTGACGGTGATCCCCAGTTCTTCGTGCAGTTCGCGCACCAGTGCGTCGCGCACGCTTTCGCCGGCCTCGACCTTGCCGCCGGGAAATTCCCAGTAGCCGGCGTAGACCTTGCCTTCCGGACGCTGGGCGAGCAGGAATTCGCGACCGTCGGCGCGCAGCATCACGGCGGCCGCGACTTCGACGATGGCGCTCATGCCGGCTGGCGCCCGGCCAGGTCGCGGGCGAATTGCCAGGCGACGCGGCCCGAGCGCGACCCGCGTGACAATGCCCAGTTCAGCGCTTCGCGTTCGCTGGCGGCGATCACTGCGTTGCCGATGCCGAACTGCCGCGCCCAGTGCGCGAAAACCGCCAGGTAGTCGTCCTGCGAGAAGGGGTAGAAGGAAATCCACAGGCCGAAGCGTTCGGACAGCGAGACTTTTTCCTCGACTGCTTCGCCGGGATGGATTTCGTCGCCGACGCGCTGGGTTTCCAGGTTTTCCGACATGTATTCGGGCATCAGGTGGCGGCGGTTGGAGGTGGCGTAGATCAGCACGTTGTCCGGCGGCGCCGCGACTGAGCCGTCGAGCACCGATTTCAGGGCCTTGTAGGCGGTTTCGCCGGCTTCGAACGACAGGTCGTCGCAGAAGATGATGAATTTTTCCGGCCGGCCGTCGACCAGGTCGACGATGTCCGGCAGGTCGATCAGGTCGTGCTTGTCGACTTCGATCAGGCGCAGGCCGTCGGCCGAGAATTCGTTGAGCACGGCCTTGACCAGCGAGGACTTGCCGCAGCCGCGGGCGCCGGTCAGCAGCACGTTGTTGGCGCCCTGGCCGGCGACGAACTGGCGGGTGTTGGCGACGATGCGGGCTTTCTGGTCGTCGACGGTCTCGATGTCGCTGAGGCGGATCGGGTGCGGCTTGCCGACACCCTGCAACCAGCCGCGGGCACCGCGCTTGCGCCAGCGGAAAGCCACGGCGGCGTGCCAGTCGGGCAGGGGCGGGGCCGGTGGCAGCGTGGCTTCGAGGCGGCCGAGCACATGCTCGGCGCGGGTCAGCAGGCGTTCGAGTTGGGCGGCGTCGATCATGGTGGCAGGTATACTGTGCGGCAAAGCTGCCCACTCTAACCAAAGCCATGTCAAAAAGCCAAGTTGTCCTGTTTGCTCTCGCCCTGCTACTGGCCGGGTGTTCGACCTTGCCCGGCCTGCCCGCGCCGTCCGAAGAAAAGGCGCCGGCCTGTCCGCCCTGCGCTGCCTGTCCGGCGTGTCCGGCGGTCGACACGCCGGTGCAGCCGCCGGCCTTCTCGCGCGTGTTCACGCCGGCGAGCTGGGACGAGCTGCCAGGCTGGAAGAGCGATCAGCATGCGGCGGCCTGGCCGGCCTTCGTCCAGTCCTGTCGCGGATTGCAGCGGCGCAATACCGGTCAGTTCTGGCGCGAGATCTGCGCCGGGGTCGATGCAGTCGACGGCAAGTCGGACGCTGCCGTGCGCCAGTTCTTCGAAGCCCGCCTGCAACCTTACGCGGTGTCGACGGCCGACACGTCGGCGGTCAGCGGCATGGTCACTGGTTATTACGAACCGCTGCTGCTGGGCAGCCGCGCGCCGGGCAAGCGCTTTGCGTTTCCGGTGCATGGCGTGCCGGAGAACCTGCTGACCATCGAACTGGGCGACCTCTTCCCGGAACTCAAGGGCAAGCGCGTGCGCGGCCGGGTCGAGGGCAACAAGGTCGTGCCCTACTGGACGCGCGGCGACATCCTGGCCAATGAAAAATTGCCGGCGAAGACGCTGGCCTGGGTCGATGATCCGATCGAACTGTTCTTCCTGCAGATCCAGGGTTCCGGCCGTATCCGCCTGCCCGATGGCAGTACCATGCGGGTCAATTACGCCGACCAGAACGGTCATCCGTATCGCTCGATCGGTCGCCTGCTTGTCGATCGCGGCGACCTGAAGCTGGAAGAAGCATCGATGCAGGGCATCCAGGCCTGGGCGCGGGCCAACCCGGCGCGCCTGGACGAGCTGCTCAACAGCAATCCGAGCTATGTCTTCTTCCGCGAGATGCCGGCCAGCGACGACGGTCCGATCGGCGCACTCGGTGTGCCGCTGACGCCCGAGCGCAGTATCGCCATCGATCCGCGTTCGATTCCGCTGGGGGCGCCGGTCTTCCTGGCGACGACGCGCCCCAATTCGGCGCAGCCGCTGAACCGCCTGGTGATGGCGCAGGACACCGGCGGTGCCATCCGTGGTGCGGTGCGCGCCGATTTCTTCTGGGGCTTCGGCAAGGAGCCGGGGGCCTTGGCTGGCCGCATGAAACAGGACGGCCGGATGTGGGTTCTGCTGCCGCCGGGCTATCCGCTCGACTGAGGTGATGCACGATGCCGGGGCGTTCGCCTTGCATAATGCACGCTCGCGGTGCGCGTTTTGTTTTGGTGCATTTTCCAATGCACTGATTTGAAACGGATTTGATGCACTGGAATGGTGCTTGCTTTTCCAGCCCCCAGATCATTTTCTGGGGGTCCCATGGAAACTTTGCATTCTGGCAGCAACGTATTGTTCATTCTTCTGGGCGGCATCATGGTGCTGGCCATGCACGCCGGCTTCGCCTTCCTCGAGGTTGGCACGGTGCGCAAGAAGAATCAGGTCAACGCGCTGGTCAAGATCCTGACCGACTTCGGCGTGTCGACGATTGCCTACTTCTTCATCGGCTACGGCATCGCCTACGGCGTTCATTTCTTCAGCGGTGTCGAGACGCTGATGGAGAAGAACGGCTATGAACTGACCAAGTTCTTCTTCCTGCTCACCTTCGCCGCCGCGATTCCGGCCATCATTTCGGGCGGCATCGCCGAGCGCGCGCGTTTCTACCCGCAATTGGCGGCCACCTTCATGCTGGTCGGCTTCGTCTATCCCTTCTTCGAGGGGATCGCCTGGAATGGTGCCTTCGGCATCCAGAATTGGCTGACGGCCACTTTTGGTGCGCCCTTCCACGACTTCGCCGGCTCCGTTGTGGTGCATGCGATGGGCGGCTGGATCGCACTGCCGGCGGTGCTTCTTCTTGGTGCGCGTTATGGTCGTTACACCAAAGACGGCCGGATGTCGGCGCATCCGCCTTCATCGATTCCTTTCCTGGCGCTCGGCGCCTGGATCCTGACGGTAGGCTGGTTCGGCTTCAACGTGATGAGCGCGCAGACCATCGAGAACATTTCCGGCCTGGTCGCGATCAACTCGCTGATGGCTATGGTCGGCGGCACGCTGGCGGCACTGGTGCTCGGCAAGAACGACCCCGGCTTCGTCCATAACGGCCCGCTGGCCGGTCTGGTCGCCATCTGTGCCGGTTCCGACCTGGTGCATCCGATGGGTGCGCTGGTCATCGGCGCCATCGCCGGCGGGATGTTCGTGATCCTGTTTACGCTGACCCAGAACCGCTGGAAGATCGACGACGTCCTCGGCGTCTGGCCGCTGCACGGCCTGTGCGGGGCCTGGGGCGGCATCGCCGTCGGCATCTTCGGCAGCACCGCGCTCGGCGGCGCCGGCGGCGTTGCCTTCATGTCGCAACTACTGATGACCCTGCTGGCAATCGTTGTCGCGCTGGTCGGCGGTTTTGTCGTCTATGGCGGCCTGAAGCGCGCATTCGGCCTGCGTCTCGATCAGGAAGAGGAATACCAGGGCGCCGACCTGAGCATCCACCGCATCACGGCGACGCCGGAGCGCGAACCGAGCTGGTAAATCAGTAGGCGGGTGGTAGGAAGGCAGAAATTAAATTTCCGTCTTGCAGCAATTATTTTGCCGTCTTGCAGGAATTATCTTGCCGTGAAGATTGCTGTAAGTTCAGGGCGTCTGTTTCGTTATGGTAAACACTGTTTTACTGGCAGATGCCCTGAAGGTGCTCTTGGAGGGGCAGAACTGTGCCCAAAGGTTACTCAAACGGGGCTTCGAGGAAGTTAGAAACGATATCAATTAGCTTGGCTTCCGCTTGCGGTTGCAACTCAGCATTATCGAGTGACCCTTTGAACGGCAAGTACGGGCGCGCCGGGATATCGATTGAAAACGGCCCGACCTCTGACCATGTCTCGCGGACTCTCTTATGTGCATCGGCCCCCTTGGTCTTTGCAAATACTGCAAGCCGCTTGTCTTTCGGCTGGCGCAGCAGCTCGCCCTTAGCGTCGGTGCGCAAGGTGGTTTTGGTCGAGTATGCAGCACGATCAATTGTCCCACCGACCTGCTGAATCAGTGCGTAATCCGAAGCATTGCCACCAGCGCCAACCAAGGCCCAGTCATCGCCAGATATCGACGACACACTGCTGGCAAGAAAACCTTCATCCTGCAAAATGTTGAGCAAGGACTTTCCTTTTTGACGCTTCAGGCGATCGCGCTTGGTCGCAGCGGTCAGCGGCATCCAGTCTGGCCGGCCCTCGGCTTCGAAGTTGGCCTCAGTCTCAAATTCGAGCATTCCAGCGATCTCGCCGAACAAGCTCGCCGGCTTCTTCAGCCGAGAGGCGAGCTGTCGAAATTTCTCTGCTCCAATTGTCGGAGTAACGATTTTTGCAGTCACTTGAAGCTCCTCTTAGCCGCCCCTTCGAGCTCCCGTAAAAACCCCTCGAAAACCTCGGCGTCGCTCTTTGAGGCTACGTTAACTGGCGTTGTTTTGCCGCCGTTGATCGATAGATCGATACGGAATGACGAAGCGGGGATCTGAAGCGCTGAACGCGGATTGCTATGTTTTTCTGATGGTGTGTCCTGCCTAGCTTCTGTCGTGGCTGTTTTAGCAACCTCAATCAAGGCTGCATCAACCGCCTTACTCATCATGGCGTTCTGAATCATTGGCGTAATGAGCGCGCTCGGTGATTTCTCAGCGATCATTTCAGCGTAGATTTTCGCTGCGCCCTCGCTGACGGCGGTAATCTGATCCCCCTTGGCTCCCCGCCCCTTTGCCAATCCGGAAAAATCGATTCCAGCCGAGGGGGATTGATATCGTGCATCAGCAGCATTTCGCAGCTTTTCGTCGGCATCACCAGCGGACTTGGCAACGCCGTCAAGGGACTCAGCCAGCTTGTCGTAATCCTTGGCGGCCTTCTGGGCCGACGTACGTCCGAAATCGGTTGCGTCGGCCAGTTCGCGCAATCGTTTTGCAGTTTCTTCAGCGATATCCGCTTCAATTTTTTTGACTTCTGCCGCCGCCTCGGCCGCAGCCAGTTCTTTAGCTTTTTCCTCCGTAAGCTCACCCGATCTTTTCAGTTCTTCCCGGCGAGCTTTAACGCCAGCAAGAATTGCTTCAGCCTCCGCTGCCTTTGCCTTGGCTGTCAGTTCCGCCAGCTTGATTTCCAGGTGTTTGATTTCAGCCAGAGCCTCAGTTGCTTCCCTCTCCCTGCCTTTCTCTTTTGCAACAGCGGCAATCGTCCGTTGTTGCTCAATGGCCAGCCGGATGCCCGCTGCATCAACGGCAAGCTGAGCTTCTTTTTCCGCGCTCCATTTCGAAAGCGCACCCCGAGCACTCTCATAGGCCGCCGCCTCAACCTGGGCGCGTACCGCAGCCATCTGCGATTTTTCTGCCTGGGCGCCGGCAGCGGCGGCATCGGCGGTGCGCAGCTCGGCGAGCTTGGTCAGGCCGTCGATCACCTGTTGCTGTTGTGCCGTTGCGCCGCCGGCGGCTTCGGCTTCCTCGACCAGGCGGGCAACATGCTCAGCGGCTGCCGCCGCCTCTTCCCGCCGGCGCTCTGCCACTTCGGCCAAGGCCTGAGCGTCGGCTTTTGCGGCATCCGCCCGCGCCCGGCGGCGGTCTGCCTCGCTACCCAGGGCTTCAGCGGTCTCGATGGCGGCGGCGCCTTCTTCCTTGGTTGCCTCGGCCATTTTGATCGCCTGGGCGGTCGCTGCGGCGGTCGATTCCTTGACCGCACCAAACGCCACATTGAGCCGTGTCCAGTCGCCGGTCGCGGCCTCAGTGACCTGTGACTGGCCCTTAGCCTGCGCAAGCATCTTCTGGCCGACATCGTCCAGGCCGGCGGCAACGAGCTGGTTGTGCTGCGCGATCCGGACCGTGCGTTCGCGCACTTCTTGCTCGATCTCGGCAAACGCCTGCTTTGCATTCTCGGAAAATCCGTTTACCCCGATGTCGCCATTCGCCAGCGCGCCCATCAGCACACCGATGTTCTTGCCCAGAGAAACAATGCCGGTCGATACGCCGAACACGACAGCCTCCATCGACTCCAGTGCGCCCTTGAGCAGTTCGACGGCGCCGGCGTCGCCGATGGTCGTATAAGCCGACTGCACGGCGTTCTTGAAGTGATTCCATTCCTGGGTCAGCGTTTCTGCACTGGCGTCGTTGTAGAGCTTGTTCAGACCGCTGGCGAGCGCCGGGAACAGCTCATCGGCCGTCATCTGCCCAGTCTCGACCAGCTTGATCAACTGGGCGGTCGTAATCCCCAGGCCGTCGGCCGTCGCAGTCAGCGCGCCTGGCAGGCGTTCGCCGAGCTGCTGACGCAACTCTTCCATGCTCACAACGCCCTTGCTGGCCATCTGCTGCAGCGCAAGCAAGGCACCCTCGGTTTCGGCCGATGTCTTCCCGGCCAGGCTCATCGCCCGGGCGACCGATTCAAAGACCGCGCGTGTCTTTTCCCCCTCGGCAGCGGTGCCCTTCGTCGCCGCCATCATGCTGGCGTACGAGCGCGCAACGCCCACTTGCTCCAGGCCGAGACGCTCGGCAACCTGCCGCGCGTAATCCATTTCTGCCGAGGCAACCTCGGCCGAGCCGGTCACGGCAACAAAGCTGCGCTCGATGTTCTCCAGCTCGGCATTGACCGCGATGAACTGGCGAGCCAGCTCAAGACCACCGACCGCCAGGCCAAGCTTGCCCAACAGCCCGGCAGCGTTACTGGCGCGACGGCCGACGCCGTCGAGCGCTTCGCCGCCGGAAGCGGCCTCCTGTTTCAGTTCAGCCAGGCGTTGCTGGGCAGCACGGAAGGCGCGGTCAAATTCATCGCCGGTCAGGTCGGCACGACGCGCCAATGCCAACAGCGCCTGATTGACCTCCAGGATGTCCGCGTTGATCTGGTCGGCTGAGCGAATGCCCAGCTTATTCATCTGAGCATCCAGCGATTTGACCGCCTGCCCGGCGCGCTTAGCCGCCGGATCGATATTCCCCAGGGCGGTGCTGGTGGCGTCAGCCGCAGCCACACCGCTTTTGGCGTCGCCGGTGATTTTCAGACCAACTTCGACAGTTTTATTGCTCATGTTTTTTGAATAACGGGCGTAATATCAAGGTGGAAATGCGCGAAACCGGCTGGGCCTACGACCAATAGTCGGCTGACAGGGTGGGGTGCTAGCGTAGGCGGGGCATGGACCACACTAACCGTTTCCCCGGCCGGCATTGCTGGCCGGTTTTGTTTCAGATGGCGACATCCTGTAGGCCAGCGATAGCGGGCTGTTGGGCACCAAGCCAACCGACGTGGCGCAGGTACCACTTGCCAGGCTTGGGGTTGTTTGGATGGCTCGGGGAATAGAAGCTCGCGCTGCGTTTCTTGAAACGGCCTTCCTTGAGCATTTGCGCGAAACCGTGGGCGACCTGTTTTACAGCCATCAAAAGGCGCCCATCTTCCGTTGCTTGCAGCCCTTTCACCCAACCTTGAGCAGGGCCATCGGTCTGTGGATGCCCCAGTACCAGCGGGGCTTCACGTAACTCGGGGGAATAGTTCTGCGCGATGTCCTGGATATCCTCGAACGAGAAAAACAGGGATTGACCGTTATCCGTGACATGCCGGCCAGCCCTGAAGATTTCGACCAATTGGCGCTCAATGGCGCTCGCAGGTGATTGGTCGATCGGTGCCAACCCGATCTCGCTGAACGAGACCATTGACGCATCATGGCTGGCGTAACTGGAGGTGCTGAAGCCACATACAGCAGTAAGGGCTTCGGCATAGCTGACCTGGTGTTTTGCTGAATAGGTACGCGCCCGAAAATCCAGGTGCGCATCGGTGTCGCTGGCAGGCATGGCGGAAAACTGAGCGGATTCGGTATGTATCGCGGTCAATTCGACGACTCGGCCAAGCGCTTCGGCGTAGCTCAGACAGTGATCTTTCGCATACACCAATGTCTTGGCGTGCAATTGTTCGTCAGTCATTTGGCTTGCTCCTGATACCCATCGAAATCGATGCCCATGGAGCGCACTTGCTCTGCTTCGCGGACGGCGCAGGGGAACCCGCGCCTTGGAGTCCATTCAATAGGGCCCTTGAAGACACACTTGCGGTCATGCAGAAATCTGCGCCCATCAAAGGCTGGGAGCTCATATGCTGGCAGTACAAGACCGCCACCGTTCGGCGAGATGCCGGGCACATGACCAAGGCTGACCAACAAAGCTGAGAGACCTTCCAGGCGATGATGTTCCCGGAGCAAAGCATCGGCCATTTCCAGATAGCGCACGGCGACCGCATTGCTTTCGGCCAGCAGGAAATTACGAATGAGGCCCGGCAAGGCTACACGAAGAACGCTCAGCGCTTCTTCTTGACTGGCGACTTTCCTTTGCAGCCCGGCGATAGTTTTGCGGCAGCGCTCGATTTCCGGTTCGAATTTCAGAAGCTTGAGTTTTGCGGCTTCAATTTCGCCGGCAAGGCTGTCGAGCGTGGTTTTATCCGCATCGTCGGCAACAGCCTCGGCGAGCGCGTCTTCGTACTTCCGATTCAGCGACTCAAGATCGGGTTTTTCGGCGAGTAGCGCAGCGAGCGCATTTTCCTGCTGGGAAAGGGTGTTTTGGAGAGATTGAAGCACTGACGCGGCGGCTTGAATGTTTGCCTGGTGTTGAAGCAACGCAGCCTGTTTCTGGGCGAGGTCATCTTGATGGTCCATGGTTTGAAGTCCTATCGGTAGCGGTTAGTTGGCAGCCAGGTCTGAAGACATGGCGATTCGAAAAGTGGCATAGCGCGGCATAACGCTTACGACGAATTGCTCAGGGGGATAGCTCAGGATGTAGCCCACCCTGCCGTAGTTGCCATCAGGCAGCACGTGAACATCAGACGGGCCAATACCAATTGCATCGGCCATCGTGGAAATTAGCTTGTCAGCATCTGAGGCACCCTTGATCCAAGGGGTGGCCAACAATTCAGGCACCAAGTGGCCAAGCTCGCCAATGCAAAATAGCCGATAGCCTTGAGCCAATGCGGCTCTTGTCATGTGCCCGATGAGCTCTTCTCTCATGAAGTTCTCCCGCCGCGACTTTTGTTCCTGAAAATCGCGACGATGTTCCGGATACGCATTTCCGAAAGACCATAAGAGCGAGCCAGCTCCTGATAGTTTTGGCCGGTGAACTCGCTGAATATCTTTTTGTTCCGGACGGACATCGTCACGAAAGTGCATCGCGGCAGGTAGAGGCCCATACCCCCCCATTCGGCAACCAACTCGTCACAGACATCGCTGGCGAGTTCTTCAGCCATATGACGACTCTCATCGCCGAAGCGTTTCGTTACCCCCTGAATGATCTCGGCTGTCAGAAATTCGTACAGTTCGTAGCCTGCTGTCTTGCCCATGTATTCACCAAAGCACTTTTGTGAGATGGCTTCATCATGAATAAAGGCGATGCACCACCCTATATAAAAGGTTTTAAATTTTTCGTTTTATGGGTCGAGGCTTGAAATCGGCACCCACACCGATGACGAAACCACCCGAAAACAGTGCACAAAGGTGCACAAATCGATTTGTGCACCTTGGCTGGCATCCTTCCTGCAGCCGCCCAAAAAAAACGCCGGAATCGCTTCCGGCGTTGTTCGTGAAAATTTCGTCAATTTCGCTGGGGCGGCGACGCAGCCAATGCCGATTGCCGTTGAACGGCTCGAACGAAGCGCCCTTGCTGTTTTGGCATCTTGTTCTTGGCCTGACGAACGGCAGCGGACGTGACTTCGACCCGTGGCGGGTAGTTGCTCAGGGCAACCACCTCCACCAGCAGGCCTCGCATCTCAATCAGCCGCTTCGTCTCCTGCCAGTCGGGCTCAAAATGTCATTCAGCGCTCGCGATCTCGAAAACTGTCTGCGCAGCCGCCGCCAGTTCGGTACAGCTTGCCTCGCGCCTGGCGACGGTTCGCGTCGCATCAAGGATGCGCCGGACGGTGTTCACCTTGGCCGCTTCGACCTCGATGGCCTTGGCGCAGCCGATGGCATGCTTGTCGAGCGCGTTGAAGCTCTCGCCTCTGCCGGTCGTCATGGCGTCGGCGCACTCGGCGAGCAGGAGCACGAGGTCGTTTTCTTCCTCTGCATTAAGCTGCTCGCCGTCAAGCAAGCGATTCGATACCAGGCGAAGGATAGCCCTGATCCTACTCTCGCTTTCCGACAGCACATTGAATGCATCGGTGAAGCCAGAAAGGTGCAGCGCCCAACCAGGATTGTTTTCCAGCATGTTCATTCCTCCTCTTGATTCGCTGCGAGCTCACATGCCTTGACCACGGCGTGCGACATTTCGACCAGGTAGAACGCCGACCAGAAGCGAGCACCGTCGCCACCCGGGCTGGCGTTCATCACGATGTTTTCGACCACGGCTTTGCATGCGGCCAGCATGTCAGACGCTTCGGCCAGGGCGACGCTGAGGTCGATGCCGGGGTTGATCGAGAACAGCGGACTGCGATCAGGGGCGGCGCACGGGAGAAAACTGACGGCGCGGGTCTTGCGGTCGACGGCCGTTGAGCGTTGATTTTCAGGCATGGTGGCGAACCTCCTCGAAAGCGACAGCCGCCCAGGCGGTGCCGTTGAACTTGTGGGCCAGGCGGCTGGCGACATCGAGCGCGCTGAACTGGCTCGCGTAACGGGCGGCGCGGTCAATCTGCTGGCCGACGATGGCGCCGGTGGCGCTCAGGCTGACGGCGTAGCGCCCCTGCAGGCGGTTGAAGATATCCGACGTGCAGTACACCAGGAAAGTTGTCTGTTCAGGCATGGCCGCGCACCTCTTCGTAATAGTTGGCGATGAACAGCGAAGCGCCCTGGTATTGCATGTGGGCAGCGGTGAGCAGGTCGAGGCGGGTTTGCTGATCCGGCGCGAACCCGATGCCGGCGAGCAGGCCGGCAGCGCTTTCCAGTTGCATTTGTGCTGCCCCGAGGTTGTCGCCTTGCCAGCCAAAGGAACAGAGCTTCGGCAGCTTTTCGGAGCGGGGGCGGGAAGGCAGCGCCGGGGCTCGCTGGGTCGTTCCTTCGCGGCTGGCGTGACCTTCCGTCCAGTAGCGCCACAGGGCGTCGTCACATTCGTCCTGATAGGCTTCCATCTTTTCCCGGATTTCTGGCTTGACCTTGGCCGCATTGATGCTCGCCAGCCAGCCGGAGAGCTTGCGCACGGGAATGCAAATGCTTTGTTGGTCGCCGCCAGCAGTGGGGGTAAGGGTAAACCGGACACCCCAACGCTTGGGATTCAAGGTCAGCTTTTCGTGCTGTCCTTGCCACGAAACACCAATTGCCTCGCAGATGGGGCGGGCGGGTGTGAAGGGTTCGCCTTCAATCTCTACCAGGTAGAGCGTATCGCCGCGAAAGGCGACGGGAAGAAGATCAGCCATGATGGCTCCTAGTTGATTGTTCAAATTGGCCCCTGTTCAGGGGGCGGCCAGGTACTTGAACACCGCAACTAGACGGCCCGCAGTCTTAGCCCGAAGGCTATTGTTCGACTGACGCGCTACCCGGCCATAGAGAAACTATGGGCGTAAAAAATCCACTTGTCTGACGGGAGTGGCTACCGCTAGTTGAGGTGTGTTCAGCACCGAGGTCCATTTTGCGCCCGTCATCGTTTTCCGGTCAACCTGTTTTTTCGGCCGGTTTCCGGCCGGGCCAAATGCGCAGACGTATTCGTATTTGCTGCCACTGAAATGCAGCGGCTAGCGCCCTGGTCAGGGGCCGTATTTGTCCCTGAATGCCTGGCGCTTTTGAGCACACTGGGCCAGCTTGGCCGAGTGCTGCGCCTGGAGTGATTGCATCTGGGTCTGTCGGCGCTGCTGGTCGAGCTGTAGCGCTGCCGCCGAGGCAAGGTTGACCGGCTGGCCGCTCGGTGCGCTTGCCGCCAGTTGATTGACCTTCGCCAGTATGCTGGAGGCCTGTGACTCGCACCTGTTGATGTCAGCTTGCGCCGCATCTTTCTCCCGCTCAAGGATTCTCGCCTTCACGCGTTCATCGATAAAGCGTTTGTCCTGTTCAAGCTTTTCGCGTTGAGCCTGAATATTGTCGCTCGCTGGGCGATGAGTGGTGTCAGCCACCGGCATGTCATCGGCTCGCCGAGTCACACCAGTACACGGCCGGTCCTGGATGATCGTGGCGCCATTGACCTTGCACTTGTATGGCTGGGCGCTTATTGTCGTCGACGCCAATAGCAGAGGCAAAATGGTCAGCAATATTCGAGGAGAGATCATGGATTCCGCGCCACCAGAGTTGAATTGTCAGGAAAACATGGATGAACGCTTTGAATTCATCCCGAACCACCTGCGAGATTATGCACTTGGGTTGGAAGCAAGTATTGACGCCCTGAGGGCGGAGCGGGAAACGAAGCGCCAGCAATCAAAGCGCTAACAGGGTAGCTGTTTTGACTGCTGGCAGAGGAGCTAGCCGGGCTCCTGCTCGTGCTTCTCTCGGTTCTTCTTCCAGCCTTGCAGCGCGTTGATCAGGTTGCCGATTCCTTTCTGATCCAGGAATCTTGGGTGGTCCTTCTTGGCGACCTTGCGGCAGAGTGTCACCAGTGCGGGATCATCCATCGTTCCGGTCATGCCGACCTTTTTCGAGAGGTCGAGGGCGTATTCCCACTGCTTTTTCGTGGGCCTGCTTTGCCGTCCGGCGCTGGCCGGCAACTGCTCAGACTTCTTGTCCACGACACCAAGACTCTGCAGATAGGTGACCAGGTGCGAAAGCTCCCGGTCGGTGCACTCAGTGCTGCTGTGTTTTCCGACTTGCTCCTGCATCCAGCCGCGATAGGTCTCGTCATCCCAGCCGAGACAGCGCCGGCCGAGGTGGATCATCTTGATCAGGGCCGGGCGGTTCATTGCAGCCCCGGCTTCATCTGTGCAGCCAGTTGGCTGAGTAGATCACCGGTCAGCCGCTGACCGCCGAAGAGATTTTCAGCCATGCGGATCACGTCCGCCAGGGCGCGCAGCCCGCCATTCTGGCCCGGCCGCGTGGCGATCGCGGCCGCACAGCGGGCGAGCTTGGCGCGTTCCTGGCCGCTGAGGACGTCCGGCAAGCCGTGCCAGACCAGCCAGGCGTCGACGTCGTCAGGGGTTGTGGCCGGGAAGTCGAAACGATTGGCGCGGCTGGCCAGGGCGCCGAAGGTGCTTTTCTTGCCCCAGACGGTAGTCGACAAATCCGGGTTGCCGATCATGGCGATGCCGATGCCGAAATCGTCGTAAAGACTGGGGATGACATCAAGCGCTTCGCCGAGGCGCTGGCACTCTTCAAGAATCAGGAAATCACCGGGCCGCAGGGTGGCGCCAATCGCTTCCATCGTGTTGCCTCGACGGTGGCTTCCGGGGTTGGCGCCAATGGCATCACGAATTTTTTCGAGGGCGGCGACGGGCTTGCAGTCGGTCCTGTCGAACTGGATGCGGACGGCGCCGGGGCGGTTATAGGTGCGTGGGTGGGTGGCTGCGTAATACTTCGCGGCCTGAGTCTTGCCTATGCCCCATGAACCAGTAATGGCGATCAGCTCGCGGCGTTCGTGCGCCGCTGCGAAAAGGTTCTGCAGGGCCTTGAAGGTTGGCGTATTGGCGCAGGCCGCATCGTCTTCAGGGCCAACCTCTTCGGCTGCCAGCCAGGAAGCAAGGTTTTCGAAGGCTTCGCTGGTTTTGGGGAATGCATTGATTCCCGACGTCATGCCGAGGTCGACAAATCCTTTCAGATCAGAAGCATCAAGGCCGGTAATGACTTGCAGACGGGGCAGGCTGATTGTTCCAGCCGCCAAGCGAGCACGGACGGCGTCGAGGACTGCATTTTTTTTATCCTCTTCAACTATTTGAAGTTGAAGTTGTTGCTTTCTCCATTCGTCCATTTTGCCTCTGTCTCCTTTTTCCCGAAGTTCTTTCGGCATTCCTTCTGAGAAAAGCGGATTTGCTGCTGCTAAGTGCCTATATTTTTCGTCTATCATGGCTATGCCTTTCGTGGATTCGCTGAGAGGTGTTTCATGAGGTCAAACGCCGGAGGTTCCGGGTTTTGCTTTTCCTTTTTGTCTGGCCGGACCAAAAGGGTTTGAATGGGGTCAAACGGTGTTCCCGCATCGTTTGGCCCTTTTTCTTGCGGGCGAGGGCTGAATATCTCGCCGGTGTTGGGGTGGCGCTGCTGCCCTGGTAGCAGCTTAGGCGGCGGTTCTGTTGCCTCGGCAATGGCGGCAGATACGGCTTCGCCCTGCCCGTTGAAATCGATAGTGATGCCTTCGGGCATGTCGGGGGCCGGGGGAAGGGCTTCCAAGTGCCTGCGAGCTTCTTTGAGAAGGTCAACGCGGGTTGTGTCGGCCTTCATGGTTCGTATGTGCTCGTTGAGCAGGGCGGCACGGCGAGACTGTTCTTTCGCGCCAGCCGGGTCACCGTGATTGAAGGTGTTGCCCATCGGGATGGCGTGCATCCTTTCTGCATCGTCGATGTAGAAGGTCAGGCTGCGATCCCACTTGGCGATGAGAATGTCGACTGATTTCCCGATTTTCGGCACCAATGCATCGACCATACCCCAGGCGCCGTCAACCCGAATGCCGCCAGGGTGGACCTTGAGCCTCTTGACTTCGGAGAAGGCGTGATAGAAGACTTCCCGCTTTGGATAGATGGGGCACCATCCTTCGCTGATGAATTTGCGGCGCTTGTCGTAAGGGCTGCTCCCATCCACTTGGGGTGTATTTCGGTAGATTTCGAGGCAGGTATTCAGGTCGCGTTCGAATTCGGCCTCGTCACCTCGGTACGCTCGGGGCGCTTCGCCAACTTTGTGTGTCCTCTTGTTCATACGGTCGCCCCCGATCCAGCCCGGCATCAGTGAGAAATAGCCGCGCTCCAGGATGCCGAAGACGCCTTCAATCTGTTTGGCCGGAGCGTTGTAAGGGCGTGCCCTGATGAGGGCGCGAGATTCATGGGCTGGTGTTGCCGCATCGATATCGATCAATTTTCCAATGGCGTCTGCTTCAGCGAAAAATGCTTCGAAAGCGTTGGTTAATTTCGCTAGTGCTTTAAAGCCATCGATCCAGTATTTGTCTTTGTATTCAGAACCGTTGTCCAAGTAGAGCGCACGCGGTAGGCCCCAAGCATTGACCATGTCGACGAACGAACGGGCAATATCTTCCTGGCGAATGCCCCGGCCCTTGTCGAGCAGTACGGTGGTGACAAAGATGTCGTAGGTGGCTAGATCAAGCCAGGCGATCAGGCGGGCGTTAACTTCGCGCCCGTCGTGAGCCTTGATCACATCAAGCGGGTGAACGTCGCCGATGACGACATCCCCCGGTTTGAGCCCTTCCCGGTTCCGCTGGATGCGCGGCGTGTGTTCATCCATGAACAGCTTGGCGTGGCGTTCCTTGATGGCTATCAGGCTGTATTCACGATATCGCTCAACGAAAGGCCGGCCAATCTGGCAGTCCTGCATTCTGACCTCGTTCCAGCCGGCTGCCTGGCACAGTTCGAGGAGTTTTGACGTTGATAGCTGCTCGATCCGCTTGGCACCAGGTGCGCCGCCCGCCCAGAGGCTTCTTACATACTGTTCAAGAGCCGCAGCGATTTCGGCCTTTTTTACATCGGGAAGTGGGCACGTTTGATCCCACTTGCGGGAAACGAACTGCCGATGCGCGCCTTTGTCTTCCCGCGCTTTCCGTGACAGTCCATCAATATTGCCCGCGTCAATGTCTGCTATCCAGGCTCTGAGGGTCCGGATGGAAAAGCGCTTTGGATTGCCGCTGATGGTGGCGTGTTCTGCCTGCGCGATGGCTTCCAGCGCAAGCCCCCGCGCCTTTGAGTTCTTGGGGTGAATCAGGGCCGGGCCGAGGATGGAAAGCTTCCATCGTTGTTCCGTGGCAGCCTGGACGATACTCCGGTTGTACTTCTCCGGTGCACTGAGAACAATCGACCCCGAAAACTCGGCCGGTGTTTCGCTATGGGAAAGTTTGTTTTCCTGTGGGAAAATAGCCGGCGGGGAATAGGGCTGTTGTTTGAGCGCTGAATCAGCTCTCATCAATGATCCCATCCTTGATGCCGAGCAGGACGGCGATTTTGTGGCTTGCGCCAAAGTTGCACGGGCGTTTTTTGCGTAGCACGTCCCTCACCTGATCAACGGTGAAGCCGTGACTTTTCGCCCAGGCAGTTACCGATATGCCGCGCCGAGCAAGTTCTTTCTTGGCTTCTTCTCGGCTTTTGAGTTGTGCAGGAGTTCCCATTTGAGCACCTTCTTGCAGAGTTTTTCGGGACAATGATGGACAATATTGAGCACACAGTCAACGATTCTTTGTTTGCGGGCACGATTGGCGCGAGGCTTCGTGTAGAAAGGGAAAGGCTGCAGCTATCCCAAGAAGCATTTGCCAACAAAGCCGGGGTCCATCGTCGGACCCAGGTTAACTACGAGGCAGACGAGCGCAGGCCGGATGCTGATTACCTGGCAGCAATCGCTGGTTTCGGGGCCGATATCGCATACATCGTGACGGGAAGCCGGGGGCTCTTGGTTAAGCAGCCTTGGCCTGACGATGCGCAAATCTATGTCAGTTTGATTGATGCGATTCGCGCTGAGCTTGGTATATGCAAGAAAGACTACGACCCGGACTGGCAGTGGCTTTTTGACTTGCTCAAAGCGGATTGGGCTGATTTCGTGAAGGGGGCCGATTCTTCCCGTGGTATCGGCTGGCATTGCAGGTCTTTGCTGAGCAAGAGCCCCTACGTTGAATTCAATGCGGATCGCTTGGCCGATCTATTGGAGCGTATTGAGTTTGTTGCTGAGAGCGAAGGGCGGGTTCTGAGCGCCAGAGACAAGGCGTCTGCTGTTATGGCCCTGCGGGCTGAAGGGGCGCCAGCAGCGTCGCCACCGCCGTTGGTCGCGGTGAAAGCCGTGTTGCAGCGACTGGGCGCGTAGCGGCGGAAATGAAAAGGCCCGGCCAGTTCCTGGTCGGGTCGGGGCGGTTCAGTGTGGTCCATGCCCCGCCTGCGCTATCCGTGCCATGCCGCCCTGATAGCTGCGGGTGAGATAAGCGGCCAATCCGCCATGTTTAGCTGAGCGCAACATAATTTACCGCTGCTAAAGTTCTCTGCCACCGCCGTGTCGCTATATCCCGCAATTTTTCGCTATATCCCGGCAAAATAATTGCTGCAGCCACGGCAGAATAATTACTGCAGGCCCAGTGGAAGCCGGAAAAGAAAAAACTTCCACCCTGCTCTTGAAATCGGCCAAGGGCGTCACTATTATTAGCACTCACTGACGACGAGTGCTAACAAACGCCCGCGTCGGTCCCGGTGCCGCAGCCGCGTGCCCGGCCAATTTCAGTGTTTTGCAGATAAAACTACAGGAGCGATATCCATGAACATCCGTCCTTTGCACGACCGTGTGATCGTCAAGCGCGTCGAAGCCGAGCGCACCACTGCCTCCGGCATCGTCATCCCCGATTCCGCTGGCGAAAAGCCGGATCAGGGTGAAATCCTGGCCGTCGGCCCGGGTAAGCGCGACGACAACGGCAAGCAGATCGCCCTCGACGTCAAGGTTGGCGATCGCGTCCTGTTCGGCAAGTACGCCGGCCAGGCCGTCAAGGTCGATGGCCAGGAAGTCCTGGTCATGCGTGAAGAAGACATCATGGGCGTGCTGCAGAAGTAATTCCTGCATCCGACCTATTCCACAGAACAATTTTCAGGAGCTATTCACATGGCAGCCAAAGAAGTCAAATTCGGTGATTCCGCCCGCGCCCGTATGGTCGAAGGCATCAACATCCTGGCCGACGCGGTCAAGGTCACCCTCGGCCCGAAGGGCCGCAATGTCGTGCTCGAGCGTTCGTTCGGCGGCCCGACCGTGACCAAGGACGGCGTTTCCGTCGCCAAGGAAATCGAACTGAAGGACAAGTTCGCCAACATGGGCGCCCAGATGGTCAAGGAAGTTGCTTCCAAGACTTCCGACATCGCCGGTGACGGCACCACCACCGCCACCGTGCTGGCTCAGGCCATCGTCCGCGAAGGCATGAAGTACGTTGCCGCCGGCATGAACCCGATGGACCTCAAGCGCGGCATCGACAAGGCCGTCGCCGCCACCATCGAAGAACTGAAGCAGATCTCCAAGCCGTGCACCACGACCAAGGAAATCGCCCAGGTTGGTTCGATCTCGGCCAACTCCGATTACTCGATCGGCGACATCATTGCCGAAGCCATGGAAAAGGTCGGCAAGGAAGGCGTCATCACCGTTGAAGACGGCAAGTCCCTGGCCAATGAACTCGACGTCGTCGAAGGCATGCAGTTCGACCGCGGCTACCTGTCGCCCTACTTCATCAACAACCCGGACAAGCAGGTTGCACTGCTCGACAACCCGTTCATCCTGCTCTTCGACAAGAAGATCTCCAACATCCGCGATCTGCTGCCGGTGCTGGAACAGGTTGCCAAGTCCTCGCGTCCGCTGCTGATCATCGCCGAAGACGTCGATGGTGAAGCCCTGGCCACCCTGGTGGTGAACAACATCCGTGGCATCCTCAAGACCGTTGCCGTCAAGGCCCCGGGCTTTGGTGATCGTCGCAAGGCCATGCTGGAAGACATCGCCATCCTGACCGGCGGTACCGTCATTTCCGAAGAAACCGGCCTGTCGCTGGAAAAGACCGACCTGAAGGATCTGGGCCAGGCCAAGCGCATCGAGATCGGCAAGGAAAACACCACCATCATCGACGGCGCCGGCGACGAAGCTTCGATCCAGGCTCGCGTCAAGCAGATCCGCATCCAGATCGAGGAAGCCTCCTCCGACTACGACCGCGAGAAGCTGCAGGAACGTGTGGCCAAGCTGGCCGGCGGTGTTGCCGTGATCAAGGTTGGCGCTGCCACCGAAGTCGAAATGAAGGAAAAGAAGGCCCGTGTCGAAGACGCGCTGCACGCCACCCGTGCCGCCGTTGAAGAAGGCATCGTTCCTGGCGGCGGCGTTGCCCTGCTGCGTGCCCGTTCTGCGGTCAAGACCCTGAAGGGCGACAATCACGACCAGGACGCCGGCATCAAGCTGATCCTCAAGGCCATCGAAGCCCCGCTGCGCGAAATCGTTGCCAACGCCGGCGACGAGCCGTCCGTGGTGGTCGATAAGGTCGTTCGTGGCAAGGGTAACTACGGTTACAACGCCGCGACCAGCGAATATGGCGACATGGTCGAAATGGGCGTGCTCGATCCGACCAAGGTGACCCGCACCGCACTGCAGAACGCCGCCTCCGTGGCCGGCCTGATGCTGACCACCGAGTGCATGGTGGCCGAACTGGCTGAAGACAAGCCGGCCGGCGGCATGCCTGACATGGGTGGCATGGGCGGTATGGGGGGCATGGGCGGCATGGGTATGTAATACCCGGCCGGCCTCGCGCCAGTCACAGGCCCCGCTTCGGCGGGGTTTTTTTTCGCCCGCTTTTTGCGGCATCGCAACATCCGCCGGAATGCGCTATTCTTGCGGCCTTTGCGTCGCCGGACCGGTGGTCCGATGGAGTCGGTTTCATGCAGAAACAAGCTGCGAGTTGCGGCCATATTCGTGAAAATCCGCGATTTCTGGCGCTGGTCAGAAAACGGAACCGCTTCGCTTTTTTCCTGGCTGCCCTGATCGTCATGGCCTACTTTTCCTACATCCTGGTGCTGGCCTTCTCGCCGCAATGGCTGGCGCTGCCGTTATTCGGCGGCATGGCGACGAACACCGGCGTGCTGTTCGGGCTGGCGATCATCGTGCTGACCGTGGTCCTGACTGCTGTTTACGTGCGCCGGGCAAACCGCGAATTCGATGCCGATACGACCGAAATCCGCCGCCAGGCATTGAAATGAGCCCGTCCATCCGTTTTCTGATTCTTGCTGCCTGCGCGCTGGCTACTGTCGGCGCCGCGCTGGCCATGCCCTCGGTCGGCCTCGGGCCGCGCCAGCCGACCAACTGGTCGGCGATCACCACCTTCATTTTCTTTGTCGGCGCCACCTTGTGGATGACGCGTCTGGCGACCGTGCGCAGTCGTTCGTCGGCCGACCTGTATTCGCCGGGTGGCGGCATTTCCGGCTTCCAGAACGGGTTGGCGATTGCCGGTGACTACATGTCGGCGGCGTCCTTCCTGGGGATTTCCGGCCTGGTTTTCGTCAGCGGTTTCGATGGGCTGATCTTCTCGGTCGGCTGGCTGGTCGGCTGGCCGGTGATCACCTTCCTGATGGCCGAGCGCTTGCGCAACCTGGGCAAGTTCACCTTTGCCGACGTCGCCGCCTACCGTTTCGCGCAACGTCCGGTGCGCACCTTTGCCGCCTTCGGCTCGCTGGTCGTCGTGCTTTTCTACCTGACCGCGCAGATGGTCGGCGCCGGCCAGCTAGTGAAAATCCTGTTCGGGCTGGAGTACGCCTACGCGGTGATCATGGTCGGCATCGTGATGATGATGTACGTGCTGCTCGGCGGCATGACCTCGACGACTTGGGTGATGATCAACAAGGCAGTTTTCCTGCTTGCCGGCACGACGCTGATGGCGCTGGCGGTGATGTTCCATGCCGGCTTCAACCCCGAGGCGCTGTTTGCCCGGGCCAGCGACCTGCATGTGCTGAAGGACGCGCTGATGGCACCCGGCGGCCTGATCAAGGATCCAGTGTCGGCGATCTCCGTCGGCATGGCGCTGATGTTCGGTACGGCCGGCCTGCCGCACATCCTGATGCGCTTCTTCACCGTCGCCAATGCGCGCGAGGCGCGTAAGTCGGTGGCCTGGGCGACGCTGTGGATCGGTTATTTCTACGTGCTGACCTTCATCATCGGTTTTGGCGCCATCGTCAGCCTGATCGGCAATCCCGGCCCCTATTTCGTCGGCGGCAAGGTTGCCGGTGGTTTGCAGGGGGGCGCCAACATGGCGGCGGTGCATCTGGCCAGCGCGCTGGGTGGCGATCTTTTCCTGGGCTTCATTTCGGCCGTGGCCTTCACCACCATTCTGGCCGTGGTGGCCGGCCTGACCCTGTCCGGCGCCTCGGCCGTGTCGCACGATCTCTACGCCACGGTGTGGCGCAAAGGCAATGCCCGCGCCAGCGACGAGCGCCGGATATCCAAGCTGACCGCCTTTTCCCTCGGTGTGGTGGCTGTCATCCTCGGTATTGTCTTCGAGCACGAGAACGTCGCCTTCCTGGTGATGCTGGCTTTCTCGATTGCCTGTTCGGCCAATTTCCCGGTGCTGTTCATGGCCGTGCTGTGGAAGGACTGCACCACGCGCGGGGCGACCGTTGGTGGTTTTCTCGGGCTGGCCACGGCGGTGGTGCTGACGCTACTGTCGCCGGTGGTCTGGGAAAGTGCCTTGCACAACCCGGTCGGTTCGGCGCCGTTCCCGTATGCTTCGCCGGCGATTGTCTCGATGCCGCTGGCCTTCGTGGCCATCTGGCTGCTGTCGCTGCTTGATCGTTCGCCGCAGGCGGCGCGTGAGCGACTGTTGTTCCAGGATCAGCTGATTCGTTCGGAAACCGGTATCGGTCACGTTGCCGTGCGGCCGCATCAGTAGCCGCGTCAATTCCACGCAGCGACGATCCCGACGCTTTTGTTATTTGCTAGACTTGTCGGGATTCCGGGTGCCGGAAAAAAACGGTAGGGGGCTGTCCAGTGCAGGATCGGACCACCCCCTGAGTCGGGGCTTGCGCCTCGAACTCCTAAGACCATAAAAGGAGAACAGCCCGTCCAGATTAATGGGGCAGGCTTACAAAATGCTTACGCCTCCTGGGGGGAGTGTCGAACATGCGAATTCTGATTGCCGAAGACGATGCGATCATCGCCGACGGTCTGAGCCGTTCCCTGCGCCAGGCCGGCTATGCGGTGGATTGGGCAGCCAATGGCCTGGATGCCGACACCGCGTTGCTGACCGTCGAATACGACCTGCTGATCCTCGATCTCGGCCTGCCCAAACTGTCCGGCCTGGAAGTGCTCAAGCGACTGCGTTCGCGCAATTCGCAGTTGCCGGTGCTGATCCTGACCGCGCTCGATGGCACCCACGACCGGGTCAAGGGCCTGGACCTGGGCGCCGACGATTACATGGTCAAGCCGTTCGAGCTGGCCGAACTGGAAGCCCGGGTCCGCGCCCTGACGCGGCGCTCGGCCGGGACGGCGCCGACCATCCAGTGCGGTTCGCTGAGTTACGATCAGGTCGGTCGGGTGGCCAATATCGACGGTTCGCCGCTGGAGTTGTCGGCGCGCGAAGTCGGTCTGCTCGAAGTGCTGCTGTCGCGCATGGGGCGCCTGGTCAGCAAGGACCAACTGGTCGATCACCTGTGCGGCTGGGGCGAGGAAGTGAGCCACAACGCGATCGAGGTGTACGTCCATCGCCTGCGCAAGAAGCTGGAACCCGGCGGCGTCAAGATTGCCACCGTGCGTGGCCTGGGCTATTGCCTTGAACGACCGCAAGGCGAGTAACCCGCCCGGCGCCAGCGGCCCGCTGTCGCCGGAAACCGAGCGTTCGCTGTTCGGCGAGATTCTCGACTGGATGCTCGCGCCCCTGTTGTTCGTCTGGCCGCTGAGCATCGCCTTCACGCACTACTTTGCCAATAACGTTGCCAACTTTCCCTACGACCAGTCACTGCGCGAGCACGTCGCCACCATCAGCCGGCAGGTGCAACTGGTCGACGGCAAGCCGGTGCTCTCCCTGCATGCGACAACGCGCGCCATGCTGCGGGCCGATGAACTCGACAGCGTCTATTTCCACGTCCTGACTCAGGACAAAAAACTGCTTGCCGGCGATCTCGACTTGCCGGTGCCCGAATTCCCCGGGCAAGCCGAGATGGTCCCCGGCGAAATCTACTTCCGCGACATGGAGTACAAGGGCCAGGATATCCGCGTCGCCTATTCCTTCATCGCCGAGCCGCAGGCCCCGGTCGAGGAGTGGGTGCTGGTCGAGGTCGCCGAAACAACCGAGAAACGCACGCAACTGGCCAACCGCATTGTCGCCAGCGTGATCCTGCCGCAATTCATCATCATCCCGCTGGCCGTCATGCTGGTCTGGTTCGGCCTGTCGCGCGGCCTGCGTCCGCTGACCCGGCTGCGCAACACCATCGAGGACCGCGATCCCGCCGACCTGTCGCCGATTGCCACGCGCCGGGTGCCGGAAGAACTGGAGCCGCTGGTCGAGGCGTTCAACGAAATGCTCGAGCGGATGAAGCGCAACGTCGAGGCGCAGCAGCGTTTCGTCGCTGACGCCGCGCACCAGATGCGTACGCCATTGACCGGGCTGAAGACCCAGGCCCAGTTCGCGGTCCGCGAAACCGACCCGGCCGCCTTGCGCCACGCTCTGCGCCAGATTGCCACCGGCGTCGACCGGGCCGGTCGTCTGGTCAACCAGTTGCTGACGCTGGCGCGGACCGAAGGCAGTGAAATCGGCCAGCAGAAACACGAACCGACGGACCTCGCCCTGCTGGTTCGCGAGGTGGTCGAGGACTGGGTCATCGTCGCCCTGGAAAAGAGCATCGACCTGGGTTTCGAGTCGGCCGGCAAGGCCATGATTACCGGCAATCCCTTCCTGTTGCGCGAGCTGGCCAAGAACCTGATCGACAACGCCATCCGTTACACGCCGCCCGGCGGTCACGTGACCTGCCGCATCATCGACACCGGCAAGACCGTGCTGCTTGAAGTCGAGGATGACGGGGTGGGCATTTCGCCCGAACAGGCGGAACTGGTGTTCGAGCGTTTCTACCGCGTCGACGATGCGGCCGGCGAGGGCAGCGGCCTGGGCCTGGCCATCGTCCAGGAAATCGCCAACCAGCACGATGCCCGCGCCACGCTGCGCCCGAATCCGCGCGGCAAGGGGGCGGTTGCCCGGGTGGCCTTCGCCACCTGGTACCCGCCGCTGCCGCCACCGAACCCACCGGATGACTACGCCGAACTCTACCGGCAGTCGCCGCCCCTCGGTCCCTGACGCCGGGAGTCCTGAAAATCTGCGCAACGCCCTTGCGGAGCATCGGGGCTATCGCTATAATGCGCGCTCTTTAGGCCAATTAGCTCAGTTGGTAGAGCAGCGGATTGAAAATCCGCGTGTCCGTGGTTCGATTCCGCGATTGGCCACCACGAATTAATGTAGAAAGCCCGGTTAAAAGCCGGGCTTTTTGCATTTCTGGCGCCGCTTGCTGGCTGACGGTGAAATCCACGTGTTTCTGGTATTTCTTCGTCATAAGGTGTAAAAAGTCGAAATCCCGTAGATGCAGCAAGGTGTTTGAAGGACGATGGCGGCCTATAGCTCGAACCGACACTGTGTGGAGAAATTGCTCAATCTCTCCGAGAGCCACTCGATCGTGGCGACTGAGGATATCTACGACGAGCATGGGATGAAGCTGCTCGCCAAGGGCGCCGAGATTTCCCGGGAGATGCAGGATCGCCTGCTGCTGCGCAAGTTGCGGGCGCCACTCGAATCTTCACTGGCGGTTCATGACGGTCTGACGGTCGGCGAAATGATGCAGGGGGCGATCGATCTGATTGCCGAAGTGCCTGCCCTGGCCAGTATTGCCGGTGGGCGCGCCGCCCGCGAGATTCTGCGCGATGCGCGAGGCTTGCATATCCCGCCGCCGCTATTGATGCTGATGACCTGCGCCCGCCATGCCGACCCCGAAAGCTATCGCCGGACTCAGATCGTCGCCGCGCTGTGCGCCGGGATCGCCGGCGAGGTGAACGCGCCGAGCGGTGATGCCCAGGTGCTGTTGCTGGCGTCGGCCTTGCACGATCTCGGCGAGATTTACATCAATCCGGAATATCTGCAGCGGCAAGGTCATCTGTCGCCGCGCGAGTGGAAGCACGTGGCGACGCACCCGCATGTCGGGCAATTGCTGATCGGCAATCTGACCTCGTTGCCCAAAAGCGTGCTGGCTTGCGTCGGGCAGCATCATGAACGCCATGACGGCAGTGGTTATCCGGCGCAATTGTCCCGCCAGGAGCAGCATCGCCTGTCCGGGTGGCTGGCCGTTGCCGATGCTGCCGCCGCCTTGATCAGCCGTGGCGAGTCATGCAGTAATCGGGTATCCCTGGCCTTGCGCATCGTGCCCGAGGAATTCGACCGGGAGGCGGCGGACGTTCTGATCCGCGGATTGCAGACCTTGCCAGCCAAGGCGCCGGTGGCGCAGCCGTCGGCTTTCCCTCTGGAGTCGGCGCATCGCTTGCTGGCCCGTCTTGAATCGGCGGCCGAGGAAATCGCCCAGGTCCTGCTCGACGACTGTTCGGGCGTGATCCGGAGTGTCGCCGGCCAGGCCCGCCATCTGCTGGACAGCTTTGCCAGGTCCTTGCGGGCAACCGGCATTCTCGATGCCGAGATACTTTCCGGCGATGATTTTGCCGATCCGGGACTGCAGGAGGAGATGCAGCAGATCGTCAGTGAACTGGGCTGGAGAATGCGCAATCTGGCGCGCAATCTTCATCTTTCGGTCGATAACGAGCGTATCGAAGCGGCGGCGCTCGCCCGCCTCCAAGGGGTGATCGATCTGCTCGATTGCTCCCCGGCAACCGAGCCGGCCGGGAGTGGGGGCTGACAGCGGGTTTTGCCCTCGCTATGATGCAGCCATGATCAAGTGGAATCCGCAACCGGGTGGTCTGGCGCTCTACGTCGGCAGGACGCGGGCGCAGACGCGCAACGTGATCGTCGTCGCCGAGGCGAGGGCGGGGCGGATGGTGGTCGATGCCATCGGGCGCAAAGGCGTCAATGTGCGCCTGACGGTGAGTCGCGACAGCTTGCGCGAGCCGCAGCCCGATCTGTTCGTCTGATTGCCGTTGCAATGCCGACGTAACATTGCGCTGGCATGATGCCGGCTTTTCCGGAGATGACCATGGATCTGCTGCTGTGGCGCCATGCCGAAGCCGAGGATGGCGAAGACGATCTGAAACGCCGCTTGACCGAACGCGGTGAAAAGCAGGCCAGGCGCATGGCGTCCTGGCTGCACGAAAACCTGCCCAAGGATTTGCGCATCGTCGTCAGTCCGGCGATCCGCACCCAGCAAACAGCGCAGGCCCTCAAGCTGCCATTCGAAACCCAGCGCAAGATCGGCCCCGATGCTTGCGTGTCGGAACTGATCGCCGCATCGGGCTGGCCCGATGCGCGTGGTTCGGTGCTGATCGTCGGCCATCAGCCCTCGCTCGGGCGCTTGGCCGCTCTGCTGCTGGCCGGTCAGGAAGCCGACTGGAGCATCAAGAAGGGGGCGATCTGGTGGTTGAGCAACCGCCTGCGCCAGGGTGAAACACAGACCGTGCTGCGCGCGGTGATTCCGGTCGAATTGCTGGACTAGACAAGCGCCGCCCATAGGCGTGAAATAGACCCTTTGGCAATCAAGACAAGGGGCATCCATGGTTACAGCGAAAAAGAAGACGGCCACCACCACGGCCGCAGCACCGGCAACGCGCACTCGCGCCACCCGTCAACGCGCGGTCGCCAGCGGCGACGTGCCGCCGGTGCAGACGCCGGCCGGGATCGAGGGCTTTTCCGTGCACAACGCCGTCGATGCGGCCCAGGAGGCCAAAATGGCGGCGATGCGCGACATCCTCGCCAATTCGCCGGCCGAGGAAGCGCTGACGCTGCTCAAGAGCCTGCTCAAGCAGCAACGTATCGTGGTCGATGACGCCATCGTCAACCCGGACGAGGAACTTGCCAAGGACTGGCGCGAAGGCGGTTATCCGTACAAGAACCTGATGCAGCGCGCCAACTACGAGCGCCAGAAATACCGGCTGCAGGTCGAGTTGCTGAAGCTGCAGGCCTGGGTCAAGGAAACCGGGCAGAAGGTGGTGATCCTGTTCGAAGGCCGCGACGCGGCGGGTAAAGGGGGCACCATCAAGCGGTTCATGGAACACCTGAATCCACGGGGCGCCCGCGTCGTCGCGCTGGAGAAGCCGTCCGAAATCGAACGCGGCCAGTGGTATTTCCAGCGTTACGTGCAGCATCTGCCGACCAATGGCGAGATCGTGCTGTTCGACCGTTCCTGGTACAACCGGGCCGGCGTTGAGCGGGTCATGGGCTTCTGTTCCGACCAGGAGTACGGTGAATTCGTCCGTCAGGCGCCGGAGTTCGAACGCATGCTGGTGCGCAACGGCACCCACCTGATCAAGTTCTGGTTCTCAGTCAGCCAGGAAGAGCAACGCCGTCGTTTCCGCGAGCGCAAGGTGCACCCGCTCAAGCAGTGGAAGCTGTCGCCGATCGACATGGCTTCGCTCGACAAGTGGCACGACTACACCAAGGCCAAGGAGGCGATGTTCTTCCACACCGATACGGCGGATTCGCCGTGGACGGTGATCAAGTCGAACTGCAAGAAGCGCGCGCGCCTGAATGCCCTGCGCTACGTGCTGCACAAACTGCCGTACACGAACAAGGACACGTCGCGGATCGGCAATCTCGACCCGCTGATCGTCGGCCGTGCCAACGTCGTCTATGAACGCGGCGAGCAGTCGGTAGCGCTGATTTAACTGACCACGTAAGCGGCGCTGCCGGTTGCGATCAGCAGCCCGCTTTCATTCTCCAGCGTCATCTGGATCGAGGCGATGCGCCCGCCGAGGCGGGTGATCCGTCCGGTGGCCGTGAATTGCTTGCCGATGCCCTGATGCAGGAAGTCGGTGCGCAGGTCGATGGTGCCGATGCGGCCGAAGCGGTGCGCGACCTGCTCGGCCGATTCGCCGGCGAACTTCTCGGCGATGCCGACCACGGCCGCAAAACCGCCGACGGTATCGAGGACGGCGGCAATGGCGCCGCCATGCAGCCGGCCGTAGAGGTAATGGCCAACCAGTTCGGGGCGCATGTCGAAAACCAGTTGCGGGGCGGCTGGATCGAAGGAAGCGACCTTGAGGCCGAGCACTTCGTTGAAACTGATGCGGTGTTCGAACATCTCGCGCAGCGTGGCTTCGAGTCGCTGCTGCTCTGCGGCGGAGCGGCGTGGGGTCTGGGCGGTGTGGGTCATGCCCGGTTTGTAGCATAAAAAAAGGCGACGGGGTGAGCCGTCGCCGAAGACGAACGCTAATACAACAACTTAGCGTAACGCAGAGGACCTTACTTCTTGCGCGGCGCGGGAACGTCCGTGCAGGAGCCGTGGGCAACTTCGGCGGCCATGCCGACGGTTTCGCCCAGGGTGGGATGCGGGTGGATGGTCTTGCCGATGTCGACGGCGTCGCAGCCCATCTCGATGGCTAGGCAGACTTCGCCGATCATGTCGCCGGCCGACGGGCCGACGATGGCGCCGCCGATGACGCGGTGCGTTTCGGCATCGAAGATCAGTTTGGTGAAGCCGTAGTCGGCACCGTTGGCGATGGCGCGACCGCTGGCCGCCCAGGGGAACTTGGCGGTTTCGACCTTGCGCCCTTCCTTCTTCGCCTGGTCTTCGGTGTAGCCAACCCACGCCACTTCCGGATGGGTATACGCCACGCCGGGGATGACCTGGGCGTCGAAAGCAGCCTTGTGGCCGGCGGCGACTTCGGCGGCGACGTGCGCTTCATGCACGGCCTTGTGCGCCAGCATCGGCTGGCCGACCAGATCGCCGATGGCGAAGATGTGCGGGACATTGGTCCGCATCTGCTTGTCGACCGGGATGAAACCGCGCTCGTCGACAATCACGCCGGCCTTGTCGGCGGCGAACTTCTTGCCGTTCGGCGAGCGGCCTGCCGCTTGCAGGATCAGGTCGTACTTGACTGCTTCGGCGGGTGCGCCTTCGCCTTCGAACTTGACCCAGAGGCCGTCGTCCTTGGCGTCGACCGCGACTGTCTTGGTCTTCAGCATGATCTTGTCGAAGCGCGACAGATTCTGTTTTTCCCAGACCTTGACCGCATCGCGGTCCGGGCCCTGCATCAGCGCGTCACCCATTTCGACGACATCGACCCTGGCGCCCAGCGTCGAATAGACGGTGGCCATTTCCAGGCCGATGATGCCGCCGCCGATGACCAGCATCTTCTCCGGGACAAAACGCAGTTCCAGCGCCCCGGTCGAGTCGACGATGCGCGGGTCGCGCGGGATGAAGGGCAGATGCACCGCTGCCGAACCGGCGGCGATGATGCACTTCTGGAACTTGATGACCTTCTTGCTGCCGGTCTTGTCCTGGCCGCTGCCGGAGGTTTCCTCGACTTCAAGGTGATGCGGGTCGAGGAAATGACCGTAGCCACGCACGATGTCGACCTTGCGGCCCTTGGCCATGCCGGCCAGACCGCCGGTCAGCTTGCCGACGACCTTTTCCTTGTGCGCGCGCAGCTTGTCGATATCGACCTGCGGTGCGGCGAAAGTCACCCCGGCGTCGGCCAGGTGGCTGGTTTCGTCCATCACGGCGGTGACGTGCAGCAGTGCCTTCGACGGGATGCAGCCGACGTTCAGGCAGACACCGCCCAGCGTCGAATAGCGTTCGACGATGACCGTCTTCATGCCCAGATCCGCCGAGCGGAAGGCAGCGGAGTAGCCGCCGGGGCCGGCGCCGAGGACGAGCATCTCGCACTCGATGTCGGCGCTGCCACCGTGGCTGGCGGCAGTCGGTGCGGCCACGGGGGCCGCTGCCGGCGCTGCGGCGGCCGGCGCCGGGGCGCTGGCGGCTGCACCGGCCTCGACCTTGATCAGCAGCGCACCTTCGCTGACCTTGGAACCGACCTGCACCAGCACTTCCTTGACCGTACCGGCGACCGTGGACGGTACGTCCATCGTCGCCTTGTCCGATTCCAGGGTGACGATGGCGTCGTCTACCTTGATCGTGTCGCCGACCTTCACGAACAGGTCGATGACCGGCACGCTGTCGAAATCGCCGATGTCCGGGACTTTTACTTCAACCAGATTGCTCATGGTCATTCCCCCTTACAGCGCGACGCGACGGAAGTCGGCCAGCAGTTGTGCGATATAGACGTTGAAGCGGGTCGCCAGCGCGCCGTCGATGACGCGGTGGTCGGCGGTCAGCGACAGCGGCAGGGTCAGGCGCGGCACGAATTGCTTGCCGTCCCAGACCGGCTTCATCGCCGACTTGTTGACGCCGAGGATGGCGACTTCCGGGGCATTCACGATCGGTGCGAAGTAGGTGCCGCCGATGCCGCCCAGGCTGGAAATCGTGAAGCAGGCGCCGGACATGTCGGCCGGCTTGAGCTTGCCGTCACGCGCCTGCTTGGCCAGCTCGCCGGATTCCTGCGCCAGTTCGAACACCGACTTCTGGTCGACATTCTTGACCACCGGCACGACCAGGCCGTTCGGCGTGTCGGCGGCGAAGCCGATGTTGAAGTACTTCTTCAGCACCAGGTTGTCGCCGTCGAGCGAGGCGTTGAACTCAGGGAATTTCTGCAGCCCCTTGACGCAAGCCTTCATCAGGAAAGCCAGCATGGTCAGCTTGGCGCCACCACCCTTCTCGTTTTCCTTGTTGAGCAGCACGCGGAAGGCTTCCAGGTCGGTGATGTCGGCGTCTTCGTGATAGGTCACGGCCGGGATCATGACCCAGTTGCGCGACAGGTTCTGGCCGGAAATCTTCTTGATCCGCGACAGCGGCTTGACCTCGATTTCACCGAACTTGCTGAAATCGACCTTCGGCCAGGGCAGCAGGTCGAGTCCGCCGCCCAGGCTGGTGCCGGCAGCGGTGACCGGTGCAGCGGTGGCACCGGACATCACGCCCTTGACGTACTTGGTCAGGTCTTCCTTGACGATACGACCTTTGGGGCCGGAAGCGCTGACCTTGGTCAGGTCGACGCCGAGCTCGCGGGCATAGGCGCGAACCGACGGCGAGGCGTGCACCTTGCCGCCGACCGGCAGGGCCGGGGCCAGTGCGACGGGCGCGGCGGCCGGTGCGGCAGCGGGTGCTGCGGCAACCGGTGCAGAGACTGGCGCCGGCGCGGCAGCTTGCGCCGCGGCCGCCGGGGCAGCTGCGCCGGCACCGGTTTCGACCTTGATCAGGACCGTGCCTTCGCCGACCTTGGCTCCGAGCTGGACCAGCACTTCCTTGACCGTGCCGGCGACAGTGGACGGAACATCCATCGTCGCCTTATCGGATTCGAGCGTGGCGATCGCATCGTCGATCTTGATGCTGTCGCCAACCTTGACGTACAACTCGATAACCGGGACCTCGGCAAAATCGCCGATATCCGGCACCTTGACCTCGACCAGGCCGCCGGCGGCAGCCGGGGCAGTTGCAGCCGCCGGCGCGGCCGGCGCAGCGGCGGGTGCCGGTGCCGCAGCGGGGGCGGGAGCGGCTTCAACGGCGGCAGCCGCACCAGCTTCGACCTTGATCAGCAGGGCGCCTTCGGCCACCTTGGAACCGACTTGGATCAGCACTTCCTTGACCGTGCCGGCAACCGTGCTCGGCACATCCATGGTGGCCTTGTCGGATTCGAGGGTGACGATGGCGTCGTCGACCTTGATCGTGTCGCCGACTTTGACGAACAGTTCGATGACCGGGACTTCGTCGAAATCACCGATATCGGGAACCTTGACTTCAATGATCTGGCTCATGTCGTCGCTCCCTTCTTAGACCGACATCGGATTCGGCTTGGCCGGATCCAGGTTGTACTTGACCAGTGCGGCCGCGACCTTCTCACGGGCGATTTCGCCGTTGTCGGCCAGCGCCTTGAGGGCAGCCAGCGTCACCCAGTGACGGTCGACCTCGAAGAAATGGCGCAGCTTCTCGCGGGTGTCGGAGCGGCCGAAACCGTCGGTGCCCAGCGTGACGTACGGGGCCTTGACGAAGGGGCGGATCTGCTCGGCGAACATCCGGATGTAGTCGGTCGAGGCAATGACCGGGCCCTTGGCGCCAGCCAGCTTCTGCTCGACGTGCGACAGCTTCGGTTCTTCCAGCGGATGCAGCAGGTTCCAGCGGGCGACGTCCTGACCGTTGCGGGCCAGTTCGTTGAAGCTCGGGCAACCCCAGATGTCGGCTTCGACGCCCCAGTCCTGCTTGAGCAGTTCGGCGGCGGCGATGACTTCGCGGAAGATGGTGCCGGAACCGAGCAGTTGCACGCGCGGGCCGGCCGAATCGCCGCCCTTCTTGAAGGCGTACATGCCCTTGATGATGTCGGCTTCGGCGCCGGTCGGCATTTCCGGGTGCTCGTAGTTCTCGTTCATCACCGTCAGGTAATAGAACACGTCTTCCTGTTCCTGGAACATGCGGCGCATGCCGTCCTGGGCGATCACGGCGACTTCGTACTGGAAGGTCGGATCGTAGGAGATGCAGTTCGGGATCAGTTGCGACAGGATCAGGCTGTGGCCGTCTTCGTGCTGCAGGCCTTCGCCGTTCAGCGTGGTACGGCCGGCGGTGCCGCCGATCAGGAAGCCGCGGGCGCGTTGGTCGCCGGCAGCCCAGCACAGGTCCAGCGTACGCTGCAGGCCGAACATCGAGTAGCAGATGTAGAACGGAATGGTCTGGACGTTATGCACCGAATAGGATGTGGCGGCGGCGATCCAGTCGCTCATCGCACCGGCTTCGTTGATGCCTTCCTGCAGCACCTGGCCGGTCTTCGACTCCTTGTAGAACATCAGTTGGTCGTGGTCTTCCGGAACGTAGTTCTGGCCTTCCTGATTCCAGATGCCGACGGCGCGGAACATGCCTTCCATGCCGAAGGTGCGCGACTCGTCCGGGACGATGGGGACGACGTTTTTGCCGACATTCTTGTCCTTGAGCAGCATGTTCATGATGCGCACGATGGCCATCGTCGTCGACAGTTCGCGGCCTTCGCCGGAAGCCTTGAGCAGGGCGGTGAACGCGTCGAGCGACGGCACCGCCAGCGGCTCGGCCTTGCGGCGGCGTTGCGGCAGGTAGCCGCCGAGCGCGGCGCGGCGCGCCTGCATGTACTTGTACTCGGCCGAGTCTTCCGGGAACTTCAGGTAAGGCAGTTCCTCCAGCTTGTCGTCCGGCACCGGCAGGCCGAAGCGGTCGCGGAAGCGGGCGATCTGCTCCTTGTCCATCTTCTTCTGCTGGTGCGAGATGTTCATGGCCTCGCCGGCCTGGCCCATGCCGAAGCCCTTGATGGTCTTGGCCAGGATCAGCGTCGGCGCACCCTTGTGGGTGACGGCGGCGTTGTAGGCGGCGAAGATCTTGAAGATGTCGTGGCCGCCGCGGTTCAGGTTCCAGACGTCGTCGTCGGTCCAGTCGGCGACCAGTTCGCGCAGTTCCGGCGTGTTGAAGAAATGCTCGCGGACGTAGGCGCCGTTCTTGGCCTTGAAGGTCTGGTACTCGCCGTCGCACAGTTCCATCATGCGCTTCTTGAGGATGCCCTTCTTGTCGCGGTTGAACAGGGCGTCCCAGTGGGTGCCCCAGATCAGCTTGATGACGTTCCAGCCGGCGCCGCGGAATTCGGCTTCGAGTTCCTGGATGATCTTGCCGTTACCGCGCACCGGGCCGTCGAGGCGCTGCAGGTTGCAGTTGATGACGAAGATCAGGTTGTCCAGCTTCTCGCGGCCGGCCATGCCGATGGCGCCGAGCGATTCGACCTCGTCGGTCTCGCCGTCGCCGAGGAAGGCCCACACCTTGCGATCGTTGGCCTTGGCCAGGCCGCGCGAGTCGAGGTACTTCATGAAACGGGCCTGGTAGATGGCCTGGATCGGGCCGAGGCCCATGGAGACGGTCGGGAACTGCCAGAAATCCGGCATCAGCCAGGGATGCGGATAGGACGAGATGCCCTTGCCGTCGGTTTCCTGGCGGAAGTTGTCCATCTGTTCCTCGGTCAGGCGACCGAGCATGAAGGCGCGCGAATAGACACCCGGCACCGAGTGGCCCTGGAAGAAGATCAGGTCGCCGCCGGACGGGTCGTTGATGCTGCGCCAGAAATGCGAAAAACCGACGTCGTACAGCGCGGCGGCGGAAGCGAAGGAGGCGATGTGGCCGCCGACGTTGGTGTGCTTGTTGGCACGCACGACCATGGCCATGGCGTTCCAGCGGATGTAGGAGTGGATCTTGATCTCCATGTCCGGATCGCCCGGGTACTTGGGCTGCTGGTCGGCGCGGATGGTGTTGATGTATTCGGTGTTGGCGGAGTACGGAATGTCGATGCCGTCTTCGCGGGCCTGACCGATCAGCGTCTCGATCAGGTAGTGGGCGCGCTCGGCGCCTTCGTTGCTGATGACGCCTTCGAGGGCGTCGATCCATTCCTTGGTTTCCTGGGGGTCCTGATCGTTGGGCAGGTTGTTCGGCTGGTCGGCCATGGTTTGTCTCCTACGTGGGTTTTCATTCTGTCCGGCTGGGTAAGCCAAACAACTTTAACGCTTTGCACGGAGGATCACACCCCGTGTTTACACCTAGTTGCTGTTGCGCATTGTAAAAACAAAATTCGCATCGTGCAATATTGCGTGATTGGTTTGCGGGATTTTTTTATGCAATTCGATATGAGACAAAAAACTAAAGCGACCTTGCTTGCGTTGTATCAAATCGAAGTTCTGGCGCCTTCCTATAATTTCCGCTCTTGTCTTTGTAATCAGGAGCTTTCATGGCAGCAGTCATGCCCGCACCGGCCGCCAGCCGGCATTTGCTTTCCGGCAACGAAGCCGTCGCCCGCGCCGTCTGGGAAGCCGGTGTCAAGGTGGCTGCGGCCTATCCCGGCACGCCGTCGACCGAGATGCTGGAAGAAATCGCCACCTACCCGGATCTCTACGCCGAGTGGTCGGTCAACGAGAAGGTCTCGCTGGAAGTCGCCATCGGCGCCGCTTACGCCGGGTCGCGCGCCTTCTGTTGCATGAAACATGTCGGCATGAACGTCGCCTCCGACGCGCTGATGACGCTGACCCTGACCGGCGTCAGTGGTGGTCTGGTGATCGCCATTGCCGACGACGTCGGCCTGTCGTCGTCGCAGAACGAGCAGGATTCTCGCTACTGGGGGCGTTTCGCGCATGTGCCGGTGTTCGAGCCGGCCGATTCGCAGGAAGCCTACGCGATGACGCTCGACGCCTTTGCGCTGTCCGAGCAGTTCCAGGTGCCGGTGATCCTGCGCATGACGACGCGCATCAATCACGTCAAATCCATCGTCACCGTCGGCGAGCGCGTGCCGCACACCGGCGCCGGCTTCCGCAAGGACCCGGCGCGTTACGTGATGGTCCCGGGCAACGCCGGCAAGCGCATTCCGCTGATGTTCCAGCGCGACCGTGACCTGCGCGCGCTGGCCGAGACCTCGCCGCTGAATTTCATCGAGCCGGGCAGCGACCGCCGCGTCGGCTTCATCACTTCCGGCCCGGCCTACATGCACGTCAAGGAAGCCTTCCCGGAGGCGCCGGTGTTGAAGCTCGGCTTCTCCTGCCCGGCGCCGTTCGAGAAGTGCCGCGAACTGGCGGCGCTGGTCGATCAGGTGGTGGTGGTCGAGGAAGTCGAACCGCTGCTCGAAACCGAACTCAAGGCCCAGGGCATCGCGGTGATTGGCAAGGACATCCTGCCGCTGCAGGGCGAGTTGTCGCCGGTCGTGCTCAAGCCGGCGATTGCCCGGCTGCTCGGCGAAGTGCTGCCGGACACCGAGGCGGCGGCCGCCCTGCAACTGTTCCCGCGGCCGCCGACGATGTGCGTCGCCTGCCCGCACCTCGGCGTCTATTACACGCTGTCGCAGGTGCGCAACCTCAACATCTCCGGCGACATCGGCTGCTACACGCTGGGCGCCGGTCACCCGTGGCAGGCGATGGATACCTGCGTCTCGATGGGCGCCTCGATGGGCATCGCCCTGGGCATGGACAAAGGCCGTGGCGAGTCCGACAAGGACAAGCGCGTGGTCGCCGTGATCGGCGATTCGACCTTCCTGCACATGGGCATGCAGGGCCTGCTCGACATGGTGTACAACAAGGGCAACGTCACCGTCCTGCTGCTCGACAACCGCGCCGTCGGCATGACCGGCGGCCAGGACAACCCGGGCAACGGCCGCGACATCCACGGCGACGACGCGCCGCGCATCGACTTCGCCAAGCTGGTGTCGGCGCTGGGGGTCAAGGACGAGCGCATCCATGTGGTCAATCCGTACGAGTTGCCGGTGTTGTTCAAGACCATCCGTGAGGAGGTCAAGGTGCCGGATGTCTCGGTGATCATCACCGACCAGCCCTGCGTGCTGATCAAGGATTACCACAAGCTCAAGCCCTACGCGGTCGACGAGGACAAGTGCACCGGTTGCGGCAACTGCATCGATGTCGGCTGCCCGGCCATCCACGTCACCCGTCGCGGCAAGGAGGTCAAGGCCAGCGGCCGTGAGGTCGACCTCGCTTTCGTCCGCATCGAATCGTCGGTGTGCACCGGTTGCGGCCTCTGTCTGCAACCCTGCGCGCCGAAGGCTATCGAGCACTATGTGCCGAGTGCGCCGATCCAGTTCGCCAAGGGAGGCTGTCAGGCATGAGCGCAACGACCAATATCCTCGTCGTCGGCATCGGTGGCCAGGGCGTCATGACCGCCACCGAAATCCTCGCCGAAGCGGCCATCGCCCTTGGCCACGATGCCAAGAAAACCGAAGTCGCCGGCATGGCGCAGCGCGGCGGCGTCGTTTCCTCGCACCTGCGTTTCGGCGAGCGCGTGCTGTCGCCGCAGATCACACCGGGCAGTGCCGACGTGTTGCTCGGTTTCGAATCGGCCGAGGCGATGCGCTGGCAGCACATGCTGAAAAAAGGCGGCATCACGCTGATGAACACCGCCCGGCTGGTGCCGCCGGTGGTCGAACTCGGCCTCTTCGATTACCCCGACGATCCGCTCGCCGAAATCCGCAAGACCGGCAACAAGGTGGTCGCCTTCGACGCGACGACGATTGCCCAGGAACTCGGCGACATCCGCCTCGGCAACACCGTCATGCTCGGCGCCATCGCCGATCATCTGCCGTTCGGCGCGGAAGTTCTGCTCGACTGCGTGCTCAAGCGTTTTGCGCGCAAGGGCGAGAAACTGGTCGAACTCAACCGACGCGCGTTCGAGGCCGGAAGGGCGGCGGTGGGCGCGGCTGAAGCAGCGCTCGCGTAATCTGGTAAAATCCGCGCCGAATCAAAGGGAAAGGCCACCGCCTTTCCCCTTTTCTTTTTGACGGATGGACGATGACGGCACAAATCATTGACGGCAAGGCGCTGGCGGAAGCGCTTCGGCAGAGCTTCAAGGCACGCGTGGAAACCCTGACGGCCAGGGGGCACAAGCCCGGTCTGGTGGTCATTCTGGTTGGCGAAGACCCGGCTTCCCAGGTCTACGTGAAGAACAAGGTCAATGGCTGCCTGGCCATCGGCATGCACTCCGAGAAGATCGTCTACGAGAAGGACGTCGATCAGCAGGTCGTCCTCGACAAGATCGCCGAGTTGAACGTCGATCCGTCCATCCACGGCATTCTGGTGCAACTGCCGTTGCCCAAGCACTTCGACGAAGAGAAGGTGCTCGAAGCCATCTCCGCCGAGAAGGACGTCGACGGCTTCCATGCCGAGAACGTCGGCGCGCTGTCGCAGGGTACGCCACGTTTCATCCCCTGCACGCCGTATGGCGTGATGAAGATGTTCGAGAAGGGCAATGTCGATCTGAGCGGCCAGGAAGCCGTCGTCATCGGCCGCTCCAACATCGTCGGCAAACCGATGGCGATGCTGCTGATCAATGCCGGCGCCACCGTCACCGTCTGCCACTCGAAGACGCGCGACCTGAAGTTCCATACCCGCCGCGCCGACATCGTCGTCGCCGCCGTCGGCAAGCCGAAGTTCGTCAAGGGCGACATGATCAAGCCGGGCGCCGTGGTCATCGACGTCGGCATCAACCGCCTGCCGGACGGCAAACTGTGCGGCGACGTGGACTTCGACGACTGCCTCGCTGTTGCCGGCCAGATCACCCCGGTGCCGGGCGGCGTCGGGCCGATGACCATCACCATGCTGCTGGCCAACACCATCGAGGCCGCCGAACGTAAAGCGGGGATTCGTTAAATGAGCGACAAGAAGATTTCCGTCGGTATCGTCATGGGGTCCGACTCCGACTGGCCGACCATGCAGGCCGCCGCCGTCATCCTCAAGGACTTCGGCGTCGCTTTCGAAGCCCGCGTTGTTTCCGCCCACCGCACGCCCGACCTGCTTTTTGAATACGCCGAGACTGCCGGTCCGCGCGGCCTGCAGGCGATCATCGCCGGGGCTGGCGGCGCCGCCCACCTGCCCGGCATGCTCGCCGCCAAGACGACGGTGCCGGTGCTCGGCGTGCCGGTGCAGTCGCGCGCGCTGTCCGGCGTCGATTCCTTGCACAGCATCGTGCAGATGCCCAAGGGCATCCCGGTTGCCACCTTCGCCATCGGCGAAGCCGGTGCCGCCAATGCCGCGCTGTTCGCCGTCGCCATGCTGGCCAACGGCGACGCGGCGCTGAACGCCAAGCTGCAGGCTTTCCGTGCCGCCCAGACCGAGAAGGTCCTGGCGATGAAGCTGCCCGAAGTATGAAGACGACGATCCTGCCGCCCGCCACGCTGGGCATGCTCGGTGGCGGCCAGCTCGGCCGCTTCTTCGTTGCCGCCGCCCACGAACTGGGTTACCGGGTCTGGGTGCTCGACCCGGACAAGAATTCCCCCGCCGCGCAAATCGCCGAACGTCACTTCTGCGTCGCCTACGACGACTACGCTGCGCTCGACGAATTCGCCGCCGGCTGTGCCGCGATCACCACCGAATTCGAGAACGTGCCGGCAGCGACGCTCGACTACCTCGCCAAGTTCGTGCCGGTGCGCCCGCACGCGGCGGCGGTGGCCATCTGCCAGCACCGCGTCAGCGAAAAATCCTTCCTGCGCGACAACGGTTTCCCGCACGGCCAGTTCATCGAGGTCAACAGCGACGCCGACCTGAAGGCCGCGCCGGCCAGCCTGTTCCCGGCCATCCTCAAGGTCGCCCGCTTCGGCTACGATGGCAAAGGCCAGGCGACGGTCAACAACGTCGAGGAAGCGCTGCTCGCCTTCGCCCAGTTCAAGGGCGAGCAATGCGTGCTCGAACAGCGTCTGCCGCTCGACTACGAAGTTTCGGTCGTGCTGGCGCGCGACGAAAGCGGCCAGGTTGCCTGCTTCCCGACCGGGGAAAACCAGCACACGCGCGGCATCCTCGATGTCTCCATCGTGCCGGCGCGCACTTCCGGTTGCATGAAGAGCGACGCCGAGGATGTCGCCGCGCGCATCGCCGAAAAGCTCGGCTACATCGGCACCATGGGCGTCGAGTTCTTCGTCAGCCGCGGCCAGCTGATGGTCAACGAAATGGCGCCGCGCCCGCACAACAGCGGTCACTACACCCTCGATGCCTGCGTCACCAACCAGTTCGAGCAACAGGTGCGCGCGCTGTGCGGCCTGCCGCTGGGCGAGCCGCGTGCGCATTCGGCGTCGGTGATGGTCAACCTGCTCGGCGACCTGTGGTACGACGGCGATACCTACCGCGAACCCGACTGGTCGGTGCTCTACGCCATCCCCAACCTGAAGTTGCACCTCTACGGCAAGCACCACGCGCGGCCGGGCCGCAAGATGGGCCACTTCACGGTCATCGGCGACAACGCCGAAGCCGTGCAGAAAGCCGCGCTGGCCGCCCGCGCCGCCATCGGCATCAAGGACTGATGACGCCTTCCGACGCGGATTACCAGCGTGCTGTCGACCTGCTGCTGGCCGGCGAACTGGTCGCGCTGCCGACCGAGACCGTCTACGGCCTCGGCGCCGACGCCGCCAACCCGGCGGCGGTGGCGAAAATTTTCGCCGCCAAGGGCCGCCCGGCCGATCATCCGCTGATCGTCCACCTGGCCGGCCACGATGCCGTCGAGGCCTGGGCCGAGCAGGTGCCGGCGGTGGCCTGGGAGCTGATGGAAACCTTCTGGCCCGGCCCGCTGACCTTGATCCTGAAGAAGCAGGCCTGGGTGCCCGACGCCGTCACCGGCGGCCAGAACACCGTCGGCCTGCGCGTCCCCGGCCATCCGGTGGCGCTCGAACTGCTGCGCCGTTTTGCCGCCGCAAAGGGAAGCCACGCCGGCATCGCGGCACCTTCGGCCAACCGCTTCGGCCGCATCAGCCCGACCACCGCCGCCCACGTCGCCGAGGAACTGGGCGAAGCCGTGCCGCTGATCCTCGATGGCGGTCCCTGCGCCGTCGGCATCGAATCGACGATCATCGACTGCTCGCGCGGCGAACCGGTGGTGCTGCGCCCCGGCCACATCTCGCCGCTGCATCTCGAAGCGGTGCTCGGCCGCGCCCCGGCCATCGAAACCAGCCACGGCGCGCCCCGCGTCTCCGGCTCGCTGGAGGCGCACTATGCGCCGACCACGCCGCTGCGCGTGGTCACCGGCGAGCGCCTGCTCGACTTCCTCAACGCCCAGCGCCATCGCGGCGGCACTTGCGGCGTGATCAGCCCCAACCAGCCGCCGCAGGCCGGCATGCCGCACGCCTGGCGGATGCTGCCGGCCGACCCGGTCGGCTACGCCCACGACCTCTACGCCGCGCTGCGCGACATGGACCACGCCGGCGTCGACCTGATCGTCGTCGAGGCCCTGCCCGCCGGCGCCGAATGGGCCGCCGTCGCCGACCGCCTGCGCCGCGCCGCGGCGGGCGCCGGACAAATCTGACTTCCGCGGGCGCTGGTGAATTCCGTCCAACGCTAGGCTATAATCCCCGCCACGGGCCGATAGCTCAGCTGGGAGAGCGCCGCGTTCGCAATGCGGAGGTCGTGAGTTCGATCCTCATTCGGTCCACCACCCGATTTCACCAAAAAGGCCTGTTTCCAAAGGCCTTTTTGCTTTTTTGGCGTAATCGAAGAGTGATTGCGCTCCAGCAGCTAGGTCACGGCCTTACTGAATTGAGTCGGGCCCATCATCGCATCAGGGAAAAAGCGCTGCAGCCTTTCTGCCATCCCGGATACTCGCTCCGGCGTCGCGTGCTCGGCAATCATCTCAAGCAGCTTGTTGGCGACTGCGATCAATGCTGCCTCGTCCCTGGCCATGCGCAATTTTTCCCGGAAATGTTCTGCCAGGTGTTTGTCACGTGGCGCCAGCAGGCGCTCGGACAGATCAAACAGATACAGACGTGCCTCGCCCAAAGATGGACGCACAATCTTGAATGAGTCGGCTACATGGGTTGCCTGTTCTGGTTCGCGTTGTGCTTCTCGCGCCATTGCCGAACTGGGTGCAATGAAACCCAGTTCGAGCAATCGATCAACCAGTGGCGCTGCCGTGCCATCGTAAAGCGAAGCCAGCATTTCCCGGGGGCGCGTGCCATCGGCCAGCACGAGTACAGCGCGCTCGCGCAAGCCTAGCGTACGACGGCCGGGCTGAAGTTCAGTTTCGCCCAGTGGGGTTTTGGTGAGCATCGACCAAGCGTCAGAAATCCAAAGCCGCAAGTTTCGCCGGTCAGCGTTGCGGAATGATTAAGCGCTTGTGTCAGGCTTGCGGGTCGTTGTTCTTCCTGCCGTCGCGTGTCTGGTAATAACGGATCATGCGGCGTCGTTTGGCCTTGACCCGCCAATACCAGACTGCACTGATGATGAAGTAGCTGAGCAGGCCGAACACCGTGGCGAACAGGGCGAGGCCGGTGATCAGGGGCAGGCCGAGGTCACTGATACGCTTCCAGAGACTGACTTCTTCCTGATCATCGCCATGCACCGGGGGCTTGCCTTCGGGCGTTTCTCCATATAGCCAACTACCGACACGATACGCTGCGTAATAGACCGGGCCGAAGGTGACCGGGTTGGTGACCAGGGTGCTGGCGGCGGCGGCAGGGACATTGGCACGCAGCAGAACTGCGGCGGCGGCGGACACCGGGATCTGCGCAATCGGGATGAGCAGGCCGAAGAAGACGCCGAGGGCCACGCCGAGGGCGACGCCGCGGCGTGACCAGTGCCACAGTTGCGGGTGGGCCAGGAAGGGGCGCAGCCAGCCGAGCCAGCGATTGGCCATGATCTGTTCCCGGGTCGGGATCAGTGAGCGCAGGCGGCTGGTCGGGCGGTTCATGGCGGGTGGCTTGTGGGGGAGTCTGGTGCAGGGAGAAGGCGGCGAATGATACCGCGTCCCCGTTGCCGAAAGCGCAGTTGCCTGTGTGCTTTTCGGCGGTGCTGTGGCGAATGTGCCAATCACTTGCAAGTGCACACGCTTCCCGGAATACTGTGGGCAAGGAGTGCGGGTTGGCAGAGACACTCCCGGCAAGCGGTTTGCGCCGCAAAAATAAGAATCCTGATGGAGGAAGACACCATGAACCACCCTGTTCACGTTCGTGCACACAAGCTGTCGCAAAATGCCTCGTTGTGCGTTTCCGGTTTCAACCTGATCGCTGCCGATTCCCCGGCAATCGAGGCGATGACTGATTTTTCCCGGGTCAATGTCGTCAGCATCGGCCCCGAAGCTTCGGTGGACGATGCCAATGCGCGCATGATCTCGCGCGGCGTCCGTTTGCTGATGGTGCTGGGCAAGGACGAGGAAGTCGTCGGCCTGATCACCGCCCGCGACATCCTTGGCGAGAAGCCTTTGCAGGTGGCGCAGGCGCGCGGCGGCAAGCGTGATGAGCTGCATGTGGCCGACCTGATGACGCCGATCGCCAGCATCGACACCCTGTATCTGGAAGATGTGTTGCGCGCCCGCGTGGCCGATATCCTCAACGCGCTCAAGCAACTCGGTCGTCAGCACGTGCTGGTCGAGGATACCGATCCGTCCACCGGTCTACCGCGCGTTCGCGGCCTGTTCTCGGCCACCCAGATCGGTCGTGCGCTTGGTGTGCCGGTGCTGGGCTTCGATCTGCCGCGGACCTTCGCCGAAATCGAGGCGGCGCTGGTCAACTGACGCCGCATGCGGGTAAACGAGCGTGGCGCAACGCCGCGCTCTGCCCGAATATTGGGGTTTGTCGTTTCCCGGAGAACTCGATGAGCACTGTGGCGCAATCCCTTTCCCCCGCTGGCAAGATCGTTTCGGCACGCGATGCCGTGGCCCGCATCGGCGATGGCGCGACCGTGGCGACCGGCGGTTTCGTCGGCATCGGCTTTCCCGAGAACATCGCCGTGGCGCTCGAGCAGCGTTTCCTCGAAACGCGCGAAGGCGACGTGCATGGCCAGGGTGCGCCACGCGACCTGACGCTGGTCTATGCCGCCGGCCAGGGCGACGGTAAGGAGCGCGGGCTCAACCATCTCGGTCATGACGGCCTGGTCGGTCGGGTCATCGGCGGTCACTGGGGGCTGGTGCCGCGCCTGCAGGAACTGGCGGTAGCCAACCGCATCGCCGCCTACAACCTGCCGCAGGGGGTGATCTCCCACCTGTTCCGCGACATCGCTGCCGGCAAGCCGGGAACGATCACGCGCACCGGTCTCGGTACCTTCGTCGATCCGCGCTTCGGCGGCGGCAAGCTGAACGAACGGACGACCGCCGAACTGGTCCGGCTGATGGAAATCGACGGCGAGGAATACCTGTTCTACAAGGCCTTCCCGATTCACGTCGGCATCATCCGCGGCACCACCGCCGACCCGGACGGCAACGTGACCATGGAAAAGGAAGCGCTGACGCTGGAAGCCCAGGCCATCGCCATGGCCGCCAGGAACTCCGGTGGCATCGTCATCGTCCAGGTTGAGCGCATCGCCGAACGCGGCACGCTTAACCCGCGCCAGGTCAAGATTCCCGGCATCCTGGTCGATTGCGTGGTGGTCGCCGAGAAGCCCGAATACCACATGCAGACCTTCGCCGAGCCGTACAGCCCGGCCTTTGCCGGCGAAATCCGGGTGCCGATGTCGGCGCTGAAGCCGATGCCGATGAGCGAGCGCAAGATCATCGCCCGCCGCGCGGCGATGGAGCTGACGCCGGGGGCCGTGGTCAATCTCGGCATCGGCATGCCCGAAGGCGTGGCCGACGTCGCTGCCGAGGAGGGCATCGTCGACCTGATGACCTTGACCGCCGAACCCGGCGTCATCGGCGGTGTGCCGGCCGGTGGCCTGAACTTCGGCGCCGCCACCAACACCCAGGCGATCATCGACCAGCCCAGCCAGTTCGACTTCTACGACGGCGGCGGTCTCGACCTCGCCTTCCTCGGGCTGGCCCAGGCCGACCGCGAGGGCAATCTGAATGTCTCCAAATTCGGCCCGCGACTGGCCGGTGCCGGTGGCTTCATCAACATCTCGCAATCGGCGCGCAAGGTCGTCTTCGTCGGCACCTTCACCGCCGGTCGCCTGGAAGTGGCGGTCGACGGCGGCAAGCTGAAGATTCTCCAGGACGGCTCGGCGGTCAAGTTCGTCGACCAGGTCGAACACCGCACCTTCTCCGGGCCACAGGCGGTCAAGCGCGGCACGCCGGTGCTCTACATCACCGAGCGCTGCGTCTTCGAACTGACCGCGGCCGGGCTGGTGCTGACCGAAATCGCGCCGGGCATTGACCTGCAGCACGACATCCTGGCGCGCATGGACTTCGTGCCCGTGATGCCGACTGCGCCCAAACTCATGGACGCGCGCATCTTCGTCGATGCGCCGATGCATCTGCGGCCGGACATCCTGGCCGGACAGGCCTGATTTCAGTCCGTTGTATCGCTGCCGTCTGTTGCCTGACGGCGGCTACCCTGACGTCGTGATGTCGGCGGAAGACCCCAGGTCAGCGTGTAGAACACGTCCAGCGCATTGTCGCTGCCGGCCCGCCCGATCAGCGTGATCTGGCGGGTCAGTTCGATCGACAGCTTGACGATGCTTTCAGCTGTGCCCAGCGACTGCTCATAACTCAGGGTGGCCGACGACGACAGGCGCTTGCCGATGCTGAGAATCTGGTTGCCCGTCGTTGCGCCGGTGTCGACACCGGCAGCAACGACGCGGCTGCCCGGCTGACGGCCGCCGCTGCCGTCGAGATTGCCCTGGCGGACGCCGAATTCGTCGATGCCGAAAGTGCGTTTCAGTTGCTGGACAAGATTGCCCGAGTCGTTGCCGAGCAAGCCGCCGGCCGCCGAGAGCAGCAGGCTGGCGTCGCCGGCACTCATGCTGTCCTGACCATGGCCGAGGATCAGCCAGGACAGTTTTTCCGGGTCCGGCAGGTCCGGGTCCGAGATCAGGCGCACCACCGGTCGCTGCGCGGTGCCGGACAACTGGACGCCGGGTTCGACGGCCAGGCCTTTACGCACGGCGCGCACGTCGAGCGCCGGGTTGTCGGGTAGTCCCTGGAAAGTCAGGATGCCGCGGGTGATCTCCAGCCGTTGGCCGTAGGCTTCGAAGCGGCCGTCGCGGGTGCGGATCGTGCCGGTGGCCCGGGGCAGATCGCGACCGCTGGCGCTCAGCCGGACCTGGCCGGCCAGGCGGGTAGTCAGGCCGGCGCCTTCGAACAGGAAATGGCGGCCGAGATCGGTCTGCACGTCGAGTGCCAGGTTCGGGCGCAGGCCCGGCGACGGCTGGTCGCCCGGGCGATGGACGACGACGTCGTCGGACAGTCGCGGGGCGCCGGCTGGCGCCAGTTGCCAGTAGGCGCCGTCAATGGCGAGGCGGCCATCGATGCCGAGCACGGCGTCCTGCCAGCGCAATTTTCCTTCGCCGGACAGGCTGACCCACTGGTCCTGGCGTTGCCAGACACCGACGCGGTCGAGGCGGACGGTCAGCGCCGCCTGGCCGTCGCCCTGTCCGGGGGCGACGCGCAGTTCGCCGGAAACATCGAGTCGTCCCGGTCCTTCCAGGCTGCCGGCCTGATCGCCGAGCGCCAGGCGCAACGGCCGGGGGGCGCGCTGGCGGGCGCTGCTGAAACTGAGCCGGCGGATGCTCAGCAGATTGTCGGCGATGTCGGCGGCCAGCTCGCCGTCGACCAGCGCCAGCCCCTGGGCCGGCAGGCGCAGGCTGAGCGCCTGGCCGTTCAGGGTACCGGCCAGCGCCGGTCGGGCCGGGCTGCCGGCAAGCTGCAGGCGAGCGTCGATGCGGCCGCCGGTCTGCCAGTCCTCGCCGAGCAGTTCGCCGAGCCAGCCGAGGTCGGCGATTTCAGCCGTGGCCTGGCCTTGCCACGGCGCGCTGGCGGCCAGTTGCCAGGGGCCGTCCACGCCGGCGGTCAGGCCGGCCTGGACCCGCCCGATCCGCGAGCCGCTGGCCTGCAGGTCGAGTTTGAGCGCTTTACGGTCGGCGTTGGCCTGGATCGTGGCCAGCCAGTCGAGCGGCTCGCCGGCCAGTTGCAGGGGGCCGACCGACCAGCCGTCGGCGCTTGCCCGCAGCGCGGCCGGGCTGCGCAGGCGCAGGTTGCGGGCGGCACTGTCGGCAAGCAGCGAGAGTTGCGTCAGCATGCCTTGCCAGCGACCGTCCTGCTCGCTGCCGTCGACCTGCAGTTGCAGGCGTTCGCCAGCGGCCAGGCGACCGTCGATGGCAATTTGATGCTGGCGCCGGCTGCCGTCGCCACGGATGGTCAGCGGCGCGAACAGGCGCTGGCCGGCGCCGGATTCGAGGCGCTGCAGCGTCAGCCCGAGTTGCAGCGGCGCATCGGCCGCTTCCGCCAGGCTGGCCGATAGATGCACGCCGTCGGCGCGGAAAACGCCGGGCAGGCCGATGCGGCCGGCACGCAATTCGCCGTCGACCAGCGGTCGGGCGAGGCTGCCGCTCAAGTTCAGGTCGGCCTTCAGGTCGCCTTCGGCGCCGAGGGCGCCTAGGCGAGGCGCGTCGATGGCGAGCTGCAGGCGCTGGCCGGGGGCGCCGAAACCGCCTTTGGCGGTCAGGTGGTTGCCGGCCAGCGCCAGGTTCAGGTCGATGCCGCTGAGCGTCGGCCAGTCCACCTGCAATTCGCCCTGGCCAGCCAGCGGCTGGCCGCGAAACTGGCTGTCGCCAAGGGCAAAGCTGGCGTCGATGACGGGCTTCGGCTGCAGTCGTCCCTTGGCCTGCAAGCTGGCGTTGATGCGGGCGCTCGGCAGTTCGGCAAAGCGGGCGGGGTCGAATTCCTGCAGCCGGGCGTCGACCGTGAATGCCTGCTCGACCAGTTGCAGACTGCCGGCGGCAAGCAGGCGGGCCTGGCCGGCGGCGATTTCGATGTCCGTCAGGGTCAGGGTGTCGGCGGCGTGTTGTGCCGTGCCGCGCAAGGTGAAGCGGCGGTCGCGCAGGTCGACGCGGATGTCCTGGCGTTGCTGGCCGATTGTCGCGCTCAGCTGGCCGTCCAGCCGAGTCGGCCGCAAGCTGCTGTGCAGGCGGATGGCGTCGAGCTGACGGACGGCGAGTTCCAGTTGCAGCGCGCCGTCGTCAAGTTCGCCCTGCCAGACGCCGCGTCCGGAAAGTTCGCCGCCGCCCAGGCGGGCCTGCAGTTCGGGAAACGCCAGTTGTCCGTCCAGCCAGGTGGCTTGCCCCTGCAGGCGCTCGATCGGCAATCCCGGTCGGTCGAGCGGCGCGGCTTGGCGGTTGCTCAGGTCGAAGCGGGCACTTACCCCGCCGGCCGCCGGCGTCACCTTGAGATCGAGGTCGAGGCGGGCGTCGGGCAGCCCGTCGCGCCAGGCCGCCGGGTCGATGTTGGCGAGCTTGATGTCGGCCTCGACCAGCGGCATCACCGCGAACGGGTGCAGGCTGACCAGGGCATTGCCTTCGATGCCGGCGCGGGCGTCGAGCTTGACGGTGAAGCCGGCCAGCGGCCCCGCCGCTTGAAACGCCAGCGCCAGTGGTCTGTCTTCCAGTTGCCCCTGGATCTCGCCGCTGGCCTCGAGCGGGAAGGGAGCCTGGCCGTCGATCTGCACTTGGCCGCGCACGGCGACATCGCCGCTGTGCAGGCGCAGGTCGTCGATGCGATGGTGGCGGCCGTCGCTGTCGATCCGCGCCGCCAGGTCGCGGGCGATTTCCTGCTCGCCGTAGTGCAGGCGGGCAATGCGCAATTCCCCGAGATGGACGGCCAGCGGCAGTTGCAGGTCGGCCGGCTCGACGCTCGGGGTGTCGCTGGCCGGGGTCGTGATGTGCAGGCTGGTCGCGCTCAGGGACTCGATCTGCAGGCGCTGCTGCAGCAGGGCGCCGGGTGTCCAGGCCAGGGCGAGGTTGGTGGCGACGATGTGGGTGTCGCCATTCTGCCAACGTAGTTCGCCGATCGTGAGCGGGCCGCCGAGACGCCCTTCAGCCTGCTCGACCAGCAGGCGATTGCCGCTCAGCGTGCCGGCCAGACTCAGGGCGAATTGCAGCCCGCTGCCGGTACTGACCAGCCAGTAGGCAGCGGCGCCGATGGCCAGGAGCAGGGAGAGGAGGAGCGTAACGAGGCGGCGCATGGTCAGAACGGGATGGCCAGCGAGAAATGCAGTTGCAGGCGACCTTCGCGTTCGCCGTAGGCGAGGTCGGCGCCGATCGGGCCGGCCGGGCTGCGCCAGCGTACGCCGAGGCCGTAGCCGGTGGCGAGGCGGATGTCCTTGAGTCCATCGACGGCGTCACCGGCATCGACAAACAGCGCCAGGCCCCAGTCGTCGTTCAGCCAGTGCGTGTACTCGGCGCTGGCCACCGCCAGGTAACGGCCGCCGACGGTGGCTTCGCCTTCCTTGATGCCCAGGCTCTGATAGGCGTAACCGCGGACCGAACCGGTGCCGCCGGCGCGGAACAGGTAATCCTGCGGAATGCGCAGGCGCGAATCGGCGAAGGTCCGCCCCAGCTCGCCGCGCAGGGCCAGCGTGTCGCGGGCGCCGACCGGCAGGTAGTGCTGGATGCGTCCGTGCAGGCGGACGAAATTCTGGTCCGACAACGCCGCCTTGGCGCCGCCGCCGACGCTCAACTGCAGCACCGTGCCGGCGCGCGGGTCGAGCAGGTTGTCGATCTGGCGCCAGGTCCACATGGCGTTGGGCACCAGCGCCCGGCTGGTGATGTCGACACTGCCGTCGGGCCAGCGGGTTTCGCGCTGCCAGTTCAGCGACAGTCGCTGCTCGACGCTGCCGCGTTGTTGCACGCTCTGGATGCCGAGTCCATAACGTTCGGTGCGCAGACTCTCGATGTCGCTGGTTTCGCGGACAAAGCCGATGCTGTGCCGGCGCTGCTTGTCGTCGGGCGGCAGGATCACGTCGCTGTAGAAGGTCTGCCGCTTCTGTTCGAGACGCAGGCCGGTATCGAATTCCCAGGCCTGGCCGAAGAGGTCGGGCGTGTTGTAGTTGGCCTCGACCCGGGCGCCGGTATTGGAGCTGGCGCCGATACCGAAGCCGGCGCGATGACCGGGGCGTTCACGCATCCGCAGGCGGACCGGGGCGACGGCGTTGCCGTCGGCGTCGATCTGGGCGGCGGCAGTATCGAGTTCGGCACGGACGCTGGCGAAGTACGGCGTCGATTGCAGGATGCCGGTCAGGGTCTGCAGGTCGGCTGCCCGGTAAGGTTCTCCCGGCCAGACCTGGCGGTTGTAGCGGGCGACCAGTTCCGGCGTGTAGCGGTGCAGGCCGCTGAATTCCAGTTCGCCGTAGCGGTAGCGCGGGCCGGCATCGTAGCGGGCGCTGAGGGTGGCGCGTGCTGCCTCGGCATCAATGTCGGCGCGGCTGTCGACCAGTCGGGCGTCAGCGTGTTCGTTGGCCAGCAGTTCGGCCAGTACCTGTTGCTTGGCGGTATTCCAGTCTTCCTGGCGGAAGGGCTGGCCGGCCGGCAGGCGCCAGCCGCTTATCAGTGCCTGGCGACGTTCCTTGTCGATAGGACCATCGACGTTCAGGTCGACACGCTCGATCAGTGTCCGCGGCCCCGGATCGACACGCAGTTGCAGTCCGTCGTGGTCGACGATATCGATGTTCGGCGAGAAATAGCCTTCGGTGGCGAGAATGTCACGCGCCTGGGCCTGCAGCCGCTGAGGGCCGGCTTCTGCCTGCAGAAAAGGCGACAGGCGGCTGGCCAGCGCTGCCGGTGCCTCGATCCGCAACTGCGCTGCGGCTGGCAGGGGCAGGCAGGCGAGCAGCAGGGGCAGGGCAAGGCGGAGGCTGCGCATCAATGGCCCCCGTTCTCCCGTGGCTCTTCGGGCGGCAGCAGGAAACTGCGCGGTTGCTGGCGGAAACGCCGGCCGAGTGCCGCCAGCAAGGGGCCCCAGTGGGCGAAGGCGATGCGCCGGGCACCCATGGCCGTGCGCAAGGCCAGCGCGAAGCTGACGCCGAGGTTGGTCAGCCCGATCAGGGCGACGCCGAGTGCGCCCCACAGCAAAGCCTGCCAGGCCATGGCGAACTCGAAACCGCCGAAGGCGTAACCGAGGTTGGCCGAGGAGAAGGCAATGTGGCGGATGTCGAGTGGCAGGCCGAGCAGGGTGCCGATCATGCCGGTCGAGCCGAGCATGCAGCCAAACAACAGGTTGCCCATGATGCCGCCGAGGTGGCTTTCGATGTAGTCGCCGGTGCGTACAGCCCTGTCCTTGCCGGCCAGTCGTTGCAGCCAGCCGAGACGGGCGATGCGCGGGCCGATGTTGGCGTAGGCGGCACGGTTGTCGAAATAGCCGCTGATCAGGCCGGACAGGAATAGATAGAAGCCGGCAATGGCCGCGTGCGGGACCGCCCACGACAGCGGATCGAGATCGGCCATCAGGTGCGCCGCCTTGGCGGTGTCGACCGGCGGCCCGCCGAACAGGAAGGCGGCGGCGAGGCTGACCAGGATGGCCACCGGCAGGGCGACCATGACATTGCCGCCGATGGCCGCCAGTTGGCTGCGGCTGACCGCTGCCGCGACATCGGCAATGCGTTCGAGGTCGGCCTGGCGATTGGGTTTGAGACCGTCGAGCAGACCGGCCAGCGTCTGTGCGGTCATGGCCGGCTGCTTGGTGGCGACGGTGAAGCCGAGCAGGAAGATGGTGACGAAGCCCAGGCCGTAGATCATGCTGAACAGGAAGGCTTCGACGAACAGCGGTGCCCCAAGTGCCGCCGCCTTGATCTTGAGCAGCGCCATGATGCCGATCAGGATGCCGGCACCGGCCGCCGAACGCCACATCCGGTGGTAGTCGGTACGGGTTTCGCAGATGTAGTGTTCGCCCGAGCGGGCGGCGTTTTCGGTGACGCGCACGGCGAGCACGCCGGACAGTTGCTGCATGTAGTGACGCAGGCTGTGACGGCGGTTTTCAGCGAGGAAAACCTCGCGGGCGAAGATCGTCCAGTCGCGGATGGCGACCTCGTGCGGGGCATTGCGCAGGCCGGCGGTGAGGATGCGGGTGAGTTCGGTGATCCGCTGCAGGCTTTGTTCACTGCGGGTCAGGATGTAGGAAAGATGCAGGCTGGTACCGATGGTGAGTGCCCGCTTGCGGATCCGGTTCAGGGTGTCCTGGCACTGGTCGACAATGACCAGCAACTGGTCGCCGCTATCGAAGCGGCTGTCGTCGCCGTCGAGTCCGGCGCGGAAGCCGCGGACGAATTCCAGTGCCTCGGCCGACAATGCGACGAAGCGCGGCGAATCATCCTCGAGGTTGGGCGAGGCACGCATCAGTTCGCCTTCCAGGCCGAGGCCGCTGACCCGATGGGCGAGCAGCAGCAGCGCGTCGAGCATCTGCTCCTGGACGCCGCGCCGGTCCATTTCACGGAAGGTTTCGGGCGGCGCCAGAATTTCCCAGAAGCGGTGCGCCAGTTCGGCCGGGACGGCCTCCAGCCAGCGCCAGTCGTCGCGGTCGGAGAAGATCAGGTGCAGGCAGTCCTTCATCCGTCTTTCGTCGGGTACCTCGGGCAGCAGTCGGTTGCCGAGAATGCGCCACCATTCGGAGAAGAAGCCGGTGCCGGGCAGGATGCCGCTGTCGGTGAAAAAACTCAGCAGGCGGCGGCTGCCGACGAAATGGATGACGTGATGCCGGAAGCCGGCGCGCAATGCCGCATCGTCTTCCAGGCGCTCGAGCATCAGTGCGTAGCGCCGGTTGCTCTGGTCGTCGTTTGTATCCTCCGGGCGCAGGGCGGCGATCAGTCGGCGCAGCAGTTCGAGCTCACAGGCTTCCGGATTGCGGAAATCTTCCAGTGCGGCAAGCAGGCGCTGGTCGCCGGTGGGGCGGAAGTCGCCAAAGTAGCGGGTCAGGCGGCGGATGAGTGTTTTCAAAGGCATCGGTGGGGCAAACGGAACTGCCCGGTGGTTCAGGTTGCACCATGATATCCCGTGGTGCGCTAAACCCGTTCTTTCCCGCTTGTTGTCTTGGTGACGATTCGTAATAGAATGCGTGCTGCAATATCAATAACAACCCTTTCAACAGGAAGAAACATGAACCTCGTCAAGAAATCCATCGCTGTTGCCCTGCTGGCCGGCATCGGCTTCTCTGCCGTTGCCCAGGAACGCGTCTATGTCATCGACCAGCGCGACGTCGTCGCCAAGTCGGGTACCGGCCTGTGCTGGCGCACCGGCTACTGGACCCCGGCCGGCGCCGCCGCCGACAAGGCCGGTTGCGAATGCGACAAGGACCTGCTGCCGAAGGAAACCTGCGAAGGCAAGGCTGCCGCTGCTGCAACCCCGGCTGTCGCCGGCCCGAAGCCGACCGGTGAAAAGATCACCGTCGCCGCTGACGCCCTGTTCGACTTCAACAAGGCTGTCCTGCGTCCGGAAGGCAAGGCCAAGCTCGACGAACTGGTTGCCAAGGCTGCCCAGATCAAGCTCGAAGTGATCCTGGCCGTCGGCCACACCGACCGCATCGGCGGTGCTGCCTATAACCAGACCCTGTCCGAGAAGCGTGCTGCTGCGGTCAAGGAATACCTGGTTGCCAAGGGCATCGAAGCCAACCGCATCTACACCGAAGGCAAGGGCAAGACCCAGCCGGTCACCGGCGACACCTGCAAGGGCAACGCCAAGACCCCGGCCCTGATCAACTGCCTGCAGCCGGATCGCCGCGTCGACATCGAAGTCATCGGCACCAAGTAATAGCGACTTTGTTGCACGAAGCCCTGCCTCGGCAGGGCTTTTTTACATCTGGAAGTCCTTTGTCATTATTGCATCGCTCCCTGTTGGTCCTGAGCCTGGTCGTTACCAGCATCCCGGGTATCGCGGCCGAGCCGCCGCGCGTCGGGCTGGTGCTCGGCGGTGGCGGCGCGCGCGGTGCCGCGCATATCGGCGTGCTCGAAGTGCTGGCCGAACAGCGCATCCCGATTGCTTGTGTCGCCGGCACCAGCATGGGGGGGCTGGTTGCCGGAGCCTGGGCCGCAGGCGTCACGCCGGCCAGGATGCAGCAAGCGCTGGCGGCCGTAGACTGGTCGGACATGTTCCTCGACAACCCCGACTATGGCGAGATGAGCCATCGTAACCGGGCCATTTCCCGGCTGTATCTGCCGGGTTCCGAAAGTGGGGTCGGCGCCGACGGCGTCCGCTACCAGGGCGGCGTCGTTGCCGGGCAGAAGATCAAACTGTTCTTCAACCGTCTGGTCGGCGGCAGCCGCATCGAGCAGCTGGCGCTACCCTTGTCGATTGTCGCCACCGATATTGGCAGCGGCGAGGCCGTGGTGTTCCGCGACGGCGATCTGAGCACGGCCATGCGCGCCAGCATGTCGGTTCCCGGCCTGCTGGCACCGGTCGAGCAAGGCGGGCGCAAGCTGGTCGATGGTGGCTTGGTCGACAACCTGCCGGTGGCGGAAATCCGCGAACGCTGTGCAGCCGATGTGCTGATCGTCGTCGATGTCGGCACCCCGCTGCTCAAGGCCGATGAGGTCGGTTCCCTGCTGACGGTGTCGGCGCAGATGATCGGCATCCTGACCCGGCAGAACGTGGCCCGTTCGCTGGCCCTGCTGGGCGAGCGGGACATCCTGATCCAGCCGGCGCTCGACGGCATCCGTGCCGGCGACTTTCCACGTCACGCCGAAGCGGCGGTGCGCGGCCGACAGGCGGCGCAGGCCGTGGCCGAGCGCCTGGCTCCGCTGGCCCTGGCGCCGGCCGACTATCTCGCCTGGTGGCAGGGCATCGAGGCCCAGGCTGCTGCACCGCTGCGGGTTGACGCGATCGAGGTGGCCGGCTTGGGTCGGGTCAATCCGCGCTCGCTTGACCGCTTCATCGATATTGCGCCTGGTGACGTGGTTTCGGCTGAGCGTATCGACCGCAGCTTGTTGCGTATTTACGGCGATGGCGATTACGAGAGCGTCGATTACGCGGTGATCGGCAATGCCGGACGCAATACCCTGCGCATCATGCCGGTCGAGAAACCCTGGGGGCCGGATTATCTGCGTTTCGGCATCCATCTCGCCGCCGACAGCGGTGACGGGGCGTCGTTCGGCGTCCGCGCCGCCTATCACCGGACCTGGCTGAATGCCCTGGGTGGCGAATTGCTCTATCACGCCGAACTGGGCTCGCATAATCGCCTGGGGGTGAATCTCCATCAGCCGCTTGATCCCGCGCAGCGTTACTTCGCCGAAGCGCTGGCCGGTGTCGAGCAGGAGCGCCTGAGCGTGTTCGAGGACGATCGGCGGATCGCCAAGTACAAAGTCACCGAGTCGCGCCTGGGGGGATGGCTGGGGTACAACGCCCACGTCTATGGGGCGGTACGCTTCGGCTGGCTGCAGCGTCGCCGCGATTACCGGCTCGATACCGGAACCCTGGCGCTGCCGCGCGGTGATGTCACCTTCGGTGGCTGGCAGGCAACGCTCGATTTCGACCGTTCCGACCGCATGTATTTCCCGACCCGGGGCTGGGCCGCCCATCTGAACTATTTCCATTCACCGGCTCGCGATTACGCGCGTTTCGATGCCGAGCTGCGCGGGGCCTTTACCCTGGCCGATACCGTGTTCAATGCCCGGGTCGCCTACACCGGGTCGCCGCGCGGCAAATTGCCGGCCTACGACGCCGGCCGGCTGGGCGGCTTTCTCAACATGACCGCCTACAGCACTGGGCAGCTGCTCGGCGACGACATCCAGTACGCCGGTCTGCGCAGCGAACGAATCATCGGTCGCCTGCCGCTGGGGCTGCGGGGCGACATGCGTTTCGGCGTGGCCCTCGAAGCCGCCCGTCTGGGCCGGCGCTTCAGCGAAACCGGGCGCGACGGCTGGCTGGATTCGCTGGCCTTTTACCTCGGCGGCGAGACGCCGCTCGGACCGGCCTATCTCGGTATCGGCCACTCGCGGCAGGGCGCATCCAATCTGTTCCTGTTCATCGGTACGCCATGAGCCAGGACACCCTCCATCTTTGTGCCACCAGTCGACTGGCCCAGATCCTGCGCGACGAAGTCCCGACTGGATCGGGCGCCTGGCAGACGCCCGCGGCGCTGACCATGGTCCAGTGGCTGTCGGCGCTGGCCGACGAAGCAGTGCTCGGCGGTGATGCCGCGCTGCCGCAAGCCTTGGACAGCGACGCCGAGCGCCTGCTCTGGGAACAGGTGATCGCCGATGCCCTGAGCAGCGGCGCCGGTGCGGCGGCACCGTTGTTCGATCTGCCCGGCCTGGCGGCGTCGGCCATGGACGCGCACGCCCTGTGTCGGCGCTGGGGGCTGACCGCCGGCGGCGCGGCCGATGAGGCGCGTCTGTTCGCCGCCTGGCAGGCGGCTTTCCTCAAGCGTTGCCGCGACGGCGGCTGGATCGATCCCGCCGGTCTGCAACTTGAACTGCTTGACCGCCTGGCGGCCGGCCAGTTCGTTCTGCCGGCGCAAGTCGTGCTGTGCGGCTTCGACCGCCTGACGCCGCTGGAGCAACGATTCATCGACGTGCTTCAGGCGCGTGGGGTGGATGTCTCGGAACGCGATTTCTCGGTACCTGCCGGGCCGCCGACTGTCCATGCCTGCGCCGATGCCACCGCCGAATGCCATGCCGCCGTGAGCTGGGCGCTGGCGCAACTGGCTGAGCATCCCGGCCGGCGCATTGGCATCGTCGCGCCGGATCTCGCTGGCGTTCGTGACCGCCTCGCCGGCCTGCTCGACGAAGCCCTGCATCTTCCGGCGCTACGTCCCGATGGCGCGGAACTGCCGCGTAGCTACAACATCTCGCTCGGCCGACCGCTGGCCGAACAGCCACTGGTGCGCAGTGCGCTTGATCTGCTGGCCCTGGGCAGCGGTCGTGCGGCCTTCGAGCAGTCGCGTTTGTCGACGCTGCTGCTCGGTGCCTTCTGGGCTGGCGACGTCAGCGAAGCCGATGCGCGGGCCTGTCTGGATGCGGCGATGCGCCGCGACCTGCCCTATTTCACCCAGGTGCCAGCCCTGCTGCGGCTGGCGGCGCGTCAAGCCCAATCCTGCCCGCGCACGGTTGATGCGCTGAATGGCGCGCTGGCGATGCTGGCCGAAGCGCCGCGCAGCCAGTTACCGGGCGCCTGGGGGCGGGTTTTCCGGCAGGCGCTGGCGGCTGCCGGTTGGCCTGGCGAACGGCCTTTGTCCAGCGACGAGTTCCAGGCGCATCGGGCGTTTGGCGAAGTACTCGACGGCTTCGGGCGGTTCGACGCCCTGCTCGGGCGCATCGGTCAGGGCGCGGCGCTGGCCCGTCTGCGCGAACTGTGCCGACAGCGCCTGTTCCAGCCGGAAACCCGCGGTCAGCCGGCGATCCAGGTGCTCGGCGTGCTTGAAAGCGCCGGCCTGAATTTCGACGCCCTGTGGGTGATGGGTCTGAACGACGACCGCTGGCCGCCGCCGCCCCGGCCGAACCCCCTGCTGTCGGTCGACGCCCAGCGCACGGCCGGGAGTTCGCATGCCAGCGCCGACGTCGAACTGGATTTTGCCCGCCGCGTGCATGCCCGCTTGCTGCGTTCGGCGGCTTCGGTGGTGCTGTCCTGGGCGCGCGCCGACGGCAACCGCATGCTGCGTGCCAGCCCCTTGCTCGGCGAACTGCCGCCGGCCGGCGTGCACGAGGCGCGGCTGACGACGCTGGCCACTCGCCTGGCCGTTGCTGCCGGCTGCGAATCCATCGAAGATGGCGTGGCGCCGCCGGTTGCCGAGGGCGAGGTGGTGGCCGGCGGCAGCTGGTTGCTGCGGGCGCAGGCGATCTGTCCAGCCTGGGCCTTCTACCAGTTCCGGCTCGGGGCGCAGGCCATGGAAACGCCGGTCGAAGGCCTCGATCCTGCCGCCCGCGGCACCTTGGTGCATGGCGCGCTGGAGCAGTTCTGGGGCCGCGTCGGCGGCAGCGAAGGGCTGGCGGCGCTGAGCGAAGACGCGGCCCGGCGTCTCCTGGTCGAGGCGGTCGAGAAGGCGCTGGTGCACTTCGAGGAGGCGCAGCGTAGCTCCTTGCCGGAACGCTTCCGGCAACTGGAATCGGCGCGGCTGGTGCGCCTGCTCGAGCGCTGGCTGGCGGTCGAGCGCGAGCGGCCGGAGCCGTTCACCGTCGTCGCCTGCGAACAGGCGGCCAGCGTCGACATCGAAGGCATTCGTGTGAACATGGTGGTCGACCGTATCGACCGGCTGGCCGACGGCCAGCAACTGATCATCGATTACAAGACCGGGGCGGCGATCAATATCGACAACTGGGCGTCGTCGCGCATCACTGAGCCGCAGTTGCCGATCTACGCAGCTCTGGTTGGCGATGCCGTGGTGGCCGTCGTTTTTGCCAAGGTGTTGATCGACAAACCGGCCTTTGCCGGGATTTCTGCTGCCGGCGACCTGCTGCCGGGGGTCCGTGGGCTGGCTGATCCGCGGCAGAAGGTTTTTCCGGCGGAAAGCTTCCCCGATTGGCCGTCAGTGATTGCTCACTGGCAGGGTGCCCTGCACGGCGTGGCGCGCGAGGTCCGGGCCGGGGTTGCCGGCGTCAGCTTTGCCAGCGAGGCCGACCTCAAATATTGCGAAGTCCTGCCCTTGCTGCGCTTGCCCGAGCGACGGCGGCTGTTGCAGGCGCGTTAATCCTCGCCGCTGTCGAGCCCGGCGCTCAACGCGGCGATGACTTCCGGTCGCGCCAGTTCGTCGAGAAACCACTGCAGCGCCTTGCCGACCTGACGGTTGCGCCAGGCGATATGGCTGCGTATCGGCGGGTGCGGCTCGGCGGTGCGCAGTTCGACCAGCCGGCCGGCGGCGATTTCCGGGTCGGCGATCCAGCCGGGCAGGTGGCCGACGCCGAGGCCGGCCAGCTGGGCGGCGGCCTTGGCCCGCATGTCGGGGACGCGCAAGGCGTCCTGGCCGTCCTGCAGGCCGATGGTGCGCGCGGTCAGTTCCTGCGAGGTGTCGGCGATGACGATGGCGCGGTGCAGGGCCAGGTCGGTCGCAGTGATCGGCGTCGGCGCACGGGCCAGGGGATGGTCGGGGGCGACGACCAGACGCATCCGGGTGCGGCACAGCTGGCGGCTGCCAATGCCACCCCGGGCCGGCGGATCGCCGGGGGCGCCGATGACCAGGTCGGCACGGTCGGTGGCCAGGGCATCCCAGGTGCCGCCGAGAACTTCGTTGGACAGGCGGATCTGGGTCTGGTGACCGGCGTCGTAGAAACGCCGGATCAGCGGCAGCAGCCGTTCGGCCGGGATGATTGCGTCGAGGCCGATGCGCAGTTCCGACTCCCAGCCGGTGGCGATGCGCTGGATGCGGCGCTCCAGTTCGCGAGCGGCGCGCAGCAGGTGGCGACCGTCATCGAGCAGGGCGCGGCCGGCGTCGTTGAGCATGGCGCGCCGGCCTTCGCGGATGAACAGCGTGATGTCGAGGTCGCTTTCCAGCTTGGCCACCGCGTGCGACAGCGCCGACGGGACCCGGTGCAGGGCCTTGGCGGCGGCAGTGAAGCTGCCGTGCCGGTCGATGGCGTCGAGAACCTGGAGCAGTTCGAGGGAGATTTTCATGGGATTTCCGGATCGATGCGCGGATTTTACGCCCGGATGACTGCCGTGTCGGTTTCTCAAGTGCCTGCTATAGTGAGTGCATTCCCGCTACCCGGAGTTTGTGCGCATGGCTCTGACCACCTCACTGGCCGATCTCGTCGTCCTGCTTGTCGAGCCTTCGCAGATGCAAGCGCATCTGATCGAACGCATGCTGACCAATCAGGGGGTGTGCCGGATCACCACCGTCGCCAACGGTAGCGCCGCACTGACTGCCTTGCAGGATGCGACCGACGGGCAGGTGGTGATCAGCAGCCTCTATCTGCCGGACATGGCTGGGACCGAACTGGTGGCAGCGATGCGTGATGACCCGGCGCTGGAAAGTGTGCCTTTCATTCTGGTTTCCAGCGAGACACGGCCGCAGGTGCTTGAGCCGGTCCGTCAATCCGGCGCCTGCGCCATTGTCGCCAAGCCCTTCACTGAGCAGCAGTTGTCGCGCGCCCTTTATGCCGCTGCCGATTATCTGAATCCGCCGCAGGACATCGATCTCGCCGAGATCGAAGGGCTGCGCGTGCTGGTGGTCGACGACAGTCTGGCGTCGCGGCATCACCTGCGCCGGCTGCTTGAGGAGCTCGGCATCGAGCGCATCACCGAATGCGTCGACGGCCGGCAGGCGGTGGCGGTGCTGCAGGAAAGCATGTTCGACCTGGTCATTACCGACTACAACATGCCGGAGATGGACGGCCGCGAACTGACCGAATACATCCGCACGCAAAGCTGGCAGGCCGAAGTGCCGGTACTGATGGTGACCAGCGAGCAGAACATGGGCCGGCTGGCGGCCGTCGAGCGGGCCGGGGTGTCGGCCATCTGCGACAAGCCGTTCGAAGCCTCGAACATTCGCCGCCTGATCAGCGATGCCTTGCAGCGATGACCCGCAACACCAGCTGCCTTAGCACGATGCAGAAGGCGAGCAGGACCAGCAGCGGGTCTACCAGGGCGTCCCAGAGATTGTCGAAAATGCCGCTGGCGTAAGCCGCCAGGTCGACGGCCAGGATCATCAGCCAGACGTGCATGCGCCTCAGCCAGAGGGCCAGAGCGACCGGGATCAGCGCGCCGAGCAGCATCCACGGCTGGTAACCGAGAGCGTAGGGATCGAAGGCGCCCCAGCCCAGCGCGGCCGGATAGAAGAGTGCGGCAAAGGCGAGCAGACCGAGCGCGCCGGGGTAGCCCAGCGGCGTCAGCGGTCTGGCCGGCAGGTGGAGGATGGCCAGCATCAGCAGGGTCACCGACGGTGTGCCGAACAACGAATGCATGACCGGCGCGATCCCGGCGATCAGTGCGATGGTGGTTGCCGTCAGCGCGGCTTTCGGGCGCAGCACGCCGAGCGGCAGCAGGCTGGCCAGGGCGCCGAAAATCAAACCATGGGCAAGCAGGCTGTAGGCGGACAGGGCGTTCATTGCGGCGCCCCGTCGAGCCAGGCTTCATTGAAACGCAGATGGCGGATGCCCTGCTGGCGCCAGCCGTAGGCCAGGTGAATCCCGGCATCGGCGGCCAGGGCCAGCGAAGGCGCGGAGAAATCGGCGTCGGCCGCCGCTTCGATGATCCTTGGCGCTTGCCAGACACTGCCGTCGGCGTTGCCGACCCAGACCGCCAGCGTGCCGGCGCCGGTGGTGGTGTTGCCGGCCAGCAACAGTCGCCCGCTGGCCAGCCGGGTCATTGCCTGCGGCCGGTTATCGGCCAGGGTGTCGGGCTGGCTGACGGGGCGCCACGGTGCGGCGGGGGGCTCGTCCGGCAGGCGGACCTTACCGACGATGCGTCCGTGGCTGTCAAGACGCAGCCATTCGTCGCGGGCGGAGATTAATGTCGGGCTGAGCGGTAAGCCGAGTCCGCCTTCGTCCAGCGTGAGTGGTGCCATGCGCAGGCGGGTATCGGCAACGCCGACCGGCGAGGTCGTCAGTCGCACCGGTGCTTGCCAGTGCTGACCGCCATCGTCGGACAGGGTGTGCACGATGCGGTGGGCGCCGGCGCCGCCGGCAGTGAACCACAGATGGAGGGCCTCGCCATGGGCGTACAGGATCGGGTCGGCAAGATGCCGGATGTGGGCGAAAAGTTTGCCGGCGGCTTCTTCGCTGGAAAAGACCGGGTAAGGTTCGCTCCAATTGCCGTCGCTCAGTGTGCTGAACCAGATGGCGTCGTGGTGCCGGGGGGCGTCAGCCTGCGCCAACCAGGCGATGGCCATGCGGCCGTCGGCCAGACGGGTCAGGCTGGGGGCGCCGAGCAGGCCGCCGACGCCGGGCAGCATGTCGTGCTGGAGCAGTGGTGGCTGCGTGGGGAGCGCGAGGACGGGCGTTGCCGCGAACGCTGTCGGCGGCAGCTGCGGTGCCCGCCAGAAGGCGGCGGCCAGCGCCAGCAAGAAAATCGCGGCGGCCAACCAGTGCAGGAGTTTCGGGGCAGGGTTTTTCGGTAGGGAAGGGGCTTGCGGCATGGCCGGATTGTAGCGCCGCTTGCGCTCGCAGTGCCTTGTCACGTCTCGTACTTTTGTCTTAGATCAGTACGATTTAATGCAGTTGGTGATAATCTCCCGCCGGGGAGATTGCTATGCGCATAAGCAGGTTCATTCTGGCGACATCGGCTGTCGTCGCAGCATTGTTTTTCGGTGGGGCCTATTGGTCGCTCGATCGTGTGTTCGACAACATCGTGCGTACCAATGCCGCGCGCGCATCCGACGCGGCAACGCGGATCACCTTCGCCGCCATGTACCAGCTGATGAGTCAGGGTTGGAGCCGCAGCCAGGCCGACGATTTCCTGCGCGGGGTGGCCAGTTCCGGCGAAGGCAGCAATATGCAGGTGCAGATCTATCGTGGCCAGCTGGTGATCGACACTTATGGCGTCATCGAGCAGCCCGAACTTGACGACGTGTTGCAGTCGGCGATGGCCAGCGGGCAGGCGGTGCGTATCGACAGCAGCGAAACTGCCCGTCACGTCTATCCGCTGATCGCCGATCAGCGTTGCCTGGGCTGTCATGCCAACGCAACGCCCGGTGTCAGCCTCGGGGCCATCGAAGTGCGCCAGGATTACGCCGGCCTGCTTGCCGATGCCCGGCGCGAACTGTCGTGGGCATTTGCCCTGCTGCTGCCGCTTGTCGCCTTGCTGGCCGGCGGCGCCGTCTGGTGGGTCGGGCGACGCATCGAAGGCGCGGTGGAAAGCCTGCAGGAGGAATTCGATCAGGTCAGCGCGGTATCCGACCTCAAGGCGCTGGTCATGGCCCAGCGCGATTTCGGTTTTGTCGAACTGAATCGCATCGACCAGGCTTTGCGCCGCCTGCTCGACAAGTTGCGCGGCATTGCCGTGGACAAGGAAATCCTGACCTTCGAGATCGGCCTGCTCGAGAAATTCGTCATCACCGCCGACGTCGTCCGCGACTGGCGCGAATACGTCGGTCGCCTGCTGATCGACATCAATACCATCCTGCCAGCGCATACGCTGTTCTCGATCTTCAAGATCGACGACGAGATGTTCGATCTGGAGGTCTTCTGGTATGGCCCGGCCTCGCCGGAAACGCGCGCCCGCATGGAGCACCACATCCGCCAGGAATTGGGGCAGATGGCCAGTTTCGCCGATAGTGGCGCCTTTGCCATCCACCATCACGTTGCCAATATCAGTGCGCCGGCGGTCGAACTGACCGAAGCCGAGGTGGCCTTGCGGGTCAAGTCCTTCTTCGTCGACAAGCCCAAGATCGGCGGCATTGTCGGGATCGGTGTCCATGCCGGGGTGCTTGAGGACGAGACCCGCTACCTGGTGGTCGAGAGTGTGCTGTCCACGCTGCTCAACGTGGTCGGTTCCGTCAAGGCGATCTACAAATACACCCGCGACCTGGAGTACTACGCGACTCGCGACCCGCTGACCGACCTGTTCAATCAGCGCGTCTTCTGGGAACTGTCGTCCTATGAGGTCGGCCGCGCCCAGCGTCACGGCTACAGTTTCGGCCTGCTGCTGATCGACCTCGACAACTTCAAGCTGGTCAATGACACCCACGGACACGCGGTCGGCGATACCTACCTGCAGCGCTTCGCCCGTCAGGTTCAGGGTGCCTTGCGCGATGGCGACATCCTGGCCCGTTACGGCGGCGACGAATTCGTCGCGCTGCTGCCGGAGGCCACCCAGGAAGCTGTCGTCGTCGTCGCCCAGCGCGTCCGCACCGCCATCGAGCAACTCGAAATCGTCACGGCCGACGGCGTCCGTCTGCGCGGTACGGCCTCGATCGGCCTGGCGGTGTATCCGGATCATGCGGACAGCACCAAGGACCTGCTGATGTTCGCCGACAACATGATGTATCGCGCCAAGGCCGCCGGCAAGGATCAGGTGGCGGTGCCGTCGCAGAACGATGTGGTCGAGATTTTCCGCGACATCTCGCAGAAGAGCCTGATGGTCATCGAGGCCATCGAGAATCAGCGCGTTGTGCCGTATTTCCAGCCCATACTCGATGTCGCCGAGCGTCGCATCGTCGCCTACGAAGTCCTGTCGCGGATCGACCTCAAGGGCGAGATGATCCGCGCCGACGAGTTCGTCGAGATCGCCGAGAAGATCGGCGTCATCCACCGCCTCGACATGCTGGTACTCGAACGGGCATTGCATGCCCTGGCGCAGCAGGGGCACGACGGCGAAATCTTCGTCAATCTGTCGCCGCGTGCGCTGGTGTTCAACGAATTCGCTCGCGACCTGCGCCGCATCATCGCCGCCAGCAGCATTTCGCCGGACCGCATCGTGTTCGAGATCACCGAGCGCGACACGGTCAAGAATCTGGCCCTGCTCGAACGCTTCCTGAACGATCTGAAGTCTGACGGCTTCAAGCTGGCGATCGACGATTTCGGCTCAGGCTTCTCGTCCTTCCACTACCTGCGCCGTTTCCCGATCGACTACCTGAAGATCGAAGGCGACTTCATCGCCAACATGCTCAACAGCGACAAGGATCGCACCTTCGTCACCAGCATCCGTTCGCTGGCGCGGGAAATGGGCATCGCGGTGGTCGCCGAGTACGTCGAGTCGCCGGAGGTGCTGCGCGAGCTCGAACGCATGGAAATCCACCGCGCTCAGGGTTACTACATCGGCCGCCCGGCCCCGGCGATCATCTCCCGGGACTGGCAGCCGCCGGTCTGATCAGCAGCCCTTGTAGTTCGGTGGCCGCTTCTGCATGAAAGCGTCGATGCCTTCGCCGGCGTCTTCGCTCATCATGTTGCAGGCCATCACCCCGCCGGCGTAGTCGTAGGCGTCGGCGAGGCCCATTTCCAGCTGCTTGTAGAACATGCCCTTGCCCATGCGCACGGCGACGGCGCTCTTGGCGAGGATGGACCCGGCCAGGCGCTCGATTTCGGCGTCCAGCGCGTCGGCTGGGACCACGCGGTTAACCAGGCCCTTGGCGCGGGCTTCCATGGCGTCGATGAACTCGCCGGTGAGCAGCATTTCCAGCGCCGCCTTGCGCCCCAGGTTGCGCGCCAGGCCGACTGCCGGCGTTGAGCAGAAGAGGCCGACGTTGATGCCGGAGACGGCGAACTTGGCGACATCGGCGGCCACCGCCAGGTCGCACATCGATACCAGCTGGCAGCCGGCGGCGGTGGCGATGCCGTGCACGCGGGCGATCACCGGCTGCGGCATGCGGGTGATCGTCAGCATCAGCTCGCCGCACTGGCGGAACAGCGCCTGCATGAATTCCTTGCTGTGGTTGGCGCGCATTTCCTTGAGGTCGTGGCCGGCACAGAAGGCCTTGCCGGCGCCGGCGATGACGACGACGCGGACGGCTTCGTCGGCGGCGATGGCGTCGAGTTCGCGCTGCAGCGCGGTCAGCATCTCGCGCGACAGCGAGTTGAATTGCCCGGGGCGGTTCAGGGTCAGGGTGGTCAGGCCGTCGCCACGGTCGTTGCGCAACAGGCAGGCTTCTTCGCTCATTCTGGTCTCCTCGATGGGTATTGTTGGTGATCCACGACTGTAACCGAGAAGCCGGGCGGGCTCCAGCCACCTGCTATGATGTCGGGCTGTTTTTCCCGGATGTTGCCGCCATGCGCCGCCTGTTTTCCGTCTCCCACCTGACCGCCGGATTCATCGCCGTTCTCGTCGGCTACACCAGTTCGGCGGCGATTGTTTTCCAGGCGGCGAGCGCCGCCGGCGGTAGTGCCGAGCACATCGGCTCGTGGCTGTGGGCGCTCGGCATCGGCATGTTCGCCACCTCGGTCGGCCTGTCGCTGTGGTTCAAGGCGCCGGTGCTGACGGCCTGGTCGACGCCGGGGGCGGCGCTGCTGGCGGTTGGCCTGAGCGGCGTGCCGATGAGCGAGGCGATCGGCGCCTTCCTGTTTGCTTCGGCGCTGATCATCGTCTGTGGGGTTTTCGGGTTGTTCGAGGCGATCATGCGCCACGTCCCGAAATCGCTGGCGGCAGCGCTGCTGGCCGGCGTCCTGGCGCGTTTCGGGATGGCGCTGTTCACCTCGCTGAGCAGCGAACTGCTGCTGGTCGGGGCGATGTTCGCCGTCTATTTCGCCGGTCGCCGCTGGCTGCCGCGCTACGCCGTGCCGCTCGCCTTCCTGGTCGGGCTGCTGCTCGCTGCCGGCGGCGGCATGATCCACGCCGAGGCGGTGAGCCTGACGCTGGCGCTGCCGGTGTGGACGACGCCGACGTTTTCGCTGACCACGCTGATCGGCGTCGGCCTGCCGCTGTTCATTGTCACCATGGCCAGCCAGAACGTTCCCGGTCTGGCGGTATTGCGCGCCAATGGCTATCCGACGCCGGCCTCGCCGCTGATCACCTGGACCGGCGTCACCGGCCTGCTGCTGGCACCCTTCGGCGGCTTTGCCTTCAATCTGGCAGCGATCACCGCCGCCATCTGCATGAGCCCGGCGGCTGACCCCGATCCGGCGCAGCGCTACCGGGCGTCGGTGTGGGCCGGCGTCTTCTACCTGTTCACCGGCCTGTTCGGGGCGACCGTCGCTGCCCTGTTCGGCGCCCTGCCGGCCGCCTTGATCGCGGCGATTGCCGGGCTGGCCTTGCTCGGCACCATCGGCAACAGCCTGGGCGCGGCATTGGCCGACGAGCGCGAGCGCGAAGCCGCGCTGGTGACTTTTCTGGCGACCGCCTCGGGCATGTCGCTGTTCGGCATCGGCAGTGCGTTCTGGGGGCTGTTGCTGGGGCTGCTGGTTTTGAAAGTGATGCCGACGCGATGACGCCTGCCGGGTTAAAATCCCGGCGATGAGTTCGCCGCGCTACGTTCATCTTCGTCTCCATTCGGAATATTCGGTCACCGACGGCATCGTCCGCATCGGCGACGCAGTCAAGCGGGCAGCCGGCGACGGCATGCCGGCGATGGCGCTGACCGATCTCGGCAACCTGTTCGGCCTGGTCAAGTTCTACACCGGCGCCCGTGGCAAGGGCGTCAAACCGGTGGCCGGCGCCGACGTCTGGATCGCCAACCCGGAAGCGCCCGAAGACCCGCGCCGCCTGTTGCTGCTGGTGCGCAACCGCCAGGGCTACCAGCAGTTGTGCGAATTGCTGACTCGCGCCTACACCGTCGACGGTCGCCGCGACCGCGCCGAAATCCGCCGCGAGTGGTTTGCCGAAGTCGGTTGCGACGGCCTGATCGCGCTGTCCGGTGCGCATCTCGGCGACGTTGGCGAAGCGCTGTTGAACGGCAACTTCGATCTGGCGACCGAGCGCGCGCGGGCCTGGGAGGCGATCTTCCCCGACGCCTTCTACCTCGAAGTGCAGCGCTACGGCCAGCCGCAGCAGGAAGCCATCGTTCAGCAGACCGCCGACCTGGCCGGCGAAACCGGCATTCCGCTGGTCGCCACGCACCCGATCCAGTTCATGAACCGCGACGACTTCCGCGCCCATGAGGCGCGCGTCTGCATCGCCGAAGGGTATGTGCTGGGCGATCATCGGCGGCCGAAGATCTACACCGAGGAACAGTATTTCAAGACTCAGGCGGAGATGGTCGAACTCTTCGCCGACCTGCCGGAAGCGCTGGAAAACACGCTGGAAATCGCTCGCCGCTGCAATATCGAGATGACGCTGGGCAAGAACTTCCTGCCCGACTTCCCGATCCCGCCGGGCATGACCATCGACGAATTCCTGGTCGAGGAAGCGAAGAAGGGTCTCGAAGTCCGTCTGGCCGAGCTCTATCCCGACCCGGAAGTCCGTCAGCAACGCCGGCCCGAGTACGACGACCGCCTCGCCTTCGAGTGCAACACCATCGTCCAGATGGGCTTCCCCGGCTACTTCCTGATCGTTGCCGACTTCATCAACTGGGCCAAGAACAACGGCGTGCCGGTCGGTCCCGGCCGGGGTTCCGGCGCCGGTTCGCTGGTCGCCTACAGCCTGCGCATCACCGACCTTGACCCGCTGGCCTACGCCCTGCTGTTCGAGCGCTTCCTGAACCCGGAACGGGTGTCGATGCCCGACTTCGACATCGACTTCTGCCAGGACAACCGCTGGCGGGTCATCGAGTATGTTCGCGAGCATTACGGCGCCGAGGCGGTCAGCCAGATCGCCACCTTCGGCACCATGTCGTCGAAGGCGGTGATCCGCGACGTCGGTCGCGTGTTTGGCCTGCCGTACTCGATGTGCGACCGTATTTCCAAGCTCATCCCCATCGTCCAGAACAAGCCGGTATCGCTGGCCGAAGCGCTGGAACAGGAGCCGCAGCTCAAGGAGATGATGCAGGGCGACGGCGACGGTGAAACCATCCGCGAACTGTTCGACCTGGCCAGCCGTCTTGAGGATTTGACGCGTAACGTCGGCATGCACGCCGGCGGCGTGCTGATTGCACCGGGCAAGATCACCGACTTCTGCCCGATCTACCAGGCCACCGGCAGCGACGCCTCGCCGGTGTCGCAGTTCGACAAGGACGACGTGGAAAAGGCCGGCCTGGTCAAGTTCGACTTCCTCGGCCTGCGCAACCTGACGATTATCGAACTGGCGCTCAAGTACATCGAGCGCATGACCGGCGACAAGCTCGATCTGATGGCGCTCGGTTTCGACGATCCCGGTGCTTACCAGATACTCAAGGACGCCAACACCACGGCGATCTTCCAGGTTGAATCGGAGGGCATGAAGAAGCTGCTGAAGAAGCTGGCGCCCGACCGCTTCGAAGACATCATCGCTGTGCTCGCGCTCTATCGCCCCGGCCCGCTCGGTTCCGGGATGGTGGACGACTTCATCCTGCGTAAAAAAGGCCAGCAGGCCATCGACTATTTCCACCCGGACCTGACCGCCTGCCTGTCGCCGACCTACGGCGTCATCGTGTACCAGGAACAGGTCATGCAGATCTCGCAGATCATCGGCGGCTACACGCTCGGTGGCGCCGACATGCTGCGCCGGGCGATGGGCAAGAAGAAGCCCGAGGAAATGGCCAAGCACCGCGAGACCATCGCTGCCGGCGCCAAGGAGCGCGGCTACGATCCGGCGCTCGCCGAACAGCTGTTCGACCTGATGACCAAGTTCGCGGAATACGGCTTCAACAAGTCGCACACTGCCGCCTACGCCGTCGTCACCTACCACACCGCCTGGCTCAAGCGTTACCACTGCGCCGCCTTCATGGCCGCGACCATGTCCTCCGACATGGACAACACCGACACGGTCAAGATCTTCTACGAAGACACCATCGCCAACAAGGTCAAGGTGCTCGGGCCCGACGTCAATGCCTCGGCCTACCGCTTCGAGCCGGTCGACCGCGACACCATTCGCTACGGCCTGGGCGCGGTCAAGGGCACCGGCGAGCAGGCGGTCAATGACATCCTGCGCGCCCGTGAGGCCGGCGGTCCGTTCAAGGACCTGTTCGATTTCTGCCAGCGCTGCGACAAGCGCATGGTCAACCGCCGCACCATCGAAGCGCTGATCAAGGCCGGTGCCTTCGATTGCATCGACAGCGACCGGCACAAGCTGATCGCCTCGGTCGGCATCGCCATGGAGTTCGCCGAGCAGGCCGAACGCAACGCGATGCAGACCAGCCTGTTCGACATCGGCGACGTTGCCGAAGCGCATGCGCCGCAGTACATCTCGGTCAAGCCCTGGGATGAGCGCCGGCAGCTGATGGAAGAAAAGACCGCGCTCGGTTTCTTCTTCTCCGGCCACCCGTACAACACCTACAAGAAGGAGTTGTCGCGTTTCGTCCGGCGCCCGCTGAACCGACTCGAACCGGCCAAGGAATTCCAGGTGCTGGCCGGCGTCGTGGTCGGCATCCGCACCCAGATGACCCGGCGCGGCAAAATGCTTTTCGTCCAGCTCGATGACGGCACGGCGATGGTCGAGGTTTCGGTATTCAACGAACTGTTCGAGGCCGAGCGCAGCAAGATCGTCACCGACGAAATCCTGCTGGTCGAAGGCAAGGTCCGCTACGACGATTTCTCCGGCGGCAACAGCGTCACCGCCGAGCGCCTGCTGACGCTGGGTGAAGCCCGGGCCCGTTTCGCCAAGCACCTGTTGCTGAAGATGAACGGCAGCTCCGACGCCCGCCGCCTGCGCTCACTGCTGCAGCCCTTCGCGCCGGGACCGGCGGCGGTGCGCATTCGCTACCGCAATGCCTCGGCCGAATGCGAACTGCTGGTCGGCGACGATCTCCGGGTGCGTCTCGACGACGCGCTGCTGGAAGCGCTTTCCGGCTGGCTGCAGCCGGAAAACGTCGATATCGTTTACTGAGTGATCAAGCGACCAGTTCGGTCTTGAAGCCGATACGCACGCAACCCCAGTGGCGTCCATTGATGACGATGGGCATCGACAGGTCGTTGAGAATTTCCCCGGTGTCGCGGACATAGGTCTGGAACAGCGAGGATTTCTGGTTCTTGGCCAGCTTCAGACCAACCGGATCGTTGAAGATGCGCTTGTGCCGGCACTTGGTCAGGTCGACGGCCGGATCGCCGCTGGGGGGGTTGGAGAACACGCCGTTGTGGGCCGGCGCATAACCGTTGCTGTCCACCGAGAGTGAATAGACCAGTCCGGGTACGTCGACCAGCAGGCGGTCGTAGAGGGCGGTCAATTCCTTGTCGCACTGGCCGTCGTAGGCCGTCGTGTAGCGTTTCGGATTGGAGCCCGGGATGTCCTTGTAGGCCTGGTCGAACACATTCACCCCGCGGTCGGCCAGCTTCTGCAGGATGCCGGCGACGTTGTCGCGGAAACCGGCACAACGGTCGTGCAGGGTGTCGAACATGCTGTTGCCGGTGCGGAAATCGGCCAGCGTGCATTGCAGGTCTTCGGTCGATTCGCGCAGGGTCTTGGCCGAGTCCTGGCACTGCTTCATGCGGCCGGAGATATCGACGGAATGGTTGCGGATTTCCTCGACCTCGCGGTGGATAGACTGGTTGCTTTCGCGCAGGTTGTAGATGGCGCTGGCGATGGTCGACAGTTGTTCGGTCGTGCGCTTGAAGTCGCTGACCATGGTGCCGAGGTCGTTGGCCGAGGTTTCGACGTACTCGTTGGCACGGGTGACTTCGCCGACGATGGTCTGGGTCTTGGACGAAGTGTCGGCGACCAGGTTGATCATCGATTGCGTGTTCTGGCCGATGACCAGGGTGGCGGTCTTGACCTTTTCCGCCAGCTTGCGCACTTCGTCGGCGACCACGGCAAAGCCGCGACCGGCCTCGCCGGCGCGGGCGGCCTCGATGGCAGCGTTGAGCGCGAGCAGGTTGGTCTGGTCGGAAATGTCGTTGATCAACGAGACGATCTCGTTGATCTTCATCGAACTGGTGTGCAGTTCGCCGACCGTGGTCGAGAAGTGTTCGATGTGCTCGTTGGTCGAGCGCATCGTGCTGGCCACCGCCTCCATCTGCGACAGCGAGCGTTGCGCCAGATCGAGATTGTTCTGCGTCGAGGCCTGGATGGCGTCCGAATTGACCGCCACTTCGCTGACCGCCAGGTTGACCCGGTTGCTTGATTCGAAGATGTCGGCGGCCAGTGCTTCCTGGCGGCGAACCGCGTCGCCGGTCAGTTGCACCAGGTGATTCATCCGCGCGGCATCGGCGGCGATGCTGACGCTGCTGCTGCGCGAATGGGTGATCAGCCCGCGGATGCGGGTGAAGAAGCGATTGAGGTTGGCCGAGATGCGCCCCGCCGCATCGCTGCCCTGGGCGCCGATACTGTGGGCCAGATCGGCCTGGCCGTCGGCAATCAATGCAATATCACGGTCGACCTTGTCCAGCGCCCCGTTGTTTCCGAACCATCCCATATTTGTCTCCTGGTGGTTTTTATTGTCGGAAAAAGTCAGCCCCCATCTTGCCTGCGCTTTCTTAATGGCAGCTTACAGGCGGGGCGAATTCAGATGCGTTGACGTGCTGCCAGACGACCCAGGACGAAACCCTTGATTTCGTGGAAGGGGATCGGCTTGCCGAATACCGTGACGTCGGCGGGGATGCCGCGCTGCCGGACTTCGGCACCGTCGATGGCGCTGACGACGATGATGTCCATCGGGCTCAGGTCGGGCATGGCGCGCAGGCGCTTGATCATCTCGAAACCGTCCATGCCGGGCATCATCAGGTCGGCGATCAGGATGTCGGGCATTTGCTGGCCAACCTGCAGGAGGCCTTCGAAACCGTCGCCGACGATACGCAGCGTGATCGGCAGCTTCCAGCTGTCGAAGGTGATCTGATAGAGCTTCTGCAGGGTTGGGTCGTCCTCGGCAATCAGGATGTCGAGCTGTCCACCTTGCTCGCCGGGCCGGGAGATCTGCTTGCGCCGTTTGGCCAGCAGGTTGTCGACCGAGCTGGCCGGAATGCGGCGGTGGCCGCCGGCAGTTTTCCAGGCGTCGAGAACGCCGTTCTCGACCATGTTCTGGACCGTGCCGAGGGATACGCCGAGGCGCTGGGCGGCTTGCCGGGTACTGAGGAATTCGCTGTCTGCCATTGTCGTCTTTGAAAATTGCAAAACTGCCAAATTGTAACTGAAAGCATTTTCGTTAGGGTGACGAATTGCAGCCTCGCCTGGCAAATTTCGCGTTTTGCCCAAGCGCGGGCTTCGGCTGGCATAATCCGGCGGATGAAAACAAGAGATCAGGCAGGGCGGAGGCGGGGGTGCTGAAGCTGCTGGTGTTCATGCCAGTGCTGGGCGCCTGCCTGCTGGCCGTTTTCCCGGGGCGGGGGCAGCAGTCGCTGTGGCGGCTGGCGCTCGGCTTTGCGCTGGCCTCATTGTTGTTGACCGTGTTGCTCGCCTGGTCTTTCGATCCGCTCGGCGAGGCCGTGCAGATGTACGAGAGCCGGGCCTGGAACGCGCGGCTCGGTTCCTATTTTGCGCTTGGCATCGATGGCATTTCGCTGGCGATGGTGATGCTTACGGCATTTTTGTCCTTGGTGGCAGTTCTCGTGTCGCGCAACATGCCAGGCAGCGGTCGCTTGTATTTCGCCTTGCTGTTCCTGCTCCAGTCGGCGATGTTCGGGGTGTTTACGGCGCGCGACTGGTCGCTGTTCTACGTCTTCTGGGAAGCGACGCTGATCCCCCTGTTCTTCATGATCGACCGCCTGGGTGGCGAGAACCGGCAGCGCGCGGCGCTGAATTTCTTCCTGTATACCCTGGGCGGTTCGGTGTTCATGCTGGTGGCGCTGCTCTTCCTCTACGATGCGGCGCCGGGCCACAGCTTTGCCATGAACGACATGGCCGAAGGCGGGCGGGCGCTGCCGCAGAACATGCAGCTGCTGATCTTCGCCGGGCTGTTCATCGGTTTTGCTGTCAAGATGCCGATCGTGCCGTTGCACGGCTGGCTGCCGCTGGCCCATGTCGAGGCGCCCAGCCCGGTGTCCATCCTGCTTTCCGGCGTGCTGCTCAAGATGGGCGCCTACGGTCTGCTGCGCGCCGCCGAGACGCTGCCCGCCGCCTTTGTCGCCGTTCAGGGCTGGCTGGCCATTCTCGCCCTGCTGAGTCTGCTTTATGGCGCGCTGCTGGCCTGGCGCCAGCAGGACCTGAAGAGCATGGTCGCCTATTCGTCGATTTCGCACATGGGCGTGGTCCTGCTCGGCATTGCCTCGCTCAACCTGAACGGAGTTACCGGCGCGGTCCTGCAGATGGTCGCCCACGGACTGGCTGCTGCCCTGCTGTTCCTGGTCGTCGGCTTGCTCTACCGGCGCACGCATTCCCGTGATCTGGCCGATTACGACGGCCTGCTCGGACGGGCCCCGCGCTTTGCCTTCTTCATCGCCTTCGGCCTGCTGGCGGCCATCGGCCTGCCGGCCAGCGCTGGTTTCATCGCCGAACTGCACGTGCTGGTCGGGGCCTACCAGCGCTGGGGCTTCTGGGTGGTGGCGCTGGGCATCGCCATGCTGGTCGGTGCCGCCTACGGTCTGCGCGTGATCGGCCATCTGCACCGGCCGGCTGCGGCGGCGGGTGAATTGCGCGACATGACCCGGACCGAAACGACCGCCGCCGCCCTGCTGGCCGGCGCCATCTTGGTGCTCGGTGTGTGGCCGATGCCGCTGCTCGATCTGGTCGGCAGCAGCACGGCGCGCATTGCCGCCTTGTTTGCGGGAGGCTGACGTGGGTCCGTCGATCGAGCAGCGCCTGCACCACTGGATCGAACATCTGGCCCATGTCCTGCCGGCACAGGCGCCGATTCGCGATTTCGTCCACCACAACACGCTGCACGGCTTCCAGCACCTGCCTTTTGCCGAAGCGCTGGCGGCCGCGCAGGCGCTGACCGGTGCCCAGGTCTATTGGCCGGCGCAGCGCTTCGGCGCCGAGTATGCCGCCGGCCGTATCGGCCGCGACGATCTCTCGGCCGCGCTCGACGACCAGGGGCTGGACGGCCTCGACGACGAGGTCGTTGGCGGACTGACCCGTCGGCAGATACTGCTCGCCGAGTTGCTGACCGATGTGCCGGGCGGCGCCGGCAGCGGTCCGGCGCTGGCGGTCTGCCGCCGGCTGCTGGGCGATGCCGCGCCGGTCGACGAGGCCTGGCCCGAGCTTGCCCGCCGCCGCTGGGATGCGCTGCACGCCGGCATCGGCCGGCAATACAGCCTGCGCGCCTTGCTCCTGCGCCTGTCCGGCGAGGATGTGCTGGAAAGCGTACGCAGCATCCTGCAGCGCCATCTGGCCGCCCACCTCGACCTGGGCATGGCCGCCTGGTCCAATCCGGCCGGCGGGCGCGGCTTCTTCGCCGCCTGGAAAGCCTCGGCGGCGCTCGACCTGAGCTGGGAGCTCGACGAACTGCCGGGCATCCGCGATGAAATCCAGCATCTGCCCGACGAACCCTTGCCCTTGCTGGTCGACGAGCTGCGCGCGCTGTTGCCGGACGAATCCTTGTGGCCCGGCTACCTAGAACGCCTGGCGCTGGAATTGCCCGGTTGGTTCGGCATGTTCCTGTGGCGCGACCAGCATCCTGCGGGCGGCGCCGGCCATCCGGTGAGCATGGCCGATTACCTGGCGGTGCGGGTTTTCCTCGAGCGCCAGTTGTGCGGCGAACTGATCCGCCGCCTGACCGGTGCGCCGCTCGGGCTGGAGGAACTGCATGCCTATTACCATGCCTGCCCCGCCGAATTCCTGGTCCGCGAGGCCTGGCATCTCGCCGTCCTGCCCGAGGATCTGCTGGCCACCGCCAGCGCCTTGTGCGAACAGACGCTCGACGGCCGCGAGGTGCGCGGCTGGGAAGCCCTGGCGCCGCGGGTTGCGGTTTTCCTGCAGGCCGACGAAAGCACTCGCTGGGCGGCCGGTCTGCAGAAGCTGGCCGGGCAACTGGCGCTCGACGAAGCGCGCTTGAACGAACTGGGTCGTGATGCCGTTAATCGCCTGCTCGATGCTGCCCGCCTGTCGCCTCTGCAACGCGGCCAGATCTGGCTGGCTGCCTACGAAGGGCATTACCGGGAAAGCCTGTTCGTCGCGCTGGCGGCCAACGTCGGCCGACAGGCCGCGCCGGCCGCGCCGTCGGCGCAGGTGGTGATGTGCATGGACGATCGCGAGGAAGGCACGCGGCGTCACCTCGAAGAGCTGGCGCCGGATATCGAGACTTTCGGCGCCGCCGGTTTCTTCGGCGTGCCGATGTACTGGCAGGGCGTCGATGACCCGGCGCCGCAGGCCTTGTGCCCGGTGGTGGTGACGCCGGATCGCCTGGTCAGCGAGCAAGTTGCCGCCGGCAGCGAGTCGCTGCTCGCGCGCCACGCGCAACGGCGCGAAATCCGTCTGCAGTGGCGCGAGCGCCTCTACCAGGGCAGCCGGCGGGCACCGCTGGCCGGTCCGCTGCTGACCGCCGCCGCGGCGCTGCCCGGCTTGCTGGCGCTGACGGCGAGCAGTCTTGCGCCGGCCTGGGCGAGTCTGGCCGGAAAGCGCTGGCGGACGCAATTCGACGGCCGGGTGCCGACCGTGGTCGATCCCGGGGTCGGTGACGGGAACATGCCCGGGTTCAGCGATGACGAGCAGGTTGAGCGGGTTGCTGCCTTCCTGCGCACGATCGGCCTGAGCGCCAGTTTTGCGCCGCTGGTCCTGATCCTCGGCCATGGTTCCGGGAGCCGCAACAACCCGCATCTGTCAGCCTACGATTGCGGCGCCTGTTCCGGGCGGCATGGCGGGCCGAATGCCCGGGTACTGGCGGCGATGGCCAACCGGCCGGCGGTGCGTGCCGGTCTGGCGGCGCGCGGCATCGTCATTCCCGACACCTGCCATTTCCTGGCGGCCGAGCACCATACCGGCGACGACAGCATCGAGTGGTACGACCTCGAGCAGGTACCTGCCGCCTTGCAATCGCCTTGCGACACCTTGCTCAAGCAATTGGCCGAGGCCTGCCGCCGGCATGCCGTCGAGCGTTGCCGCCGGCTGGCTTCGGCGCCGTCCCGGCCGTCACCGTGGCAGGCACGGCGTCATGTCGCCGGCCGCGTCGCCGACCTGGCCCAGGCCCGGCCGGAACTGGGGCACGCGACCAACGCCGCAGCCTTCATCGGCCGGCGGACGATGAGCCGGGGCCTGTTCCTCGACCGGCGCGTCTTCCTGATTTCCTACGATCCGGGCAGCGATCGGGACGGCGACATCGTCGAGCGCATCCTGCTCGCCGCCGGCCCGGTCGGCGCCGGCATCGCCCTCGAATACTATTTCTCGACCGTGGACAACGAGCGTTTCGGCTGCGGTTCCAAAGTCACGCACAACCTGACCGGCCTGTTCGGGGTCATGGAAGGCGCCGATTCCGACCTGCGCACGGGGCTGCCCTGGCAGATGGTCGAGATTCACGAACCGATGCGCCTGTTGGTCGTCGTCGAACAGGCGCCGGCGGTGTTGTCGGCCATCCTTGCCCGGCAGCCCGCGCTGCAGGAGCTGGTCGGCAATGCCTGGATCCAGCTGGCCGCGCAGGACCCGGCGACCGGTAGTCTCAGTCGTTACTGCCCGCGTCGTGGTTGGTTGCCGTGGTCCGGGCGGGCCGTGCTGCCGCAGGTGGCGCGTTCGCATGACTGGTTTGCCGGCGAATCCGGCCCCTTGCCGCCGGCGCTGTTGCTGGGAGGTGTCGCATGATCGAAGAATTGCGCGACGTCGCCGACTGGGTCTGGCTGGTGCCGGCCTTGCCGCTGCTCGCTGCCCTGACGACCGGGGCGCGCGTGCTGCTTGGCCGGGCCGCAGGCGATGCCGGCGAGCGCCTGACAGCGCGCCTGACCGAACTGGCGGCGCTGACCGCCTTGCTGCTGCTGGTGCTGATCGATCTGGCGGTGATCTGGCACGGCTGGCCCGGCCAGAAGATTGTCGGCACCTGGTTTGCCGCCGCCCACTGGCAGGGGCGGATTTCCTTCCTGCTCGATGCGCTGTCGTTGCCGGTGGCGACGCTGACGGCGCTGATCGGCTGGCTGGTGGTGCGTTTCTCGGCGACCTATCTGCACCGGGAAAGCGGATTCCAGCGTTACTTCATTGTCCTCGCCATGTTCCTTGGCGGCATCCAGGCCGTGCTGCTGTCGGGTAACGGCCTGCTGCTCTTCCTCGGTTGGGAAATGTGCGGGATCGCGTCCTTCCTGCTCATCGCCCATGCCTGGCAGCGCCCGGTGGCCACCGGCAACGCCCTGTTCGCCTTCGTCACCAACCGTGCCGGCGACGCCGGGCTGTTGTTCTCGCTCGGTCTGGCCGCCTACTGGGTCGGCAGTTTCGAATGGCCGGCACTGTTGGCCGCCAGCTTGCCATTGGTCGACCTGCGTGTGCTGGTGCTGGGCTTTGCTGTCGCCGCCCTGGCCAAATCGGCGCAACTGCCGTTCACGCCGTGGATCGCCCGGGCGCTGGAAGGGCCGACGCCGTCGTCGGCGATCTTTTACGGCTCGGTCATGGTGCATGCCGGCGTATTCCTGCTGTTGCGCCTGGAGCCGCTGTTGTTCCATCTGCCCGACGTGCTCGCCGGCCTGTTGCTGATCGGAACGCTGACTGCCGTCTATGCCTGGCTGTGCGGGCTGGTTCAGACCGATGTGAAATCGGCGCTGATTTACGCCACGGTTTTCCAGGTCAGCCTGATGCTCGTCGCCATCGGCCTGGGCTGGACGACGCTGGCGACCATCCATCTGTGCCTGCACGCCGCCTGGCGCAGTTGGCAGTTCCTGCTGGCACCGTCGTGGCTGCAACTGACCCGCGACCGGCCGGTGCCGCCGCCGGCCTGGCTGGCCGGCCGGCAAGCGATCTATACCGCGGCGCTGCAACGCCTGTGGCTGGACAAGCTGGGTGTCACCCTGCTCGCCGGGCCGACGACGGCGATTGCCCGCGACGTGCGGGCGCTGGAAGAAGGCTTCATCGATCGCGCCATCGGCGAGCCGGGCAAAGGCCGCAGCATCGATCCCGAGCGGCCGCTGGTTTGTGCCGACGGTTTGCCGGGGCGCCTGCTGGCGGTACTTTCCTCGTTCCTGCAGCGGATCGAGAATCGTCTCTTGCTGCGCGGGCGGGGCGGTGCCGCCGAACGCATGTTGCGCGAGGCCGGACGCTGGCTGCAGACCCTGGAAGCCTTGCTCGAGCAGCCGCGTTATCTGATGATGGCCGTGATGGCCACCTTCGTGGTGATCCTGTGATGACCGGCGAAATCTTCTGGTACCAGCAGACCGCTTTACCCCTGCTGGCGTTCGTCCAATTGCTGCCGTTGCTCGGTGCCGCAGTGGTGCTGGCCTTGGGCGAACGGCGTCTGGCGGTACTCGCCGGCAAGCTGTTTGCCGCCGCCGAACTCCTTCTGGTGGGTTTCGCCGCCAGCCGCATCGACGCCGCGCTGGGTTTCCAGTTGGCCGAGCGCATCGACCTGGTCGGCTATCACGTGGCCATCGACGGCATTGCCGTGATGTTCCTGCTGCTGACCGCCTTGCTGACGCTGTTGATGACCCTGTACGGCATGAGCCGCGGGATGATTTCGCCGGGGCGCCTGTTCGCCGTGCTGCTGCTGGCCGAGGCCGGCCTGGTCGGGATGCTGCTGACGCTGAACATTGCCTGGTTCGCCTTTTTCTCGGCACTGGAGTTGTGGGCGGTGGTCTACCTGCTGCGTCGCTGGGCCTCGTCGCGGGCCGAAACGCAGGCGCTGGCGCGCTTCGTCCAGTACCAGGGCTTCGGCCTGGCGTTGTTCGTCGCCGGCTGTTTCGTGCTCGGCTGGGGGCATGCCGAGGTTTCCGGCGGGCGCTGGAGTTTCGACCTGTTCGACCTGACCGGCACGCTGCCGGCCGGCAAGTTTCAGACCGCCGCCTTCTACCTGCTGTTCTACGGCCTGGCCGTGCGCACGCCGCTGTTCCCGCTGCACGGCTGGTTGCCGAACATGGCCCAGCACGGCCTGATCGCGGTAGCGCCGGCACTGATGGTCGGGGTCAAGGTCGGGGTCTTCGGCATGGCCCGTTTCGTCTTGCCGCTGACGCCGGATGCCGTGCTCGACTGGCAGCCCTATGTGGTCGGCTTTGCCATGGCCGGGGTCTTCTTCACGGCCGCGCTCGCCTTCCTGCAGACCAATCTGCGCCGGCTGCTGGCCTTTGCCGTGGTCAGCCACACCAGCCTGCTGATCACCGGGCTGTTCAGCCTGCACGCTGCCGGCATCCAGGGGGCGATGCTGCTGGCGGCCAATTTCGGTCTGGCGGTGACCGGCATGTGGTTCATCGTCGGCTTCGTCTTCCGCCGCACGGGGACAACCGAACTGGGCGAGCTGTCCGGCCTGTTCGAGCGCATACCCTTCCTGGCTATCGCCTTCCTGATCTTCGGCCTGGCCATCGTCGGCATGCCCGGAACGCCGGGTTTCGACGCCGCCCATCTGGTGCTCGAGGCTTCGATTGCCCGCTTTGGCGCCTTGCCGACGGTGGCCACCGCGCTCGGCAACGTTGCCGCTGCCGGCTTCCTCCTGTGGGGTTTTCAGAAAGCCTTCCTGTCCCAGGAGAAGAGCGGTACCCACGATGTGGACCGGACCCGGCCGATCGAGTACGCGGTCTGTGGCATCGCGGTTGCCGCCTTGCTGGCCATCGGTTTCTTCACCGAGCCCTGGCTGCAATTGACCGATGCGGCAAGCCAGGCCGTGGCCGGGAGCTTCGTCCGATGAGCCTGCCGCTGCTGACCCTGATCGTGCTCCTGCCGCTGGCGGCGGCGCTACTGCTTTGCCTGTTGCCGGCTCGGGCAGCGCGCCGGGTCGCCTTGCTGGCGATGGCGGTGGTGCTGTTGCTGACCACCTGGCTGCTGTTTTCCTTCGATCCCGGCGGGCCGCGCTTCCAGTTTGTCGATCGTCAGCCGTGGCTGCCCGGCCTCGGTATTCACTGGTCGCTGGCGGTCGACGGCCTGTCGGTGCTGTTCCTGCCGGCGACGGCATTGCTGTTCCTGGGCGTGCTGGCGGTTTCCTGGCAATCGGCCGAGGACGCGCCGCGCCTGTTCCACGGCCTGTTGCTGGCGCTGCAGTCGGCGACCTTGGGCATCTTCTGTGCGGTGGACCTGATCCTGTTCTTCGTCTTCTGGGAGCTCAGCCTGGTTCCGGTCTATTTCCTGCTGGCGCGTCGCGGCGTGACCGTCGATGCGCCGCAGGTAGCCGCCCGCTACGTGCTGATCATGCTGGCAGGCGGTTTGCCGTTGTTGCTGGCCTTCATCATGCTGGGCAGCCAGGCCGGCAGCTTCGAGTTGAACGTGCTGCTCGAACAGCCGCCGGCGATCGAAACGCAGCGCGTGGTGCTGGTCCTGCTGCTGTTTTCCTTTGCCTTCAAGGTGCCGCTGGTGCCTTTGCATACCTGGCTGCCGCAGTTTGCGCTCGCAGCGCCGGGAACGCTGACGGCGCTATTGCTGGGTCTGAAGGTCGGCGGTTTTGCGCTGGTTCGCCTGGCCATCCCGCTAGCCCCGGATGCTGCGCAGGAATGGCACTGGCTGCTGGCCGGGCTGGGGACGGTGACGCTGCTGTACGGTGCGGTCGGCATCCTGGCGCACAGCAATCTGCGGGTTGGCCTGGCCTACGCCAGCATCTGCCATGTCGGGCTGGCCACGCTCGGCTTGTCCACGCTGTCGGCGCAGGGCGTGCAGGGGGCGGTGTCGCTGCTGCTCAGTTTCTCGGTGGCGACCGGCGGTGCGCTGTTGCTGATCGAATGCCTGCGCCTGCGGACCGGTTCGACCGACGTGCAGGCGCTCGGCGGGGTCGCCAAAACCATGCCGCTGCTGGCGGCCGGTGTCCTGATCTGCGGGCTGGCCGGCGTCGGCATGCCGGGAACCAGCAGTTTCCCGGGCGAGTTCCTGCTCATCCTGGCGGCGCTCGACCGTTACACCGGTGCCGGCATGGCCGCGTTGTTCGGTCTGGCGATTGCCGCCGGGGCTTTCCTGGCGCTCTATCGCAAGGCCTTCTACGGGCCGGCCAGCCGGCCGGCGGTGCTGGCCGCCGGCGATCTGGTATGGCGCGAATGGCTGGTGCTGATTGCCTTGGTCGCGATGATCGTCGGTATCGGCATCTACCCGGCTCCGTGGCTGGACATCGTGCGGCCGGCAGCGGAAGCCTGGGCCGCCGCCATCGCTGCCTGAGTTCCCGACGATGATGAAGGATACGAACGCCGTACCGCGTTGCCGCGACTGCCGGCACTACTACATCACCTTCGACCGGAATTTTCCCTACGGTTGCCGCGAGCTCGGTTTCAAGAGCGCGCGCGAACCGATGCGCGACGTCATCGAGTCGTCGGGCGAGGTTTGTCTGTATTTTTCACCGGGCAAGCCGAAGCGGCCGCGCTGATCAGGCTTTCTTGACGAATTCCGACTTCAGCTGCATGGCGCCGATGCCGTCGATCTTGCAGTCGATGTCGTGATCGCCGTCGACCAGGCGGATGTTGCGGACCTTGGTGCCGACCTTGACCACCGACGATGAACCCTTGATCTTCAGGTCCTTGATCACGGTGACGCTGTCGCCGTCCTTCAACTCGTTGCCGTTGGCGTCACGCCAGACCTTGCTTTCCTCGACCTCGGCGGCTGGGGCGTCCTTGCTCCACTCGTGGGCGCATTCGGGGCAGATGTAGAGCGGGCCGTCCTCGTAGGTGAAGGCGGAGTTACATTGGGGGCAGTTGGGCAATTGGCTCATGGTTCTCTCAATAATCCTCGTCGTGGCTGCCCATCAGATTGGGCAGCAGGTCGCGGGCGCGCTGCATGGCGTGTTCGATATCCACGCCGACATTGGCCGGGCCGACCGCATCGATGAAGCCGGAGCGCTGCAGCAGCGATCCGGGTTGGGCGTTGAGGCCGCACAGCATCAGCGTGCAGCCGCGTTTTTCCAGCTTGTCGCGCAGGTTTTCCAGGCCTTCGAGACCGGTCGTGTCGAGCTGGACCAGGCGGGTCATGTCGAGGATGACGATTTCCGGGTGGCCGGCGCGGGGGTCGAGCAATTCCTCCAGCTTGTTCACTGCGCCGAAGAACAGCGAGCCGAACATCTGCCACGCGGCAACGCGCAGCGTGCCGTCCGGATAGAGCAGTTCGGGGTCCTGGGCGGCTTCGTCGAGCGGCAGGCGCTCGATGCGGGTCAGTTCCGACATGCGGTAGATGAAGAACAGGCAGGCCAGCACCATGCCCAGTTCGACGGCGATGGTCAGGTCGAAGAGCACGGTGACGAAGAAGGTGGCCAGCAGGATGATCCGGTAATTCCACGAATAGCGGCGCAGTTCCTTGAACTCGTGCCATTCGCCCATGTTGATGGCGACCACCATGACGATGGCCGACAGCGTCGCCAGCGGCACGTAGGCGGCCAGCGGCGCGGCGATCAGGACGATGCCGAGCAGGGTGAGCGCGTGAATGATGCCGGCGACCGGGGTACGACCGCCCGACTTGACGTTGGTCGAGGTTCGGGCGATCGCGCCGGTGGCGGCGAAGCCGCCGAACAGCGGGGCGGCGACGTTGGCCAGCCCCTGCGCGACGAGTTCCTGGTTGGGGTCATGGCGGTCGTCGATCTGGCTGTCGGCGACGCGTGCCGACAGCAAGGACTCGATGGCGCCGAGCAGGGCGATGGTGATCGCCGGCGAGATCAGCTTGCCGAAATCGTGGATCGACAGGTCGGGCAGGCCGAAGCCGGGCAGATCCTGCGGGATGCCGCCGAAGCGGCTGCCGATGGTTTCCAGCGGCAGGTCGAGGGCGAAGGCGACCAGGGTGCCGACGACGAGCACGGCGAGCGGGCCGGGGGCGCGGCGCAGCAGCGCAAGACGCTGGGCCAGGCGGTTATAGGAGAGCAGGAAGATGAAGCAACTGACCGACAGTGCCACGGTCGGCAGATCGACGGTGTGCGCGTGCGCGGCCAGCACCTTGATCCGGGCGAAGAATTCGGCCGGCAGGCTGGCAATCGACAGGCCGAAGAAATCCTTGATCTGGGCCAGGAAGATGACCACGGCGATGCCGTTGGTGAAGCCGATGACGACGGTCAGCGGAATGAAGCGGATCAGCTGGCCCATGCGCGTCAGCCCCATGGCCAGCAGCATGATGCCGGCGAGCATGGTGGCGCCGAGCAGGTTGCCGAAACCGTGGGCGACGACGATGCCGTAGACGATGGGGATGAAGGCGCCGGTCGGGCCACCGATCTGGACACGCGAACCGCCCAGCAGCGAAATGATCAGGCCGGCGACGATGGCCGTCCAGATGCCGGCCGTCGGCGATACGCCGGAAGCGATGGCGAAGGCCATGGCCAGCGGCAAAGCCAGCACGCCGACGGTGATGCCCGAGCCCAGGTCCTTGCCGAACTGGTTGCGATCATAGCCAGGCAGGCAATCCAGCAGCTTGGGGCGGAAGGCGATTTTCATGACGCGCGCTCACGGGGCGAAGCGCTGCATTATATGGTTATCGGATTAATCGTCAATGTTAATCATATGTTAATATATGCGCATCAAATCACAACAAGAGAAAATCATGGAGAAACGCACTGCCCGGCTGACGCTGCTGATCGATCCGCGCAAGAAGGAGTTATTCGAGGAAATCTGCGCCGAGCAGGACCTGACGCCGTCGCAGGTCGTGCGGCGGCTGATTCGCCAGTACATCATCGATAACGCCGGTGAGCGCGAATTGCCCGACTGGTTGCGCCCCGGCGGGCGTAGCGACTAGTCGCCGCGCGGCGGCGCCAGCTGACCCAGGGTCTGCAGGATCCGGGTCATGGCCCAGGCGATCACCGCCAGCCCGCCGGCGGCGCTGGCGAAGGCTTCCGCATTGGAGGTCGGGAAACGCTCAAGCAGGGTGCCGGGTCCGCCGGCAAACCAGGCCACGCCCAGCGCCAGGCAGGCGAAACCGAACAGGTCGGCTAACACGTAAGCAAGCAGTCGGGGCAGGAATTTGGATTTGCTGGTCTCGGTCATCGGAAAAAGCCTGAAAAAAGTCTTGTAAATGACTTGACATTGCGTGCACTTGAGCAACGACTTATGCACAGTCTGCCGGCTTGTCGATAGCATCCGCTGCAGGTCGCTGTTGAATTTGTCAAATTGCTGGCGATTGATTACAATTCGTTTTAAATCAATGGCTTGCGATTGTGTGCAAGTTTTGCGCAGGGTAAGGAAAGTCCTTGTGCAACGGTAGCTTAGCGCTTTGTTCATGGATTGATTCACAGACTTATCCACAGCTTTTGTGGATAGAATCAAAACCCTATTCTGCCGATCGATATTGCCTGGTTTACTTAAAGTAAAGCTTTAACTTGAGGCTGGGATTGTTGCGCTGCAGCAGGCAAGAGGCCGTCGTTGCAGCCTCTTGCCGGTGCCCAAATTACTTCACGCGCATGCCTGGTTGCGCACCGCTGTCGGGCGACAGCAGATAGAGGCACGGGGTCTTGCCGTCGAGGTCGGAGGCGGCCAGCACCATGCCTTCGGAGAGGCCGAACTTCATCTTGCGCGGCGCCAGGTTGGCGACCATCACGGTCAGCCGGCCGACCAGTTGTGCTGGATCGTAGGCCGCCTTGATGCCGGCGAAGACGTTGCGCGTGTTTTCTTCGCCGATGTCCAGGGTCAGGCGGACCAGTTTGTCGGCGCCGTCCACGTGCTCGGCATTGACGATCTTCGCGATGCGCAGGTCGACCTTCATGAAGTCGTCGATGGTGCACAGGCCGTCGGTGCTGGCCGGGGCTTCCTTCTTTTCGGCTGCCTTGGCGGCGGGCTTGGCCGGCGCTTCGGCGGTGGCCGGGGTCAGCGACTGCTTGTTGGCTTCGATCAGCGCCTCGATCTGCTTGCCGTCGACGCGCGTCATCAGGTGGCTGTAGGCGTTGATCGCGTGGCCGCCGGCGAGCAGTGTGCCGGCGTCGGCCCAGGCCAGCGGCGCCAAGTTCATGAAGGCCTCGACCTTGGCGGCGGTGGCCGGCAGCACCGGCTTCAGGAGTACGGTGAGCAGGCGGAACAGGTTGAGCGCGTTCGAGCAGGCGGCGTGCAGTTCGCTGTCCTTGCCTTCCTGCTTGGCCAGTTCCCAGGGCTTGACGCTGTCGACGTACTGGTTGGCGCCGTCGGTCAGGGCCATGATCTCGCGGATCGCCTTGCTGAACTCGCGCGCCTCGAACAGTTCGGCAACGCGCGGCGCCGCATCGCGGATGGCGCGGATCGCCGGCAGGCTGTCGTCGGCCGGCGCCAGTTGGCCGTTGAAGCGCTTGGCGATGAAACCGGCGGCACGGCTGGCGATGTTGACGTACTTGCCGACCAGGTCCGAATTGACGCGGGCGACGAAGTCGTCGAAGCTGAGGTCGATGTCTTCCATCGTGTTCGACAGCTTGGCGGCGAAGTAGTAGCGCAGCCATTCCGGGTTCATGCCGCTGTTGAGGAAGCTCTCGGCGGTGATGAAGGTGCCGCGCGACTTCGACATCTTGGCGCCGTCTACGGTCAGGAAGCCGTGCGCGAAGATCTTGGTCGGCGTGCGGTAGCCGGCGTGCTGCAACTCGGCTGGCCAGAAAAGGGCGTGGAAGTAGAGGATGTCCTTGCCGATGAAGTGGTAGAGCTCGGTCGTCGAGTCCTTCTTGAAGAACTCGTCGAAATCGAGGCCCTTCTGCGCGCACAGGTTACGGAACGACCCCATGTAGCCGATCGGCGCGTCGAGCCAGACGTAGAAGTATTTGCCCGGTGCGTCGGGGATCTCGAAGCCGAAGTAGGGCGCGTCGCGCGAGATGTCCCAGTCGGACAGCTTGTTGTCGCCGGGGGCGCCCAGCCATTCCTGCATCTTGTTGGCGGCTTCCGCCTGCAGCACGCCACTGCTGGTGTACTCGCGCAGGAAGGCCTCGCAGCGCGGGTCGGAGAGCTTGAAGAAGTAGTGGTCGGAGTGACGCAGTTCCGGCTTGGCGCCGGAGACGGCCGAGAACGGCTCGATCAGGTCGGTCGGCGCGTAGGCGGCGCCGCAGACTTCGCAGTTGTCGCCGTACTGGTCCTTGGCGTGGCACTTCGGGCATTCGCCCTTGATGAAGCGGTCGGGCAGGAACATCTGCTTGACCGGGTCGTAGTATTGCTCGATCGAGCGTACCTCGATCAGGCCGGCGGCCTTCAGCTTGCCGTAGATGTCATTGGCGCATTCGCGGGTTTCCGGCGAGTGCGTGCTGTAGTAATTGTCGAAACTGACCAGGAAGCCGGCGAAGTCGCGCGAGTGCTCGCCATGGACGCGGGCGATCAGCTGTTCCGGCGTGATTCCCTCTTTTTCGGCGCGGAGCATGATCGGCGTGCCGTGCGTGTCGTCGGCGCAGACGTACCAGCACTCGTTGCCGGACATCTTCTGGAAACGCACCCAGATGTCGGTCTGGATGTATTCGACCAGATGGCCGAGGTGGATGGCGCCGTTGGCGTAGGGCAGGGCGGAGGTGACGAGGATCTTGCGCGACATGGGCGGATTTCGTTGGGCAAAGGCGTAATTCTAACGCGCCCTGGGCAAAACCCCTGTGTGTTGGAAAAGGTACGGGTTTGTATGGGCTGAGTAAAAACCGCCTTATGTCGGTTGATATCGGCGCCCATGCTGGGCAGAATCCTTCTTTCGAGGAGGAAGTATGAACTTTGCCGTTATCGAAGATAGTCGCAGCCAGGCCGAGGTGCTCAAGGCCCTGCTGAAAAGTGAAGGCTACCAGGTCGAGGTTTTTGCCGACGGTAAATCATTTCTGGAGGCGCTGGCTACGCGCAGCTTCGACTTCTACGTCGTCGATTGGGTGTTGCCCGATGTCGGCGGCGACGTCCTGGTCGCCAAGATTCGGGAGCGCCACGGCTGGGATGTGCCGGTCGTCGTGTGCACCGCGCGCACCGAGGAGGAGTTCGCCTCCGATATCCTGCGCATGGGTGCTGACGATTACGTGCCCAAACCGGTGCGCTACATGGAGTTCCTTGCCCGCGTCGATGCCCTGCTGCGCCGGCGTAAATCGCGCATGCCGGAACTGGTGCGTTTCGGCAACATCGAACTCGATGTCGAAGGGCGCCGCATCCGCCTGGCCGGTCAGGAAATCGACCTGACCCAGCGCGAATTCGACCTGGCCGTGGTCTTTCTCAAGAACGTGGGCCGGGTCCTGGCGCGCGAGGAATTGCTCGCCACCGTCTGGGCGCGCGAAGCCGATGTCGATACCCGCACCGTCGATACCCACGCCAGCCGCCTGCGCAAGAAGCTGGGTCTGGCCGGTGAAAGCGGTCTGATGCTGACTTCGGTATACGGCCAGGGCTACCGCCTGGATACGGTTTCGGGCTGACTCCCGGCGCCCGGTTTGCGCTATACTTTACCAATTCAGTCGGGTATTTCCCGTTCCCAGCCAAACCGGAGTCACCATGAGTCTTACCGAAGAGCAGATCAAGCAAATCCTGTCCGCAACGATTGATCCCAATACCGGCAAGAGTTACGTCGCTGGCAAGGCAGTCCGCAATATCCGCATCGCCGGTGCCGACGTCAGCCTCGACATCGAGCTCGGCTATCCGGCCGCCACCCGCTTCGACGCCATCCGCCAGCAGGTGATCGCGGCGCTCAAGACGCTGCCCGGCATCGGCAACGTCTCGGTCGGCGTCTCCAGCAAGGTTGTCGCCCATGCCGTGCAACTGGGCGTCAAGCTGTTGCCCGGCGTCAAGAACATCATCGCCGTCGCTTCCGGCAAGGGCGGGGTCGGCAAGAGCACGACGGCGGTCAACCTGGCGCTGGCGCTGGCTCAGGAAGGCGCCAGGGTCGGCCTGCTCGACGCCGACATCTATGGTCCGTCGCAGCCGCAGATGCTCGGCCTGGCCGGCCAGCAGCCGGAATCGGCCGACGGTCAGAGCATGGAGCCGCTGGAGGCCTACGGCGTCCAGGCGATGTCGATCGGTTTCATGATCGACGTCGAAACGCCGATGGTCTGGCGTGGCCCGATGGTCACCCAGGCGCTCGACCAGATGCTCAACCAGACCAAATGGCGCGACGTGGACTACCTGATCGTCGACATGCCGCCGGGTACCGGCGACACCCAGTTGTCGCTGGCGCAGAAGGTGCCGGTGACCGGTGCCGTGGTCGTCACGACGCCGCAGGACATCGCTCTGATCGACGCACGCAAGGGCCTGAAGATGTTCGAGAAGGTGAACATCCCCATCCTCGGCATCGTCGAGAACATGAGCGTGCATGTCTGCTCGAACTGCGGCCATGCCGAGCACATCTTCGGCGAGGGCGGCGGCGAACAGATGTGCAAGGACTACGACGTCGAATTCCTCGGCAGCCTGCCGCTGGAAATGAGCATCCGCCAGATGGCCGACGGCGGCAGGCCGACCGTGGTCGGCGCGCCGGACTCGAAGGCGGCGGAAATCTACCGCGCCATCGCCCGCCGCGTTGCCGTCAAGGTCGCCGAAAAGGCCAAGGACATGTCGTCGAAATTCCCCAACATCGTCGTGCAGAACACCTGATTTTGTCGACATATTGAATGGCAAAGGCGGGTAGAATCCCGCCTTTATTTTTGTCGATCGCAGCAGGAAGAAATGGCCATCAAATCAGACAAGTGGATACGCCGCATGGCGCAGGAGCACGGCATGATCGAGCCCTTCGCGCCCGATCTGGTGCGCGAGGTCAATGGCCAGAAGATCGTCTCCTACGGGACTTCCAGCTACGGTTACGACATCCGTTGCGCGCGCGAATTCAAGGTGTTCACCAACATCAATTCGACCGTCGTCGATCCGAAGAACTTCGATCCCAAGTCTTTCGTCGAGATCGAATCCGACGTCTGCATCATCCCGCCGAACTCGTTTGCGCTGGCCCGGACCATGGAGTATTTCCGCATTCCGCGCTCGGTGCTGACCGTCTGTCTCGGCAAGTCGACCTATGCGCGTTGCGGCATCATCGTCAACGTGACCCCGTTCGAGCCGGAATGGGAAGGTCACGTCACTCTCGAATTCTCGAACACGACGCCGCTGCCGGCCAAGATCTACGCGGGCGAAGGCTGCGCCCAGGTGTTGTTCTTCGAGTCCGACGAAATCTGCGAAACCTCGTACAAGGATCGCGGCGGCAAGTATCAGGGGCAGGAAGGCGTCACCCTGCCCAAGATCTGACCGCACGCTGTAACGTAAACCGCTTACTCTACGACCCGCTGCGGCGGGTCGCCGCTTTTGGGGATACACCATGCGCTTCCACTTTCCGGTCATCATCATCGACGAGGACTTCCGTTCCGAGAACGCCTCCGGGCTCGGCATCCGTGCGCTGGCCGACGCCATGCAGCAAGAAGGGCTGGAAGTCCTGGGGGTGACCAGCTACGGTGACCTGACCTCGTTCGCCCAGCAGCAGAGCCGGGCCTCGGCCTTCATCCTGTCGATCGACGACGAGGAACTGGCGCTCGAACCCGAAGAAACGCTGGCCGAACTGCGCGCCTTCGTTTCCGAAATCCGCCACAAGAACGCCGAGATTCCGATCTTCCTGCACGGTGAAACGCGCACCAGCCGCCACATCCCCAACGACATCCTGCGCGAGCTGCATGGCTTCATCCACATGCACGAGGACACGCCGGAGTTCATCGCCCGCAACATCAAGCGCGAGGCCAACGCCTACCTCGACAGCCTGCCGCCGCCGTTCTTCCGCGCGCTGACCCACTACGCTGCCGACGGCTCGTATTCGTGGCACTGTCCGGGCCACTCGGGCGGGGTCGCCTTCCTGAAGTCGCCGGTCGGCCAGATGTTCCACCAGTTCTTCGGCGAGAACATGCTGCGCGCCGACGTCTGCAACGCGGTCGAGGAACTCGGCCAGTTGCTCGACCACACCGGTCCGGTTGCCGCCTCGGAGCGCAATGCGGCACGCATTTTCAACTCGGATCACCTGTATTTCGTCACCAACGGCACCTCGACCTCGAACAAGATCGTCTGGCATTCGACCGTCGCCCCGGGTGACATCGTCGTCGTCGACCGCAACTGCCACAAGTCCATCCTGCACGCGATCATGATGACCGGCGCGATCCCGGTCTTCCTGATGCCGACGCGCAACAACTTCGGCATCATCGGTCCGATCCCGAAGAGCGAGTTTTCCTGGGCGAGCATCCAGGCCAAGATTGCCGCCAATCCGTTCATCACCGACAAGAACGCCAAGCCGCGCGTGCTGACCATCACCCAGTCGACCTACGACGGCGTGCTCTACAACGTCGAAGACATCAAGGCCGAACTCGACGGCAAGATCGACACGCTGCATTTCGACGAAGCCTGGCTGCCGCATGCCGCCTTCCACGACTTCTACGGCGACTACCACGCCATCGGTGCCGACCGGCCGCGCTGCAAGGAATCGATGGTGTTCTCGACGCAATCGACGCACAAGCTGCTGGCCGGCCTCAGCCAAGCGTCGCAGATCCTGGTCCAGGATGCCGAGGAACAGAAGCTCGACCGCGATATCTTCAACGAGGCCTACCTGATGCATACCTCGACCTCGCCGCAGTACTCGATCATCGCTTCGTGCGACGTCGCCGCGGCGATGATGGAGGCGCCGGGCGGCACCGCGCTGGTCGAGGAGTCGATCGGCGAGGCGCTTGATTTCCGCCGCGCCATGCGCAAGGTCGAACAGGAATGGGGGGCCGACTGGTGGTTCAAGGTCTGGGGGCCGGACGACCTGTCCGAGGAAGGCATCGAGGAGCGCGATGCCTGGATGCTCAAGCCGGGCGAACGCTGGCACGGCTTTGGCAAACTGGCCGACGGCTTCAACATGCTCGACCCGATCAAGGCGACGATCATCACCCCGGGGCTCGACGTCGATGGCGATTTTGCCGACGACATCGGCATTCCGGCGGCGATCGTCACCAAGTACCTCGCCGAGCATGGCGTCATCGTCGAGAAGTGCGGCCTGTACAGCTTCTTCATCATGTTCACCATCGGCATCACCAAGGGCCGCTGGAACACGCTGGTGACCGCGCTGCAGCAGTTCAAGGACGATTACGACAAGAACCAGCCGCTGTGGCGCGTGCTGCCGGAATTCGTGCAGAAGAATCCGCGTTACGAGCGCGTCGGCCTGCGCGATCTGTGCGCGGAGATTCACAATGTCTACAAGCAGAACGACGTCGCCCGCCTGACCACCGAGATGTACCTGTCGAACATGGTGCCGGCGATGCGGCCGGCCGACGCCTTCGCCAGGATGGCGCACCGCGAGATCGAGCGCGTCGCCGTCGACGAACTCGAAGGTCGCGTCACCGCGGTGCTATTGACCCCCTATCCGCCGGGCATCCCGCTGCTGATTCCGGGTGAGCGGTTCAACAAGACCATCGTCGACTACCTGCGTTTCGCCCGCGAGTTCAACGCCACCTTCCCCGGCTTTGAGACCGACGTCCATGGCCTGGTCAAGGACAAGGACGGACGCTATTACGTGGATTGCGTGCGCTGACCTCTTCGTCATCACCGACTCTGGCAGGATGGCGGGACGATCCCGCCGCCAGCCCTTACCTTTCCCGTCCGGACTCGTGCCAGGCTTTTTGAACGGGTGACAGCAGGTATTCGGCGACGGTACGGCTACCCAGCAGGATTTCTGCCGTGGTCTGCATGCCGACTGACAAGGGGTAGCTGTTTCCACCCATCTCCAGCGCATTCGCCGCGAGGGCGACCAGCGCCTTGTAGCGCAGCGGCGGCTGACCGTTCATGGTGCCGCCCTTGTCGCGCGCTTCTTCTTCGCTTTGCGCATCGGCGCTGAGATGTTCTACCGTGCCCTGTCCCATACCGTATTTCTGGAATGGGTAAGCGGCAAATTTCAGCTTGACGGTTTGCCCTGGCCGGACGAAGCCGATGTCCTCGTTCGAAACCCAGACCTCGACTTTTAGTTTCTCATTGCGAGGAACCAGGCTGGCCAGCACGGTACCCGGTTGGACCACGGTGCCCGAGGTGTGGGTCGCCAGATCCTTGATGATGCCATCCTGGGGTGCCCTGAGTTCCAGCAGTTGATGTCGGTGTTGTTGTTTTTCCAGTTCCTTGCTGAGCCGGTCGAGCTGGCTTTGGGCTTCCTGGCGCTCTGCGTGCAGGTTGCGTTGATAATCTGCCTCGATTTGCTGCAGTTTCTTTTGTGATTGTTGAATGCTGGCTTGAGCAGAGCCAATCAGATATGCCTGTGTTGCCAGTTCCTGCTCTTTCTCGATGCGCTCACGGCGTTTGTCGCTACCCATCAGGGAACCGGAAAAACCGTCCTTGACCAGTTTTTCATAGGCTTTGTCCTGATCACGATAATGCGGCAGGACCGCTTCAAGACGGTTTTTTTGCTGACGTGCCGCAGCCAGTTCCTGCCGTGCCTTGGCAAATCGGCTACGCTCTTCAGCGAGGGCTGCATCCAGAGCATTACGGTTGGCCTGATATTGCAACCCCGTTTCGCGCAGCAATGCAGCCGATACCTCTCCTGGTGGCTGGAATGCTTGGTCAGCAAGTTCAGCATCAATGCGGGCAAGTTGCAGTTGCTTGCGTGCGTGCTCAAGTTTGATCCCTTCGAGATCGGCCTCGCTGATCAATGCATCCATGCGCATCAGTACCTGGCCGCTTTTGACCGCTTCGCCCTCGCGCACCATGATTTCCTTGACGATGCCAGCTTCCGAAGGTTGCACGATCTTGAGGTAGCTGGCCGGTACCAGCTTGCCGTCGGCGACGGCAACGATGTCGAGACGCCCGACCAGTGCCCAGATGATCAGGAAAGCAAGCAGCAACGCCAGCGCCCAGAGTACGCGCCGCCCCTGCGGATTTGGCGCTGCATGCTGCAGACGAATGAGTGGCGGGTGAAACGCCTGGTAGTCGTTGCCAGCTTGCTGGGCAAAAGACTTCAATGAATCCATGTCTTCGGTATCTCCTGTTGGTCGAGGGCAGTCCAGGGGCGACCTGTTTCTGGTGCGCCATGAACGGCTTGTTCGATGACCGCCACGGTTCGTTCAAGCGCTTGTTCCAGCGAGAATCCCCGATGGCGGGCACGAAATGCCTGGGCGGCTTGACGGCCCGTGGCTTGATCGAGCATTTCCTCGACGATTTCCTGGACTGCGTTCATCTCGATCCTGCCAGCCAGGAGCTTGCCAGCGCCCAATGCTTCGACCTGGCGTGCCATGAGTGCCTGCTCGACATGGCGGGGACGCATCAGCAACGGCACGCCAGCCAGCAATGCCTGGGTCGAGAAGCCGCTGTTGCCATAACCGATGGCCAGATCAGCCTGTTCGAGCAGCGGTTCAAGGTCGAGGGGGGCCAGTGAGATACGCAGCCGCCGGGTGGCAAAACGCCGGGCATCTGCACCGGACAAGCCCGGCGCAATACAAATTACCTGTGCATCAAGTTTTGCCAAGGCCTGCAGGATCGATATGAACCTCGGTATTTCGGGGCGAAGATAGGCCAGTATCTTGCCGTCGCCACCGGTTTGCCAGGTTGTCCGCCGCAGTTTTGGGATCGAAATGATCGGCCCGGCGTAGTTGCCATCGGGCCGTTCGCCATAATGATCCAGCTCGGCAAAGGTATCGAGCACATGCGGCCCGGCGAACACTGACCTGATCGTCGCCGGCGTCTGGTAACCCAATGTCTCCTGTGCCGCCTGCGTCACTTCGTTCAATGCGGTCTCTGCCGCCACCAGGGCTTCATGGGAGATCGTTTCCCAGGGGCGGATCGAGGGCCAGGGCGAGCAGTCTGGCGGGATGGCAAAACCATTACCGATGGAGACATGCGGAATGCCAGCCAGGTGTGCGGCCAGCAAGGCTGTTGGTGCGTGATCGGCAACCACTACCGCCGGGCAGGCCAAGGAAAATATGCCTTGCCAGGCCGTCAACCTGGCTGCCACGTCTGCAGCGTGGGCAAATCCGCTGAAGCGCAACATGGCGGCATAGTTGACCGGCATGCTCGGCGGGCTCGGCGGGCTCGGCCTCAAGTCTGGCGTCAGGGGGGCAGGCAGGATGGTCACGCCAGGTGGCAGGCTTGCTCCAGCTGGCAGACGGACGTCCTTGAGTACCAGCATGACCTGGTGACCCCGTTCGATCAGGCACCGTGTCAACTGCAGGCACCGGGCGAGGTGCCCGAAGGCCTCGCCCAGTTCCCACGCGATCAGTACCCGCGCCATGGTGATGCTCGATAGTTCAGCATAGCAACTTGCTCACCCCTTCACGCAGGCCGGCAAAGCCTTTCAGTTGCGTGCCGCCCGTCACCAGCCCGACAACATCCTGTCCCGTACGCGATGCTGCGCCTTGGCCGGAAAGGAGGCCGGAGAGACCCGACAAGTCAGCCCCCTGGCCTTTGCCCAGCCAGGATGGCGCGGCTTGCCGTTCGGCGTCGAGCTTACCCAAGGCATGTACGAGTTGCTGCCAGTGCTGCTCAACGGAGTTCGTCTGAATGTTCTGAATCGGCGAAGCACTCGGCTTGTGACTGCTTGGTTCGTTGATCCAGTGGTTCAGCCAGCTTGCATCCAGCGTGGGCAAGGCAGATTGCTGGCCCTTGCCGCCCGGCTTGAAATCGTCCAGGAAACGCGACAGCATATCTTCTACACTGCTGTTGCCAGTGTGCTGGGACAACGCGCCCGCGGCCTGATTGAAGGTATTGCCGAATGACGAAGCACCGAACCAATCGCAGATGCCTGGCTTGTTGTTTTGATCGCTGGGCAAAACGGTTTTGTTGCCAAAACTGATTCTGAAGACGTCCGAAGCATTGGTACTGTCGCCGTGGCCGTCGCTGGCCGTCACCCGCACATCAATGCTGCCTCTGCTGTTCGCCGGTAGTGTGCCGCTGAAATTCTGCGTTTGGGCATCAAACTTGAGCCAGGTGGGTAGCGGTTTGCCATTGGCAAGCGTTGCCGTGTAACTCAGGGTGTCGTTGTCGTCGCGGTCGCTAAAGCTGCCCGCCGGCATCTGCCATGAGAATGCCTTGCCTTTGGCGAGTTGCACGTCACGCAGGCTACGCGACAGTATCGGCGCGTCGTTGGTGCCCTGCACGTTCACCGTCAGTTCCCCCGTGCTGAGTGTCTTGCCGTCACTCGCTTGGTAGCTGAAGCGCTCGGTGAGTGTCTCGTCCTTGCCCAGGCCCTGCACCTTGGCTGAATGGTTGTTCAGCACATAGGCGTAGCTGCCGTTTGGCAGCAAGGTCAGCACACCGTGCTCACCTCGCCGAATGCCGGGGTCGGCCACCTTCAGTCTGCCGCCATCCGGTGCGCTGTCGTTGGCGAGCACGTTGCCCCAGGCCAGCAGTTTGCGATCCTCAGTCACGGTCGCCACGTCCGGCGCGGTGATTGGTCCACCACCCAGAACGTCGAGCGAGAATCCCTGGCTGACTTGAGCGCCAGCCAGGTCGGTGGCCGTGACCCGGATGGCGTAGTTCCCTGCTGCGCTCGGGGTGCCGGTGAAGCTGCCGGTGGCCGCGTCGAATCCGAGCCAGTCCGGCAGTGCGCTGCCATCGGCCAGGCTCGCCGTATAGGTAAGCACGTCACCGGCGTCGACATCGATGAAAGCGCCATCGGGCAGTTGCCAACTGGCCGGATTGCCGATGCGTACTGTCTGGTTGGCCAGCGGTACGCCGGCCTCGGGCGCATCATTGACATTGGCTACGCCGATGCTGAAGCGCTGGCTGATTTGCGCGCCCGCCAGGTCGGTGGCGGTCACGGTCAGCGACAGGTTGCCGACATGGTCGTTCGTCGGCGTGCCGCTGAAAGTCCGGCTGACCGGATCAAAGCCAAGCCACGCGGGCAGGGCCGAACCGTTGGCTTGCGTGGCCGACAGGGTCAGCACATCACCGGCATCGACGTCACGGAAAGCATCCACCGGCACCGTGAAAGCGAATGGCTGATCTTCCGTTGCCTGCTGCTCGGCAAGGACAGTTCCGACTTCCGGGGCGTCGTTGGTGTTGAGCACGGTGATGAGCATGGAAACACTGGCGCTGGCACCGAAATGATCCCTGGCTTCAACGACAATTTCAAGGTCGCCGACGTCGCCATTCGATGGGCGGCCAACAAAGGTCATGGCGGCTGTGTCGAACGTCAGCCAGGTCGGTAGTGGGTCGCCACTGGCAAGTCGGGCATCCAATCGCATTTCATCCAGCACATCGGGATCGCTGAACAGATCGCTTGGGAGTGCCAGGTGAAAATCCTGATCCTCCACGGCCAGGGCGTCATTTACAACACCAGTTACGATCGGTGCCCTGTTCATCTGCTCAGTCAGGGAAACGATGGTTCCATCATCGAAAGCCAGCGCCAGAACGACTGGATTGCCTTCCAGTGAACGATAGTTCTCAATCCGTATCGCGTCGTCATCGGTGTAATGAAGCACCAAGGTGCTTCCGTCCCATTCCTGACGGATATCCTCCGGGCGAATATCCGCTCCGAAACGCACGAAGTTGAAGTCTTCCGCCCCACTGTCGATGATTGTGTCGACGCCATCGCCTTTGTTGAAAACATAGGCGTCATCACCGTCACCGCCGTACAGCGTGTCATTTCCCTTGCCGCCATGCAACTCATCACTGCCAGCGCCGCCGCGCAGGATATCGTCACCATCTCCGCCATATAGCCTATCAACGAGGTTGGTTCCAGAAAGTTCGTTCGCTTGTGCGTCACCTTCAACTACAAAGCCTTCGGAAACCAGGGTGGCGTAGTCCCATACGGTACCGTCGGCGAATTCGAAGCGATCAACAACATGGCCTCCGCCGAGCACATCGTCACGATTGAAGCCACCAACCAGCACCACGTCGCCATTTCCACCATACGAAATGAGGAGCGCGTATGCACCGTTACCATCTGCCTGGAAGCTGATTTTTTGCCGCAGCGTGTCCGGATCAATGCCAGGGCCAAAGCTTAGAACGTTCTCGATATTTGCGGCAACGGTGCTGTCAATCGTAACTTTGCCATCGCCAATATTCACTACATAGAGGTTTTTATCCCCATGACGGATGCCGTACGTAAGCAGTTCGTCAAAAGTTATATTGACACCCGACCAGGGCAAGCTGACTTCGTCAATCGGTGCCTGCATGCCCGGCGCCCGCGGGTCAAACCCGGCAAAACGGATAACGTCGCCATCTGGATGCCAGCGCAGCAGCAGGTCCCGACCATCGAACTCCAGTCGCAGATCATCGGCATTGACCTCGCCAGTCAGTTCGATGCGATTAGAGTCTTGCGAGCGCCAGGTTTCGCCAATCAGTGTTTCGCTTGCCGGACGCCCACTTTCCTTGTGGATGCGGTAGGTATCGGAACCTGCACCGCCCACCAGGCGATCCCCGCCGCCATTGCCTTCCAGCCAGTCGTCGCCATCGCCACCAATCAGCGTGTCGGCAAATGCCGTGCCGTTCAGCCAGGCGCCATCGTCACCCCCGACTTCGGTTTTTCCGGTGGCTTCAATCGACGAGGCAACGATCTCGCTACCGTCGGCAAAGCGGATGATGTCTACCGAGCGTGTTCGGGTTTCCCTGTCCGGGGTGTAGCCACGTAGGATGATGCGATCGCCCGGCCGGTTGGCGAACTCGATCAACAGATCGCCGTCATGCTCGGAATAACGCAAGTCTTCCTGCTGGATGCCGGCACCCAGGCTGAGGACATTGGGCGCATCATCGACGATGGTACCGCCGTAACCCCAATCCCCACTATACCCACCGCCGTAATCATAACTTTCACGTGCCAGCGACATGGCGCTTGGGGCGACCCCGCCATAGCCCCAGTTGAGCACCCGGTGATCGTCGTCAATGATCACTTCACCATCGCAGGCCTGGTAGAGATAAGTGTCTCCGCCCCATTCGCCATAGAGTTCGTCGCGCCCGGTGCCGCCGGCGAGGGTGTCCGCGCCCCAGCCGCCGTAGATGATGTCGTCGCCGGCGCCACCGTCGAGTACGTCGTCGCCGTCGCCGCCGATGATCAGGTCATTACCTTCACCGCCGTGGATGATGTCGTTGCCGGCCAGGCCGATCACGATATCGTTGCCGGCCCCGGCATCCAGCGTATCGTCCGCCGCGGTGCCGTAGAGTACGTCGTCACCATTGGTTGGTGTGTTGTTGGCGAGATTGGCGCTGGCAAACAGATTGCCAGCCTGGGCAAAGGCGATGGCCTCCAGCCCGCCGGCCGGTGCGGCGGAACCGGTCAGTTCAAAACCGGTGCCGTCGAAAGACAGCGCTGCATCGGCCGTTGTCGCCAGCAGGACATTGCCGTTGGCACGCAACCAGCCGGCAAAATCAAAAATCCGTGCCTGGCCGTCGGCGTCGATGAACTGGATGCGCTCAAGATCGCCGGGCAGGTTGTCGGTATGGGTTTCCTCCAGCGTGATGCTGCCGCCTGCACCGCCATCGACGATCAGGACCACGCGCCCGTCGCGGTCGAAAGTCGCTGCCAGCATTGCCGGGGTGATCGATGCGCCAAAGGAAAGCGTATCCGTACCCGCTCCGGCCCTTAGCCGATCATGACCGTCGCCATGGTTGAAGACGATGGTGTCGTCGCCTTCCCCGGTATCGATGGTGTCGTCACCCGCTTCGCCGGCGATCAGGTCGTTGCCCTGACCGGTATGGACATTATCGTTGCCTGCACCGGCCGAAACGATATCATCGCCCGCCGCAAGTTGAATATGGTCGTCGTTGCCGCGAGCCTCGACCCTGAGCGATTCGCCGGTGTAGTCATAAATCCGGTCGTCGCCCTGGCTACCAAGCAGGTTTGTCGGATCACCCGCGTAGCGCTGCTGCCAGCCCAGTGTGCCGCCGTCGGCGCGCGTGACCAGGTCGGCCAGTGTCCATTCGGTGCCATCCTCGAAGACGAAGCGTTTGAGCGCACTTTGGCCGAGGTCGTCCCAGTTCACGTTACGCAGCACCAGCGCATCGTTGCCGCCGATGCCGACAACCATCTCGTAATACCCGACCGCGTCGGCATCTGCACTGGGGCTGTGCTGACCCATCTGTACCGAGATGTCCTCCGGGCGGATGCCCGGTGCAAAACGCACGGTATCGTTGGCGACAGCGGCAGTCGATGCGTAAACCGTATCGAGGCTGCTACCTGGTGCCAGGATGTAGGTGTTGTTGCCCTCGCCACCGTAAAGCTCGTCACGATCGGCGCAGCCGTCGAGCACGTCGTCACCGGCTTCGCCATGCAACTGGTCATTGCCAGCGCCGCCGGAAAGAATGTCGTTGCCCTCTCCACCGTAAAGCTGGTCATGGCCGGCCTCGCCATCAAGCACGTCATCGCCGGCTTCGCCGAACAACCGGTCATTGCCAGCATTGCCGGAGAGCATGTCGTTGCCCTCGCGTCCGTACAGTACGCTGTCTTTCTCGGTGCCGGCCAATACGTCGTCGCCTGGCGAGCCATAGAGCACTTCCGAGCCTTCGCCTATGGCGAGCTTGGTTAGAACATCGCTGGCGTTCAGCCGGGCACCGTTATCGAATTCAAAACGGTCAATCCGCTGCCAGGCATTCAGCCAGTCCTTGATACGCACCGAGTCGGTTGTGGCGCCGATGGTGGCAATCAGGTCGTTGCCGTCGCGAGAGAAGACAATATCGTTTTGCCCGATGCCCGGCTTGAAGATGAGGCGGCCAGAAGAGTCTTCGATCACATCCTGACCATCACCTACGCCAAAGTGGTAGCTGTCATACCCACCCAGATCCTGGAAGTGGTCGTTGCCGGCACCGCCATCGTGCGTGTCTTCGCCGTAGCCGCCGACCACATGATCATCGCCCGCGGTTGTGGACAAAGCGCGTTCGGCAATCATCGCCCGGTCCCAGGTCGTCCCGTCAGCAAAGCGCAGCGTCTCGATACCGATTTCGTTCGACGATGAATTGGCCTGGCCGCGCACTGTCAAGCGGCTACCGTCCGCCAGCGTCAACGCCATATCGCCCTGCAGTGTCCAGCGTATGCTGACATCGGCGGGCGTGATGCCAGCGCCGAGTTCAACCACGTCCTCGCCGGCCGTCTGGCCTTCGATGATCAAATCCTGGCCATCGCCCAGGCCGAACTTGTAGGTGTCCGAACCAGCGCCGCCTTCGAGCACGTCGTTGCCAGCACCTCCAGCCAGCATATCACTGCCGGATTGACCAGTCAGGCGATCATTGCCTTTGCCCCCATGGATGACGTTGTCGCGATTCGTGAAGCCGGTCAGTACGTCATCACCATCGCTACCAATCAGCACCTGGCTGCGAATATCGTCCAGGGACCATACCGTGCCATCAGAAAAATTGATTTCTTCGACGGCGTGGCGGTTGCTGTTGTTGAAATGATTCTTGATGGTCAGTGTTTCACCGGTCTCGCGTATTGTCAGCTTCAAATCATCACTGATCTGCCAGCCGTTGATTGTACGAATACGTTCCAAACGTACATCGCTTGGAGTGAGGCCCTGCAGTTCGACACGATCGCGATCAGTCGCCTGCCAGGAATCCTCGATGATCGTATCGTGCCCAGCTCCCCGAGCAAAACGGTAGGTGTCCGACCCTGAACCACCTTCAAGTCTGTCGTCACCTGTGCCGCCATCAAGGATGTCGTTTCCGGAACTTCCTTCCAGCCAGTCGTCACCTTCACCACCGTGGAGGATGTCATCACCATAACGGCCCACTAGGTGATCATTACCGTTTCCACCCTGTATAAAATTATCGCGGTTCTGGAAACCAATTAGTTCATCGTCGCCATCGCCACCGATCAAAACCTGGTCGCGGATATATTCCTGTGTCCAGATCGTGCCATCGGAGAAACTGATCTCCTCCACAGCGTAACGGCTGTTTTCATGAAAATGGTTTTTGGCGGTCAGCGTTTCTCCAGTGTCCATGATGGTAAGCACAAGATCATCACTGCTCTGCCAACCGTTGACGGTCCGTACACGCTGAATGCGTACATTAACCGGAGCAACGCCTGCCTCAAATTCAATTCGGTCGGTGTCGCCCGTACTCCAGGAGTCTTCGATAATTGTGTCGTGACCATCGCCCCGACCAAAGCGATAGGTGTCCGAACCAACACCCCCTCTTAGTTCATCGTTGCCCGCTCCTCCATCAAGTACATCGTTACCTGCGCCACCAATCAGCAAATCATTGCCACCACGACCGATGATCCTGTCGTTGCCACCCTTTCCGTCAATCACGTCATCGAAATTCGTACCGTACAGTACGTCGTTGCCCTCACCTGGCGCGTTGCTGGACGTCCAGCCAGACAGTGCGCTGTCGAAGGTTTGGGATATTTCTGCACCAAGTGGCAGCAAGCTGGCCTTGAACGCAGCGACGTCCATGCGATCAAGCGTTCCCATGCCCCTGAGTGAGCGCAGGAAGTCCCCAAGATTCGCCAATCCCGCTTCTCGATCAGCTTCGATCTGTACTGTAAGCGTCATTGCAACCTGGGACAGATCACCCCGGACGCTTTCGAGTTCGTCATCCCAATAGTGATTAACCTTCTGGAACAACTCCTGGAGATGGCTTTGGGCCATCAGTTGGCCGTAAACCAGCGCTTTGAGGTCGTTCCAGGCTTCCAGCAGCACGGGGGCTGCCCGACCATGTGGATTGGGGTCGCGGGTACCCCAGCACCAAACGCCGGCCCATTCCTCGCCCATGAATTCCTCCAGGGCTTCAAGCTTGCGCGCATCGCCAATTGCGTTGCCATAGATCATGCGTGAGGCGCGGCTCAACGGGTCTACATCCTGCACGCCAGCCCAGTGGTAGATGATGTCTGTGGTCAGCGCGTCGCGTTCCTCAAACGTGCTTGCTTGCGTAAAGTCGGCAACCAGAGCTTTCAATACCCCTGTGCTATCCATTGCCATGGCTTGGTGCAGGTCGCGCACTTTTCCGTAACCCTGTGCGTCCGGGAGAGTAATTACATCCTCTGGAACGTCTACCCACTCGGTCGGGATACTGTAAGCGGGGTCAGTCTTTACCCAAACGTCGGTTGCCGCGCGTGTTTCACCTTCAACAGTCGTGTAGCTGCCGACCTGCTTGTGTGCATTACCTTGAGCATCAATGTGGTCCGAATTCGTGTAAGCAACATTGATGCTTTTGACGCCTGCTTGTTCCAAGGTAAGTAGTTCTCCCTCGTCAGTACGTCCATTGCCATTGCTGTCTTTCCAGACCCGCAATTCGGCAAAGGCTGCGTCATTGGCATCGACAACACCATCACTGTTGCCATCGAGTTCCGATAAGGCTTCGAAGCCGTTACTGGCCTTATTTCCGTTGGCAAGAATGGTTTCTGAGCCAAACAGTTCACGGCCTGAGTCGATGCGGCCATTGTTGTCGAGGTCTCGGGCAAGTAAGCCATCGTAATTTCCAATCCAAGCTGTCCGCTCTGCGAAACCATCCGATGCGTGATCAAAGTAGGTGTTAGTAGCAACGATTGTCTCAATTCCGTTGCCATCAAGATCTAGTGCAATTGGGGATGGAATTGTGGATGCTTGATTTGTTTTTTTCTTGATGTCATCCATTGGGCAGCCGAGGGGTTTCATTTCCCCTGTGAGAAGCGCTTCCAATAATGAATTCATTAAATCATTTAAAGTTATGCCATATTTTGATTTCAAGTATGCGTCTGGCGATCCGCTTCCCAGAGCATCCCAGAAGCTAGGATCTGTTGCAATATCGGTAAATGTCTTGTTTGCTGCTGCCGCTGCAGCGGCAGAAATTAACGTCATTCCAACAGCAACCAAGCCGACCCCGGGAACGATAACACCAGCAGCCCTAGCCATCACAGATATCCAGCCACCAACTTTCGCAAACCAAGCCATCGTGGGCGCACTAATTGAAACACCAGGAATTGCAGTAACAGCAGATCCTTCTCCATTGGCCAGTGCCAAGGCGCTTGCACCTGATTGTGTTGCGATGGCGAATTGCCCGGTAATCGCCCCGGCTACAGGGTTTATCTTTCCTACAGCAAAATTTATGGCTGAAACCCATTTGTTTATGGTTGAGATTTGGTCAGTGTTTTTGTTTGGAGTACAGTTCATGTGAGCCTCCTTCTAGATAATGATCAGAATGATTAGAAAAACGAAAAAAATAGACAATGACAGGTATGGTTTTATATAAGGCGAATATATTATCAGGCCAAAAATTCGCAAGAAACCGTTGGATTTATTAAGCTGTTCATTCACCTTTTTTATTGTTTTATCAAATATGTCCTTGTTCAGGCGCTCAAGTTGGATGTTGCAATACCAAATGATCCAGAAGGCCATGGAGACAAAAGTGATTGTTATTAAAAAATCCATCGGTCTCATTGGATTTCATCCTTTGCTAAAGTAATTCGTGTTGCATGGCTTCCCATATTCACCACCTCATCCACCTGCAAACCTTTCGGTACCTGGTGAGTAATAAAAATCATCGTCACCTTGCCTTTCAGCCGATTGATGGTCTGCGCAAAATGCTCGGCAGTCTGCTGGTCCAGGTTTGAAATCGCCTCATCGAAAATCAGAATCTTTGGCCGCTTGATCAATGCCCGGGCGATGGCGACGCGCTGGCGCTGGCCGCCGGATAATCCTGTGCCACGCTCGCCGATCTCGGTCTGGTAGCCGTTTGGCAGTTTCTCGATGACGTCGTGGATTTCTGCTGCCCTGGCCGCCGCCATGACGTCTTCAAAACTGGCGTGGGTGTGGGCCATGACCAGGTTGTCGTAGACCGTTCCGGCAAACAGAACCGTTTCCTGGGGAACGATGCCGAAGTAGGCGCGCAGTTCGTTCGCGGCCAGTTGGCGGATGTCGCGGCCATCAATGGTGATTTGCCCTTCCTGTGGCCAGTAAAAGCCCTGGAGGAGCTTGGCCAGGGTGCTTTTGCCGCAGCCGGATGGCCCCATCAGCACGGTGAGTTTGCCAGTGAGCACGGAGAGATTGAGGCCGCGATAGAGCCAGGGGTGCTGTTCGGAGTAACGGAAGCCCAGGTCGCGGATGTCGATTTCGCCATTGCCGGCGGCCGAGCGTTGGGGCGTCAGCGTGACCGGTTCCTGGGGCATGTCGAGAATGTCGCCGAGACGCTTGACGGCGACGCTGGCCTGCTGGAATTCCTGCCACAGGCCGACCAGCCGCATTACCGGCTGGCTCATGCGACTGGCGAACATCTGGAAGGCGACGAGCATGCCGACGGTCAGGCCGACGTTCTGCATCACGTACCAGGCACCGACGATGAGGATGGACAGGGTCATCGTCTGTTCGAGTGCGCCGGCGGTGAGCTGATAGGTGTTGCCGACCTGGCGGGTGGCGAAACCAGCGGAGAGGTACTGGGCGAGATAGGTGCCGTAGCGCTTGCCGACGTCGGGCTCCAGTTGCAGCGATTTGACCGTTGCCATGCCCGACAGGTATTCCGTCAGGAAAGCCTGGTTGCGGGCGCCAAGCAGGAACTGGGCATCGAGCCGGGCGCGGAAGACCGGCACCATGATCAGGCTGGAGAGGACGATCAAGCTGAGGATGCCGAGCACGATCAGCGTCAGTTGCCAGCTATAGGCGAACATCACCGCAAGAAAAATGAACAGGAAAGGCAGGTCGAGCAATAGTGTCACTGCGGCGCCGGAAACGAATTCGCGCAGGGTTTCGACACCGTGCAAGCGCGCCACCAGCGTGCCGGTCGGGCGTTGTTCGAAATAGGGCAGGGGCAGGCGCAACAGGTGCGACATCACCTTTTCGCCGAGTACGGCATCGACGCGGCTGCCGGTATGCAGCACCAGATATTGCCGCAGCCAGCTCATGGCGCTGGTGAACAGCATGAAGGCGATCAGGGCGGCGCCGAGCACGATCAGCGTGCTTTCCGAATGGTGGGCGATGACCTTGTCGATAATCACCTGCGTAAAAAGAGGAGTGGCGAGCCCGACCAACTGGATGGCCAGACTGGCGATCAGTACGTCACGCCAGATGCGCTTGTGGCGCAGCAGTTCCGGGATGAACCAGGAGAAGCCGAAAGGCTTGGCGGGTTTGTCATTGTCCGATCCGGGGGGCGCCTGGCTGACCGATTCGCTGATCGGCGGATCGGCCTGGGCGACCAGCAGCATGAGTGGCGCACACCGGGCGGTGAGCGCATCGGCGGGCATCTGTTCCGGACTGGTTTGCCCCGGGCGCACCCAGGCAACGGTGCGGTCCCCGTGTTTTACGATCAGGGCAGGGGTCAGCGAAGCTGTTTCAGAATCCACCGGCTCGAACACGACGGCTGGCAGCGGCAGGCCGGACCACTCGCCGGTCGGCCAGTCGACCAGGCCGGCTTTGAGCCCCAAGGCTTCGAGTGCCTCGATCAGTGAGGGGATGTCGAAAGGCGGCGCGAAACGCTGCAGCACCAGCGCAGCACCAAAAGGCCGGCGGTAAAAGCCGGCCAGGCTCCCCAGTAGCCACAGCGCCGATGCAGTATCAAGTTGCCCGCTTGTGTGGGTGTTCGTGTGTTCGGGGGTGTCTGGCATATGCCCTAATCTCGCACATTGTCATAAATGACAGGTGCAAGATTAGATCATGCCAATGGCAATGTGTCGATGGCTTGGTCGGGGCGCTCGGTGTTGACCGCGCGTAGCCAGCCTGGTCTGGCTTAGCAGCGCGTGTAGCTGACGAAGGCAAACCCCGTTTCGCTGCTCGCGGGCGGGGTTTTTTTTTCGCTGACGCGCCACGCGTCGCCGATCACCGGAAACCAGGCATCGGCTTCGGGATTGAGAGCGACTTCGGTGATTTCCAGACGGTCGGCCAGCGCCATCGCCTGGGTGTAGATGTCGGCGCCGCCGATGATGAACAGTTTCTCGGCAGACTCGGCCAGGGCGATGCCGGCGGCCAGCGAATTGGCCAGTTCGGCGCCCGGTGCCGCATAGTCGGCCTGCCGGCTGATCACGATGTTGCGCCGCCCGGGCAAAGGGCGGAAACGCGCCGGCAGCGATTCCCAGGTCTTGCGCCCCATCAGCACGGCGTGGCCGGCGGTCAGCGCCTTGAAATGCGCCATGTCCTCCGGGATGTTCCACAGCAACTGGTTGTCCTTGCCGATGGCGCGATTGGCGGCGACGGCGGCGATCAGGATGATTTCTGGCATGTTCAGCTCCTGAATTGGCGGAGGTGGGCGATCAGGCCGCGGGTCGAGGCGTCGAGCCCTTCGTCCTGGCGTTCGCCGCGCAGCGTCGGCGCCAGTCGGCTGGCCAATTGCTTGCCCAGTTCAACGCCCCACTGGTCGAAGGAATTGAGATTCCACAGCACGCCCAGGCAGAACACCTTGTGTTCGTAGAGGGCGATCAGTTGACCGAGGGTGAACGGGCTCAGTTCGGGCAGGACGATGGTCGTCGACGGCTGGTTGCCGGGGAAGGTGCGATAGGGCACCAGTGCCTCGTCGATACCGGCGGCGCGGGCTTCTTCCGCCGTCTGGCCGAAGGCCAGCGCCGACGACTGGGCCAGGCAGTTGGCGAGCAGGTTGCTGTGGTGGCCGGGCAGCGGGAAGTCCGAGCGGCCGAGGGCGATGAAGTCGCAGGCGACCAGCTCGCTGCCCTGGTGCAGTAACTGGAAGAAAGAGTGCTGGCCGTTGGTCCCGGGCTCGCCCCAGAGCACCGGGTTGGTCGAGTAATCGACGAACTGGCCGTCACGGTCGACGCGCTTGCCGTTGCTTTCCATTTCCAGCTGCTGCAGGTGCGTCGGCAGCAGGCGCAGCGAATGGCTGTAGGGGAAGATGCCCTGGCTGTGCGCGTCGAGGAAATTGCTGTTCCACAGGCCGAGCAGGGCCAGGGTCAGCGGCAGGTTGCGCTCGGCCGGGACCGAGAAGAAATGCTCGTCGAGGTCGTGGGCGCCGGCCAGCAGTTGCGCGAAATTGCGGAAGCCGACCGCCAGTGCGACCGGCAGCCCGATCGACGACCACAGCGAGAAACGCCCGCCGACCCAGTCGGCAAACGGGAAAACGTTCTCGGGGGCGATGCCGAAGGCGGCGGTGGCTTCGAGATTGGTCGAGGCGGCGACGAAGTGCCGGGCGACTGCGCTTTCGTCGATCGCGGCATGGAGCAGCCAGTCGCGCGCGGTGCGGGCGTTGGTCAGCGTCTCCAGCGTCGTGAAGGTCTTGCTGGCGACGATGAACAGGGTCGTGCGCGGGTTCAGCCGGACCAGTTCGCTGGCCAGGTCGGCGCTGTCCAGGTTGGCGACGAAATGCACGCGCAGGTCGGGCTGGCGGTAAGCCGCCAGGGCTTGCGCCGCCATCCGCGGGCCGAGGTCGGAACCACCGATGCCGAGATTGACGACGTCGGTGATGCGCTCGCCGGAAAAGCCGCGCCATTGTCCGCCGTGGACGCGATCACAGAAATCCTCCATGCGCTGCAGTACGGCACGCACTTCATCCGGCGCATCGTTGCCGGCGCGCAGACGGCAATGGCCGACTGCCCGCCGCTCGGTGTGGTTGATCGCCTCGCCGTCGCGCATGCGGGCGATCCAGCCCTGCCAGTCAGCGGTGGCCGCCAGTTCGCGCAGCAACTGCAAGGTCGTGGCATCGACGCGCTGTTTGGAAAAATCGAGCAGCAGTCGCCCGTGCTGCAGCGTGAGCTGCTCGAAACGCTGCGGATTGTCGGCAAACAGCTCGCGCAGGTGGCGCGGGGCGATGTTCGACGCGTGGCGGGCGAGGGCCTGCCAGGCCGGCGTCTCGGTCAGGCGTCCCATGATTCAGACGGCAACCGGCGCCGCGATGTGCGGGTGCGGGTCGTAGTTGTCGAGCCGGAAATCTTCGAAGCGGAAAGCGAAGATGTCCTTGACCTCGGGGTTGATCCACATCGTCGGCAGGGCGCGCGGTTCGCGCGACAACTGCAGCCGGGCCTGTTCAAAATGGTTGGTGTACAGGTGGGCGTCGCCGAAGGTATGGACGAAGTCGCCCGGGCGGTAGCCGCAGACCTGGGCCAGCATCATCGTCAGTAGCGCGTAGGAGGCGATGTTGAACGGCACGCCGAGGAAGATGTCGGCGCTGCGCTGATAGAGCTGGCAGGACAGCTTGCCGTCGGCGACGTAGAACTGGAACAGGCAGTGGCAGGGCGGCAGCGCCATGCTGTCGACGTCGCCGGGATTCCAGGCCGAGACGATGTGCCGGCGGGAATCGGGGTTGTGCTTGAGGCTGTGCACCAGTTGCGCGATCTGGTCGACCAGGCGGCCGTCCGGGCATTCCCAGCGCCGCCATTGCTTGCCGTAAACCGGCCCGAGGTCGCCGTTCTCGTCGGCCCACTCGTCCCAGATGCGGACGCCATTCTCTTTCAGGTAGGCGATGTTGGTGTCGCCCTGAAGGAACCACAGCAGTTCGTGGATGATCGATTTCAGGTGCAGCTTTTTCGTGGTCAGCGCGGGAAAGCCCTGGGCCAGATCGAAACGCATCTGCCAGCCGAACACCGAGCGGGTGCCGGTGCCGGTGCGGTCGGATTTGTCCTGTCCATTTTTCAGGACATGGCGCATCAGGTCGAGGTATTGCTGCATCGGTTGCTTGGTGATGGGTGACGATGCGGGCATTCTAACCCAAGCTGAAGGGGGCTTCTTGTGTCGCATGTCGATTGGATTAGAATGAGCGGCTGAAGATGCGGGGGAGAGTGCGTTGCTGAACAAGATGGGAAATCTGGGCGGACTGTTCGAGAAGCGGCATGGCCATCCCTTGGCCGATGCCCGCGAGTTGCAGCACATCGTCAGCGAACTGCCGAAAGACAATGCTTTCAAGGCCATGGACGAGATCGGCGGCTGGCTGGATTCGCTGCTGGTGGCCGAGGACTTTCCGGTCGATCGCCGCTTCGACGCGATCCGCCAGCTGGAAGACGCCGCCGTCCCGCACCTGCGCCGGCTGGCGCGCGAATATCTGCATACCGTCCGCCTGTCGAAGGCCGAGGAAAAGCGCCTGTGGGCCATCAACGGGGGCTTCTGGTCGCTGCTGGCCAAGGTGTATGAGCAGACGCTCGACCTCCTGCTGGCCCGTGGGCTGACTGCCGAAACAACCAAGTACATCCTGCCGGCACTGTGCACGCGCCTGCTGGCTGCCCTGCGGGCGGTGCTGAAATGGGAGCAATTCCACTACGGCCCGACGCCGGCCGATTTATGGCAGCGCATGGGGCGGCTGGTGCTGCTGGCTGGCGAACATGGTTTTGCGTCCCGGGTCGTCAACATCGGCGGCGTGTCGGGTAACACCTCGGTGCTGGCCGAATACCGCAAGGCCATGGTTTTCCAGGCCGCGTCGATGGACAGCCTGTTGCCGCTCGAGATCGAACTGGCCGAGCGCTTCATCGTCCATTTCCTGAGTCGTTTCGATTTCCCCGAGCAGGCCGAGCACGATTGCGTGTACTGGGTCGATCTGACACTGGCCCAACCGCCGTTGCGACTGGCCAGGATGCCGGCGGAGGCCAAGGCCAGTCTGCGCTTCTTCCGCCCCGGCGCGGCACATGGCGAGATTCAGGCCTTGCTGGGCTTGCTCGAACGTGGTGGCGACCTGCCCGAAGACATCATGCTCGGCGCGCAGTACCCGGCCAAGGCATTGATTCCGGTATTGCGTCACCTGGCGGCCTACCTGGCGCCGATTCCGCCGCAGCGACGGCACGACCGGCACCGGGTCAAGCACCGGATGTCGGTGCTCAACGGACTGGTCAATGCCTTTGTCGCCTTTTCCGGCGAATTCGGTGGCAGGCCGGCCGGCCTGCAGATCGAAAGCTGGGTGGTCGAGAATGTCAGCCGGGGTGGTTTCGGCGCCTCGCTCAACAGCATTCCCGGTGAATGGCTCAAGGTCGGCGCGCTGCTGGCCCTGCAGCCGGAGGGCGGCGAGAACTGGCTGCTCGGTTGCGTGCGCCGCTATCACCGCGAGTCGGCGACCGAGGCCCGGGTCGGTATCGAGACGCTGGCCCGCTTGATCGAGTCGGTCGAACTGCGGCCGAAAATGGCGTCAAGCTATGCCGCCGTGGCCGGCATTCCGTCGCTGCTGCTGCTTGAGGGCAATCCGCCCGGGGAACTGCGGGTGATCCTGCCGCCCTATACCTTCGACCCGCGCGAGTCCTACGAATATCGCCAGGATGGACAGCGCGTCGTGCTCGAACCCTTGGTTGTCGTCGAACACACCAACGATTACGAGTTGGCGCGCTACCGTATCGTTCCGGCCTGAGCGCTCAGGCCGGGCGAACGGCGGATTTGGGGCGGAAACCCTTGATCACCGCATCGTTGGTTTCGATCCAGGGGCCGCCGATCAGGTCGATGCAGTAAGGCACGGCAGCGAAGATGCCGACATGGCGCACCGTGCCGTCGGCGTCGCGGACGCCTTCCAGGGTCTCGCGGATCGATTTGGGCTGGCCCGGCAGGTTGATGATCAAGGCCTGCTTGCGGATCACCGCCACCTGGCGCGAGAGGATTGCGGTCGGGACGAAGTTCAGGCTGATCCGGCGCATTTCCTCGCCGAATCCCGGCATTTCCTTGTCGCCGACGGCCAGCGTGGCTTCCGGGGTGACGTCGCGCAGCGCCGGGCCGGTGCCGCCGGTGGTCAGTACCAGGTGGCAGCCGCAGTCGTCGACGAGTTCGATCAGCGTCTGTTCGATCAACGGCCGTTCGTCGGCGATCAGCCGGGTCTCGACCTGCCAGGGGGTGGTCAGGGCGCCGGCCAGCCATTCCTGCAGGGCCGGAATGCCCTTGTCTTCGTAAACACCGGTCGAGGCACGGTCGCTGATCGAAACCAGGCCGACCCGCAGGCCGACCCGCAGGCTGTCATTCGTCGCCATCTTCGTTCTCCGTGGCTGCCGGCGTGCCGTCGAGTTCCTTCAGGATCTGGAAAATGGCGCGGAAGCTTTTCGGCGGCTTGTTGAGTTCCTGTTCCTTCAGGGCGTTGCGGCGCAACTGACGCAGGTGCTGGATGTCGACGCCCGGCCACTGATTGGCGATTTCAGTCAGCGTCGTTTCGTCTTCCATCAGGCGGACGCGGAAGCGTTCCAGGCGATGGATGCGGGCGACTTCGGCCGCCGATTCGCCGCGCAGTTTGGCCAGACCGGCGCGGATCGGCTCGTCATCGACGCCGCGCATCAGTTTGCCGATGTATTGCAGTTGCCGACGGCGGGCACCGTGGGCGGTGATTTTCTGACAATCGCGGACGGCGGTCAGCAGGTTTTCCGGCAAGTCGATGCGCTTGAGCTGGCTGACCGGGAGCTCGACCAGTTCGGCACCGAGATCGCGCAATTCGTGCATGGCTTCCTTCAACTTGGTCTTGGAAGGGCGCGTGTAATCTTCGGAGAAGTCTTCTTCTTGCATGGCTGGGTCCGGTACGGCAATGGCGGGCTGCTATGATAGCGACTTTTCCCCGAAACGACGCCGCTTCCATGCCCGAAACCGCCGCTTTTTCCCACGCTTTCCCCGTGCTCCAGCAGCTTGCCGAAGATGTCTTGAAACACGCCCGGAACAAGGGGGCGACGGCCTGCGAAGTCGATGTTTCCGAGGGTTTCGGGCAGTCGGTGACGGTCCGTTGCGACGAAGTCGAGACTATCGAATTCAATCGCGACAAGGGCATCGGCATCACCGTCTATGCCGGGCAGCGCAAGGGCTATGCGAGCACCTCGGATTTCTCCGCGCAGGCGCTGCGCGATACGGTCGAGGCGGCGCTGAACATCGCCCGCTTCACCGCCGAGGACGACTGCGCCGGCTTGGCCGACGCGGCATTGATGGCCAAGGAAGGGCCCGATCTCGACCTGTACCATCCGTGGGCGCTGAGCGTCGATGAGTCGATCGAACTGGCCCGCCGCTGCGAGCAGGCGGCGTTCGACGCCAGCCCGCTGATCGACAATTCGGAAGGGGCGACGATTTCGACCCAGCAGGCGCACTTCGTCTCGGCCAACAGCTTGGGCTTCATGGGCGGTTATCCGACCTCGCGCCACTACATTTCGGCTTCGGTGATCGCCGGCGAGCGCGACCAGATGCAGCGTGACGACTGGTACACCACGCACCGCGATGCCGCTCGCCTGGAAAGCCCGGAGAGTGTCGGCCGCATCGTCGCCGAACGGGCGGTGGCCCGGCTCGGCGGGCGCAAGCTGCGCACCGGCGAATACCCGGTGCTGTTCGAGGCGCCGCTGGCCGCCGGCCTGCTCGGCAGCCTGGTGCATGCGGCGAGCGGCGGTGCCCTGTACCGCAAGGCCTCGTTCCTGATCGACCATCTGGGCAAGAAAATCATGCCGGACTTCGTGCGCATCGTCGAGCGTCCGCACATCCCTTGCGGCCTGGCCAGCGCCGCCTTCGACAGCGACGGCGTCGCCACCCGCGACAGCGATGTGGTGGTCGACGGCGTGCTCCAGCGCTACTTCCTGTCCACCTACACCGCCCGCAAGCTGGGCATGCAGACGACGGCCAACGCTGGTGGCAGCCATAACCTGATCATCGAGCCCGGAGACCTCGACCGCGACGGCTTGCTGGCGCGCATGGGCCGGGGCTTGCTGCTGACCGAGATGCTCGGTCACGGCGTCAATTACGTGAATGGCGATTACTCGCGCGGTGCGGCCGGTTTCTGGGTCGAAAACGGCAAGATCGTGCACCCGGTCGAGGAAATCACCATCGCCGGCAATCTGCGCGACATGTTTGCCGGCATCGTCGCCGTCGGTCGCGATGTGCAGGTGCGCGGCAGCAAGCAGACCGGTTCGATCCTGCTTGACCGGATGACCATCGCTGGCGAGTAATCGGCTTCAGCCGGGCATGTGCGGATAGATCTGCAGCAGCGCCCGCTGGTGCAGCGCGATCAGTTGTAGCGTCTGGCGCAGCTTTTCCTGCGTCTCGGGCGACAGTGCTGACGGATCGATATGGTTGTCCGGTGTTTCTCCGCGCATCAGCGCCTGCCGCTGCTGGCGGACGCGCAGTTCGCCAATGAAGGCCCAGCTCCTGGCCAGGTCGTGAGCGCCCGCTTCGCTGAGCCAGCGCTTGCCGGCAGCGGCGAGCAGGCGCGGGAGCGTGCTGCTGGTGTCGACAATGCCGGCTGCCAGGCTATGGATGCGCGCCAGTTCGACCAGCGGGATGGTGGCGGCGTGCTTGAGGTCGAGGCGTCCGCGGTCGTCCACGATGAAGCGCCGGAACATGCCCAGCGCTGCCGGTGCCACGTTGGCATTGGCGACCCAGTGGGCGAGCAGTGAGTCGTGGCGTGGGCAGAGCTCGGCCAGGGTGGCGAACAGCGGCGTCAGCAGCCGGGCGTCGCCGTCGATGTGGCGCAGGTCGAAGAAGTTGCCGGCCAGCCTGGCCTTGTGCCGGTCGCTGGCGACGATCCAGTCGTGAAAGTGCTGAGCCCAGTCGCTGCTGCGCAGCCGCCAGGTGGGGTTGCTGGCCATCATGTTGCCCGGGCACAGAATGAAACCGCAGTCGGCCAGGCCGTTGCAGACACGCCCGGCGAGTTCGGCGAAATAGGTGCCGTGGCGGTCTTCGCGATAATCCTCGGCGAACACCAGGGCATTGTCCTGGTCGGAATTGAGCGTCAGTTCGCGCCGGCCCTGCGATCCGTAGGCAATCCAGGCATAGGCCACCGGCGGCGGCCCAAGTTCGGCCTGCGCCAGTTGCAGCAGGCGCCGGGTCAGGGCGTCGGCCGCATCGCTGACCAGCCCGGCGGCGCTTTCCGCTGTCCCGTCCTGGGCTGCGGCCAGCCACAGACCGCCCAGAGCCTCGGCCAGCCGGGCCAGGGCCTGGGGCGTCGGGGCGTCGGCGAGATGCCGGAGGAAGTGCTGGAAATGCGTGTTCAGGAGGTTTTTCGCCAGGCGGATGTTGCCTGTAAGCATAAGCGCTGCCGGGAATCTGTGCCAGATGCTCGCCAAATCGCCGGGTTTGCGGAAAAATGCAGGCATATCGTAAAACAGCCCTATCCTGCGCAGGCAGGAGGAGACATGACATGCAACGCCGAGATTTCCTGGTAAAAGCCGCGCTGGGTACCGCCGCTGCTTCGCTGGCCGCTTGTGGCCGGGACGAAGCGCCGCCGGCAGTCGAACCTGTCGCCGCCCCTGCGGCCCCGCCGGAACCGCCGCCGGCGCCGGCGGTTCAGCCCGGTTTGCCGGCGATTCGCTGGCGTTTGACGTCGAGTTTTCCGCGCAGCCTGGACACCATTTTCGGTGGCGCCGAAGTGCTCGCCAACCGCGTGCGGGCGATGACCGGCGGGCGCTTCGATATCCGGGTCTTCCAGGGCGGAGAGATCGTGCCCGGCCTGCAGGCGCTCGATGCTGTCGAGCAAGGCACGGTCGAGGTGGCGCACACCTGTTCCTACTACTATGTCGGCAAGGACAAGACCTTCGGCTTCGGCACCTCGATGCCGTTCGGCCTGAATGCCCGGCAGATGAATGCCTGGATCTACTACGGCGGTGGTCAGGAGTTGCTCGACGATTTTTACGCCAACTACCGGCTGCTATCGTTTGCCGGCGGCAATACCGGGGCGCAGATGGGCGGCTGGTGGCGCAAGACGGTGGCTACGGTCGACGACCTCAAGGGGATCAAGATGCGTATCGCCGGCCTGGGCGGGGCGGTGTTCTCCGAACTCGGCGTGGTGCCGCAGCAGATCGCCGGTGGCGACATCTATCCAGCGCTCGAGCGCGGCACGATCGATGCCGCCGAGTGGGTTGGTCCTTACGACGACGAGCGCCTGGGTTTCTACAAGGTGGCCAAGAACTATTACTACCCGGGCTGGTGGGAGCCGGGGCCGACCATCCATTTCTTCGTCAATCAGGCGGAATGGGAAAAGCTGCCGCGCGAGTACCAGGAAGTTTTCCGGGCGGCGGCTTACGAGGCCAACGTGGCCATGATGGCCCGCTACGATCACCAGAATCCGATTGCCCTGACCAAGCTGTTGCAGAGCGGGGTCAAGCTGCAGGAGTTTTCCGAACCCATCCTCAAGGCGGCCTACAAGGCGGCGCAACAGATCTACGCCGACGAGGCGAAGAAGAATCCGGCATTTAAGAAAATCCTGACCGCCTACGACAAGTACCGGCGCAGCCAGAATGCCTGGTTCAGCGTTGCCGAGAACCGCATGGATGTCTTCCTCCAGTCGCAGGCCTGATCCCATGAGCGACGATCAGAAGCCGTGCACGCGTTTGTGCATTGTCCGCCACGGCGAGACGGAATGGAATGCCGAACGACGCATCCAGGGGCAGATCGATATCGGTCTGAACGATACCGGGCGCCGGCAGGCGATGGCGGCCGGGCGCTGGCTGGCGCCGGCGGGGATTACCGCGCTGTACGCCAGCGATCTGCGCCGGGCCTGGGATACGGCCGCCGAAATCGGTCGTTGGCTGGGCCTGCAGGCAGTGTCCACGCCGGAACTGCGCGAGCGCCGTTACGGGGTTTTCGAAGGTTTGACCTATGTCGAGGCCGCCCGGCGCTATCCCGAGGGCTATGCCGCTTTCGAGGGGCGCAATGCCGATTACGATTTCGAGAACGGCGAAAGCCTGACGACGATGTTCGCCCGGGTCACCGGCAAGCTCAGTGAAATCGCCGCCCGGCATCCCGGCCAGAACGTCGCCGTCGTCGTCCATGGTGGCGTGCTCGACGTGATCAACCGTTTTGTGCGCGGCAACCCGCTCGAGATGCCGCGCGACTTCCTGATTCCGAATGCCGGCATCAACTGGATTTCCGTGTGCGACGGGCGGTGGGCGGTGGACAGCTGGGGTGAAACCGGGTATCTGGCCGACGGTGCGCTGGACGAGCTGCCTTCGTGATAAAATTCCTGCCCTTTTCAATGGCTTGAGGCATTCCTCCATGTTTTCCGCGAAAGACACCCTGGCAAAAGTTGACCCTGAACTGTGGACGGCCATCGAGGCCGAGAACAAGCGTCAGGAAGATCACATCGAACTGATCGCGTCCGAAAACTACGTCAGCAAGGCGGTCATGGAAGCCCAGGGCTCGCAGCTGACCAACAAGTACGCCGAAGGCTACCCGGGCAAGCGCTACTACGGCGGTTGCGAGCACGTCGATGTTGCCGAGCAGATTGCCATTGACCGCATCAAGGCGCTGTTCGGCGCCGATGCCGCCAACGTCCAGCCGAACTCCGGTTCGCAGGCCAACCAGGCCGTGCTGATGGCCTTCTGCAAGCCGGGCGACACGATCATGGGCATGAGCCTGGCCGAAGGCGGCCACCTGACCCACGGCATGCCGCTGAACATGTCCGGCAAGTGGTTCAACGTCGTCTCCTACGGCCTCAACGAAAAGGAAGAAATCGACTACGACAAGATGGAAGCGCTGGCCCGCGAGCACAAGCCGCGCCTGATCGTCGCCGGTGCTTCGGCCTACGCGCTGCGCATCGATTTCGAGCGCTTCGCCAAGATCGCCAAGGAAGTCGGCGCCATCTTCTGGGTCGACATGGCCCACTACGCCGGCCTGATCGCTGCCGGTTTCTACCCGAACCCGGTGCCGTTCGCCGATGTCGTCACCACCACCACGCACAAGACCCTGCGCGGTCCGCGTGGCGGCGTCGTGCTGATGAAGGCCGAGCACGAGAAGGCGATCAACTCCGCCATCTTCCCGGGCCTGCAGGGTGGTCCGCTGATGCACGTGATCGCCGCCAAGGCCGTCGCCTTCAAGGAAGCGGCAACGCCCGAGTTCAAGAACTACCAGGAACAGGTGATCATGAACGCCCGCGTCATGGCCCGCGTGCTGGGTGAGGAGCGCGGCCTGCGCATCGTCTCCGGCCGTACCGAAAGCCACGTCTTCCTGGTCGACCTGCGCGCCAAGAACCTGACCGGCAAGGAAGCCGAAGCGGCGCTGGGCAATGCCCACATCACCGTCAACAAGAACGGCATCCCGAACGACCCGCAGAAGCCGATGGTTACCTCCGGCATCCGCATCGGTTCGCCGGCGATGACGACGCGCGGCTTCACCGAGATCGAAGCCGAGCAGATCGCTCACCTGATCGCCGACGTGCTCGACGCGCCGAACGACGAAGCCGTTGCCGCCACCGTTCGCGAAAAGGTGTCGGCGCTGTGCAAGCGCTTCCCGGTCTACGGTGCCTAAAAGCCCATGAAGTGCCCTTTCTGCGGCAATGACGAAACCGGGGTGGTCGACACCCGGGTTTCCGAAGAGGGCGACATCGTCCGTCGCCGCAGGAAGTGCGCTGCCTGTGACAAGCGTTTCACCACCTACGAACGGGCCGAAATCCAGTTGCCGCAGGTGGTCAAGAAGAACGGCCTGCGCGCCGACTTCAACCGCGCCAAGCTGCGCGCCAGCCTTGAGCTGGCGTTGCGCAAGCGGCCGGTGTCGATCGAATCGGTCGACGCGGCAATCGCCGACATCGAGGAAAAGCTGCTGACCGCCGGCGAGCGCGAGGTCAGCACGCAGCAACTGGGCGAACTGGTGATGCGCGAGCTGAAGAAGCTCGACAAGGTTGCCTACATCCGCTTCGCCTCTGTCTATCGCAATTTCGAAGACGTCGACGCTTTCTCCAAGGCGATCAAGGAAGTCTCGCCGGTTTCCCGCAAGAAATGAGTTTTTCCGCCCTCGACCGCAGCATGATGGCGCGGGCGCTGCAACTGGCCGAACACGGCCTGTGGACGACCTCGCCCAATCCGCGCGTCGGTTGCGTGCTGGTCCGCGCGGGTGAAATCGTCGGCGAAGGCTGGCACGAGAAGGCGGGCGAAGCGCATGCCGAAGTTCACGCCCTGCGTGCCGCCGGCGAGCGGGCGCGTGGCGCCACTGCCTACGTCACGCTGGAGCCCTGCAGCCACCACGGGCGTACGCCGCCGTGTGCGGAAGCGCTGATCGCTGCCGGCGTCAGCCGTGTCGTCGCAGCGATGGGCGATCCCAATCCGCTGGTTGCCGGGCGCGGTCTGACCCTGCTGCAGGCGGCCGGGATCGAGACGGCCAGCGGCCTGCTGGAAAACGAGGCACGTGAGCTGAACATCGGCTTCGTCTCGCGCATGACCCGTGGTCGGCCGTGGTTGCGGCTCAAGGCGGCAGCCAGCCTGGACGGCAAGACGGCGCTGAACAACGGCGTCAGCCAGTGGATCACCGGACCGGATGCGCGCCGCGACGGTCATCGCTGGCGGGCGCGTGCCTGTGCCGTGCTGACCGGGGTCGGTACCGTCCGTGACGACGACCCCAGCCTGAACGTGCGCGATGTCGACACCCCGCGCCAACCGCTGCGGGTGGTGGTCGATAGCCGCCTGGAAACGCCGCCGGCGGCGAGAATCCTGGCCGGCGGCGGAACGCTGATCTTTGCTGCGGTCGATGACGCGGAGCGGGCTGCGCGGCTGCGCGACTCCGGTGCCGAAATCGTTTTCCTGCCCAATCCCCGGGGCAAGGTCGACCTGGCGGCGCTGTTGCAGGAACTGGGACGGCGCGGCATCAACGAGGTGCATGCCGAAGCCGGCAGCAAACTCAACGGCTCCTTGCTGCGCGAAGGGCTGGTCGACGAATTCGTCTTCTACCTCGCGCCCTGCCTGATTGGCGACGACGCGGCCGGCTTGTTCAGCCTGCCGGCGCTGACGACGCTAGCCGACAAGCGGACGTTGAAGATTCTCGATCTGCGGCAGATTGGCGCAGATATTCGCCTGATCGCACGGCCGAGTTAGGCGCGCAGACCGCGCAGTCCGGGTCGCGGCGGAACTTCACGGTCCGCCATTCCATGTTCAGGGCGTCGAGCAGCAGCAGGCGGCCACTCAGCGATTCACCGATGCCGGCGGCGAGCTTCAGTGCTTCGGCTGCCTGCATCGTGCCGACGATGCCGGTCAGCGGGGCGAACACGCCCATCACCGCACAGCGGACTTCCTCGACATCCTCGCCTTCGGGAAACAGGCAGTGGTAGCACGGGGCCTCGTCGCGGGCCAGGTCGTAGACGCTGACCTGGCCGTCGAAACGGATGGCGGCGCCGGACACCAATGGCTTGCGGTGATGCACGCAGGCGCGGTTGATGGCGTGGCGGGTGGCGAAATTGTCGGTGCAGTCGAGGACGATGTCGGCGCTGGCAACCAGCGCGTCGAGTTCGGCGCCGGCCAGGCGCTGTTGCAGCGGAACGACTTCGATCGTGGGGTTCAGTGCGGCCAGCGCCAGCCGGCCGGATTCGGCCTTGGCCATGCCGACGCGAGCCTCGGTGTGGATGATCTGGCGTTGCAGGTTGGTCAGGTCGACCGCATCGTCGTCGACCAGCGTGATCCTGCCGATACCGCCCGAGGCAAGATAAAGCGCTGCCGGCGAGCCGAGGCCGCCAGTGCCGACGATCAAGGCATGGCTGTCGAGAATCCGCTGCTGCCCCTCGATGCCGAGGGCGTCGAGCAGGATGTGCCGGCTGTAGCGGAGAAGCTGCTCGTCGGTCACTTGTACTCGCGCCACTCCGGCGGCGTATCGTCGTGGTCGCCGTGCGGGCGGTGTTCCCACGCTTGCACGTAAGCGCCTTCAGGCGTCGGCTTGAGGCGTTTTTCAGGAACGACCATGTTGTGCAACTGGGTGTCCTCGACGTAATGGATCAGCGCGCGTGTCAGCTTGCTCATCAGCGTGTTGTCGAGGTGGTAGCCCTTGTCTTCCAGGTGGTCTTCCAGCTCGGCCAGCGTGTGCTGGGTCAGTTCGTACTCGACGCCGAGCGCACGCTTCTCGTACTTCGGCTCGACGTCGATTTCGTCCATGTTCTTCAGGTCGTCCGCCGCCTCCGGTACCTGACCGGGCGGGAACTTGGAGAACAGGATCTCCCTTTTCTTCCTGAGGTCTGCGTTGTTACCCATCATCCCTCCGTGCTCGGATGCCTGATGTCTACTTGCCCTGCATGATCTGCAGGCCCTTGAGGATGTTCAGCGCCTGCTGGAACTGGTAGTCGTTCTGGCTGGCGTATTCCAGGCGGGCCGGCATTTCGTCGCTTTCTTCCTTGTCCTGCTTGCCGGCCGGTTTTGCCGGTGCCGGCTTGCTTTCGTCCTTGGCGGCTTCGCGCTTGTCCTCGAGGTGGCGTTCCAGATCGGCCTCGCGAACACGGGCGGCGCTGCTTCCGTTGGGGCTTTCCTCAACGACGATGTCCGGGGTGATGCCCTTGGCCTGGATCGAACGGCCTTCCGGCGTGTAATAGCGGGCCGTGGTCAGCTTGATCGCGGTGTTGTTGGGCAGCGGCAGGACCGACTGGACAGAACCCTTGCCGAAGGTCTGGGTGCCGACGATGGCGGCGCGCTTGTGATCCTGCAGTGCGCCGGCGACGATTTCCGAAGCCGAGGCCGAGCCGCCATTGACCAATACCACCAGCGGGACTTTCTTGACGCCGACCGGCAGGTTGCGCAACGGATCTTCGCGGGTGCCGCGCAGGTAGTCGCGCGGCCGGGCGAGGAACTCCTGTTTGGCGTCCGGGGTCCGGCCATCGGTCGATACGACCTTGGTGTCCGGCGGCAGGAAGGCGGCGGAAACGCCGATGGCGCCGTGGAGCAGGCCGCCCGGATCGTTGCGCAGGTCGAGCACCAGGCCCTTGAGATCGCCTTCCTTGTAAACATTGCTCAGATGCTTGGCCAGGTCGGGTACCGTGGCTTCCTGGAACTGGGTGATGCGGACCCAGGCGTAGCCGGGTTCGACGATCTTCGACTTGACGCTCTGCACCTTGATGACTTCGCGGACCAGCGTGATTTCCAGCGGCTTGCTCTCGCCTTTACGCAGGATGCTCAGGCGGATCGCAGTCTTGGGCTTGCCGCGCATCTTCTTGACCGCATCGGACAGGCTCAGGCCCTTGACCGGGGTGTCGTCGAGCTTGAAGATCAGGTCGCCGGCCTTGACGCCGGCCCGGTAGGCGGGCGTGTCCTCGATCGGCGAGACGACCTTGACCAGGCCGTCTTCCATGCCGACTTCGATGCCGAGGCCGCCGAACTCTCCCTGGGTGCCGACCTGCAGATCCTTGAACGAATCGGCATCGAGGTAGGCGGAGTGTGGGTCGAGATTGGACAACAGGCCGGAGATCGCGTTGGCGATCATCTTCTTGTCATCGACCGGCTCGACGTAACCCTGTTTGATCGCGCTATAAACCTCGGCGAAAGTACGCAGGTCTTCGATCGGCAGGCCGGCACGCGCATCCTTCTCGGCGAAGGCCGGCAGCTGCAGCGTGATCAGGGCGCCGGCAACGAAGGCGCCGACGGTAAGGCTCAAGGTTTTGAATTTGCTCATTTCAGACTGGCCCATGACATGGGGTCGATCGGTTGCCCTTTGTGGCGGATTTCAAAGTATAAACCGGATTCCGGATTGCCTCCGGTATTGCCGACGGTGGCGATCGTCTCGCCGCCGCTGACGGCCTGGCCGACCTGCTTGAGCAGCGAATCGTTGTTGCCGTAGATCGACAGGTAGGCGTCGCCGTGATCGACGATCAGCAGGTTGCCGAAGCCGCGCATCCACTCGGAGAAGACGACGCGGCCGTTGGCCACGGCTTTGACCGGACTGCCGGTGTCGGTACGGATGAACAGCCCGCGCCATTGGCCGCCGCCGTCGCGGGGGCGGCCGAAGCGGCCGATCACCGTGCCGCGCACCGGCAGGCGCAGTTTGCCACGTTGCTTGGCGAAACTGCCGTCGTTGGCGACCGGCTCGTAGCGGTTTTCCGCTCCGCTGGCCTGGGCCGGCGGGGCCGGTTCGCGTGTTCCCGGCGAGGCGGCTTGCGGGCGGCGGGCCGCTTCGGCCGCTGCCTGGCGGCGCCGGCGCTCATCTTCCGCGGCCTTGGCGGCCTGCTGGGCGAGGATGCGTGACAGGCGTTCGACCAGTTGGGTCATGCGCTTTTCGTCGCGCTGCAGGGCGCCGATCTCGCGGCGCTGGGCGCGGACCTTGTCGGATATCTCGGCGTGCAGTGCCTTGCGCTCCTGGCGCTGTTTCTCCAGTTCGGCGTGGTGCTGCTTCTGTTCGTTTTCGACCGCTGCCAATTCTGTGGTCCGCTCGCGCGTGCTGGCTGCCAGGCGTTCTTTCTGCCGGATGGTGTTGCGGATCTCGCCCATCATCTCGGCGCGGGCGGCGGCAATGGTCGAAAGGTAATGGAGGTCGCGCGCCAGTTGATTCGGGTCGTCGCCGTTGAGCAGCAATTGCAGCGAGTCCGGGTTGCCGCGCAGGTATTGGCGGTAGAGCAGCTTTTCCAGTTGCTGCTGCTGCTGGTTGAGCGTCAGGCCCAGTTCGGCTGACTGGGTTTCAAGTGCCTGCAGCTGGTTCTGCAATTGTCCGCGTTGCTGGCCCAGTTCGTGTAGCTGGCGCTGCAGGCGGGAAATCTGGCGTTCCGATTCGCGCAAGCGGTCGGCGGCGTCGGCCCGGCTGCCTTCGCTGGACGACAATTCCTTGCGCAGGGATTCGATCCGGTTGCGCAGTTCGTCGAGGTCGGCGCGTTTTTCTGCGACTTCGGGGGCGCTGGCCGAGCGTTGGGCGTGCACGTCGCCGACGGTGCAGGCCAGCAGAAGTACGCAGGCGAGCAGCAGTCGCGGGAGGGAAGCGGCCGAATCGGCAGCCATGCCGACTGGAAGGAGGGGCATCAGGGAAATTCTGGAATCGGTTCTATGAAAGGCAGGGCTTATTCTATAATCAACCGTTCAACCAATCTGGGGTTTTATCTTGGACGCGCCTTCCTTCAATCTGATCGACAAGCAGGAACACATCGAAATGGCCGCTCGTGCGCTGAAGGCGATCGCCCATCCGTTGCGCCTGAAGATACTGTGTGTGGTCGGCGACCAGGAGGCGTGCGTGCAGGACATTGTCGAGCAGGTAGGCACCTCGCAGAGCAATATTTCCCAGCATCTGGCCATTCTGCGCGAAAAGGGCGTGCTGCTGACGCGCAAGGACGCCAATCGTGTTTTCTATCGGGTGGGCGATCAGCGCACCCTGCAGCTCGTCGGCATGATGCGCGAAGTTTTTTGTGGTGTGGAGAGTTAAGTAATGCCGATGGATTTCATCAACCAGAACATCCTGCTCGTTTCTATCGTCATCATCAGCGGCCTCGGCCTGCTGTGGCCGATGTTCTTCCGTCCGGTCGGCACCGCCGTCAATCCGGGCGAGGCAACCCTGCTGATCAACCGCGAGGATGCCCGAGTGCTCGACGTGCGCGAGAGCAGCGAGTTCGCCGGCGGTCATATCCCGGATGCGATCAACATTCCGGGGGGCAAGCTGCTGGATCGTCTGCACGAGATCGAGAAATTCAAGGACAAGCCGCTGATCGTCTGCTGTGCCGCCGGCATGCGCTCGAACAAGGCCTGTCGCGAGCTCAAGCAGAAGGGTTTCGAAAAGCTGTATAACCTGAGCGGCGGTGTCGATGCCTGGAATGCTGCCAGTTACCCGCTGCACAAGGGAAGCAAGAAGAAATGAACCAGCCGGTCCGGATGTACACCACCGAAATCTGCCCTTACTGCGTTCGCGCCAAGCGCCTGCCGAATGCGCGTGGGGTTAGCGAGATCGAGGAAATCCGGGTTGATCTCGACCCGGAACGTCGGGATGAAATGATGCAGAAAACCGGGCGGCGTACCGTGCCGCAAATCTTCATAGGCGAGACGCATGTCGGCGGTTGCGACGATCTGCATGCGCTCGATGCCGCCGGCAAGCTGTTGCCCTTGCTGGCCGGCGAAGCCTGAACCGATTAACCACCAGAAAGAGAAACATGGAACAGAACAACGAACAGCCGGTCTTCGGCATCGAGAAGCTTTACATCAAGGATCTGTCGGTCGAAGTGCCGAACGCGCCGGAAATTTTCCTGGAGCAGGAAGCGCCGCAGGTGACGGTCCAGTTGAATTCGACCGGCCGTGGCGTTGGTGAAGGTACCTTCGAAGTCGTCCTGACCGTGACGGTGACCGCCGCCATCGGTGAAAAGACCGTGTTCCTGGTCGAAGTCGGCCAGGCCGGCATCTTCCGCATCCTCAACGTGCCGGAAGAGCAACTGGAGCCGCTGGTTTCCATCGCCTGCCCGAACGTGCTGTTCCCGTATGCCCGCGAAGCGGTTTCCGACGCCGTGACGCGTGCCGGTTTCCAGCCCATCGTCCTGCAGCCGGTGAATTTCGAGGCGATGTACATGCAGCGCCTGCAGGAGCAGCAGCCGGCGCCCGACACCCCGCTGCAGTAAGGCCAGACCATGCGCCGCCTGTTTCCCGCCCTGTGTGCGCTGCTGTTTGCCTTGCCGGCAATGGCCAGCGATTACCGTTCGGTCGTGGGGCCGGCGGCCATTCTTTACGACGCGCCGTCGCAAATGGCGAAAAAACTTTACCTCATCCGCGCGCAGACGCCGGTTGAGGTTGTTGTCCGCCTGGAAGGCTGGTTCAAGGTGCGCGATGCCGAAGGCACGCTGGCCTGGATCGAAGCCGCGCAATTGGCCGAGCGGCGCACGGTGATGGTCATCGCTGCGCGTGGCGAACTGCGCCAGGCCGATCGCGACGATGCGCCGGTGGTCGCCAGCCTGGATAAATGGCTGGTCGTCGATTACCAGGCGCCGGCCGCACCGGGCTGGATCAGGGTGCGCCACCGCGATGGCGCCACCGGTTTCGTTCGCAGCACACAGGTCTGGGGCACATGAAGCTGACCTTGATTGGCGCAGGGGCCTGGGGTAGCGCGCTGTCGATTGCCTTTGCCGACAGCCATGCGGTGACTCTGTGGTCGCGCGAAACCGACGTCGCCGAGGAAATCGAGGCGACCCGCGAGAATCGTCGCTTCCTGCCGGGCTATCGACTGCCCGACAGCATTACGCTGTCTACCGATTTTGTGGCGGCGGTCGCGGAAGCCGAACTGCTCATCATTGCCACGCCGATCGCCGGCCTGCGACCGACGCTCGAACGGCTCAAGGCGCTTTCCTGCCGGACGCCGCTACTGTGGGTGTGTAAGGGCTTCGAGGCAGAAACCGGCAAGCTGCCGCATCAGGTCGTTGCCGAAGTGCTGGGCGACGATGCGGTTTGCGGTGCCCTGTCCGGTCCCAGTTTTGCCGAGGAAGTGGCTGCTGCCCAGCCGACCGCGGTGGCACTGGCTGCGAACGATCCGGCCTTTGCCCGAGCGACTGCCCGCGCGCTGCACAGCAACCGTCTGCGCATCTACGCCAACGACGATCTGGTCGGCGTCGAGGTCGGTGGTGCGGTGAAGAACGTGCTGGCCATCGCGACCGGTGTCTGCGATGGTCTGGGCCTCGGGCTCAATTCGCGTGCCGCGCTGATCACCCGCGGTCTGGCCGAGATCGCCCGCCTCGGCGTGGCGCTTGGCGGGCAGCGAGAAACCTTCATGGGACTAGCCGGTATGGGCGACTTGATCCTGACCTGCACCGGCGACTTGTCGCGCAATCGTCGCGTCGGTTTGGGGCTGGCCCGTGGGCAGACGCTCGCTGAAGTGCTGGCGGCCCTCGGTCACGTTGCTGAAGGGGTGTATACAGCGCGCGAAACCGACCGCCTGGCTCGCGAACTCGACATCGACATGCCGATCAGCGCGGCGGTCGCGGCGGTCCTCGACGGTCGCCTGACGGCAGCAGCAGCCGTCGACCAACTGATGGCCCGCGATCCCAAGGAAGAGCTGGCCTGATCTTCCGGCCTAGACGGCGTCGGGGAAACCGATCTGCCGCCAGGCCTCGAAAATCGTCACCGCCGCCGCATTCGACAGGTTGAGGCTGCGCTGGCCGGCCCGCATCGGTAGCCGCAGCCGGCAATCGGCCGGAAAGGCATCGCGAATGTCGGGCGGCAGTCCGGCCGTTTCCTGACCGAAAACGAAGACGTCGTCGTCGCGGAAATCGACGGAATAGAGATTGCGACTGCCCCGGGTGGTCATTGCAAACATGCGCCGTGGCGCCAGTGCCGCCTGGCACGCCTGCCAGTCGGCGTGGCGGACGATGCGCGCGTACTCGTGATAATCCAGCCCGGCACGCCGTAGATGCTTGTCGCTGAGATCGAAACCGAGCGGTTCGACGAGGTGGAGTTCGGCCCCGGTGTTGGCGCACATGCGGATGATGTTGCCGGTATTGGGCGGAATTTCGGGCTGGTAGAGGACGACGGCGAACACGGTGCGGATGATCTGGACGAAGCTGGCGATTAAAGCACGGATTCAGCCCTTCAGCGCACGCCCGACGACGGCGACGTGGATGCTGGTCGCGCCGTGCAGGGCGAGGACGCGGGCGCACTCGTCGGCGGTGGCGCCGCTGGTCAGGACGTCGTCCACCAGCAGGATGCGGCAGCCGCTCAGGTCGCTGCCGCAAGCGAAGGCGCCGCGCACGTTGCCATGTCTGTCCTTGAGCGGCAGCCCGGCCTGAGGCGGCGTGGCCCGGCAGCGCTGCAGGCTGTCGCGGTCAACCGGAAGATTCAGGCAGCGGCCGAGCGTGCGGGCAATTTCCATGGCCTGATTGAAACCACGTTCGCGTAGCCGGGACGGATGCAGCGGCAAGGGGATGATCCGGTCGTGCTCGCCGGCCGGGACAAGTTCGGCCAACCGGCTGCCGAACCAGGCGGCGAGCGGCAGCCGGTGCTGGTACTTGAGGGCCTGGATCAGTCGGTCGAGTGGGAAGGCGTAGCGGTACAGGGCGTACACCCCGGCGAAGTGCGGCGCCTGCTGCAGACAGGCGCCGCAGCGCTCGCCATGCGTGGTCTGTTCGCCGCAGCAGGGGCATTGTTTTGCCGGCAGTGCCGGCAGATCGTCCTGACAATCGGGGCATAGCAAGGCGTTGCCGGCGAGGCCGGCGCAAAGCAGGCAATTGTTCGGCAACAGGCCTTGCCATGCACGAATCGGGTCGAATGCCGGAGACTCGGGTAAAATTGACTTCCTCGCCGGCGTCTCGGATAATTCATAATTACCGTCAGCGTTTGCTGTTGATTTAACAGGACTTTTTGTAAGGTTTTTCATGCAATCCAGTGCCCTCTCCGTTTCCGCCTCCTGTGCCCAGACGACCCCGGTTCATCGCTGGACGATAGACGAGGTCTTGGCGCTTTACGACATGCCGCTGATGGATCTGGTTTTCCGTGCCCAGCAGGTGCATCGCGAGAATTTTGATGCCAACGCCATTCAACGCTCGACCTTGCTCTCCGTCAAGACCGGCGGTTGTTCGGAGGACTGCAGCTACTGTTCGCAATCGGCGCGTTACGACACCGATCTCGAACGCGAGCGCCTGATGCCGCTCGACGAGGTGGTGGCCGCAGCGAAGACGGCGAAGGAAAAGGGCGCATCGCGTTTCTGCATGGGCGCTGCCTGGCGCGGCCCCAAGGACAACGACCTCGACAAGGTGCTGGCGATGGTGCGCGAGGTCAAGGCGCTCGGCATGCAGACCTGCGTGACGCTCGGCATGCTCAAGGAAGGCCAGGCCGAGAAGCTGAAGGAAGCCGGTCTCGATTACTACAACCACAATCTCGATACCGACAAGGAATTCTACGGTCAGGTGATCAAGTCGCACACCCACGACGACCGTCTGGATACGCTCGACCAGGTGCGCGACGCCGGCATCAATGTCTGTTCGGGCGGCATCATCGGCTTGGGCGAATCGCGCAAGAACCGGGCGGCACTGATCGTGCAACTGGCCAATCTGCCGACGCCGCCGGAGTCGGTGCCGATCAACAACCTCGTGCCGATTCCGGGGACGCCGCTGGCCGACAAGCCGCGGCTCGATCCCTTCGAGTTTGTGCGTACCATCGCCGCCGCCCGCATCGCCATGCCGCGTTCGTGGGTGCGTCTGTCGGCCGGTCGCCAGGAGATGAGCGACGAGTTGCAGGCCCTGTGTTTCCTGGCTGGCGCCAACTCGATGTTCTACGGTGACCACCTGCTGACCACGGGCAACCCGGAAGTCGATCGCGATGACGGGCTGTTCGCCCGCCTCGGTCTGAAGGCGGTTTGAACCCCGACAACGCGCTCTCTGGTTTTGTCGACGCCGCTCAGGTCGGGCGGCGGTTTTCACGTATTGCCGGCGTCTATGACCGGGGCGATTTCTTCGCCCGCGAAGTCGATCGCCGGATGCAGGAGCGCCTCGATTACGTTCGCCTGACCCCGGGGCGCATCGTCGATCTCGGCTGCAGCCGGGGGGCGAGCCTGGCTGGTCTGGCTGCGCGTTTTCCGGCGGCCGAAGTGCTTGCGCTCGACAGTTCGCAGGCGATGCTGGTCGCCGGCCGTGAGCCGCGTCCCGGCTGGCAGCGCCTGCTCGGCCTGGGCCGGCGGGATGGGCAACGCATTTGTGGCGATGTCGAGCGCTTGCCCCTGGCGGGCGGTTCGGCTGGCTTACTGTGGTCGAACCTGGTCCTGCACTGGCTCGACAATCCCTTGCCGGCGCTGGCTGAAGCGCATCGCGTGCTGGAGGTCGGCGGCTTGCTGATGTTCTCGACGCTGGGGCCGGATACGTTGCACGAGTTGCGCTCGGCGTTCAGCGACGGCTATGCCCATACCCAGCGCTTCACCGACATGCACGATCTGGGCGACATGCTGGTCGAGTGTGGTTTCTCCGACCCGGTGATGGACATGGAAGTGATCACGCTGACTTACGACAGCGTTGACGCGCTGTTCGCCGAATTGCGCGCGGCGGGTTCTTCGTGCGCGATGAAGGCGCGCCGTCATGGCCTGACCCCGCCCGGCCGACTGGCGGCGATGCGCCAGGCCTACGAGCGCCTGCGCAGCGACGGTCGTCTGCCGGCGACCTTCGAGGTCATCTACGGCCATGCCTGGAAGGCGCCGCCGAGGCAGACGGCCGACGGTCGTGCCATCATCCGTTTCGAACGCGGACGTTAATCCGGCCGTTTGCGGAAGAACTTGACGGCCTGGACCTGAGTCGTGCGGGGGGCTGGGATGGCCCGCTGCTTGCGGTTCTGCACCCGCCACCACAGCAGCAGGCCGGTCAGTACGGCGTAGGCCAGCGGCTGGGCAATTTCAGTGATCTTGCTCAGCCAGAGGAAATGCAGGCAGGCGAGGATGGCGATCAGGTAGATGCTGCGATGCAGTTCCTGCCAGCGTTTGCCGCCCAGCCGGCGGACCGCCCAGGCATTCGAGGTCAGGGCCAGCGGCACGAGCAGCGCGAAAGCGGCAAAACCGATGCTGATGAAGGGGCGCTTCAGGATGTCGCGGGCAATCGCCTGGGCCGAGAAGTCATGGTCGAAGCCGACGAACGACAACAGGTGCAGGCAGGCATAGGTAAACGTGAATAGTCCCAGCATCCGGCGCAGGCGCAACAGCCAGTGCTGGCTGGTGATGGCACGCAACGGCGACACGCTCAGTGTCAGCAGCAGGAAGTTGAGTGTCCAGAGGCCGGTATACCGTTGCACCGTCTCGACCGGATTGGCGCCCAGGGCGTCGCTAGCGGCGAGCCATGCCAGCCAGGCCAGGGGAAGGGTCGAGGCGAAGAAGACCAAGGCTCTGGCCGTGGTGATGATTTTCTGGTGCATGCTCAGTAGTTCCGGCGCAGGTCCATGCCTGCGTAAAGATGGGCAACCTGTTCGGCGTAGCCGTTGAAGGGCAGGGTGGGGCGTTTGCGGAACTCCCCCAGGCGGCGTTCGCTTTCCTGCGACCAGCGCCGATGGGCGACATCCGGATTGACGTTGGCGTAGAAACCGTATTCATGCGGCGCCGCCTTGTTCCAGGTGGTACGCGGGGCCTGTTCGGCGAAGTGGATGCGGACGATGGATTTGGCGCTCTTGAAACCGTACTTCCAGGGAACAACCAGGCGGATCGGCGCGCCGTTCTGCCTGGGCAGGCGGTTGCCGTACATGCCGACGGCCAGCAGGGTCAGCGGATTGGCTGCCTCATCGATGCGTAGCGCCTCGGTGTATGGCCAGTCCAGGACAGGCAGGCGCACCCTGGGCATCTGTGACGGATCGGCCAGGCTGGTGAATACCACGTACTTGGCCTTGCTGGTCGGCTGCACTCGTCGGATCAGTTCGCTCATCGGCAGGCCGAGCCAGGGAATCACCGCGCTCCAGCCTTCGACGCAGCGCAGGCGGTAGATACGCTCTTCCAGCCCCCAGCGGATGATTTCATCGATGTCGAAAGTCTGGGACCGGGCGATTTCTCCATCGACCGTGACGGTCCATGGAGAAATGCGCAAGCTCTGGGCGTTGGCTTTCGGACTGTCCTTGTCCGGGCCGAATTCGTAGAAGTTGTTGTAACTGCTGACGGTATCGAAAGGCGTCGGCTTGTCGTCAGGGTCCCAGGCCGGATTGCGTCGATAGGGCAAGGGCTGGGCGGTGTCGTTCGGGCTGGCCCGGGTCCACGACGGCAGGGCCAATGCACCGGCAGCCACCAGCAATCGACGGCGGGACCATTGTGTTTCCGACGTGATTTCCGAAGCGGGGGGTGTGGGAAAGCGAAACATCGCGTTCTCCCTGTTACGGGTTGTGAGGTGAGACCCGTTTGGCCGGGCTGGGTTCAGTCACGCAGACTGAGTGCGAGCCGCAGATCACCGATGTCCTCTTCGGCTTCCTCGACCAGGTCGAGATAGCGGGCGCGGTCGGCGTCGCGCAGCTCACGGGTTTCCGGGTCGATATCCTTGCCCATCCACTCCTTGTCGCCACCGGCCAGCAGGTTGGCAAAATAGAGCACGTCGCGCACGGTGCACGGGGCTTCGACGTTCTGCAGGCGGTCGTGATCGCGGATGGCTTCGGTGATTCTCTCGGGGATACCCAGGGCATGCAACAGGCTTTCGCCGATTCCTTCGTGCCAGCCGACCAGCAACTCGAGCATGGCTTCGCGATTGTTGCGGTATTCGGGGTATTCGGTGGCACGGTAGAGCAGGTAGAAGACGCCGATGTCGTGCACCAGGCCGGCCATCATCGCATCATCCGGGTTGATCCGGCCGAGACGGCGGGCCAGCACCCGGGCGATGGCGGCGACGTGAATCGAGTGGGCCCAGGCGTTATGGGCAATGTTCTCGTAATTGGCCAGATTGCGCGACTTCAGCATCTGGTCCATGGCGACCGCCAGGGAGATGGTGCGGACCGAGTCGAAGCCGATGCGGCTGATGGCCATCGCCAGGTCGCTGCTGACCTTGCCGGAGGGGTTGTAGCTGACCGAGTTGGCCAGGCGCAGCAATTTGCTGGAAATCAGCGGCTCGACGCCGACCACCTGGACGACTTTTTCCAGATTGGCGAACGGATCCTTGAGCGTGTTACGCACGAGCAGCGCCGCATCCAGGCAGGTCGGGAAATTGACATCGCCGGACAGCTCGCGGGCGATGTCCTCCAGGATGCGGAAGTGAATGCTGTCGTGCGCGCTCATGGTCAACTGGCGATGTAACGCTCGAGCTCCCCGATCAGGAATTGCTGGGCGCTGATGGTTTCCTTGACCAAGTCGCCGATCGACAGAATGCCGAGGACCTGGCCCTGCTCGTCGAGTACCGGCAGGTGGCGGAAGCGTTTTTCCGTCATCAGCGACATGCACTCCTCAAGGGTCGCCTGCAGACCGACATAGGCAACCCGAGAACTCATCAGGTCACGGACCGGGGTTTCCTTGGACGAGCGGTGGTTGCGAATCTGCTTGCGGGCATAGTCGCGTTCCGAAAAAATGCCGACCAGCTTGCCTTCCTGCAGCACCAGCAGGGCGCCGACGTTGTGCTCAGCCATGACGCAGAGTGCCTGGTAGACAGTGTCGTCGGGTGCGGTGACGGCCAGCGGGGCGGTTTTTTCCGCCAGGAGTTGCTTGAGTGTCTTCATGTTCGGTCTCCGCGTTTTTGTTGGTGGTAACGACAGTCTAAACGCGGTCGTCAGAAAGAACAAAGGCAGCCCGCAGGCTGCCTTGTGCTTGCTGTCTGAGGAGGCTCAGCGCAGGCCGGCAGCGTAGTCGGCGACCGCCTTGATTTCGACGTCGGACAACTTGGCGGCAATCATGCGCATCATCTTTTCCGGGTCGTTGGCACGTTCTTCGGCACGGAAAGCCTTCAACTGGGCTTCGGTGTACTCGGCAAACTGGCCGGCCAGGCGGGGATACTGGGCGGGCAGGCCGGCACCGGCCGGGCCGTGGCAGCCGGCGCAGGCCGGAATGCCCTTCTTGAAGTCGCCCTGACGCCACAGCTTCTTGCCCAGGGCAATGCTGGCTTCGTCCTTGGCCGCTTCCGGCTTGAGTTTCTGGCTGGCGTACCAGGCAGCGACGTTGCGCTTGTCTTCGTCGGTCAGTGCGGCAACCATGCCGGCCATGATGGCGTTGTCACGAGCGGCGGGCTTGTCGTCGACAGCCTGGAAATTGACCAGTTGCTTGTAGAGGTACTGTTCGATCTGGCCGGCCAGGTGCGGATTGGCCGAGCTCATGCTGTTGCCGTCGGCGCCGTGGCAGGCAACGCAGATGGATTCTGCGACGAGTTTGCCCTTGGCCGGATCGGCCTTGGCGGATGCCTGGTCGGCAGCATGGGTGACGAAACTGGTGGCAAACAGGATTGCCATTGCCGCGGTACGAATCATTTTCGAACTCCTAGTGCGCATGAATGGGCGCTTTGGCCGGAACGGAAGTTACAAACCTGTTATTCTATATCAGTTTCCCTTCACCTAGGCGGGTCTTCCGCGTTTTTTATGCCTCTCTTCCAGAACGCGATTTTCCACACGACCGTTGCCAATCTGCGTGATCTTCCCGGCGATGCCATCAGCGAAGTGGCCTTCGCCGGGCGTTCGAATGCCGGTAAATCATCGGCGATCAACACGCTCGCCGGCCGGGTTCGCCTTGCCTTCGTCAGCAAGACGCCGGGGCGGACGCAGCATCTGAATTACTTCACGCTGGCGGCCGGCAAGTATTTTGTCGACCTTCCCGGCTATGGCTATGCCAAGGCGCCAGAGGAAATCCGTACGCAATGGGAGGGACTGATTGGTCCCTATCTCAGCCGGCGTGGCCCCCTGGTTGGACTGGTGGTGATCATGGATTGCCGCCGGCCGTTTACCGATCTCGATCGCAACCTGATCGACTGGTTCCGGCCGACCGGCCGGCCGATCCACATCCTGCTGTCGAAGGCCGACAAGTTGTCGCGCCAGGATCAGACCAAGGTGTTGCGTGCGGTCAAGGCGGAGCTGGCGACCTGGGGAGAAGGGGCGTATAGCGTACAGCTCTTCTCCAGCCTGAAGAAAACCGGTGTCGAGGAAGCGGAAGCTGTACTCGCCGGTTGGCTGGGCATTGAATTGCCGCCAAAAAAAGCGCTGGAAAAGAAAGGGCCCCCGGATAAGGGGAGTCCGGGGGCCAAAATGCCTTAACGTGGTCAAGGCACCCGCTCAGGGAGGTGAAGCGGGAGACAGCGCGTGCCATCTTGTGCATGTGACGCAGGTCAACGCGGAAAGTTCCACGGCGGTTTAAATTTTTTGTTTTATTTTTGAAGGTAGGGATGACGATGGCTGGCAATTTTCCCGGAACCCGCATGCGCCGGATGCGGCGCGACGATTTTTCGCGGCGCCTGATGCGCGAGTCGGTGCTGACGGCCGATGACTTCATCTATCCGGTTTTTGTTCTCGAAGGCGAAGGCCGGATCGAGAAAGTGGTTTCGATGCCCGGCGTCGAACGGCAATCGATCGACGTGCTGTTGCTCACCGCCGCGCGCGCGGTCAAGCTGGGTATCCCGGCGCTGGCGCTATTCCCGGTGATCGACGCACCATTGAAGTCGCTCGGCGCCGAGGAGGCTTACAACCCGCAGGGTCTGGTGCCGCGGGCGGTGCGTGCGCTCAAGCAGGCCTTTCCCGAACTTGGCGTGATCACCGACGTCGCCCTTGATCCCTACACCAGTCATGGTCAGGATGGGCTGATCGACGACAGCGGTTACGTGCTCAACGATGAAACGCTCGATGTCCTGGTGCGGCAGGCACTGTGCCATGCCGAGGCCGGCGCTGATGTGGTGGCGCCGTCGGACATGATGGACGGGCGTGTCAGTCGTATCCGCGAGACCTTGGAGCGCAACGGCCAGATTTACACACGCATTCTGGCGTATTCGGCCAAGTATGCGTCGAGCTTCTACGGGCCTTTCCGCGATGCGGTCGGTTCGGCCGGCAATCTCGGCAAGGGCAACAAATACACCTACCAGATGGACCCGGCCAACGGCGACGAAGCGCTGCGCGAAGTTGCCCTCGATATCGAGGAAGGTGCCGACATGGTCATGGTCAAGCCGGGCATGCCGTATCTGGACATCGTCCGCCGGGTCAAGGACGCGTTCGGCGTGCCGACCTACGCCTACCAGGTCAGCGGTGAGTACGCGATGATCAAGGCGGCGGCGCAGAACGGCTGGCTCGACGAGCGGGCGGTGGTGCTGGAGAGCCTGCTGGCGTTCAAGCGTGCCGGCGCCGACGGCATCCTGACCTATTTTGCGCTCGATGCGGCGGAATACCTGAAGGGCTGATCCGGTTTTTTCTGGGAAAGCAAAAGGGCGGCCGGTGGGCCGCCCTTGGCGTTTACGCGTCGCCGGCTTGCGACAGGCAGGCGAAGTAGAGCATCGGCCATTGCTGTGGCCATTGCGCCAGCGGTTCGCGGCTGAAGCCGGAGCGGGCGTATTGTTCCCAGCGGCCGATGACGTAGCAGCGCAGCAGGTTGGCCAGCGCCCCGAAATCGGCGTCGGCCTTGAACTTCTCCTGCGTCGCGGCGATGCGCAGGGCCTGCTTGAGCGCCGCTTCGACCTTGTCGAGCAGCGCATTGATGCGCAGCTGCAGGCGTTCGTTCTCGTTGACCAGGGCGTCGCCGATCAGCACCCGGGTCATGCCACGGTTCTTTTGGGCGAAGTTGAGCAGCAGGCCAAGGATCAGTTCGATCTGGCGGAAACCGCGCTCTTCCTCGCCGGTGATCTGGTTGATGACGCCGAACAGGCTCTGCTCGATGAACTCGATCAGCCCTTCGAACATCTGCGCCTTGCTGGCGAAGTGGCGGTAGAGCGCAGCTTCGGAACATTCCAGTTTGCCGGCCAGGGCCGCGGTGGTGATCTTTTCCCCTTTCGGGGTTTCCAGCATTTCAGCCAGGGTTTGCAGGATCTGCAGGCGGCGTTCGCCCGGTTTGGTCGCCATCGATGTTGTCCCTCGAAGAATTTTTGTGCCCGGATTATAGACGAGCGCAGCGTTGCGGCAATTGCAGCACCGACGAAACCTGGACGTTAACGTAGGGCGAGCGGCGAGAGCCAGTGCTTACCCACACGGTTTTCATGCCGAGCTTGCGGGCGGTGATGAGGTTGTCCAGGCTGTCCTCGACCATGATGCAGCGGCGTGGGTCGAGTTTCTCGGCGCGCAGCAGCGTGCGGAAGCCCTGCGGCATCGGCTTGGGCCGGAATTTCAGGCTTTCGACGGTGTACACCGCAGCAAAGTGACGATCCAGCCCGGTCAGTTCGAGTACCGCCTCGGCGTAAGCGCGCGGCGCGTTGGAGAACAGGATCTTGCGCCCGGGCAGGCGCTTGAGCGTGTGCAGCAGCGGCTTCTCGAACACCAGCATGCGGGCAAGGTCGGGAAACTGGTGGGTTTCGTGCAGAAAATGGCGCGGGTCGATCGCGTGGTGGCGGATCAGACCGAGCAGGGTCGCGCCATAGCGTTGCCAGTAATCCTGGCGCAGGCGGTTGGCGGCGTTTTCGTCGAGGCCGAGGTAGCGCTCGATGTACTCGCGCATCGCCCGGTTGATGTGCGGGAAGATGTGCGGGGAGGCGTTGTGCAGCGTGTTGTCGAGGTCGAACAACCAGACGCGTTCCCCGCGCATGGTTTAGTGCGACTTGATCATCGTGCCGACGCCGTGGTCGGTCAGGATTTCGAGCAGCAGCGCGTGTTCGACGCGGCCGTCGATGATGTGCACGCCCTTGACGCCGTTGCGGGCGGCGTCGAGGGCCGAGCCGATCTTCGGCAGCATGCCGCCGGACAGCGTGCCGTCGGCGACCATCTCGTCGATCTCCTTGGGCGTGATGCCGGTGATCAGGTTGCCGGCCTTGTCGAGCACGCCCGGCGTGTTGGTCAGCAGCACCAGCTTCTCGGCCTTGAGCACTTCGGCGATCTTGCCGGCGACGACGTCGGCGTTGATGTTGTAGGTCTCGCCGTTGTCGCCGACACCGATCGGGGCGATCACCGGGATGAACGAGGCCTTGTCGAGGTGGTCGATCAGCGACGGGTCGATCTTGGTGATCTCACCGACCTGGCCGACATCGATCAGGTCGCCCGGATTGTCCTTGTTTTCCAGCATCAGCTTTTTGGCGCGGATGCAGTTGCCATCCTTGCCAGTCAGGCCGACGGCCTTGCCGCCGTGCTGGTTGATCAGGTTGACGATGTCCTTGTTGACCTGGCCGCCGAGTACCATTTCGACGACTTCCATGGTTTCGGCGTCGGTGACGCGCATGCCCTGGATGAACTCGCCCTTCTTGCCGACGCGGGTCAGCAGGTTCTCGATCTGCGGACCACCGCCGTGCACAACGACGATGTTGAAGCCGATCAGTTCGAGGAGGACGACGTCGCGGGCGAAGCAGCTTTTCAGGTGCTCGTCGGTCATCGCGTTGCCGCCGTATTTGACGACGATGGTCTTGCCGTGGAAACGCTTGATGTAGGGCAGGGCTTCGGCCAGAACGGCGGCCTTGGTGCCGGGGCTGAGGTTTTCTAGGGGCATGGCTGGCTCCATAAGGGATCGCCGCGGATTGTACAAAGAAAATGCTGGTTACGGTGTCGGGGCTGGAGCCTTGTTCATTGCCTGGGCAGAGAGCAGACGGATGGCGTCGCGGTTGCTCCACGAGAAGCAATGCTCGGCGGCTTCCTGCCAGGGCAGCCAGCGGTAGGCGCGGTGTTCGTCGGGGGCGGTGATGATGTCAATGCGTTCGGGCAGTTCCAGCGCGAAGACATGTTCGGTGTTGTGGGTGACGCCTGGTGCATAACGGTCGCGCCAGGTGGCAAAGATTTCGTAGGTGTTGTCGATCTGCCAGTCGCGCAGCGTATACAGGCTGCTGTCGATGCCGGTTTCTTCCTGGACTTCGCGTTGCGCCGTGGCGAGGGGGGGCTCGCTGCCTTCGCGGCTGCCGGTGACCGACTGCCACAGGCCGGGCTGGCGGGCGCGCTCGAGCAGCAGGACGTCAAGGGCACGGGTGTGGATGACGACGAGGACCGATTGCGGTTGCTTGTAAGCCTTCATTCGCCAGGCCAGGGAGGGATGTCGTCGGCTTCGACGTCGATGCAGATCAGCAGCGGTTTTCCTGCCTCGGCCCTGGCATCGCAAGCGGCGCGCAGGACTTCGGTGAGGATGGCGAAATCGTCCGGCTGCTGCCCGGCGTAAGCGGCAAGGCCGTGCAGGCGGACGCGGGTCGGGGTATCCGCCTCGCTCAGGCAGTCGAACAAGGCGTCGAAATTGGCGCCGTACCAGGCCGGGAAGGCGAGTGTCTGGCCGATGCGTTGGAGCAGCTTGCCAGTTTTTCCGGATTTGTCGAGGTCGACCGCCACGGCGGAGGCCAGGGCTGCTTCGCCGGGGAGAAAGAAGAGTCCGTGGGTGACCTGCGCCATGCTTACTCCCGGATGCGGCGGAAAGACTTGTAATGGTCTTCCGTGTAGTAATACTCGGCTTCCTTGCCGGCGACGATGCGCTTCGGGCCGCGGTCCTTGCGGCCGGGCGTCTTCACTGTGTATTCGCGGTAGTAGCCGCGCGGCTGCAGCGGCAGCAGCTTTTCGAAATTGTTGAAGACGATGCCGTCGCGCTGGTACGGGAAGGGGCCGCCCTGCTTGATCAGCGCCAGCGTTTCGCGAGCCTCGGGCGGCAGGCGGGCGACATCGATCGTCTGCCGGTCGCTGCTGCCATTCCAGAATGCAAAAGCGCTTCCGATCGCCAGCAGCAGGACGATCAGGAAGCGCTGCCAGTGACGCATGCCTTAGCCCTGGCTGATTTCGATCTGGGTTTCGACCTTCTGGCGCAGGCGAACGTGCAGTTCGCGCAACTGCTTCTCGTCGACCGCCGACGGCGCGTCGGTGAGCAGGCACTGGGCACGCTGGGTCTTGGGGAAGGCGATCACGTCGCGGATCGACTCGGCGCCGGTCATCATGGTGACGATGCGATCCAGACCGAAGGCCAGGCCGCCGTGCGGCGGGGCGCCGTATTTCAGTGCGTCGAGCAGGAAGCCGAACTTGGCCTGCTGTTCGTCCGGGCCGATGTTGAGGGCCGAGAAGACCTTTTCCTGCACGTCGGCGCGGTGGATACGCACCGAGCCGCCGCCCAGTTCCCAGCCGTTCAGCGCCAGGTCGTAGGCCTTGGCCAGGCATTTGCCCGGATCGGTCGCCAGGAACTCGAGATGCTCGTCCTTCGGGCTGGTGAACGGGTGATGGCAGGCGGTCCAGCGTTTGGACTCATCGTCGTACTCGAACATCGGGAAGTCGATGACCCACAGCGGGGCCCACTTGGCACCGGTGACGTAGCCCTTTTCGTGGCCGATCTTGATGCGCAGGGCGCCGAGGGCGTCGCTGACGATCTTGGCCTTGTCGGCGCCGAAGAAGATCAGGTCGCCGGACTGGGCGCCGGTGCGTTCGAGTACGGTGCGCAGCGAAGCTTCGGAGAGGTTCTTGACGATCGGCGACTGCAGGCCGGTTTCATTGACCTGGGTGACGTCGTTGACCTTGATGTAGGCCAGGCCCTTGGCGCCGTAGATGCCAACGAACTTGGTGTATTCGTCGATCTCGCCACGGGTCAGCGAGGCGCCGCCGGGGATGCGCATGGCAGCGATGCGGCCGCCTTCGCTGTTGGCGATGTTGGCAAAAACCTTGAAAGCGACATCCTTGAAGGCGTCGGCGACATCGACCAGTTCGAGGGTGACACGCAGGTCCGGCTTGTCCGAGCCGAAGCGGCGCATGGCTTCGGCGTAGGTCATGCGCGGGAATTCCGGTAGATCCACATCGATGGCTTCCTTGAAGACACGGCGGATCAGCTGTTCCATCAGGGCGGTGATCTCGGCCTCGCTCATGAACGAGGTCTCGATATCGACCTGGGTGAATTCCGGCTGGCGGTCGGCGCGCAGGTCTTCGTCGCGGAAGCACTTGGTGATCTGGTAGTAGCGGTCGAAGCCGGCGACCATCAGCAGTTGCTTGAACAGTTGCGGCGATTGCGGCAGGGCGAAGAACTGGCCGGCGTGTACGCGCGACGGGACCAGGTAGTCGCGCGCGCCTTCCGGCGTGGACTTGGTCAGCATCGGCGTTTCGACGTCGATGAAGCCGTTGTCGTCGAGGAAGCGGCGGAAAGCGCGGGCCGTCTTGTAGCGCAGCATCAGGTTGTTCTGCATCTGCGGACGGCGCAGGTCGATGACGCGGTGGGTCAGGCGGACGTTCTCGGAGAGGTTTTCCTCGTCGAGTTGGAACGGCGGCGTGACCGAGGGGTTCAGGACTTCGATTTCATGGCAGAGGATTTCGATCTCGCCGGAAGCCAGGTTGGCGTTGGTCGTGCCGGCCGGGCGCGGACGCACCTTGCCGGTGATCTTCAGGCAGAACTCGTTGCGCACCGATTCGGCGATCTTGAAAGTGTCGGCACGATCCGGGTCGCAAACGACCTGGGCCAGGCCCTCGCGGTCGCGCAGGTCGATGAAGATGACGCCGCCGTGGTCGCGACGACGGTGGGCCCAGCCGCACAGGGTGACGATCTGGCCGTCGAGGCCGGCGTTGAGTTGTCCGCAGTAATGGGTACGCATGGAGATTCCGTGGGGTTGCTTAAGTAGGGGTAACGATACGGGCACGCGGCGGTGGCGCCACGACACCCATCGAGATGATGTATTTGAGGGCTTCGTCGACCGTCATGTCGAGTTCGACGACATCCGCCCTGGGCATCATCAGGAAAAAGCCCGAGGTGGGATTCGGTGTGGTCGGGACATAGACGCTGACATAGTCACCGTCGAGGTGATTCTTGATGTCGCCGCCGGGTCGGCCGGTCAGGAAGGCGATGGTCCAGGCACCATGACGCGGGTACTGGACCAGCAGGGCTTTGCGGAAGGCATTGCCATTGGGCGCGAACAGCGTGTCGGAAACCTGCTTGACCGCCTTGTAGACCGAGTTGACTACAGGAATGCGGGAGAGCAGGGCATTCCACCAGCGGACCAGCTTTTCGCCGATGAAGTTGGCGGCGAGCAGGCCGGTAAACAGGATGATCGCCAGGGTCAGCAGGGCGCCGACCCCGGGAATGGAGAAGCCGAAGAGGTTGCGCGGATGCAGGACTTCCGGCAACAGGTGTAGTGTCTGATCAAGCGTATTGACGATGACCGACAGGACCCAGGCCGTGATGACCAGCGGGACCCAGATCAACAGTCCGGTGATGAAATAGCGCTTGATCAGCTGGCCACGCACGATGAACAGCTTCCTTCGCCTGTCTGGCAGGGCGGTGGGGTCTTGGGGGCGCTACCGCCCTTGAAGTCGGTGGCGTACCAGCCGCTGCCCTTGAGCTGGAAGCCGGCGGCCGACAGCAATTTGGCATAGCTTTCCTGGCCGCAGGACGGGCAGGCGGTGAGCGGCGCATCGCTCAGTTTCTGCAGGTGTTCCTTTTGAAAACCGCAGGAGTCGCAGCGATATTCGTAAATCGGCATGGGAATCCTCCAAAACCTTGAATTGTAACCGAAAGAGCTTTCCCTTTATATCGGGTCGGCAATTCCGTTTTCAATAGGCAATGCCGAGATAGCTTTCCGTCAGCGTTTGCCCCCAGAAAAGGGCGATCAGTCCTGCCGCGGCCAGGTAGGGGCCGAAGGGGATGGGGACGTTGCGACCGTGTCGGGCGAGCACGATCAGGCAGATGCCGACGATGGCGCCGACCAGCGATGAAAGCAGGATGACCGCTGGCAGCGATTGCCAGCCCAGCCAGGCACCGAGTGCGGCCAGCAGTTTGAAGTCGCCGTAGCCCATGCCCTCCTTGCCGGTCGCCAGCTTGAACAGCCAGAAAATGCTCCACAGGACGAGATAGCCGGCCATTGCGCCGATGACCGCCTGATCGATGGTGGTGTAAGTGCCGGCCAGATTGAATGCCAGGCCGAGCCAGAGCAGGGGCAGGGTAATGCTGTCCGGCAGCAGTTGGGTGTCGAAATCGATGAAGGTCAGTGCGATCAGCGCCCAGACCAGTAGCAGTGCGCCGACAGCGGCAGCTGTGTAACCGAAGTGCCAGACCGCGTAGGCGGACAGCGCGCCGGTCAGCGCCTCCACCAGCGGGTAGCGCAGCGATATCGGGGCTGAGCAGCCGGAGCATTTGCCACGCAGGATCAGCAGGTAACTGAGTAGGGGGATATTTGCCAGTGCACTGATCCGATGGCCGCAATGTGGGCAACGAGAACGGGGGTGCGCGAGATTGAAGGTCTCTACGGCATCGACGGCCTCGCCCCGCAATTCTGCGCATTGGCGTTGCCAGTCGCTTTCCATCATCCTGGGCAGGCGATGGATGACCACGTTCAGGAAACTGCCGATGCACAGTCCCAGCAGGCCGGCTGCGAGCACGAGCCCGCCCAGGGTTTCCGGCATCATCCGCCGACCACCGCGCCCATCTTGAAGATCGGTAGATACATGGCAACAACCATGCCGCCAATCAAGGTGCCCAGGACGACCATGATGATTGGCTCCATCAAGCTTGATAAAGCTTCTACGGAGTCATCAACCTCCTGTTCGAAAAAGTCAGCAACTTTTGAGAGCATTGAGTCGAGCGCGCCTGATTCTTCGCCGATAGCGACCATCTGGGTGACCATGTTGGGGAAGATGTTGGCATTCTGCATGGCGACAGTTAGGCTGGTGCCAGTTGAAACCTCTCCCTGAATCTGACGTGTCGCCTGTCTGTAAACATGATTACCGGCGGCGCCGCCAACGGACTCCAGTGATTCGACCAAGGGTACGCCTGCCGCAAACATGGTAGATAGAGTCCGCGTCCACCGTGCGATGATTGATTTACGGACGAGCTCGCCAAAAATAGGCAGGCGCAGCAGCAGTCTGTCCATGATCATCTGGATTTTTTCAGAACGCCGCCAGCTTTGCAGGAAGGCATAGATGCCGCCGCCAATGGCGCCAAAGATGGCCCACCACCAGGCAACGAAGAAATCCGAGATGGTCATGACCACCAGGGTCGGGAGTGGTAGATCGGCACCAAAGCTGGTGAACAGCTCTTTGAAAGCTGGAATCACGAAAATCATGATCACGGCGGTGATGACGAAGGCAACGATAATAATGGCGATCGGGTAGAATAATGCTTTCTTGATCTTGCTCTTGATCGCCAGGATCTTTTCCTTGTATGTGGCCAGGCGGTCGAGCAGCGAGTCGAGAATACCGGCTTGTTCGCCGGCGGAAATCAGGTTGCAGAACAGCGCGTCGAAGTACAGCGGGTATTTGCGGAATGCCTGGGATAGTGAGCTGCCGGTCTCGACGTCGGACTTGATGTCGAGCAGCAGTTTGCCGACGGCCGGGTTGGAGTGGCCGCGTCCGACGATGTCGAAGGACTGAAGCAGGGGAACGCCGGATTTCATCATCGTGGCAAGTTGCCGGGTGAACAGCGTGATGTCCTTGTCTGAGACGCTACCGCCCGATTTGAAACGCAGTTTCTTGATCTTGGCATTGGTGATGCCCTGGCGACGCAAGGTGTTCTGGACGACGGTTTCGGTGGCGGCGCGCAATTCACCGCGAACGATTTTTCCGTCTTTGTTGCGACCCTCCCACTGAAACGTGCTTTCCTTGACGGCAGATGTCTTTGTTTTCGCTAGGCTTGCCATTCCGCTATCCTTTTTAGGCGTTCGTCGTGCTCAGCACTTCATCGAGCGAGGTCAGTCCTTGTTTCACTTTGAGCAGGCCGGATTCGCGCAGGTCCTTGACCCCTTCTGCGCGCGCCTGGTTGGCCAGGTCGAGAGCGGTTGCCCCGCTCATGATCAGGCGCTGCATGGCTTCGCTGACCGGCATGACCTGATAGATGCCGACCCGTCCCTTGTAGCCGCTCCCTTTGCAGCGTTCGCAGCCGTGCGGGCCATACAGCGTCCAACTGCCGTCAAGGTCCTCCGGTTTGAAGCCGGCGTCGAGCAAGGCTTGTTCGGGAACATGCATGGGCTGCTTGCAGTTGCACAGGCGCCTGGCCAGTCGTTGTGCGGTGATCAGCAGGATGCTGGAGGCGATATTGAAGGTCGGTACGCCCATATTCATCAGGCGGGTCAATGTCTGCGGCGCATCGTTGGTGTGCAGCGTGGACAGCACCATGTGGCCGGTCTGGGCTGCCTTGATGGCGATTTCTGCGGTTTCCAGGTCACGGATTTCACCAACCATGATGATGTCCGGATCCTGGCGCAGGAAGGCCTTCAAAGCCACCGGGAAGGTCAGGCCAGCGCGGTCGTCGACGTTGACCTGATTGATGCCTGACAGATTGATTTCTGCGGGATCCTCGGCTGTGGCAATGTTGACGCCATCCTTATTGAGGATGTTCAGGCAGGTGTAGAGCGAAACGGTCTTGCCGGAACCCGTTGGGCCGGTGACCAGAACCATGCCGTAAGGGCGATTGATGGCGTCGAGCAGGACCGCCCTCTGTTCGGGTTCGTAACCGAGTGCATCGATGCCGAGCGTGGCTGAGGCCGGATCCAGAATACGCAGCACGATTTTTTCGCCCTGCAAGGTCGGCAGTGTGCTGACCCGGAAATCGATGGCCCGCGATTTGGATAGCACCAGTTTCATCCGGCCATCCTGCGGTACCCGCTTTTCGGCGATATTCAGGCGTGAGATGACCTTGATCCGCGAGGCGATCTTTTCCTTGATTGCCAATGGCGGTGTCGCAACTTCCCGGAGAATGCCGTCGACCCGGAAACGGATCCGGTAGTATTTTTCGTAAGGCTCGAAGTGGATATCGGAAGCGCCGTCGTTGATCGCGTCAAGCAACATCTTCTGGATGAACTTGACGACTGGGGCGTCGTCGATTTCCTGGGCGCTCGCATCATCGGTTTTCCCTGTGGCTTCTTCGTCGAGAAAATCCAGGTTGATGTCGTCGTCGGTCAGGTTCTTGAGCGCATCGGATGCCGATTCCGAGAATTTGGCAACCAGCGGTAGCAGCTTGGGGTGCTCGACGACGATGGGATCGACGGTCAGTCCGGTCTGAAAACGGATTTCGTCGAGCGCCCGCAGATTGGTCGGGTCGGCGATGGCTACCGACAGGCGATTGCCGCGCTTGTTCAGCGGTACGACCTTGTGGGTGGCGATCAGCTTGCGGTCAATGGCATCCTGAGGAATGTGACGTTCGTCGATGGCATCGAGGTCAAATAATGGATAACCGAAGGTTTCTGCCGAGAAGCGCGCAATTTCAAGCGAGGTCGCCTTTTTCGCAACGATGATCTGTTCGATCAGGGGCAACTTCGCCGCCAGGGCCTGTTGTGCCAACTCCTCGGCTTCGCCTTCTTTCAGGCGGCCGGCCTGGACAAGGGCGCGGGCGAGGCCGCTGAGCGGGGAGTTTTGCGGAGTTGCTGCCATGGAGATTCGGGGATGTCGGATGCCGTCTGGATCGCCCGATGATGCTACGTGACCGGTTCTTTGTAAAGACTGTCAGGGGTTTCGGGGGTTACGGGGCGATAAATACGTGCAGTAACCACACTGCGATTCTGGGTTTGCAGTATTTCGACGGCAATGTTGTTCAGCTTCAGGCTGACGTCGGCTTCCGGAATGTCTTGAAAATGTTCCAGAATCAGTCCATTCAGGGTCTTCGGGCCGTCCAGCGGAAAATCCAGGTCGAGCATGCGGTTCAGATCACGCAAGGGGCGTGCGCCTTCGACGACGATGCTGCCATCTTCATCCCACTTCAGATCATTGTCGGTACCGGTCCCGGAGGTGGTGAAGTCCCCGACGATTTCTTCGATGATGTCCTCAAGGGTTAGCAGGCCCAGGATTTCGCCGTACTCGTCGATGACGAAGCCGATGCGCTGGCGGTTTTCCTGAAAAAAGCTCAATTGGGAGAAGACCGCGGTGCCGGCCGGGATGTAATAGGCGGGCTGAACCTGTGCCAGCAGCGCGCTCTCATCGAATTCGGCCGAGCCGACGCCCGACAGCAGGCGTCGTACCGGCAGGATGCCGACCAGATGGTCGAGAGATCCCCGGCAGACGGGGAGGCGACTGTGGTGGCTGGTCATCAGTTGCTGATGCACCGCCTCCCATTCCTGCTCGATATCGAGGATCTCGATATTGCCACGTGGCGTCATCATGTCTTCGACGGTGATGGCATTCAGATCGAAAAGGCTGCCGAGGATGGCCTGGTGTTTCTTCGGGATGACGTGAGACGACTCCAGGACCAGGCTGCGCAATTCCTCGGGGGAAAGGCGGGCGGTGTCGCTCGACCGGTTCAGCGACAGGCCGAGCATGCGCAGGATGGCGGCGGCAAACAGATTGACGAACCAGATGACCGGATAGCAGATGCGCAGCAAGGGGGTCAGGATGTAGGCGATGACTGGCGCCAGACGGTCGGCGTAGGTGGCGCCGATGATCTTCGGGGTGATTTCCGAGAAGACCAGGATGATGAAGGTAATGATCAAGGTGCCGGCGCCGAGCGCCCATTTTTCCTCGCCGAACAGGTGCAGGGCAATGACGCTGACCAGAGTGGCGGCAGCCGCATTAACCAGATTGTTGCCGAGCAGGATGACGCCGAGCATCTTGTCGGTATTGTCGAGCAGGGCGATGGCCTTCTGCGCGCCGCGGTGGCCGCTTTGCGCCAGATGGCGCAGGCGGAAGCGGTTGGCGGCCATCATTGTTGTCTCGCTCATCGAGAACAAGCCGGACAGGGCGAGCAGGCCAACCAGGATGCCGAGTTGTACCGAAAGGGGAATGGCGTGCATTTCAGAGGCGGCCGAGGATGACTTCCATCACGAAACGGCTGCCGAAATAGGCCAGGATGAGCAGGCCAAAACCGGCCAGGGTCAGGCGCAAGGCGCGCTTGCCGCGCCAGCCCCAGATGTGGCGCCCGGCCAGCAGGGTGGCGAAGATGCACCAGGAAGCGATGGCGAAAGCGACCTTGTGGTCGATGTGCAGGGGCTTGCCGAAAATGGCTTCGGAAAACAGCAGGCCGCTACCGACCGCCAGTGTCAGCAGGATGAAGCCCAGCATCAGCATGCGGAACAGCAGCGAGTCCATGGCCATCAACGACGGCAGGCTGGCCAGGCTGCGGCGAACGACGCGGCGATGCAGGGCGCTCTCGGTGAAGCCCATGAAAATGGCGTGCAAGGCGGCCAGCGTCAGCAGACTGTAGGCCAGCATGGCGGTCAGGAAATGGAACTGGAAGCCGGTGGCGCCGGCCAGGCCGATTACATGGTCGGCGCGGAAAATCGCCGGCAGCAGGGCGCAGGCCGCAGCAATCGGCAGCACCATCGGCTGCATGCCTTCCATTCTGGCCATGAAGCTCTCCAGCCAGTAGATCAGCACGGCCAGCCACATCATCAGCGACAGCGCCAGGGCGAAGGAAAAGCGCATGCCGTCGGCGCTGAGCAGGGTGCCGAACAGCCCGAAGCCGTGGATCAGCAAGGTGATGCCGATAGCGGTCCGTTCCCAGGTCTGCATCGGGCAGGCGACGCATTGGCCGTCCTTGTCGCGCCAGCGGGTGTTCCAGAAATGGAAGCCGAGTCCGCCGTAAAGGACGGCGGCGAGGATATGCGGCAGAAGCTGAATTACAATGTCGACCATTCCCGAATTCTACTCGAAGCCCATCTGACATGCTCGACAACCTGACCACCCGCCTTGCCCGCGTCATGAAGACGCTCAAGGGCGAAGCCCGCCTGACCGAATCCAATATCGCCGATGCCCTGCGCGAGGTGCGCATGGCCCTGCTCGAAGCCGATGTGGCCTTGCCCGTGGTCAAGGATTTCATCGCTGCCGTCAAGGAAAAAGCGGTCGGCCAGGAGGTCATCGGTTCGCTCAACCCGGGGCAGGCGCTGATCGGTGTCGTTCATGGCGAACTGACCAAAATCATGGGCGACGCCCACGAGGGCATCAATTTCAACACCCAGCCGCCGGCCATCGTGCTGATGGCAGGTCTGCAGGGCGCCGGCAAGACGACCACGGTCGGCAAGCTGGCCAAGTTCCTCAAGGAAAACCACAAGAAGAAGGTGCTGGTCGTTTCCTGTGACGTTCATCGTCCGGCGGCGATCGAGCAGTTGAAATCGGTGGCCGGCCAGGCTGGTGTCGATTTCTTCCCTTCGGCTGTCGGCGAGAAGCCGGAGGCCATTGCCACGGCAGCAATCGACTGGGCCAAGCGCCATTACCATGACGTGCTGCTGGTCGATACCGCCGGTCGTCTGGCGATCGATGAAGAAATGATGGCCGAAATCAAGCGCCTGCATGCGGCGGTCAAGCCGATCGAGACGCTGTTCGTGGTCGATGCCATGCTCGGTCAGGATGCGGTCAATACCGCGCGCTCGTTCAACGAGGCCTTGCCGCTGACCGGTGTCGTGCTGACCAAACTCGACGGTGATGCGCGGGGTGGGGCCGCGTTGTCGGTGCGCCACATCACCGGCAAGCCGATCAAGTTCGCCGGTGTCGGCGAAAAGCTGAACGGGCTCGAAGCCTTTCATCCGGAGCGGATGGCCTCGCGCATCCTCGGCATGGGCGACGTGCTGTCGCTGATCGAGGAAGCGAAGAAGGGCATCGACGAGGAAAAGGCGCTGGCCTTTGCCAAGAAGCTCAAGTCCGGCAAGGGTTTCGATCTCAACGATTTCAAGGCGCAGATCGGCCAGATGCGCGCCATGGGCGGTCTAGGTTCGCTGATGGACAAGCTGCCGGCGCAGTTCGCCCAGGCGGCCGGTCAGTTGCCAGCCGGGGCCGAGAACAAGATGATCGGTCGGGTCGAAGGCATCATCAATTCGATGACGCCGGCCGAGCGGGCCAAGCCGGAATTGATCAAGGCCAGTCGCAAGCGGCGCATTGCCATGGGTGCCGGCGTTCAGGTGCAGGAAGTCAATCGTCTGCTCAACCAGTTCGAGCAGACGCAGAAGATGATGAAGCAGTTTTCCAAGGGCGGCATGGGCAAGCTGATGCGCGGCATGAAGGGCATGCTGCCCGGCGGCCTGGGGGGAATGGGTGGTTTCGGCCGCTGATCAGCGATTGACGGCGCTCAGCCCGCTTGGGCTGGCGTCGTAATGCCACTGCTTGTGCCAGGCGGCACGTACCATGTTCGGATACTCGGCCTTGCCCAGGCTGCCGTTGTAGCGGCCCAGTGCGCGGTAGAGGTCGCCTTTTTCGATATCCAGATAGTGGCGCAGGATGGTGCAGCCGTAGCGCAGGTTGGTGCGCATGTCGAACAGGTTGTCGTCCGGTTGGCCGATGACCTTGATCCAGAACGGCATGACCTGCATGTAGCCGCGGGCGCCGACCGAGGACACGGCATACTTGCGGAATCCCGATTCGACCTGGATCAAGCCGAGTACCAGTTGCGGATCAAGTCCGGCGCGGGTTGCTTCGTAATGAATGCTGCGTAACAGGTCGATCCGGTAGTCGCGGTCGGGGATGCGTTTTTCCAGTCGCTGTGACATTTCGCCCAGCCAGTCGGCGGCTTCCAGCGGCGTGCGGAAGGAACTCGCTGGCGGCCGGCTGTCGGATACGGCAGCATGCAGGGCGGCGCGGACGCTGGCCGCCATCGGTTCATACTGCTGGGCACCGGCGTGGACGGCCGATGCCCCGAGCAGCAACAGCAGGCCAATCAGGCCGCGCACAGCTTCCCTTGCAGCAGGCCGACGATGTCGCCCTGGGCGACCATCGTCGCTTCCGCGTCAGTGCGGCCCTTGTACTCGAACTGGCCGTCCTTCAGGCCGCGTTCGCCGATGACCACGCGGTGCGGAATACCGATCAGCTCCATGTCGGCGAACATGACGCCGGGGCGCTCGTTGCGGTCGTCGAGCACGACGTCGATGCCGAGTTGCTTCAGGTCGGCGTAGAGCTGGTCGGCAGCGACCTTGACGGCTTCGCTCTTGTGGTAACCCATCGGTACGATGCAGACGGCGAACGGGGCAATAGACGGCGGCAGGATGATGCCCTTGTCGTCGTTGCCCTGCTCGATGGCGGCGCCGACGATGCGGGAGACGCCGATGCCGTAGCAGCCCATCTCCATGATCTGGCTCTTGCCCTGTTCGTCGAGGAATGAACAGTTGAGTGCTTTGGCGTATTTCGTGCGCAACTGGAAGATGTGGCCGACTTCGATGCCACGGCAGATGTCGAGTACGCCCTTGCCGTCCGGCGAGGGGTCGCCGGCGACGACGTTGCGAATATCGAAGACTTCCGGTTCCGGCAGATCGCGGCCGAAGTTGACGCCGCTGAGGTGGAAGCCGGCTTCGTTGGCGCCGCAGACGAAGTCGCTCATCGCGGCGACCGTGCGGTCGGCAAATACGCTGACCTTGCTGGCGTCGATACCGACCGGTCCGATATAACCCGGCACGCAGCCGAGGTATTCCTGGACTTCACCATCGGAAGCGAAGCGGAAGGCGCCGAGTGCGGCGATCTTGCCGGCCTTGATCTCGTTCAGTTCGTGGTCGGCACGCAGCAGCAGCAGCGCGAACTTCTTGCCACCGTCTTCCTGCTCGCTGACGACGGCGATGCTCTTGACGATGTTGCGGACATCCACCGCCAGGGATTCGGCGACGTCGGCGCAGGCCATCTTGCCCGGGGTCGCGATCTTTTCCATGGTCTTTGCGGGGGCGGCACGTGGCGTCGCCGGGGCGACGGCTTCGGCGAGTTCGACGTTGGCCGCGTAATCGGAGTCCGGGCAGAAGGCGATGTCATCCTCGCCGGAATCGGCCAGGACGTGGAATTCATGCGACCCGTCGCCGCCGATCGAGCCGGTGTCGGCCGCGACGGCGCGGAACTTCAGGCCGAGCCGGGTGAAGATACGGCTGTAGGTGGCGTACATGTTGCCGTATTCGCGGACCAGGTCGTCGAACGTGGTGTGGAAGGAATAACCGTCTTTCATCAGGAATTCGCGACCGCGCATGACGCCGAAGCGCGGGCGGATTTCGTCGCGGAACTTGGTCTGGATCTGGTAGAGGTGGATCGGCAACTGGCGGTAGCTCTTGACGTCGCGACGGACGACGTCGGTGATTACTTCCTCGTGCGTCGGGCCGATCACGAAATCGCGCTGGTGGCGGTCCTTGAAACGCAGCAGTTCCGGGCCGTAGGCCGGGCCGCGCCCGGATTCTTCCCATAGTTCGAACGGCTGGACGGCCGGCATCAGCAGCTCCAGTGCGCCGGCGGCGTTCATTTCCTCGCGGACGATGTTCTCGACCTTGCGCAGCACGCGCAGGCCGAGTGGCATCCAGGTATAGATGCCAGCAGCGGAACGTTTGATGTAACCGGCGCGCAGCATCATTTTCTGGCTGATGACTTCGGCGTCGGCCGGGGCTTCCTTGAGGGTGGTGAAGAAGAACTGCGTAGTGCGCATGGGATGCTCTTGAATTCGTGGCAAAAATCGAATTTTACACGGAGCCGCTGGTTTGCCGCTTTTTTGCGTATCGACGTCCTTTGTGAAAGAATTCAGGTAACCCAATATTTTTAGCAGGTTTTCTATGCTCGACCGCGAAGGCTTTCGCCCGAACGTCGGCATCATTCTTTGCAACGCCAAAAACGAGGTCTTCTGGGGCAAGCGCATACGTGAACATTCCTGGCAGTTTCCACAAGGTGGCATCAAGCGGGGTGAAACCCCCGAAGAAGCGATGTACCGGGAACTGCACGAAGAGGTCGGGCTACGTCCCGAGCACGTGCGCATTCTCGGGCGGACCAAGGGCTGGCTGCGTTATGAAGTGCCGAATCAATGGATCAAGCGCGAATGGCGCGGGTCGTACAAGGGCCAGAAGCAGATCTGGTTCCTGTTGCGCCTTGTCGGGCGCGACAGCGATGTCAGCTTGCGTGCAACGGCCAAGCCGGAGTTTGATGCCTGGCGCTGGAATGATTACTGGGTGCCGCTCGACGCGGTGATCGAGTTCAAGCGCGGTGTCTACCAGCAGGCCTTGAACGAACTGGTGCGCTTCCTGGAGCAGGACCGTCGACATCCGCGCGGTACCCGGCGGGGGGAGTCCGAGACCTCCGATTTGCCTCGGGAAGATGGAGCTTGAGCATGAAACGCCCGAATATTTTTTGCCTTGGTTTTCTTCTCGGCCTTGCAGGGAGTGCCTGGGCATCTTCTGCGTTCGATGAAGAGCCGGTGATCTGGCGGGAGGCTGAGGTGGTTTTCCCGGCCGTGCCTGCGGCGGAGGGCATGCAGGCGTTTTTTGTCAGTGCGGCAGCAAGCAATCGTTTTCTGGTCGATCCGGCATCCATTACGGTCGGGGGGGATGGTGTGGTTCGCTATGTCCTTCTGGTGGAAACGCCGGGCGGGGCGCGTAACATGACCTTCGAGGGAATGCGGTGTGCCTCCCGGGAAAAGCGCATCTACGCATCGGCAAGGCGCGACGGTTCGTGGTCGCCTTCGCGCAACGAGGCGTGGGAGAAAATTCGTAATATTGCGCCCAATCGCCAGCATGCCGCGCTATTCCTCGATTATTTCTGCCCGGGGGGCGTGATCGTCCGTACGCCGGATGAAGCCAGGGATGCGCTCAACAAGGGCGGACATCCATCGAACATGACGTGGTGATTTTATGTCGATTGACGCCTTGATCCTTGAGTTTGATCGCGCCTTGCGCACGCTGGCTGCGCCAGCGACGACAGTGCGCCCTGTGCCCGGCAACGATATTCCGGACTGCGCGCTGGATGCGGAGGAGCGGCGCCACGTTGTTGGCCTGATGCGTGTCAATCATTGTGGCGAGGTCTGTGCCCAGGCGCTGTATCAGGGGCAGGCTCTCACCTCGCGCGATCCTGAGGTGCGCGATGCCTTGCGCAAGGCGGCCGATGAAGAAACCGAGCATCTGGCGTGGACCGAACGCCGGATCGCTGAATTGGGCGGGCGCACGAGCGTGTTGAATCCGCTCTGGTATCTCGGCTCACTGTCGATCGGGGTGGCTGCCGGCCTGCTTGGCGACAAGTGGAATCTGGGGTTCCTGGCGGAAACGGAGCGCCAGGTCGAAGCGCATCTCGACAGTCATCTGGCGCTTTTGCCGGAGAACGATGCAAAATCGCGTGCGATTGTCGAGCAGATGCGTCTGGATGAAATCAATCACGCAGAAATGGCGACCCGTTACGGGGCTGCCGACCTGCCGCAGCCGGTCCGGCTCGGGATGCGGACAACGGCCAAGGTGATGACCGGCCTGTCCTATCGCGTCTGACTTAAGCTTCCACGATCTCGAAATCGGCGGTTATTTCTGCGGATTGCGCCAGCATGATCGAAGCGGAGCAGTACTTTTCCTTGGAAAGTTCAATTGCGCGCGCGACTGCCTCGGGCTTCAGTTGCTGGCCTTTGACGCGGTAATGGAAGTGCACCCGGGTAAACACCTTGGGGTCGGTTTCTGCGCGTTCAGCGCTGAGGCTGACGTCGCATGCGGTAACTGCGTGCCGCCCTTTCTTCAGGATCATCACGACATCGAAGGCGGTGCAGCCGCCAGTGCCGGCCAGTAGTAGTTCCATCGGTCGCGGGGCAAGGTTTCTGCCGCCGGCTTCGGGGGCACCATCCATCACGACTGTGTGGCCGCTGCCTGTTTCCGCGACAAACGACATCCCTGCGTCGCCACCCATCCATCTGACCGTGCACTCCATCCTGCTTGCTCCTGTAAGTTGAGGCGCCAATTCTAAAGGATTTGTCGAAAGGTGCTATGTTGCAATGCAGCATTTGCTAACGAGTCAGGGCGGTTGCCCGGGGCGGTGCCATGGATTACTTTTAGCAATACTTATTTACTGGATGTTTGTATAAATCATAGTTAACAGTTGGTTAGTTAGGATAAATTAAATTTAGATGTTTATTGGTCAAATCATTGTGCGGCGCACAAAAATCACTTGCTCGATGTTTGCACTTTGGGCAAAATGGGAACCGTACGAACTGAAGTGCTTTGGTTAGTTGGACTTCGGTTCAGGATTGTCTCCTCCACCCTCCTCCTTTGGTGTGGATTTAACGCGGCTCAGCGAGCCGCGTTTTTTTTGCCTGGGTATTTGCTCTATCTCCGATTTGGTGATTGACAGTGCGCTCGTCTATGGTTACACTCCACGGCTTTCTCAAATCTGCGCCCATTTTTTCAGGACGGCACACACATGAAAACGTTTTCCGCCAAGCCACATGAGGTGAAGCGCGAGTGGTTTGTGGTAGACGCCACAGACAAGGTGCTCGGCCGCCTCGCTACCGAAATTGCTCGCCGCCTGCGTGGCAAGCACAAGGCTATTTACACGCCGCACGTTGATACCGGCGATTTCATCGTCGTTACCAACGTCGACAAGATCACCGTTACCGGTAACAAGGCTGACGACAAGAAGTACTTCCGTCACTCCGGTTATCCCGGCGGTATCTACGAAACCAATTTCAAGAAGATGCAGCAACGTTTCCCGGGTCGCGCTCTGGAAACCGCCGTCAAAGGCATGTTGCCGAAGGGGCCGCTGGGCTACGCCATGCTGAAGAAGCTCAAGTGCTACGCCGGTGACCAGCATCCTCACACTGCCCAGCAGCCGAAGGCTCTGGAAATCTAAGGGGATATCATGGCTGAAGCTTATTTCTACGGTACCGGTCGTCGCAAGAGCGCCGTTGCTCGTGTTTTCATGAAGCGTGGTTCTGGCGTCATCGTTGTCAATGGCAAGCCGGTCGACCAGTTCTTTTCTCGCGAAACCGGCCGCATGATCGTTCGTCAGCCGCTGGCGCTGGTTGAGCAACTGGCTGGCTTCGATATCAAGGTCAACGTCACTGGTGGTGGCGAATCGGGTCAGGCTGGTGCAGTTCGTCATGGCATCACGCGTGCCCTGATCGAATACGATGCTGCGCTCAAGCCGGCACTGTCCAAGGCTGGTTTCGTGACCCGCGACGCACGTGAAGTCGAACGTAAGAAGGTTGGCTTCCACAAGGCCCGTCGCCGGAAGCAGTTCTCCAAGCGCTAAGCGCTACGCTGTTCAGAAAGCCGCCTTTGGGCGGCTTTTTCGTTTCCGGGGTTCGGGTGTTATCATCTGACGCTCATCCGGGGTGCCTTTGCTGCTCTTCTGGAATATGCGCAAGCTTGCGCATTTCGTATCAACCATGAGTTCCATCGGATGCACACACCCGCAGTAAGCCTGCGTTTCAAAAGATTCCGTCGTCGATTCGGTATATCCGCACCGCGTGTCGTTGTGCGCAGTGAGTTGCCGCGTCAATGGCTGGTCGGTTTCGGGGTGTTGCTGATGGCGATTGGCTTTGCTGCCGCATGGTTCATTCAGTCCGCCAGTTTTGGTGGCGGGCAGTTGGCCGAGCTTCAGAACCAGGTCCGGGTGCAGCAATCAGAACTTGATCTTTTGCGCGCCAGCGTCGGGACCGGTCAAAATGCAGTCAGTATTGAGCGTGCGGCGCAGCAGCAGCTGCTCACCAAAATTCAGTCGCTCGAGGCCGAGAATTCGGCCCTAAAGGAGGACATGCTGATTTTCGAGCGCTTGATTCCCGTGATCGGACAGGAAGCCAAAATCAGGATCGAAAGTTTTCGCATCTCGAGCAATGCCGGCGGCGGCTACCGCTATCGCTTGTTGTTGGCCTATCAGTCCGTGCAGCGAGGTGCTGGTTTCCGGGGGCGTTACGAAGTTGTTGTGACATACAAGACCCCTGATGCTCAATCCCGGCAACTTGTGCTGCCAGCGGGGCAGGATGGAATTGTTGAGGTGCGTCATTTCCTTCGTCGCGAAGGCGTGATTGAATTGCCTGGCGGTGCAGTTCTTGTATCTGCCGAGGTACGCCTGTTTCAGGATGGTAAACTCGTGACCAAGGAAGCGGCGGTCATTTGATCGTTTTATGGTGGTAGCGCCGGGCGTTACAAAGGAGGCTGGATGTTTGGAAAAAAACCACCCGCCGGAGCACAGGCCAGGATTGATAGCCTGATAGGTGTCGGGACTTGTATTGAAGGCAAGGTGCGCTTCAGCGGAGGCTTGAGGGTTGACGGCGAAGTGCGCGGTTGCGTGGAAGCTGTTTCCGGTGCCTCGTCGTCCACCCTGGTCGTCAGTGATCAGGCGCGCATCGAAGGCGCGGTGTCGGTTGCGCATCTCGTTTTGAACGGGACGATTGTCGGTCCGGTCACTGTCACCGAGACGCTGGAAATGCAACCCAAGGCAAGAATTGTCGGGGATGTGGCATACGAGTCGATTGAAATGCATCAAGGGGCGGTCATCGAAGGTCGCCTGGTGTATGAGAAATCCCGTCAGCAGGAACCAATACCGCCGATCGCGGACTAAACCACGTACAAACGAATCTTTAGGAGTGATTCATGAATGCTGCTGTAGAAAACCTGGCGCCCATCGTCTTCACGGATAGCGCGGCGAACAAGGTCAAGGAACTGATCGAAGAAGAAGGAAACGCTGGCCTCAAGTTGCGGGTCTTCGTGACTGGCGGCGGTTGTTCCGGTTTCCAGTACGGCTTCACCTTTGACGAGGAAGTGGCCGAAGACGACACTACCATGGAGAAGAATGGTGTCCAGTTGTTGATTGATCCGATGAGCTACCAGTATCTCGTTGGTGCCGAAATCGATTACACCGAAGGCCTGGAGGGATCGCAATTTGTGATCCGCAATCCCAATGCGACGTCCACCTGTGGCTGTGGCTCATCGTTTTCCGCCTGATTTCTGGGAAAGATGGAATAAAAAAAGGGGCTCAAGGCCCCTTTTTTTATTCCATGTAGACAATTTCAGAATGATGCATTCGTTCAAGCAAAGCCAAGTGTGGTTGGCTGGCGGTTCTGAATGCGCTCAGCTCAGCAGGTGAGAGGCTGGGGGCGAGCACCGGGATCTTTGCCGATAGCGGATTTACTGGTTTGTTGTTGATGCGGAACTCGTAATGTAGATGTGGGCCGGTTGCCCAGCCGGTTTGTCCAACGTAGCCAATGGTTTCGCCTTGCCCGACGCGCCGGCCCTTGCGAATTCCACTGCCGAAGCGTGAGAGGTGGGCGTACAGGGTGGTGTGCTTGTCGTCGTGCTTGAGGATGATCACATTGCCGTAACCATTCTGTTTGCCGACAAAATCCACTGTGGCATTGGCGGTTGCGCGGATCGGGGTGCCGGTGGGGGCTGCGTAGTCGACGCCCTGATGGGCGCGCCATGTTTGCAGGATGGGGTGGAAGCGTCGGCTGAAACCAGAGCTGATTCGGGAAAACTCAAGCGGAGAACGAAGAAATGCCTTCTGCAGTGGTTTTCCGTCCGGTGTCAGGTAGCTGCCGCGGTCGTCGCCCTGGTCGTGCCAGAGTGCTCGGTGGACTTGTCCGGCATTGATGAATTCTGCGGCGATGATCCGTCCGCTACGCGTCGGTTGTCCTTCCTGGTGGCGAGTTTCGTAGGTGAGGGAAAAACGGTCGCCTTTGCGCAAGTCGGTGTGGAAGTCGATTTCGCTGCTGAATATCTCTGCCAGTTGAATGGCAATTGCGTCCGGGATGCCGGCTGCGTCGGTGGCCCCAAAGAGTGAATATTCTATCTGCGCACTTTTGGTTGTCAGGTGAATTTCAGGGCGATCTGCAACAAGTGTTGCTTCTAATTGGTCGCCAAGTCGTTTGATGGTGAGGGCGGTGTCCCGGCTGTTGAGTGGGAAATGAAGCTCTATGAGACTCCCGTCACCGGAAGCGCTGGCTGAGACTCGCCGTCCGGCGATGAACTCCTGCCTGATCGGGGCGGTTTCTGGTGCAACTCTTAAAAACTCGACTGCTTGGCTGTCGTCAATATTGAGGCGGGACAGCATGCGCTGCAGGGTGTCGCCTCGCTGAATCACGGTTTCGGCGAAAAACGTATGTGCTGCATTGTCGACAAGGTCCGGTACTGGTGATGGTAGCGACTCGATAACCGTCTGGCGAGGGATGTTGTCGTTGGCCGGTGCGACGGCGAGGGCGGTCGCAAAGGCAGCGACCATGCTGGCGCCAAGCAGTGTAAGTAATAGCGGATGTCTGGTGTGGCCGGCACTCAATAAGGGAGAGCTGCCGGAAAAGCCGAATTTAAGCATTGGGTAGGCGGCGGGATGGCAAAACGAATTTCATTCTAACAGAGGGGCTTAGTGTGATGTTCGTTGGCGGTGACCGGAGAAGATGAATCTTCTTTTCAAAAAGGGGTTGACGCCTTTTTTGGTGTGTGTAGAATGCGCACCTTCCTTGCGGTGCCGGGGTTTCCGGCGGTGTGAGGCAGGCGGTGAGGTGAAAGAAATTTTGCTGAAGTGCTTGACGGAGGTGAGGAAGTGTTACATAATCTCGCTTCTCTGCTGCAGACGAATTGATGGATTGATTTGGCGCGGCGTTGCTCTTTAAAAGTTTGGACAACCGATAGGTGTGGGTGTCTTGATGCAGTGGTTTCGGCCACGAAATGTATTAAGGCAAACGCACTAAATAAGATGGAGAGATCCATCGAGGTAGAGAAATCTACCGTCAGTGAATTTGCGAGTTTGTTGGATTGAACTGAAGAGTTTGATCCTGGCTCAGATTGAACGCTGGCGGCATGCCTTACACATGCAAGTCGAACGGCAGCA
>Ga0208243_1000040_pt1 | contig 172623 bp, 231 predicted proteins | sample Subbio2Aug_QV12A_FD_184826 | JGI IMG/M metagenome (GOLD analysis project Ga0208243, IMG submission 184826) | Serpentinite rock and fluid subsurface biosphere microbial communities from McLaughlin Reserve, California, USA - CR12Aug_QV12A (SPAdes) | ecosystem: Environmental > Terrestrial > Deep... | reverse complement strand
CCTAACTCACTTGAGGAGCGCCTGTTTCCTCCTGGGTCGAAGATCACCCTCAAAAAGGGTCGGATTCGTTCGATCAAGATTCGTGGTCAGATGTCGCAGGGCATGCTGATTCCGCTTAGTGAAGTGGTCGCGGAACTGAATGCCCAAGCAGCGGGCGGAAGCGACTGGGTTGAAAGTGACATTCTTCTTGGTGATGATTTCGCAAGTCTTCTCAACATCACCAAGTACGAGCCGCCTGAGCCTGAGTTCGCTGGTTCGACTAATAATACCAAGAAGGCCAGCAAGAACCAGATTAACCCGAACTTCAAGAAGTACACAGACATCGAGAACATCAAGTGGTACACGAACGTCTTCAAGGAAGGCGAGATGGTTTACATCAGCGAGAAGCTTCACGGTACTTCGGCTCGCTTCGGCTACGTTCCTCGCCACTACGAAGGCTTCTTGGCGCCTCTGCGCACGGCAGTGATGGGCCAGCTCGCTAAATGGGGAATTGTGAAGTCGCATCAGTTCGTGTATGGCTCGCGCAATGTCCAGCTTCACACGGGCAGCAACAAGAGCTGGTACGCCGAGGATGTCTACAGCAAAATTCTCAAGCAGGAGAACATTCAAGAGCGTCTGTTACCGGGTGAGTGCATCTACGGCGAAATTGTTGGCCACAACATCCAGAAGAACTACTCATACGGTTGCAAGGAAGGCGAGCACAAGTTCTATGTCTACGACGTTATGGTGGATGGCAAGTTCTTGGACTACCCGGCATTCGCTCGCTGGTGTAGCAACCGCGGCTTCGAGCCTGTGCCTAAGCTGTACGTCGGTCCGTGGAGCGCTGAGGTCCACATGAAGCATCGCGATGGCGACTCGACTATTGGTGGCCAGAAGGTTCGTGAGGGCGTCGTTGTCAAGTCGGTCGTAGATGAAGAGTCCATTTGCGGACGTAAGGTGCTCAAGAGCATCAGTGATGCTTACTACCTTGAAGACAACACCGACTTTCACTAAGTAATGAAAACAACAAGTGAAGTTCGTCCCCAAGTTGACGTTCTCAGCGGGCTGACAAGCACTTATGCTTTACTCAACGTGATGAACTCATTGTTTCCCAAGCGTGGATGGTTTAGGTATGTTGGTACCGGTCCGTGGCTAGCGTTTGTGAAACGCCATGATGGAAGATAAACGGGTACATGGTTTAGCAGCAACATGGCGTTTCATTAGAATGATGGGGACTCTTTTCCCTAAAATATATGGGTATCCCTATGAATCAAAGTGGACTGATCTCGCATTAAAGCATGCACCCAACAGAAAGTAGACGAGCTAAAATAGATGAAATGGCTCGTCTACTGGACAAGCTAATTTACGTATACGTCTATTTGTTTCCTGAGATACCCCAGTGGGATATGTACATCTCAGAGGAATATGACTTTGCACAGAGGTGGTATTATGCCAAATCTTCAACTAGTAAAAATGATGTTCGGTAGCCATGTTTATGGCACCAACCTTCCGTCTTCTGACCAAGACTATAAGGGAGTTTTTATCCCTGACGCTCAAGACCTCGTAATGCAACGAGCCTCTAAGCACATTCGGAACTCCACCAAAAAGGATGATTCCAAGCGAAATACCGCTGAGGATGTGGATGATGAGTCATTCTCGTTCCAAACATACATGGAACTCATCCGCCAGGGTCAAACTGTAGCGCTGGACATGTTGTTTACTCCAAGGCGCTTCTACTGCAGCAATGTTCCTGTACATGATCGCTGGCTCGAGATCGTGGACAACCGCCAACACTTGATTCACAAGGGAACTAACGCCTTTGTGGGTTACACTAAGGCACAAGCTGCCAAGTACGGCAACAAGGGTGATAGGCTTTCTGCACTGAATCTCTTCATGGCAGCCATGAAGGATTGGAGTGGGAAGGCTGAACTAGGTAACTACGCTAACGAGATTGCTGAATTAGTGCAATTAGCCAACTCCAAAGAAGCCGAAGTAGTTATGGTTCCTTCGCCCGGCGGAATGAATGAACTTAAGGACATTCCGCATTTGCAGCTTGCCAACAGAAAGGTGAGCTATACCTGCACTGTTGACTACGCCCGTCAAGTTTTTCAGTTTGTCGTAGATAAGTACGGTCATCGAGCTCGACTAGCTCAATCAGCAAATGGCGTGGACTGGAAAGCAACTATGCATGCAGTCCGAATTGCAGCAGAGGCCAAGGAGCTTCTTCTCACCGGACACATCACCTTTCCTCGACCTGAAGCGCCGTTGCTATTAGCAATCCGTAAAGGTGAGTTGCCGTACGAACAGGTTGAAGCCCTGATCGATCAGGGACTTGCTGACATCAAAGATGCAGAAGCAAAGTCAACACTGACGCATAAGCCCAATCACACCTTGATGGATGAGTTGGTTTCTAATGCACATTGGTCAGCAGTCCGTAGTTGAAATGTCAGCATATGGGTATATCTTATTCTTTCTGCAGTTTACCCAACAGCTGGATTTGCACTCGTCGGAATTATCAATTGCAGAAATGGTGGAACTAATACCTCGTGCGCCCAACATTAAAAAGCGCTAAAACATGGCAGCCAGAAAAAGCAACGCGAGCACTATTCATACTGCTATACAGGTTTCAGTTAATTTCTTTTGACACAGCAGCAAACTTTGTAGTTGCTTCCCAGCGTTGTAGAGCATTTGTGGAACGCTGGGAAGCTGAATTATAGTAAACGAGGACAAATGAGAATTTTGGTCGATGTCGATGGCATTATTACAGATACGTTACCTGCATGGTTGAAACGCATCCACGAGACAACGGGAGTGAAGGCCAAGGTAAGTGACATCACCAAATGGAACCTTAATGAGTGTCCGCCACTGGACCAGGTGCCAGTGGCGGACTTGATGGCTCCGCTCAATGAGCCTGGCTTTACAGCTCACCTGCCGATGATGGCAGATGCCGACATTTTCCTAAAGAAGCTGCATGATGCCGGTCATGATGTGAACGTTGTCACTGCAAGACACGGTATTGTATGCACAGCCGAGACTCTTCAATGGTTCAAGGCAATGATGCCTTGGTTTGATAGTAGCCAAAAGCTCTGGTTCTTACGTGATAAACACCTCATGGCAGCGGATGTCCTTATTGACGATAAGGTTGAGAATCTCGCAGCCTATAAGAAGGCGCACCCCAAGGCCCACTTGATCACGATTTCTTATCCGTATAATACGCATGCTCCCTTAGAAACGCGTCGAATCCATAAGGATGGGTATGAGTGGGAAGCAATAGAAAGCTACATAAGAAATAAACTATGAACTATCAAACTACACATGAAGCGTACCGCGAAGTCTTGCGAGACGTATTTAACAATCCCGACTACAAGGCAGCACCCAGAGGTCTTCCTATTAGAGAAAAGGTAGACTACTCATTCTCTGTCTTAAATCCAACTTCTGAACCGATTCAGACTGCTGATGAAAATAGAAACCAAATTATCGCAGACTACACAGCGAAGGAAGTCGCTCTATATGATAATGGGACTAATAGAGTTGTTGACTTCGCTGCGGCTAGTAAGTTTTGGAGTAAGCTTGCAAATCCGGACGGCACTATCAACTCGGCTTATGGACATCTCTTATGGAAGTACTACAGCTGTTCAAGCAATTTCAGCGACCGAGCCATGACTCCGTGGGAGTGGGCCAAAGAGTCACTTATTGCTGACAAGGACACTCGCCAGGCTGTGATGCATTTTGCCCTTCCCGAACACAAATGGATTGGAAACAAGGATCAGGTCTGTACGCTCACTGGCAATTGGCTGATTCGTGAAAATAAGCTAAATCTAACTATTGTCATGCGGTCGAATGACGTTGTGCTTGGTCTAGTGTATGACTTGCCGTGGTTTTGCAGCCTAATCGACAAGATGCTGCAAGAACTCAAGCCTACTTATCCTGACTTGGAAAAGGGTAAATATACGCATATTGCACACAGTATGCACGCTTACGAGAAAGACACTGAAATCATTAAAAAGATGTTAGGAGAAAAGGTATGATTAGTTTCATCGTATTCTTCATCTTGTTCCTGTTTCGCCGTTGGCTCCTCGAGCCTTTCATTGGCAAGCACGGAATTGAAGTAGTGGATGCAGTTGTATTTATCGCGGCTGCTGCTTGGTTGTTTGCTCTCCCAATCCCTAATTGGGAGTGGGTGAGCTACGGGCTGGGCATTGTGTGCATTTTCGCCGCCTCCTCTTCAGTGACGGCGTACAACCGCTTGATCTCAGGAGAGAAGAGCGATGTCAGCTAATAATGTAAGTTTCACTGTACAACAGCAAGAGTGGATAAACAACGTAGACAACAATATTAAGGCCTCCGAGGCAATCAAGGGCGCATGTGGTCGTTTTAATGTCGGTGATGTGTGCCTGATGCAGATGAATAATTCTTCTTTTCAAAAGAAAGCGACTGGCGAACCTGTTAAGTTCCAGGTTATACACATTACACCTGAAGGTGTCGCCATATTTCAGCGATTGAATCCTGAAGGACGACCAGAAGGAGAGCTTCTGCTGCCACCCGAAGCCACACATCTAACGTATGCTTCGCGTATTTATCCGCCCGGTTGGGATTTCGTGCAGGACCCAGATCAACTCGACGCAATCATGCTCGAGACAGAGTATGACCCGATGAAGGCGCACAAGGATAAGTTGCGTCTTAAGTCTGACATCACCAAGCACAACAAGCGAATCACAGTGGCGACCCAGTATGACAGCGATTACTTAGCCTTCTTTAAGGGTCTCAAGGTCGGCGATAAGTTCTGGACTAGCATTGATGCGCAGCACATTGTGCAGAAGGTTGCGTTTAAGGCAAAAGGCCGGTGGTTTATCACCACGACCGATGTCAATCAGCGGCAGGTCGAGCATGAACTCAGTGGATTCGCTTATAGGCGTCTATATCGAGAGCAGCCTCGCTCCTATACTCGAGAAGTTAAGAAATGAAATATCCGTTTAACCATCGCTACAATCGCCACGCCCGTAAGCGGACTCGACGATGCAGGAGCCGCGATGACTACCTAAAGCGAAAGATGAATCGTAAGATACACTACTTGCGGTCCATGACTCGACCCAATTACGAGGGTGGAGCGACTGGCCACACTTGGGTAGCCTTCTGGCACACTCTAATTAAGTTGCGACTTACATCCCAATATCCACACTGGTACCGCTGACAATTCCGAAACAAGATCCCGTAACACAAGGAGATGTACACATGTCGAATGCGCAGGGCGTTGCAGCACCACTCGAACCCGTTGAGCAGGTCACCGAAGAGCAGCGTGAATTCCTCGCTGAAGCTGAGGTAATGGACCTCACTCCCATCAAGGGAAAGACCTACATGGTTGCTGTTGGCACAGGCGACCCGAACAAAGTAAAATTCCTTTGTTCGACTGTCCATGGTCCATACGACTTCACTGAGATGTGCCAGGAAGTTGGCGACATGTGGGTGGAACACCAGCACCACGCCAAGGTGATCATCTTGGAGAAGGACCCCAAGAAGAAGGTCCTCCTTCTCGATGCGAACACCATCGACTACATCGAAGCACACTACATCGACATCATCATGGAGAACACGCTTGCGGCCTTCGAGGAGAAGGAGTACACGTGCGTCGCCGGAACAGTCGAAGATGCTCCCGCCGACGAGCGAAAGTAAACAGCCCAAGTTCCAGTTTCCCCATAGACCGTCTAGGTTCCTTGGGGAAACTTTTCACGATACGGAGTTGCAAGAACAATACAGTGTTATCTTGCTTATGAGCCATCGGCTTATGCTCTTCGATGCAACAATGCCTTACTATCTGGTAAGAGCAAGACATAACGTATGACAGTTTTCTTCTTTCCACACAAGCCGGCTTGGCGGTTGGGTGAGACCTTCGACGACTATATTGTAGTAGATCGCTACGCGGCGTTTCTTAAAGTTACCCGCAGGTTGAAACTGTTCAGGACAAAAGCACCAGGCCGATTAGTTTGGGATAGGCACATGCCATAAGAAAGGCTTTTCTATGTGGGCTAAGTTCGTTGCATTTGCGGTTTCTTTCATTCCCGTAGACGCAAAGATATCTACTTGGCCGCTTGAAGGGCTGAATCGCGAGCTGAATGGTATTGCTAGCATCGAGTCACAATACGGCAAGTATGTCAATCACCGAGCTCATCCGCTCGGTGACTTTCATACGGCTTTCGGTTCGCTTGGGCTCAAACCCAGCACAGCACACTGGATGTATCGGAAGACTGCGAAGCTTCGCCAGCAGTTCCCGGGGCTCGAGGATGAGCGATTGTTCCTGAAGGCGTTCTGGACCAATCGGCGCCTGTATACGCAGTGCGCAAATACACATTGGTTGTTTCTGCGTGCGTCAACTCCCAACCTTCCTCGTGCCGTCTATGCTTGGCGATGGGGCTTAACTGCCAGCCAAAATGCTTCAGATGAAGATATTATTGGTTCGTCGTACACGACTAAGTACGCTCAGTTAATCACTCAATGAAGACAAACAAGTCGTTTAAATTGTTCTTCTTGGTGAAAAAACATGAAGACGCCGAGGCCGCGCTGCGTGCAGTATCTTATGTCCTCTACCTTGGACGAGTTTTAAATCTCTGGAGCCGCGACGGCGACATAGACGCCTTTAATTTTGCAAGCTCGGCTCTCAGGTATTTTAAAACACAGAACAATGAAACATTCTGATTTGCGTTCTAGGTTAGTAGTGGGGGCAAACATCACCATGGTGATGAGGGCGATTGACTACTTTTTTGTTACCGGGCGACGCCTGCAGCTCTGGAGTTACATGGCCGATAACAACGCCCTCATGTTGGCTAAAGAGGTTTTTCTACGTAAGATCCGATGACGAAGGAACCGCCATATCGCTACGAGGTAATCAAGGCCTTCAACTGGCTCTTGACGGTGGGCTTACGCCTCGACCTGTGGAAACACGCAACCGGCTTAAGGGCTTTCGAGATGGCAAAAGCAAAAATCAACGATGATCTATGATGAACAACTTCCACAGACCGAAGTTGTTATGGCTCGAAATAAGCGCAAGCTTGAAGCTCTTGATTACTTGCTTTATTTAGGCGGCAAAATTGGCCTTTGGCAAAAGAAAACAGACAACCAAGCATATGTAATGGCTAAAGATGAATACGTTCGCATCACAAGAAGTAGATACCCATGACAGCGAGTAAGCAGTATATTGCAGGCAAGAAGACAGGAAGTTTGCCATTTGGCCACGTACGCTATGTAAACGGAAAGCACGATATATGGCAAGACGACATTGACTTTGTCTTACTTGGTTTTCTTAGCTTCCTGAACTTCTTGCAACTGTGCTCAGAAAAGCACATCACCAAAACGGAGCCGTAATGCGATCCCCTGAAGAAGAAGAATTTGCCCAGATGATCCGTATCGCCCTTGCTAAGCTCGCACCCCTTTCTCCGCATGAACAACTCAATATTCCGCCTATGATTAAGGGCCAGGACATTGAGGTTCCTATGTTCACGCTGAATGAGACGGCTGCGGCGTACAAGAAAAGTACAATGTGTTAACATGAGCAAGAAAAAAGAAAACAGTGCTGCAAAGGTGGAAGTAATAGTTAAAGTAATTCATGAGTACCCAAGGCCCCAACACGACACACAGTATAAGCAAAGTCACCCTGACGAATACGAGTGGTCTAACTTTTGGAACGACTGGGTGCCTATCACGGGGTCCAGATAAAACAACATGTTTAAAACTTCTGGCATAGAGTACGACATCAACAAGCGCTGGGAAAGCGGTACGCCACATCACCTACAGTCAATTGCTTTAATGAATAGAGTTAAGGAACTCGACTGGGAACTTCTTGAAGGGTATTTTGACTTTAAAACTGGCGGTGATGGTGACAACGGCGAAACGTTAATGTACCTGTTGGACATTGTCTTTGAGGAAAGGGATGTCAATACTTCTAAGTAAAATACCTGTGCTTGACAAGGGGTTCGTAGCGACATACGATACCTCTTGCAACGGGACAAAGCTGAACCAACTTGCTGTCGAGTTCTACAAGAGACTCGATGGCAAGTTTCTTTGTGAAAACTCGACACTGACAGTGATGATGAAGTGTCCGCTGTTTATTCAACTGAACCTGTCGCAGTTTAACCTACGTATCACCAATTTACCCAACATTGGCTCTGATGAGCTCGAGAGCTACTGTCCAAATCCGGGGGAAATTGGTGCCCCCAACCTGCAGAATAGCACTGATATTGCCGAGGATATGCAGCGAACTTCGGTTGCGCTTCTCATGAACCACAAGGCTTATCAGGCTGACGGTTGCAATCGTTTTATGTCGCAAATCCTAACACCAATCAATACTTACACGACCATCCTCGTTCATGGAATGTATAATGATTGGAGCAGGTTCGTATCCCAAAATGGTGCACCTGCGCCCATTGCAGCCTACATGGTAGCAGTGGACCAACTAATCAAAGCAGAGTGGCCATGACCAAAAAAGTTAAGAAAGAACCAACGCCAGACATTGAAGTGTACGAGACGGAGATGGAGTTTACTTGTCCTGTACGAGGGCTTGTAAAGCAGAAGGTACAAGTAAAGCGGCTTAAGAGCGTAGAAATTACGCCAATTGCTGACATCAAGCGCAGTAAAAGTCTAGCCGATGAGATTGACCTAAAATACTCCGGTCTAGACTTAGACGACGACATCGTTGTCACTACCGACGAGGAAGACCTTTGAAATACGAAATTACACCCGAAGACCGCCAGATTATGGAGAATGATTTAGCTACTGATCGCACACTAAAGCACCTACGAAACTTGTCCTTCTACAAGTTTGCACCCGGCGACATTCTTATCCGCGAAAACATTGGATATGACCGCGACGGAGATGAAAAGAAGTGGCACGTGGAAACTGGCAGCGGAGATATCCCGCATAAGTATGTGTATCTGTTTGAAAATGAGCTCGGGGTTGGCTATATTCGCCGTATGAGCGTCAAGGGCACGAAGCTCGTTGACCGTGCCATGTGCGTTACTCAATTCGACCCGGACCACACTCGCTTCAAGCTCGATCCTGAATACGCCGATCACATGTTGCTGGCCAGCGAGGATGACCAGTTCGATACGGCGTCACGATACAACGACATGAAGAAGCGTCGCGAAGCCCTTCATCGCCGCAATAAGAAGAAGCGCGTGGACCTTCCGGACGAGGCTGCAGTGATTGCATGGATGAAGACCTTGAAGGTCGGCGACCAGATTTGGTGGGGGTACAGCATCAACAACATTCATAAAGAACCTTACGTTATTGACCAAATCAATATTCATCCAATTGGCTTTCCTTCGCCTTCAGCATGGTCGTCTGCTCCACAGAGCAATCTTGTGACACACTCGGTTGATAACTCCACCTACAAGTCGAATTTGTACTCTAATTCGCTGTGTCGCTACTATGTCTTCAAGGAGCGTCCTGAGTTCTTAGACGAAATCATCGACTAATATGAGCACTCTCTCAACAAAGAAGTTAAGTCATCTGCATAATCGGGCAGTGGCTATTGCTGCACAGTCACATGACATCCATACACAAGTAGCAGCTTTGCTGGTTAACCCGCAAACACTCGCTGTTAGTGCGGATGGCTATAACGGCTTTGTGAGAGAGGCTGATGATTCTAAGCTACCCACTAATAGGCCCGAAAAGTACCGTTATATGGTGCATGCAGAGGCTAATCTCCTCTGCAATGCAGTCAGAAACGGGGTGAAGACTGATCACTGTTTTGTATACGTTACCATGTCTCCGTGTACCGCTTGTCTTCGGCTCATGTGGCAAGCAGGCATAAAAGAGTTTTATTTTAAGGAAAAATATAAGGACTTTGAAGAGTGCACGTCGATGTTAGATTTAGCAGTCACGCTAGACGAGCATGACGGCTTCTATCACATGGTTGTCTCTCCGCGAAAATGAACTTTTATAACACCCGCAGTTGGACTAAAACGGAAAAACTAAAAAATATAGCTTTTGGTTTTGCTATAACATTAGTTCGACTCCAATTGGTCACTGCCAAAAACTGGGACAAGTTTGGCGACCCTGGACTCAATCTTCTGATAGAAAGACACGCTAATTATGGACTGGTCCAATAACTCATTAGAAGTTAAAAACTTTAAGCAAATTGAGAAGGCGTTTAGTTGCCTTCTTGTTGTTTTTGTTAAGCTTGTTTTGCAGCCAATAGTAAACACTCGAAAACTGTCAATAAATTGGCCGGCCGTACAGGGCACAGTATTCTATGTTTCAAATTTCGTTACAAGAAATGTCAACTATGCAAAACCAACTGACGATCCTATTTATCGGCAGCAATCCTTCACAGAAGGCGACGAGTACTGAAGCCTTTACTGCCGACACTGCTTCGGGCCGCATTATTCGGACTTGGATTGAGGGCGTAGAAGGCAACATCGTCTTCGATAATATCGTGCCCCAGGTCACGGAAAACAACCGCCCTCTGAATTCTGATGAGATGGCCCAAGCATCGGCATCCCTTCTCGAGAGGATTAAAGGAATCAATCCTGATCGAATTGTGGCGCTTGGAAAGAACGCTAGTAAGGTGCTCTCTAAGCTTAAGTTAGATTTCTTCGAGATGCCTCATCCTTCAGGTCGTAATAGGAAACTCAATGACAAAGAGTATGTCCAGAAACAAGTTGCGCTCCTCAAAGTTTTCTGTGCAGCTAGTAAATAAGTTTCTCTTAACCACGTACGCTCTCGATCTGTGTGGCTACCAGACACTACGCGCGGCGAAAGTGAAATTAGGAACACACTTGATTATACGGTATTCGTAATGTATACTATTCCAATAGTTAGGTCTACACCATACATTAAATCCGCTGGATATCAGGTCAGCAAGTTGCTCGACAACTTGTGGCGATTAAAGATAATTAGTTATGAGAACCTGATGGCTATAAAAATTAATATAGAAGACAGAGAGCTGCGATCAATGCGGCCCGCTTGGCGATCATGGGAAACACCATGAAACTACATGAGACCATAGTTGATGGCTATCGTCGAAACAAAGTTAATGTTTTCTGGCCCACCATATTTTTTTTAATGATCCGCTTAAGGCTTTGCACTTCGTTGACAGCAAACGGTGCATATAGGCTTCTCAAAAAAGAAATCCATATAGCTAATCTTGTGCTAGTAAGACCAAAAGGGTCTTCAAGATAACCGTGCCGGCAGTTAAAGCGCCGCCAATCTTGGCGATAAGAACTAGCGTATTCTTCCACCAGTTGGCTACTGCAAGCTTGTGCTGTGCAGCAATTTCAACTGGCGTAAATCGCTCGTCAATTTTCTTTACATAATTTTCAAGCAAATCTGTTCGCTGCATGTGCTCCTTTAGCGATTCGGTGTTTTCTTGTAAGATCTTGGTGTTGTGATTTAGTGCTTCCCAGCGGTCACGTTCACCGTCTACGTGCGCTTCAAACTTTGCTAGATGTACTTCTAGCTTCGTATCAATGCCAGAGACCTTCTCTGTAACATTGTCCATCTTTTCTGTAAGATCGTCGATTTTGTCTGCCATACGCCACCCTATTGAGTAGGCGGCTTAGAGTCTTTCTCTTTATCCGCGCCGCCGGAGTTCTCTTCCGTATCTTTAGCCGACGCGCCGGTTCGCCAAGTGCGTCCAAAGTATAGGAAGGAAGATGCGTAGAAGAATTCAAGGGCACTATCCATATCAACAGTGCCTGGTACTCCACTCCACTGACTAACTAAACCAACTAGGACCATAAGGGACGAAACTACAACTAACGTAAGGGAAACAGAACCAGTTCCTGTCTTGGGATCATGAACCAAGGGAAGAGGGATTCCATATGAGTTACATACTAAAACTAACCGCTTAATATGTTTGGAGAATTTTAGTAACATAGGGCGCGCCTTACGGGAATACAACTTTGTATAATCGTATCATCATTTCGGGCTTAGCAAAGTCCACTACATAGGAAAAACTATATGAAACTAGCAAGACTTACAGATGCTCGCTTTCACCAGGCGCTTCGAAAGCTCATGTCACAGCCACTACCTCTTCGTGTTGCTTTTAAACTTAAGGGCGTTGGCATAAAAGTAGATGGTGAACTTCGCAAGTTCGAAGAATGCCGTCAGGCAGCACTTGAGAAGTATGGCAAGCGAGACGAGAACAAGAAGCTTATTACCAAGGAAGATGGCTCGATTGATTTTGAGCCGGAAAATCTCAACGTATTTGCCGCTCAGTTGAACGATCTTGGTCAGTTAGATATCGAACTCGGATCAGTGAAGATTGATGAGCTCGGAGACAACGTGCAGCTTACGGTTGATGAACTCTCTCTTCTTGATGGTCTAATCGTAGAGTAAACAGTTATAGCCGTGCTTAATAATAAAGGCCCAACAAAGTTGGGCCTTTATTGTTTCTAAACAGGATTGCTTAGGAAAGCGTGCAGCCGTCGTTCACCACAACCTGCCAACGTAGAGCGCCGCCAATCTTGATAGCTTCCAAGATGATTGCATCACCAGCAGTATTCATGGTAATAACAGTGTTACCTGCAGTATTGATGCGAGCAGCAGAGGTAATAACTCGATCGCCACCAACCCGAACATCTAGGCAGAGCGAAAGACGCTGACCTAGAAAGGTGGGGATAGCGAGCGTGTTAGTCTCAGCTGCTGCTGTAGTGATAGCAATAGATGCAGAGCGGGTAACCGGAATTGCCGCGCCAGTGCCGGGGTCAGCTACGACCGCAGTCGCGCGTAGATCCAAGTCATCCACGAGATTCGAGATTTCGGTAGCCTCGGAGCGCCGGGCTAGTGCTGCTTCTAAACGTTTGCGTGCTTTTGCTGATAGAGCCATATGAACTTCTCCTTGTCATAGGAACCACTGGCAGGGCCAGGGAACCATCCCATTAACTCTATCAGGGGCTTAGACTTAAGAGCGAGCAAAGGTTAACTTGCTCAGTTTCAAGATCTTTTCGATACTTGCGTTAGGATCGTCAAAGACTCCGGTGGCGTCAACGACTGTAGTGCCGGCAGGTGCCCCAGTTATCAGTGCACTGCCTCGAACTATTACAGTTCCTCCAGTACAAGAAGAATCTAGGTCTATTTCTGCACCAGCCATGTTTAGAACATGCACTCCGGCAGTGACATTGCGCAGAAGCCAGCGCCCCGAGCATCGATGCATAAGGACCGTAATCGAAGGTATGAAATTCAAAGTCGCAATCGGGTTGTCACTATTGGTTACGTGGCAATCAAAAAACTGAAAGACATTTGGGGGCGCATTAATAAACGAGCATGTTCCAAGAAAACCACAGTCTTTGGCTCCGCCTAGCAGTGTCATACAGTCTTCAATAAAGCACTCTTGGAAAGTGCCACCCATAGCATCTCCCTTTATCCACAGTTTTTCATACTGACCACCAACTATCTGAGTTCCCGGAGTAATCATGATGCGGTCATAATTGAGGTTTGATCCGAGAAAATGACCCCCATTCTGAATTTCTGTTCCTAAACTAGTATACATCCCCAGAATACGAAAGGTATTAAAGCCACGTAAGGAAGCTATTAATTGGGCGTCTAATAAACTGTTAACTGGCTGCATGGCTGTACCCTTAGGATACAGGGTTCCAATTGATCCATTGGCTTGATTTAGCCACACTGCATTCTGGAAGCTAGAAAACTCAATTTCAGAGCTCTGCACAAGACCAGCAGAGTTAGCAGAGCGCACAGACACTTGGTTGACGTTTACTCGATCGCCTACATTGGAGTTGCCTCCAACAATGTTCACTGCGTAATTACCATCTTCAAAAGTTATCGTGTAATCGTTTATTAACTCTACTACGCGAGCAAGAGAGACTCCTCCTACTGCAATAGGAGCAACGTGGTTATGAGTCGCTGGGAATAGCATTCCAGTTTCATCGTCTTCAAGACTTTTGAGAGTTAACCGTAAAAAATCCAAATCTATCTCACGAATTTCAGTGGGAACAGATTGAATCAACGTAAGGTCTGATTTTGGAATAAAAATCTCTCGGGCATCCCAGTTAATAGTAATAGCCATAGCTTATTCCTTTACAGTCGGACCTCTACCGCCCTGTTTAGCGCGCATGATATTGAGTATTTGCTGAACTTCATTTAACTGATTGTTAAGTGTACTAATAGTTGACTGCAACCCATTAATTTGGATTTGCTGGTCAGCAATTTTCTTATTCATACTTTCTAAAGTAAGACGTACGGTTTCAGCATTTCTCTTATTAATGTCGCTCATGATTATTCGTCTCTGATTAGAAGCACTGTAGCACTAAAACCACTCGTATTGCTCACCGTACCCGTCACAGTGCCTGTTCTATAAAGCGTACCAGTGGTAGCCCGACGAATTCGCCCAGTAACTGGCTGTGATGCACTCCAGCTTCGAACTTCAGATAGGACGCCGCTGGCGTCTGTTACACCTTCTAACACAACTCCAGTTGATTTGATCGTACCAGTGGCAGGAGTTACAGTTGCTCCAATTGCGGGATATGTATATGAGTTGGCATTAACCACGGTTACAGCCTTAACTCCATTGTACTCGATTTCGTTTGCACCCTTAATAAGCATCTTTTGGCCAGTGCTAACATTATGAGAGTTATGAGTCACAGTTGCTAGTGTAATGGGGCCTAAATCTGTGCCCCATGGGCCGGTCGAGGCATCAGTGAGTGCAGAACCGTTAATAGCAGTTGCACGAGCCGCACTACCAGCTAATGCCCAAGCACCTAGTAAGTTCGTTGAAGATACTGGAGTGCGTGATAGTGATTCAGCCAACAACTCTGTCGTGGTTAACACACGATTCCAGATTCGCACATGTGCCATGCGACCTCGGACAGCAGTACCAAACACATCCCAACCTGAGATATTCAATTGCGTGGGTGTCCAAGGGCCTGTAACTGTTGTCTTAGTTCCGGACGAGAAAGAGGCTTCATTGGCAGCGCGGGAGAATAGTGTAGTGGTGCCACCAGACACTGTATGCGCAAGGTAATACCATGTTCCTAGCGCCAAAGTTCTAACGACCGTTCCGCCCAAGTTGTCAATAATTGACATTTGTAGGTTCTCATTAATCGAAATGGTGTGAGCATAATCGCCACCAGATCCACGTGTGAGAGCAAGAGGAACAGAAGTGAATGACGCTAGTGGTGCTGAATCAAGTCGTACCCAACAGCTCATTGTGTAATTGGTGTCAGAAGAAGGAACGTTGCTGCCAATAAGACGATCAGCATACGCATCAAATACCACTGCATTTTCAGTTGAACCTGCAACTGTCACAGTTACGTTATAGGGAAGCGGACCCGTATTATCTGCGGCCAATAAGAGTGCACGTGCACTCTGTATTGCGGCATTGCTAATTTGATCTCTAACAGTTAGTGATGTCGTAACAGGGTTTACTATTAGCGACGTTGAGGCGCCAGCGCCGTTGCGCACTGACGGTGTAGTACCACCGACAATATTAAGCGTTACTGCACCACCTGAGTTATTATAGATTGCCTCGTTGCCCGTCGAACCGTCAGTTCCAGCAAATCCAGTGAACGTATCATTTGTAAGCGTATAGGTACCTGGCGTTGTAATGATGAGTCCGTGCCCCGTGCCCGCCGATGTGAAGGTTGCAGCCGAAATGAGTGTTGGGTTGTCAGAGGTTACCGGCGAAGAAGAGAATGAACATGATGTGAGTGTAGCTGCATTCTGCGTAAACGAAGGACAGCTTACAAACGTCGTACGGTTGAGTGTTACAGTTGAACGCAACGTTACTGTCGCGCGCACAACTGTTGAACCTGCAAAATTAAGCGTAGCAGAACCAGAATGGCTAGCGTTAAAGCGCCAATAATACGGTGAGTCTGATGTAAATACGCAGTTGGTAAAGCGAAGCGAATCGCCAGCAAGACCGTAAAACTCAAATCCCAGGTGATTATTATCCACATGAAAATCTAAGTAGTCGATTTCATCTGCCTTCCTGGGGTACTGAAAAGTCTGTAGATCAAAGGAAACATGGGTTGAATCTTCGCCGCCGAAACGCAGACGTGTCCAGCATGTTACAGCTGCACCAGCGCGAACAAGCACAGGAATGTCACCTGATCCGCGGTTCACGGCATTTACAAAGCGATCAAAGTCAATCGGGTTAGCAGAAGTCCCACCAAGAGTTACGGTCTCATTGAGCATTACAAGTTGGCTCCATTCGATGGAACACGCACCGTAATATCCCGAAGACCCAAAAGCCACACGAGGAACTGAAGTTAGTGTAACAGTACCAGCATTCGCGAAACGCGTATCAGAAGTCTGTGCAACCTGAATGGCAAAGTTTTGGCGGTTCGATGGATCTGTTGTTGCACTGAATTGTGCTCCTACAACCCAAGCTGAATATGTAGTATTAGGAGTCGCACCTGCTAGGTCAACGTAAACGCCGCCACGTACAGCAGATCCCATGTCAATGTAGTCTCGAGGTACTTGAGGACGCCAAGTACCAAACAATACGCCTGAACCCGTTGTTAGGTTGTATGCGGCAGTTGGTGTAAATTCAGTATGAGCAAGGTTAGTAGTAGATGACGATCCCGCAGATCGAGCCGCAGCGTGAAATGGGTTATATCCAGAGTCTGCAGCTGCAGCAACCGCAACTCCCGTAACTGTCTTACCGCCAAGACTTGTATGTGTAATGCTCGCGGCAGCCACCCATGTACCGGCATCACCGGCTGTAGCTCCAACCATTGGCATTAAGAGAGTTGCAGGCACAGTAGAACGAGACACATATGTCTCGCGTAAGTTTGAAGTACCATCGTCTCGCAAAGCAATAATTACAGCGCGTGTATCGTCTGCTGCAGCGGCCCAGTGACTCGGACCCGCGATAGCACCTGCTGTACCTTGAAGAGTATATGAGACACAGAGACTATTCGCCCCCGTGTCACCAGCGAAAGCATTAACCCATCCAGCTTGCGCAAATGGACCGATACCAGAGTCTGTAATCAGTCCACTCATTACCAAACAACCATTGTGCGTAGGAGTGCAGCTCGCAGAAGCAAATGGAAGCGTAGTGTCGTCTGCGACTGTGTTACCAGATGCACTAATGCCGTCTGTTGCCGTTGTACCGAACACACCTTGCACCGCAACAACAAGTGCGCAACAAGGAGCTGAGGTGAGTGCAAAAGTCACAGTTTCCGAGGAACTCGCTGCTCTCTTTGTGTATACACCACCACCTGCACCAGCACTAATAACAGTCTGAACTGCACTCCATGATGCCGGTGTTGTAAAAGCAGCAGCAAGATCCTTGGCCACAAATGCAACAAGTAGGTCTCCCGACTGATGTGTTGGCATCTCACACACCATGCTCGCTGTGGCCACAGAATTGATAGTAACAGCTGAATCTCGAATACGAGCCATTGAGTTCCCTCCCCTACTGCTTACGCGTCTGATGTACGAATCGCTGTAGCGGAGCCGCCGGCCGAACCTAGTGTACCTGTTGTTTCAAACGTCTTGATAGGCGACGCTGCGCCGTCGCGAACACGCACGAACAGCGAACGATCTGAAGAGTAAACAACAGTGAATGACTCAGAAGTCGCTGTCGCAAGCTTGTCAATGTAACTAATAAATACATCAGTGCCCACTGTCGCGTTATCGGTGCTAAAATCAGTTGATGCGATAGTAAAGGTCGAGCCTGTAAACGACGAGTACGCGATACGCTTATAAATGCCGCTGTCACATTTTACGCGTATCGTGCCTGAAGACGGAGTATCTGACGGGATGGCCGACTGAACTACCAATGAAGTTACTGCTGCGCCTGTAAGTGTAGCGTTAAGTAGGAGCTGGTTTGTGAGTAAGTTGCCGCCCGAACCGGGACCAACAAGTACGCGATCTTCGCCAACAACAAGTCCTTGTACTGTAAACGTAACATTGTTAGGCGGAACGCGCTGTGTGTTTGTAAGATCAAAGAGCTTGTCAGCTGCAGTGAGATCTGTGTACTCTACTCCGACACCGTAGCCGCCGATGATTGCTGAGCCCGTGGAAGCACCAATAAACGGATATGATAGCGAACGCTCAACCGGAGCACCAGTAGTGGTTCCTGTGGCAGCTGAAGTGACGCCAGTAATCAACTGACCTGCAGTAGGCGCAACTCCCGCTAGAACCTGAATCCACATCTTTGTCGATGCAGCGGCAGAATCAACAGCAATCAAGATGCCTGATCCACCACCAGGCCAAGTAATACGCTCAACGGCTGAGAACGTACCGGAACGCGGAGTTGTCATATTGAGCTCGTGAGTTACTCCACGGAAGAGTTCACCAGGAACCGTGTAGAGCTTGTTTGAAGTCTGGATGCTGAAGTTAAGATCATCAGTTGCAGTGGCTGCCCAAGAACCAGTATATTGTGATCGGTTGCCGGCATGCGTTCCTGAGGAAGCAAGTCCGCGTACGTTAAGATAGTTTGTACCGTTGCCGCCCGAATATTCAACAGCGAGTACGTAGTTTGTGCTGGCTACCATTTCAAATGGAGTCGAAAAGTAAAACTCTACGGGCGCATAGGAAGTTGTGATGCTAGAAAGATCTACTGCATCTGAAGTGGCAAGAGCAGAACCCGTGCCGACTGAGCTAGTTCCAAAAGTACCCGAGTGTGCATACAGCGTAGCAGTCACTGTACCTGTGGGAGCAAGAACCTTTTGAAGCTGAAAGTATGCACGGACAAGATACTGAGGATTGCTCCCGTTAGCGAATGACTGGCCCTGGCGCGTAATGGTGCCGTTGCCGAGCTGGAAGTTAGAACCTACGTCAGCACAGCTCGTCTCGACAGTGCCACGGCGAGAGAGGTACTTGGCACGCTCATAAAGCTGGTTAATACTATAAATAGCGCGATTCCACTCTGAGTAATATGCTTCGTTAACAGTATCGTTGTTAACGTCGATCAAGCGATATCCTTCTGTATTAGAGATAGTCGTCCAGCTCTTAATAACCGACTCAGTGGTAGCATTGTTAAGGTCATCCGAGAACTGCAAGGCAAGCACGTTGTTACCACGTGACGTGCCGTTAATGCGGAATTCTGAGAACGTCTTACCAACTTCACGAGTTTGGCCGATAATTCGGCGGCCATCTATGTCCGAGCCACCCGTACGAACCTTAATCATGAAGCGATGGCTAATACCTTGAGCAACGTCAGCATTATAACTTGTAGTCCAAAAATTAGGAGAGAGTATCTTGGCGTTCTGCAGGATCTGCAGGTATGTGTTTGCAGGAGCAAAGCAAACGATACCGTCATAGATAGTATTTCCGCCATCCTGAACAATAGAACCATCAAAGAGGAACCGAGCTGCGTAGTCATCAATGTTATATGGGCTATTTAGAGTAATAAGGTTGTCTGTAGCGCGTTCAGAAGCTGTAGCATCAGTGATATCGAGGATATCGTTGCCAGCAGCCTGCGCGTCGTCCATCAAGTCTCCCAGCCAACGATGGAAGGCGATAACTGTATATGTGGCACCTGAACCTACGTATCTAATGTTACCGTTTGCTGCAACGCTAAAATCATCTGCAATGGCCATATTACTCTCCGAGACGAAAAACTAGAACAAAAAACTAGAATAATAATAAGATTATAACAACCCTACAAGTTAAATTACACGTCCTCTATTGTTACCGCTAGAGTAATTAAGTCGCCTTGGCCATTATACGTAAACTGTTCAACACGTTTCTTATTTCCGATAGTGGTTTCAATTGTCTCAACATCACCACTAGGCGTATAAGTAAACGATGTGGTCTTAGCAACAAACTCTGAACGAACTACATCCACCTTCAGCGCCTTTGCAGTATCTACGGTAGAAATACCGACAGCATCAACTCCACCAGATATCTTAACTGGCCAAGCATTATCTGCAGTATTGGGCTCACCTTGGCTAACAGCGCCGATTGTAATATCACCGAGATTAACTACTGCACTCGTAGGAAGCGGGTTATCTTCAGTAATTTTATTGCCAAACTGGTCAACTAAAATAGTCCGATTGGCTACTGTGGGCTCTTCTTCATACGTGGAGCGTGTAATCTCATCTCCAGCGATGGTGGGGCGCTTCTGCTCATTAGCAAAAACATTGGCACCATCAACCGTTAAGTAAGAAGATATATCTGTCGTGGCAAAAATATTGCCTGTACGAGGCCCGACTACAATCTGCGTAGAAGAAAGGACGTTCTTTACTTCAAGTTCTAAGTTAGGCTGTGTATTAGAAGCAACTATAACAACTTGCTTAACCTTAAATAAGGATGAGTCGGAGATAACAGCTACGCCATTAGTGGCACCATTGGCCGCAAAAAGTTGTGGAGGTACTGCTGAAAAACGCTTCTCTAACATAAAATCAGCTCCTTACGGCCCCAACGCCTGTGACCATTCACAGGCTCTTATGACTTAAAAACCTTCGTTACCGCGACCACTATCATTTATCTTTATATTATCCCAATACTGCCGTTCTTCTTCTTCACTCTTAAATCTCTGACTAATTGGCTTAGACGCTTCAACTAGCCAATTATTAATGCCATTGCCCCATTGAGCCTCAGCCTTGTTCATCTCTTCTTGAGTTGAAAAACCATTCTGCTGAGCCCACATATTCTGAGCAGCCATGGCCATCTCTTCGCTAGTCGGCTGGCGCGGAGGTGGGCGGCCGCCAAGAATACCAGTCTTCTGTAACTGGTTGGCAAGTCTCTGTGCATGCTGCTGTTCAGCTAATTCTTTAGCTTTAACTAGAACTTGCTCACGTGTAAGCCTAGGAGTAGGCTTGCTGAAGGCCCTGGCAGTTTCCTGCATAGCCTTTTCAATCGGTGAAAGGCCTTTCTCTTCCTCTGCCAAGGCCTTCTTGAGCACCTTGAAGCGATAAATTAAGTCGCCTAGCTCCCTGTTGATTTCATCCTTAGTCATTTTCTTCCTCACTCTTCTTTAGCGGCTTCTTCTCGGGTGGTTTCTTAGCTTCAGCTAAACGCTGCTCGTGGCGAATACTTGAAATCTCACCCTTCTGCTTCGCCTGCTCCTTAATCTGCTGCTCCATCAACTTAAGTTTAAGTTCTTGCTCACGCTTCTTAAATTCAAGTTCTAGTTTCATCTCTTCTTGACGCAACTTAAGATCCAAACGCTTTTTCTCTATTTCAAGTTGCTTCATTTGCTTATTAACTTCAGCATCATCCTCAGAGCCATCCGGAGCAAGAGCTTCTTTGCGGGCTCTTTCGTACTCTACATCTAGCATACGCTTCTTATGCTCCACTTCCAATGAAGCCGGATCTGGCTGCTGCTGGGCACGCTGATACTCCACGTCTGACATTCTCTGTTTATGCGCAGCATCCTGGTCAATTAGAGCATGCTTTTTCTGAGCGGCCTCAAACTCTAGATCCTGCATGCGCTTCTTGTGCTCGCGCTCTAATGCCAAGCTTTCTGCATTGTGGGAGTGCTGCAAATCAGCATCCTTAGTTGCACTCTGAACATCTATATGCGACATGGCTCGCGTGGCTTCGGCCTTAGCCGCCTGCGTCTCGTCGATCTCAGGTGCTAAGTGTCCATGAACAATGTACGCGATTTCCTGATCTGAGTAGCCTTCCTCTTTCAATGAATCAACAAGCTCTTGAGGATCAACGTTGGGATCTCCATTACCATCTTCCGGCATTTCTTCTTGCGGCTGTACATCTTGTCCTTCATCTTCGGGAGCAGCTGACACTGCTTCGGAGTCGGCTTCATCACCATCAGGCAGCATTTGCTGATCATCCCCTTCCTCCGGAGGCATTTCGGGCGCGTCACCCTCGTTCTCCTGTCCTTCGAAAGGAGGTTCCTGTGTTTGCTCTTCTTGCTCTGGTGGGGTTCCGCCTTGCATTGCGGCTGCATCATCAGGCTGAGGCTGTGGTTGCGCTTCCATTTGTGCCTCGAGATCCATAAACGCCTTCTCGTGATTGAGCGCCTTCTTGAGCTTAGACCAGCGCACGCTGAGCTTCAAAGGCTCTTTACCCTCGACGATCTCTTGCTTACCGTCTGGAGTAACTTCCAGCATTTCTTCCTTGTTCATGTCGCCCTTGCGACGCTTTGGCTTCTTAAGTTTGTCTGACATGTTAGATTCCTTACAAATAATCAATGAGGAAGCGCTTTTGATAGTGTCCGCGCGCTGCTTCTTTCTGCTGCTGAATAATCTTTTCCAGTTCACCTAATCGCTGTGCTAAGAAAGCTGGTCCTGGAGTACCAACACTCTGCGATGTCCCATCTATGCTTATACCAACTGAAGAGTAAGGAAACAGAACGGGACCTAGAGTGGATAGGAAGCGATAGGCTGCAATGTTCTCAATTAAACCTGCCAACAGGGCAGGTACTTGTCCTTCGGGGAATCCAGCAGTGTATTCAACTAGAACTGCACCAGGCCAATGAGTAATTGCTTGTGAGTTAAAGGCGTGATAACCCAATCCACTATAAACACTAGCAACAAAACCAGAAATGCTTACCCCCTGGGTAGGAACAAGCTGGATCGTCCCATCTTGCGGCTGAACATGAATAAACTCTAGTGGCATATCTACGAGGGGATTGACTCCCGGCACACCGTTATTAAATGTAAGCTGGAACTTATTTACGTTTAAGATTGGCGAGTGGTGGAGTTTAAGATTGCCAAAGCTCCAGAACTGCATTTCTCTATCATAGTCGTGACGCTCCTGAAACTGCGTAGGAGTGATATACAGATCTAGTTCGTGCTCTATCTCCGAAATAGCCTGACGAATGTAGTCATCCAATGTTTCATCAGATACCGTCTCGTTGGTGAGTCTTGACACGAGTGGGATGCCGAATAAACTACGACGCTTCATATCCGCAGCATTGGGAATTGGGGAGTAACGCTCAGCGCCATTTTGCTCAATAGCCCACGACGGGAAAGGCTGGACTTGTGGTGTTTTAGAGATTGTCATTTATTCCTCTTCATCGGGGCCAACAAAATTGATGTTGCGTTTAGGCTTAAGAGCGGAGACTCGCTTCAAGCGTTCCTGTATTTCTGGTGGATGTGCGGCTGCAACTTCAGCAGCTGGACGGCGTTTCGGCGCTACTGGCATCGCGGGCTTCGGTGCCCGAGGCGGAGCAGCCGGAGGACTTGCCGTGGGGCCTGAAATAGGAGTAGGCTTGGGTGCTCCAGGATTAATGATTGTTGTAACACCCTCCTTGTTAGTATGCTTAACGGGAGCAACGTTCTCGAGGCGCTGTGCTTGCTTAAACTTAGATGCACCAGCACGAAGTTCTGCGGGGATTTCGTCCTGAGCTTTAAGCGCAGTCTGCATGAGACCATTCATCTTTCGATTGAGGTGAGTCGTGAAGCTAGCCTTACTCGGATGATCGTGATCATAATCATTGATCGCCTGATATAAAGCATGAATCCCGGCTTCATGTAGCGCTCTATCATCAAGCTGACCGCTCTCTGCGGCTTGAGTGAGCCCCATCTTCCCAAGTGTGCGACGAGCTGCCCGCTCGATCAGCGGATAGTACTTACTAATGAGCATGTCGTGAGCGCGCTTGTGAGATGCATCCTTAAACTGCGGACCATCTCCAATTACTGAAGCAACGTCTGCGCGCTTTTCATCTGCAGCAGCATAGGGATCAACATCGCCTGTAGGCTGCTTCTTCTTTTCATCGTAACGCTTCATGTACTGGTCAACGAAATCTCTGTTACCAGACGCAAATGCTGCGCTCTTATCCTGAGAAATGCCGCTAGGCGCCGCATCGTCCTCTTCACGACTACCACCAGCGTGTTGCATTCCTTCTTCAAGTGACACTGCTTCGGGGTTAACTCCGCCGCCAGCGATGTGACGAATCTTCTCATCCTTGGCCTGCGCATAAAGCCCCTTAGCGTGAGTACCTTTCTTGTGCGCTTCGGCATGGGCCTTTAACGCATTCACCGAATGCTCCGGGTTGTTCTTTTCCCAATCTGAGTGAAATTGCGCTTCCATTTCCATTTGCGTAAACGGATCTGCATTCTGAAAGTCCTGAGACTGAGTAAAGTCGTTATATGCTTGTTGACGATCAGCGTGAGAAAGATTGCGTGCTTCTACAATACGACCCTCGTGATGACGACCTGGGTTCTTGTGCGCTTCCGCTTCTAGACGCGCCTTGTCGCGAGCGCGCGAAGACCAAGCACGAGTATATTCACGCAGCTGCGCAAGCTCTTCGCGAGTAGGCTGCATGTCATCAGACTCTTTTGTGGCAGAAGCCGCAGAAGCAGGCGACGGCATTACAACTCGCTTAGGCTCACGTGGCGCCTGTGCTTGAGCAGCAGGGGGTGTGGGAGTAGGAGCAGTGTTCTGCTTAGCCGCTCTACGAATTACTGGCGCTGGAGATGTAGCCTTAGCTTTTGCCTTAGGCTTCTCTTCGTACTCAGCATCCTCGTCCATCGACATATCTTCATCTTCGGGCTTTTTGGCTGGATCATTCTGACTTAACCATGCGTCGGCGTCATCACCCTGCAGCTCATCTTCATCCCAGGTTTCTAATCCATCACTATCCTGCTCTTCATCTGTATCTGAATAGTCAGGATTCTCGTCGGAGAGTCGTCGACGAGCCTTCATAAGAAAATCTTCCAAAACATCTAGTGTTGAATTCATGTGTTCCTCTTATTTCTTATTACGTGCGAGCAACATATCTTTCACACCCGGAAGATCCATAAATTTGGCTTGTAGCTCGGGCGGAAGAGCGCTGATTCTCTCAATGAGAGCAGCTGAATCCATTGTGTTTGATGGAGCAGCCTTGGGAGCAGGAGCAACAGTGGGCTGAACTTGCGGTGTAGTTTGAACAGGCACAGGTTGCGTCGACGCTGGGGCAGATTGTGCGGGCGCTGCAGCTCTCACCACTGGAGCAACGGCCTTACTGGCAGCTGGAGCGGGAGCGACGTCTTCTTCTTTCTTTGAACCCATCTTCGGAACTACAGGATGGTCATGAACATGTGGCTCATGTGGGCGCAGAGGAATGCCGTCATATAAGTGACCAGCTTTCTTAGATCCTCTGCTTGCAAATTCTCCAGGTGGAAGCGAGCGCATGCGAGCGATCCAGTTTTTCTGGTGCTCTCCGCCATGCCACTTGGCCAAATCAGCAGCATATTGCTGCAAACGCGCCTCTGATAGGTGTTCGTTCTGTGCATCTTGCACGCCGCGAATTGGATGATTATCGAATTCGTGTGGAGTGAATTCCGGCTTTGCTTCCACGTCCTCTATGTGAATATACGCCTTCTTAGCATCAATGTCAGCTGGCTTACCCAACTGAATTTCTTCCCAAGGATAGCCACTTGTGTGAGGCATTGTAGCGTTATCTTCATGGCCAGGATGTGGAGGCATTTCTAAGAAACCCCAATCCTTAGTGTTTTTGGTGATACTGCCGCTATTCTTAGTACGAACGCGTAGAAGTTTAGGATCACGAAGTGGACCATCTCCCTTCGCGTTGCGTGTCAACTTAGTATAGTTGGTTTCCCAAGGAGCAATTTTTGGATAATCCAGATCGAAAGCATTTTTGCTGTTTTTGCTGTGGTTGGCCGCCCGAGCGGCCAAGTGCATAATAGGAAACAAATGATCCATGTGAGCATCTGCAACCTGACGAAACTTCGCCTTCTCAGGGCTACCTTCAGGAGCAGCATGATGCGCCTTCAGTGCGGCCTTGTAGTGTGACAAGTGATGCCCGAGCGCATCGCGCATCATGTTTGTGTCAATAGTAGAAGCGTTGGCCCCAAAAGCAGTAATGGGACCGTTGGCTTTACTGCCAGTGCTAGCAGTAGCACGAGGCATCTTCTCTAAGACTTCAATAACAACATCTGCGAAGCGCTCATCAGCAATACTCTTAATAAAAGTCTGTAGGCCGTTGTTTCCTTCTGCCTTACGCAATAGGACAGCCTTAAAGGAATTTAGTTCCATGGGCCACCTATTAAGACTTTTGGCGCGGTGTTTCACGCGCAACTTGAACAAAAGCTGCAACAGCACCTATCACCACAGTAACTGTAGGCTTGCTGTCGTCGGGATTGCCATCTCCGACGTTAAAGATGATGATCTCGCCTGCTGACATAGTCGCGGCAAGAACACCGTCAATCGTTACCGTCGTAGCACCAGTGGCTCGAACTCGAACGGTTCCAGCCTTAAGAACTTCAAGACTTCCAGTGCTATTAGTAATCTTTTCTTCCCAGCAGAGGCCCGACTCTGACTGGCGAAGAGAACCTGAAACGTTATTTGCTGTCTTCATGTATGGCTCCTGAAAAACTCACAAGAGCCATACTATCACCTATCTACCTAAAACCGAACTAGTGTTCGGAAAATTAGATCCGCTCCTTGAGCCTGTTTATCCAAGCGGTGAAGTCTTCATAAGACATATTTAACTTAGCCCTATTACAAATAGAGCAACAAGGAAGGCTATTTGCTAGGATATAGCCGATGGTGTTGTCCTTTCGATCGATGCCATTGACCGGAATAGTCTCCTTAAAGGCACCCTTCTTTACATCTGCCCTATTTTCTTTTGAGACAGGAGGAGAGAAACAGTAGTGACAATTTTGCTTGATCAAATCAGAGAATTCTAATCGAGAAAGTTCAAAACTGAGGCCGCGTCTCTTAGCCGCAATCTTATAATTAGCATACATTTGACCAATAAAACCAAAAGCTTTCTCTCTTCCTCTGCAACCACAAGACTTAGTATGATTGGTAGTTAAGGCACAAGCCTGCATAGCAACTTCTTTACTACATTCACAGCGGCACAACCATCTTACTTTCTCACCTTGATTCTCAACTCTAGACAAAACAGTCAGAAGATTGAACTTCTGACCGGTTAAGTCAGCAGCATCGGGACCAGGTTTCTTTATATTTTCCATTGTCCCTTAATAATATTTACTAATTGCCTACTTCCGTCACTGTAGACCAAGGCGTGCGTCTGCATCCAGTTACTGGGTCCCTGGTTGTAGCCAAGCTTCAGGAATGAAGATGTGCCGACAGCAAAAGCTCCGTGCCAGATACCCGGACAGTGGCTGTGTCCAGTCACCGACAGACCATATGATTTACGCATATTCTTTATATTGCCGCGGGTGCCGGCTGGCCCAATATCACCGTGAGCACCAAGCTGGATACCAGCTACCTTAAAGTCCTCATCACGCTGGAGCCAGCGGACATTCTTAGCCTGGAGACCAACCTTTTCCGTAGCGAACTTAACAGGATCCTTCCCTTCCATCATTGCCTTAGCGAGATCTAGAGAGAAGTAGTGATTCTGAGGGTCCTTAGCATACTTAGCATACCGGAGATAATCCTTAGATAAAAACTCGTCATGGTTCGACTTTACAATAACAACTTCTTCAACCTGCTTGGCAAACCAATCAAGATCGTCTCTGAGACCAACAAATTCCTGTTCGAGCGAAGGCGTATTGTTCATAAAGTGCTGAGCTTTAGTGATGGTGTTGTGTTCCTCATGGTGATTGATAGACTTACCGTTAAACGAGTCATGAAGAGCAACTTTTTGCGGCTTAAAGAAGCCAAGCATTTCCTCTGTGCACTCACGCACAGCGGGGTCTGTCTCGCCCGAATGCCAGTCACCGCACACAAGAACTTCAGGCGATTCACTTGTGATCTTACCGTTGGGATAGTAACGCTTACCAAAGTGTACAAAACTACCTTCTTCATTAAGCATCTGAATCTGCGTATAACCGTACTTAATGTCATCGAAGATATTCACATAGATAGCGCCCATAACATGGTGTTTATCAGCAATGTAGGCAGTACGTTCCGACATGTAAATTCCCGTGTCATAGTCAGGAGATGTAATTGCGCCCGTCGTCATCATCACGTGAGGAAGCTTCTCGTTAGAGGTAGATTCCAGCGTCATGCTTTGCTTCGGTGATGCGAAGACAAAACTACCCTCGCGCTGACCAATGTCACTTAAACCAGTTGTGGGGTTGGGTTGCTTTGCTGAAAGCTTGATAGTGCTAATAAAGAAGTTCGAATTAAGGTAAGTATCTTCTACTACAACACATTCTTTAGCTAATTCTGAATCTATAGTTCCGTAGCCACTAGAAGGCTTGTAGTGAGCAGGATCCGAAGCAACGAGAATAAGCAGCGCCGCCTTATTCTGCTTGCAGAAACTCTTTAGGCTCGCGTGAAAGCCTTCGTGAACTTTGCAGCCTGTAATAGCGGTCGTAATAACGAATTTGTTATGCTGCTTTACCACCTTTCGCAGCTTGCTTACTAGGTCGCGCTCTTCAATAAGATCGGCAATCTCTACGTCAAAGAACTTATCGGGATATTCCTCTCGAGCAATTTCCTCTAGCCGCGTAAGCGAGGAAAAATGGTGCTTAATTGAGTCCTTTGTATGCCCTAGCTCTACAAGTTCGTCCATTTTTGGAGCCCGATTTAACTTGTCGAACAAGTTTGCGTAATCTGATACTATGCCAGACTTTTTTTGTTCACTATCCTTTTCATTCTTTGCTGTAGATGACTGCGACTTAGTCTTACTCAAATTTACTCTCCTAGATCAAGCTGCCGAAGGATCTCTGCGAAATTCTCTTCGATCGTTTTGCCTTCTACATCAATTGTACAATGTGGGAACGCATTAACCATCTGATCCATGTCCTTGGCGACCTTCATCATAAACTCCGCACCCTTGGCTTCCATGGCATCACCCGCCGCAAACTCTTTCTTAGACGACGTTGCTTGCACCAAACCACGAGCCGCATTGTTGCGCAAGTAAACAACCTTGTCGTACAGATCGTGCCAATCACCCTTAATGTTCTTGCAGCACTCAGAAGCGAGTTGAGCTAGAAATAGATGACCGTTACCGCACACGTGGCCGTAGCACAGACCAGATAAGATGCCACGATCTTGAATGATGTAATCATACTCCTGTAACGCAGGAATAATGACTTTTTCAATGTGAATGGATCTAATTGCTTGGCTAATGAATTCACGAGCAACCGGAGTCATTTCCGGTTCATATTGAACGTCTAGCATGATGCCGCGTAACTCCATCGTCAATGGAGCATGCGGGGTTCCTGGTTCTTTGGTGAGAAGTACTTTGAAACCCTTATCTTCTAGATACTTCGCTAGCATCTTCGCGTTGGTTGACTTGAAAGAACCCTCTGTTCCTTCAAAGCAAATGTACTTAGCTTTGCGCATATTAGTCCTTGTCATCCCAAGTGATCTCGATGTTTTCGGTAATGCTGTCTTCTGGCGTAGATGTATTGCTAGTGTATGTCATAACACCGTAGAACATCTGCCCGCAAACAGTACACGTGGAATTGCCAAAGTAATCTGGATAGCCGTAAGTACAAGTATGCGCCGCGGGAGGAATATAAGTTCCGCTGGTATAGGTCACCTTAGATAATCCAAAAGGGTCAGCGCGTACACCTTCTAGGTCTTTTTGTGTTGTTTCGAGCTTACTATTAAGTTCATCGATAACTAATTGCTGACCGAAGACCTGATTTTCCAGGTCTTCGAGACGCTTCATAATTGCATCAAACTTTGATGCAGTTATAGTCTTTTTAACGGAGGAGGATTTTGCCATATCCTCATTTATACCAATTACGAAACGACGGCCTCCTGAGGCACGTATTCAGGCGCGATGGCATCGACAGGATCTTCAATTAGAAAGCCATCCTTCCAGCCAGGAATCGACTCTATGATGAAAGTAAGCACCTGGGCCTCATCCATGTCCTCAGTGCGCTTCCAGTACGTCCAGGAGTATTTCCCGTTTACTGCAGTATAAAAGAACGACTTCAATTGCATGCTCTTCTTCTTCATTACTCTGCGAAGAGCATAGAGTCGAGTGGCTTCTGCCTTTAGTTTATGCAGCATCGAATGTGAAAATGTCAACTGATAATCTGGCTTGTGCATAGCGTCCTTCAATACTCTTATTTCTGCTTCCACACGGCGAACTTCCTGAATCCACTTCTGCTTGTTGAGCTTCATTTGTATTTCTCCTGTTATCGATACAGCGGTAGGTTCGCAAGGAGCTTGCGCAGCTTCTTGCGGGGTTGCGGCTTAATGCCGATTGTCATCAACTGCCCCAGATACGGAACATCGGGCTCACGTATAGGCGTAATCTCAATACCGTTCTGCAGTAGCTTTTCTTCCACTACGAGAAGTGAAACCTCATCGGGAACAGCAAGCACAACTGCATGCGTATTGGGCGGTACTGTGGTGTTTTGCGCACTTTCACCGGCAGCGTGCACGGTTTGTGCGAGTGCTACTCCAAACGGGAGGTCTTCTCTTACGATTACGTAATGATATAAAGTCTCAACCGTCTGTACTTCTACAACTTTACTTTGTACTGTTTCCAGCGCGGGCTTTTTACCGCTGCTGGTGCTCTCGACTATCCATTTCAGTAATCATAGAATCATTATACCTCAAAAGAAAAATACACGTACGACATACCACGAAGTAAACCAATCTTATATAACTTACCGATGAAGATGTTCATCCTATGTCTATCGGTCATGGTGCATTACCAGGAATGTAGCCTGCATCCAAGCATCACCGACGTCCGATGCTTTCTTATTGAGCCCTAGTCTCCACAATAAACGAAAAAAGCGATAACTATCGTATCTATCATTCATGGCTTCCAATATAAATTCTTAAGCGAATTGTCGTTGACATTAACAGCTTCTTTATTCAGACCCAGCTTCCAGAGAAGCCAGAAAAAGTTCTGAATATAACCACGATCATTCCACTTCCACCAAATTCTCACAAACGGCTCCTAGGGGTTTCGAACCCCTGGCCTTCCGCTTGAGCAAAGCGGATGCTCTGCCAACTGAGCTAAGGAGCCGTATTATCTCCCACCTAACAACTTACCATCTAGATGCTCAATTTCGTGCTGCAACATTTGAGCTCTCAACCCACCAGTGTTTAATGTTAAGTGCGATCCATTAGGGGATTGATATGAAATTGTTATTTTCGCATAACGCATTATGTCGTCGCTAATACCAGGAAACGAAAGGCAACCTTCCGGCATAGATTTCTTGGTACCACCGATTCGAAGAATCTTGGGGTTGATGTAAACCTCTCTGCCTTCTCCTACGTCTGCAACAATAAGTCGCAGAGGCACTCCGATTTGGATAGCAGACAACCCGACTCCATTGTTTTTATACATTACGTCGAACATTCCCTCAATGAGAGAGTCGATGTTGCTAGAGAAGTCGTACTCTACGGAGGTGATGCGCAGAATTGGATCGGGAAACAGAACTAGTTCTGATTTCATTCTAATGAATTATACAATTTTATTCGAACACACAACTTCCGAAGGCATTGGGAGTAGAAGGGAAGGCCTTTGGAGTTAAAGCTCGCATAGCCGCTAAAGTCGTAGTAGTCCCATCTACGTTAATTTCTGTTGTCCCCGCAATATTAGATGCTGCAGCAACTTGCACTCGACTACCCTTTTCAACTCTAATTGCCGTGGTGTTGCCAGTACCAGTCAAAAGTGCGCCTGTGCCCGTAGTAGTAGCCGACAATAGACTATGGCCAAAAGTGCAATGAACAGCGGTCGTGCAACCAACAAAACGATATCCCGCTGCTGAGTTATTAGCAGTAACCTTACCACCAGAAACTGACAAACCTGTAGCACAATTCAAAAACCCAATAGTTCCAAACAAAGCAAGTTGACTAGGACCATTCCAAGCAATACCAGCCGTAGTGCTACTAAAGTGTCCACCGCTTACTGTGATAAGCCCAGGACTTCCGGATGTGCCATGTCCAAGACCTGTAGAAGCTGTAAAACTACAATGATTCGCAGTAACAATGCCGTTAAAGAAACTGAAACCCCCCGTAAACTGACAGGAAGTAAAAGTAACATTGCCGCGCATTTGAGCAACACCAGTGCAGCGCACATACTGAACCAGAATATTTCCTGAACTGCCCATTACTGGATTTGTTCCCACAAAAATAGAGCCAGATACGCCCATTCTAGTTGTTGCCGCAATTACAGTTCCTAATGTTTGAATCGTGTAAGAAGTCGAGGTTGCCGCATTCGTACTGACATAAAGTTCAGTAGCCGTATTTCCAAGACATACAAAATCAGAAGAAACACCGCCACTGGTGGTCCCTGTTACAATCTTCCCAGCGTGTTCATTGGTAGTCCAGCTTTTGCTAGCGTCCGTCAATATGGTAACTCCGCTGGATACAGTGGCAGTGCACGTACCAGCAAGCTCAGATACCAATGTGCCCTTTATAAGAAGGCGACTTGCAGTTGTTGCATTCTGGCCAATCGACAAACCCCACAAAGTGAAGCCATCGAAAGTACCAACGCCAAGTTGAATTATCACTTCCGAGTTAATCTCGAACTTACGAACATAATTTAAAGCAGCATTTGGCGTAGCAAAAGGCAAATTCTGCGTGCCAGGATTACTGTCATTTCCTGTTGTCTCTACATACAATGTAAGTGGCTCATCGATAGTCAATCCATCGAGATGGCTAGCAATTTCTTCTCCAGCTTCTACTGATGTTGTAGCTACAACCAATCGTCTTCTGGCATCATCTGATAATGGCATATAAATTCCTTATTAGTAATCTGACTCGTAAGCTATTGACCCATAGGTATTATTTACGAGTTTTGGAGTCGCTGCACGGACATCAGCTAATGTTGCGTTAGCTGTATCCATGGTTATTTCAGTTGTACCAGCAGGATTAAAGTCGGATCTAAAACCAAACCGCGTCCCCTGCTTGACGTTTGCTATCAAAGTGTTTCCTGTGCCGCCTATAAACTTTGTCTGAATCCAATGCGGACCTTTAAAATCAAAGCAAGTACCGCAATTATTGAAAAAACCACCATTCAAACCAAGTTTAGACACGAACAAATTCTGATAATTGTCACCTTGATCGCTTAAGATGGCCTTAGTACAGGACTCGAAGGCTGTACGGGATAAGGCATAATTGCTGTTTTGCATAGTAATACCAGTAGTGCAACCTTTTATGTATAGATCAGTGGCTGAAAAAGAATTGCATCCAAAGAATCCACCAAGAGCATTACTGCGTTCGACAAAGGCCATATTTATAGTGAAGTGATCTAAACTGGAAGTAAGGCCAGTTGTTCCGGCGTTTATGGAGTAACCACCACCAAGACTGCACCAGCCGTTTATATATAAAGAACTATTCCCACCTGCAATTTGATTACCAGTTCCTGCTCCGTCTGTTATAAAGTTTTTTATAATAACCTTAGATAGCACAGTGCGAATTCTTGTTGTAGTACCTGTGGCTGTAACTCTAAAATTAGCTAAAAGCAGCGAAGGAAATGTGGAAACCGAAGAAGCATACCCCTTATCGCAGTTCGATATTCTAATAATTGCTGCAGAGTCAGTATTTGACAGGTATTGTGATGTAGTCGATGAACTAGGATTGGTTGTCGTGGTTAACGACGAGCTGTTAAATACAGTTTTAGGTTCAACAAAACTGACAATATTACCATTAGCAAAGGTAGACGTGACAGCATAGAAAGTTACAGTATTAGAGGTGTTTGAAATAATGGGAATGCATCCGGTAGCTCCGGATGTAAGGTTTTTGATAAACTTTCCCTTTAGTTCGTCAACAGTCCAGTTCGCTCCAGCAACGGTAAATGAACTAAGCGCAGTTGAATTGTTGGCCACTAAACCAGATACTGTGCCGCCCGTCGTAGACGATGTTACGAGATCTAGTGTACCCACGATGGCTAAATAACTACCATCCGTGGTTCCAGGTCTTCCCGGTTCCTTATTATCTATGCGAAAGCCATCAAAGGTACCGGGACCAACGTTTATCACCACTGGATTGGTGATTAGGTTAGGAACAGCATCTACTGCTTTTTGAACAGAAAAATAAGGATTAGTTTTCGAGCCATCACCAGAAACATCACTACCCGTTATCTCTACATATAATGTAAGTGGAGCATTTACTTCATCCACCGCATCAGCAATCTCATTGCCGATGTTAACAGAGGCTGTGGCTACAATTAACCGTTTGCGAGCATCGCTAGATAACGTCATGAAGACTCCTGTACCAGCAATATTATAACATTACATGGACATAAAAGCTAGTAGGTCCTGAGGACTAGTATCTTCAGGAGTTAGCTTATCAGCGCCCGGATATCCAGCTTTTTGCATTGCTACCACTACAGCTTCAGAACAAAACATTGAAGAAGGCGTATTCCAAGGGTTGTGCCACTTTCTCTTAAACCAACGTCCTAAGAGTATAGGCCCGTGACCAAGTAAACCTGTATAGTCAAACATGGTACCGAGATAGTTGAGTGCTACAAATTTAAGCCCTTCATCTATACAAACCTTGGGTTCAAGAAGAGCCACTATCGTATTTTTCTTCTCAAACACTGACAAAGGTATTTCTCGGAAACCGACATCAGAAGCCTCTAAAACCATATCTACCTGCCAATCCTGATCGTAGTAGACGAAAATTACGTGACTACATTGGCTTTTAGTTGCCCAACGAACCAATCTACTTATCCAGCTGTTTGTAACAGTAGTAAAACCAATTCGGATATTAAGACTCACAAGATCTCCAAAGAAAGAAGGGCCAGGACATAATCCTGGCCCTTCAAACTACCAATCTACTTATTTAGTACTTACTTGCCTGCGTTCTTGAACACGCAGTTGAAGCGCGGCGTGTAGACGAAGAGTGCACCGTAGAGCACAATCGCGAACTCGAGAGCAGTGGTCACAATCGCGAAGTTGATCTTCGAGAGAGGAGCAAGCTGCTTGAAGCGCATGTTCTCTGCGCTCATGTCGAGGAGGAACGCTTCGCCGAGACCGGGGAGCTTCGCACCAGCGCAGCGATAAACACCCGCACCAGCATTTGCCCAGTTACCCGCGAACTTCTCGGTGCCTGCCGCACCACCCGGAGCCGAGACATACACCTTCCATGACTTCACGCCAGCAGGGACGCTGCCGATAGTCACGTCGATGTTCTGACCAAGGGTGAGGACAACAGCCGCTGAAGCAACAGGGGCCGATTCGCCGCTGTCGTTAACCGCTGTAACCTTAACCTGGTACGTACCAGCCGCAAAGGTTGAACCTGAACCAGCAGCCGCACCAGACGCCGTAAACGTCGCAGCGGGAGCTGAGACGCCGCTCGCGACAGCGCGAACGCCGCTGCGAGGACGGAGGAAGAGGTTGGGCTTGAGGTCGATCGCACCAGCCGTAGTCTGGATCTTCGACACGTCGTAGCCGACAGTCTGGTTAGCAAGACCTGGCGCCGAACGGAACTGAGGATAGAACTGCTTGACGAAGGCCGAGATTACCGCAGGCTCAGCGTGGAGCTCGCTCGGCGAACCGAAGTTCTCAAGAGCAATAACCGCGAGGGCTTCGACGTCGTCCTGGGTCATAACCGCACCCGCGAGATCCTGGAGGATCGAGCTCGTGTTGCCATAACCGTTGAAATCACCGGAGATCATCTGCGCATCGGTGTCACCCTTGAGTAGCTGCTTCAAGAGGCCGCTCATCGCGATCGAGCTCGAGGGAAGATCTGCGTCTGAACCCGTCATTGCGCCAGTGCTCTGATTCTGGTAGTGCGCGTGACCCCAATAGAGTTCGCGCTCAACGTTCTTCAGAAGGTGCATCGTGCCTTCCTTGGCCTGCTGCGCCACGATATCGCCGACAGTGACCCGCACAAGCGTCATCTGGTGGCTAACGCGACGACGCGTACCGAAGAACACGATCTTCTGACCGTCACGTACGTAGGTCGAATCTTCCTCTTGAGGAGCTCCGCCTTCGCCAATATACGGCGCCGAATCGCTACCATACGCGATTAGACGATTGTACTGCTCGAACAAGTTGTATGCCTTATCAACTGAAACAGCAGGCCACATCTTGAGGTTCTTCATGTCAAACGTGACGCTCTTGAGAGTCGTCTCGAGTGACTCGGCCTGGAGGACGCCACCATAGGTGAGGTCCGTGGGCCGGCCAGCGCCGCCGTAGCCTGCGCTGATTGCCTTGTTGAGTGCCTCGATTTCAGCCGCTGACACGAGACCGGACTCGAGACCCTGTAATACTTGATTAACTGTGTCGTTCATATTATCTCCTTAAAAATTACTTAATGCTATATTTCGAAACAATCTTTTCCAGATCGTGTCCCATCTCGGCCATTGCGATGTCATTGCTGTCAACGCGCCCGCCGGACTTCTTCAAATCAAACAACCGTGAAGCAACTTCAGACTTCGAGAGAGGCTCAACCTCATCTGCAGACTTCATGAGAGGTGCAGCACCTTTGTAGCTAACGCCCTTAGCCGGGACCGGAGCCTCAGCCAGCTTAGTTACAGTCTCAAGGAGAGTAGCGAGCTTGCCTTCAATGCCGCTCACCTTCTGATCAACGTAGCTCTTCATAAGAGCATCCGCTTCCTCAAGGGACTTCTTCATCTCACCCTTGTGCATGTCGAGGAGCTTCTTCGCCATATCCTTCTCCTTCTCTTCATGCTTCGGATCGTCGTCGTGGGGCTCGTCCTTGTCGTCGTCCTTCTTCTTATCTTCCGACTTTTCGGCCGCTTCGTTCACACCTTCAGCCTTCTCAGCAGCCTCATTAACGCCCTCGGCCTTCTCCGCCTCGTCGTCCTTCTCATCCTTATCGTCCTTCTTATCTTCAGCCTTCTCAGCGACCTTGCCGGCGTCAAGCTTGCCATTGGTCGGCTTACCAGCCATATCCTCGCCCGGACCCTTGATCTCGATCGTTTCCGCCGAGAAACGGGACTTCTTGAGCTCTTCAAGCTCCAAGAGTGTCTCGTCAATTAGGTCAGTGAGGCTCTTCTTGAGTTCCTCTTTCATAGTGTCTCCTTAGTACAACCTCTAATTACTGACCAACGCCTAGCAAGTCTGCATGACCACGAATGGTCGCAGTGTAAGTCGCGTCGCTGTTCTCGAGGATGATGTCATTCGCCATGCCAGCAAGCAAGTGAAGAACCTTAGCAGCTACAAGGCTATCCATTACGTCCGAGATAGCATCAGCGGCCGTGCTTGCGCTCTTCATCTTGAGCGAACCCGGCTGCACAACGCCAACACCAAGATACGGCGAGTTAGCAGGATCAACACCGCCCATAGGCGCGGTGATCGTGGGAGCTACATACGAAATGGTAAGATCGTTTGAACCATTATCGATTACAACGCTTGAACCTGAATTGGAAACAACGGTGAGACCAAGCATGCGAGCCTTACGCTCAATCTTTGCCATGATCTGTGCAACAGCAGAAGTAGATGCCATGTGAAATTTCTCCTTAAGAAAACTTTGTTTAGAAACTAAACTAGAAGTCACTCTATCATGGGCCACAGGTTAAGCATATGACTCTATTGATTAGTAAAAACTAACTAAGACTTTATTTATGCTATAATGACGACATGGCCAAACATTCTTTAGAGATCGATATGTGCGCTGGTTCTCAACTTAGAGATACACAGGGCGAAATGCTGGATGTAAATGGGGCAGATATTTCCGAATTAGAGGCTGGTCGGGGTCGAATTAACGACAACCACGGCAAAGGCTTCTTCAACTGTCTCGGTAAGGTGATCTCGGCCAAAAAGATCTACAAAGCAGAAGACTGCGAGGATGATCGTCAGCGGTATTACTGGGAAAAGGTAAAAAGTCCCTATGTTTACGTGAAGGCCCGCCTGTTTAACGACGAGGACCACCCCAATGCTAAGGCTGCCGCGGCCATCCTTCGGAACATTCACAAGACGGATTGTCCGCTCAAAGTAAAGGCTTCAGTAGAGGGCGGTGTAGTTGCCCGCGGAATCAAGGATCCTAGTCTGCTGGCTCGAACTAAGATTCACTCAGTTGCACTGACATTCGTTCCTGCTAATCAGGCTACTCTCGTAGAGCCGCTAAATCTCTCCAAGAACGAAACCGATACAAATGCGGACATGATTTTGATTAAATCAGTACTTCATTTAGCTCAGACAGACGTACCGTCCTTCCGACACATCACGCGGACTGCATCAGCAGAAAAGATCGAGCATAACATCAATAAGATTATGTCAGCACTTGGTAGTGAAGCTCCCGTGAACCTCAAGCAGGAACTAATTAAAGCTTCACTAGAACGCAGGATTGCTGATAATGTCGTACATATTCATGAAACCGTGCAAAAGGCTCTCATGGCTGGTTACGGCGGCGCAGGAGCACCTGGCTCTATGACTGGCGGTAGCGTACTTCAGAGTGAATCATTGGGACCTAAGAGTCTCAAGTTCATTACGTGCGACGATTGCGGAGACGAACAAGTTTACGGTAAATTCCAAGTGAAGTGCCGCAAGTGCAACAAGGCTTTCTCTATGAACAAGTTGGAGAAGTTCTTCAAAGGGCAGAAATAATATGAACGAGTTGATCAAGATTGCCGGCAATGGGCAGTGGACTCTAGAGAAGGCCAAGACTGATGAAGAGAAGCTAAAGCTCATCGAGCAGTTTATTGCCGACAAGAAAGCAAAGGCAGCTCAAGCCCAATCAAAGCCCGCTGCACCTAAAGCCCATCCTCTTGAGCGACTTCGTCCTGTAAATCATCTAACCGGTGACAACCCTGACTTGACAAGAGAGCAAGTAGCAGAGAAGCGCTCCCGTTTAACCTCGGCAGAGCAGGCCGCTGAAGCGGACGCGAAGCGCAGACGAGACGCTCTCGCCGCGAACAATCGCCCTGTTACTGGTATCACTCCTAGCGTGAAGCCGCAAGCAAGTGCTCCCGCTGCAGCAGTTAACCCTGACAACGACGCCGGACTTGCTCAGGATATTGAGGCGAATCAGCGAGCACAGGGGCGCAAGGCAGCATGGCAAGCAACAACTGAATTCCTAGCCAACCATGGCAGTAGAGGAATGAGGGCGGTCGCCGAAGCTGGTCAGACTCGCAACGCACTTCAGGAGCAGCAGACGAATATCGACAAAGGCATCAAGCCTGCTGTAGCACCCAAGGTGAAACAAGAACTTCAGCCACCCCACGAACCCTTTACTGATGAGAAGACTGGAGCACCTGGAACGCGCATCAAACAGGGAACCTTCCACAATCAGGGGGCAACCACCACTGGGAAGATCGTCGATACTAATCACTTCTTCAAGGAGAAGGATCCGACTACCGGCGAAGAAAAAATGCATCGTGTCGTTCGCCCGCAGGTGCAGAAGCACCATTGGGCGTGGGATCACAACGAAAAGAAGTGGAATCACTTGCGCACTACGCTAGCGAATCCTGAACTTGGCAAGAGTTAATTACCAAACCCATACTCACCATCGGCGTGAGGCTCATCAAAAATAGCCTCACCTTCTAGATTCTTCCGAAGGTTAGCAAACTCATCGCGAGCTTTAATCTTAGCCATTGCTTCTTTTTCAACCTTCTTTACAGTATCAACTGAAAGACAATTGAGTGCAGCAACCTCAACATCAGAGAGGGTGTGTTCAGCAGCTAGCTCATCGATGTATTTAAAGAAGCAATAATTAGCGGTCTGACTATTTACTGCCCAAGGACAACCCGGTAGGGCATTTTCCTCTTCTTCAGAAAGCTCTCTCCCCGCGGTACGAATTGCCCGCAGGCGAGTAACCGCGAGCGGGCAAAAAGTATTTGGCATTTCCTTCAATGCCCGAGGGCAACGATCATCCATCTTAGTTTTTGTGGTCATCGGGCACCATATCAACATCGGGGTTATCAAGCCCGATGGTGATCTTCTTGGGAAGAAGGGTTACGACTACTTGCGGTGCATCGGTGGCCGCACCGTAAACCGTAACATCCTTGACATCTGGAACCTTAACACCATCAATCCATACGCCATTCTCCGGGTCCCGAGGAGAACGCTTCAAGATGATCTTGACCTCGGACATTAGTGCACCGTGGTATCAGTAGGGATGCGCTCGAACTTCTGATCGACAGAACCGTCACCGTTAACGACAGGTTCACCTACAGGGACAACCTCAACAGCCGGAGGAGGATTACGAATACCGAGCAACTCGACCATGTGCTCCTCACCGTTGAGCTGGCAGGTCACCTTGGTACCGACCGGCTTACCCGAGAGGTCACGGATGAGTGCAGGAACGCCGCTATCCGCGAGCTTGATACGCGACCGGAAGATACCTTCCCCTGAAGGAGCAGTAGAGGTGATGATTACCGTACTGTCTTCCTGTACCACATCACCGACCGTGAAATTACCGGCCTTATCCTCAGCCTCTGAAGCCTCGGAGAAATCCTTGAGACGGAGTTCGTCGGCCTTAGCAGTCATCGCTGCAGAGTCGAAGCTGCCAACCGCCTGCATCGCGAGAATCTTATACTGCATCTCGTTGATGATCTTGAACGCCTTGCCAAGATCCTGACTCATATTCTGTAGATTCTGCATAAGCTGTTGGGTCATCATCTGAGAGACACGACCAGCCATCTGGAGATTCTTGATCTCCTTGTCCATCGAGATGATGGTTTCAGCCTTGTTAAGCTTCGGTGCCTGCTTTACTCCACGAATAGCCTTCATTTTGAATTCTCCTTAAGCTTCTTAGCGAAGAAGCGTAATACCTCAACTTCTTCTGATGTAAATTGTCCTGTTTGAATCTCATTCTTTGTACCGAGAATTTTCCCAAGCTCGGTATTAAGGAAGTTTCGAAGGTTGCCTTCAATCTTGTCATAGATTGGCCCCTTCTGCTTGATAATGCGCTTGCCGAGGACCTCGTTGATAGCATTAGCAGTTTCGAGTTTAATCTGCTCGTTGGTCAACTTGGGCGCAGGAGCCACCTTCTTCTCCGGCTCTTCCTTGGCCTTGGGCTCTTCTACAGTGATCTCGATATCGCTGTAATCCTGCAGAGTCTTGCGTTCAAAGCCATACTTATTAGCTAATTCATTATAGAGCTTACGAGCAAGCACAAACTGAGCTTTGGTCAGGGGTTCATTGTTATCTACGCAGCGCTTCCAGTGAGTTTCCACGTTGGGGTCATGCATCATTACATATGAAACACCCATGTTGCGCTCTATTTCTCGAAGAGTCTCAACATCTTCCTCAGTTAATAGAGGCTTTCTACCAAATACCTTACTCCAAATAAATTCGCCGTCCCAAAATCTATCTAGAACCACATTCTTACCTTGAAACGAAAGCAGCATGTCCACATAATCATCTAAATAAGAGGGACCCGAATATCCTTCGGCAGTATACTTCTTATCTGGCGCCGACAAATGAACTACTTCAAATCCCTTACTCTTATAAGACTCAGCCACCGTAGTTTTTCCGGTTCTATCTAAGCCACAAATGCAAATAAGCATGTTAGTCCTTGAAGCGAGAGCCTTTCGACCAATTTAACTTAGCCCATTTGGGTTGTAAATTGTCTAATGCCCATGCTTTCTTGAAAGTTTCCGACTTGTAATCTTTAAGCTCTTCTTGATTCCAATAAAAAGAACCGTTTTCTTTATACCTTAACGGAATTTTGTGGTCAATCTCCCAACAATTGATTCGACTAATTCGGCCGTAATTAAACCACGTCATGGGCTCTTGTGTGTCAGGATGATTAGCGAATTGTTTTTCAATGTGATCCAGTAATTCTTTTCGGGAAAAAGAGAAATACTTAACAGAGCGGCGTTCATCCTTAATGAATCTGATCAGTCGATCACACATGTTTTTCTTGATTCGACGTAATGTCTTAGACATTTCTCTTTGAGCCAAATAGTGCTCAACAGTCATCCCCATTCGTTTTGCCGTACGCTTGATAACAGCCTCGGGCTTAATATTAGCGGCATTCTTATTACCCTTAAGAGTTTGAGCTATTTGACGTTTCTGTTGAGCACTTATAACCCGTCCTTTGCATGCGCATGAAATACACAGTCCGGTCTTGTTTTTAGGTGCATAGCCTCGCTCGAGACCACAATTATCGCAAGAGTGCATGTACCACTTCTGCCTGTTCAACTTTCCATTTTTTCGCTCATACACCTTAACAATAAAATCTTCCTCATTAACCATACTAGGTCTCCTTAGTTGTCATTTTACCATAAAGGCGATCTAATCTGGTACAATCCCCTCATGCCAATCCTAATTAAATCCAATGCATTAACGTTTGATGATGTACTTCTTGTACCCCAGTATTCTGAAATAGCATCGCGAAAAGATGTCGACTTAAGCACAAGTCTTTTTGGCGTTCCGTTTTCTACGCCCATTTGTTCTGCCAATATGGACACAATCACTGAGTCTCTTATGGCGCAGAAGATGTTTCAGCTTGGTGGTTTAGGGCTTCTACATAGATACGCAACGCCTGAAAAAGTTCTCTCGTGGATAAAGGAAATTCACATGGCCAAGTGTCTAGCGGCTCCCTCTATCGGAGTTAAACCCGAAGACTTCGATATAGCCATGAAGTACTGGAATGAGGGTGTGTTCGCTATTAACGTAGATATCGCCCACGGTGACAGCAAACATATGATCGAAATGGTACGTTGTCTAACTGATGCAAAGGTCAACGTGATCGCAGGTAATGTTGCGACTCTAAGTGCTGCACAGCGTTTGGCAGATGCTGGTGCACAGGTAATCAAGGTCGGTATTGGTCCTGGCTCTCTGTGTACTACACGTATCGTTACCGGCCATGGCGTTCCTCAGCTGTCAGCCATTGAAGAGTGCGCGAGGATTAAGCTCACACATCCCAATGTAGCAATTATTGCTGACGGCGGTATCCGCAACGCAGGCGATTGCGTCAAGGCACTCGCTTTTGGTGCAGACATGATAATGGTAGGGTCCCTGTTTGCGGGAAGTCCGGAGACGCCTGGCGAATTTCGTCAGCTTGTGGATAAAGATGGTCAGTATCGTTGGGTAAAGGAGTATCGCGGCATGGCCAGCAGAGCAGCACGTAATTCAGTGGCTCAAACAAACTCTTCGTACACTCCTGAGGGTGAATCAACAATTGTAGACTTTAAAAATTCAGTAGCAGATATCGTGGAACAACTGGTTGGCGGGATGCGCTCTGGTTTCAGCTATTCCGGTGTAGACAACCTGAAGGATCTTCACCGATACGCGCAATACGTCACCATAACGGGCAATGGTATGGCCGAAAGCAAGCCACACCTACTTACCCGTTAAAAAGTTCCAGCCGTACCATTTAAGGCCAATCCTGATTGGCTTCTCAGGTTTAAACGCTTATCCAAGTGTTCCGTCTACAGCAACATATAGACGGAAACCTGAGAAGCGCAGAAGTCGATTGATTGACCAAAGCTCGCAAGAGAACATTACTCACCAAGCTTGTTAATCGGGTTTGCTAACGTTTGGCCACCAATATGATTGGCCTTCGTTGCACCGAATTCTTTCGCAGAATCGCGCAGAGAAGCGGCCTTGACGGCGTTGTGAGCATGATTTGCCTTCAACTGCTCCATCTCCATCTCATGCTTCTCCTTGTCACGGCCGTGAGCTTCTTCAGCATGACGAGCTTCCTGTTCGGCCTTAGCCTGCTCCTGCTGAGCCTGCTGAGCCTGTGCATCTTGCTGAGCGGCCATCTGCTGCTTCTGTTCCTTCATGTTTACAATTGAAGCCAAGAACTGCTGCCAAGCAGCGAAGCTGGGATCCCCAGGAATGTACTGGAGTTCCTTGCGCTGTGAGGCGCCCGTATCTCCCAAGAACATCTCACGTATCTCTCCACGAGTGTAGTTCTTTTCGACTAGAGCCCAGAAACCTGCGCTGAGAGGCAAATCGGCGATCTTGTGTTTGAGTGGATCCTTCTGTGCCTGGCGTAACACATCATTCATGCTCTTGTAAACCGAGATCTCGGCTTGCAATTGAGCAATCTCCGTTTGCGGAGTTTCATCCGTGTAACCGGTAAAGATGAAGCGATACTTCGCGGACATCTCCTTATCGATAGCCGGAACGATATCGCAGTTGATTAGATCTTCAATGAATGTGAGGATAGGAAGCAAACCACGTTCACGGGAGAAGTTCACCTTGTACTCGCTGCTTGCGGCCTGCATGTTGCCCTTGCCGTTACCAGAGACGAGGTAATCAAGACCGAGTTCCATCGGGTCAATCTGGAACTGAGTGCAGAGAATGCGCATCAGGTGGTTGTTGAAGTTAATGTACTCCATTTCCTTCGCCGAAGCTGAAATCGGAACCCACTGCACTTCCTCGAGACCAGCAACGATCGGGGTTCTCCAGGCATTCTGCTGCCCAGTGATGCTGTTATAGAAGGAGCGACGGAAGTTAGCCAGCTGCTGCTGAGTAACCGTACCCTTGAGGTGGAGAATGCCTTTAGAAGCATAGCCGTGGGTGAAGAAGTTAACGTTGTAGTTCTCTACATCCAAGTGCGAACGAACAGTGATGATTGCTAGCTCTAAGGGACTGTAGCAATACCCACGGGAGTCAATGAAGTTCTGAGGATTAAAGAGTTTGAAGATGAGGTCTTCGTCGCCAAAGGTGGCCAGTGTCCGATTATCGTAGGACACCTGGACATATTTTTCATACTGGTGTTCCGGCGTGTTTAGTTCCTGGTCTTGTACGGGATCGTTATCGCTCTTAGGTGCAGCAAGTTTACGAGCAGCTTTTGCATCAGCTTGAACAGTCGCCTTCGGCATCTGCTTATTAATGAGATAGATAGACTCTGCGGGACGCGGGCGGAAGCGGTGCAAGCCACCAGTGCGCGTCTTTACCTTTTCAACAGCTACATGGCCAAAGGTAAGAGCATCACGAACCGTGAGCTTTAGAAATTCGCCAAAGAGCAGCTTGTCTTCAGCGGGGACATTTTCTCTACGACCGCAATTATAGACGAAGTCTTCTAGTTGGGCGATCTCATCACGTTCCTGAGGAGTGTAGTCGGAATCAGCATCTCTCTTGACAAAACGGAAGCCCATCTCATGACGGCGGTGCTCCGGACGACCGAACCGGGCAGCGGTATCAACTCTGATCTGCATGATGGACGAGATTAGCCAGTCGCGAAGGGAGACTTCCTTAAGTGTGCGATTGGTGATACGGCTAAGCTTCGTCTTATAGTTGTAATTATTGCTAACCATGTCAAAGTACGGATCTTCAACAAACTGTCGCGCAATCTTCTTATCATCTTCCGACTTCTCGGGAGCATCCGGCAACATGTCCGCCGTATTAGTCTCAGAAATAACAGGCGTCGGCGCAGGAATACCGTCCGCCTTCAGCAACTCTGAAATTTCACCCTGAATACTCTTTTTAAGCCAATTGTCCCAGAAAGCCATTTAGTCACCCTATTGGACCATTGTACCCTGTACTGAGTTTAAGGGCTTTAAACCGTTAAAAGTTCCAGAGGAAGTTACCTGCTGAGTTGGCATTCTCGCCCTCTTCCTCTAGCTCGGCTTCTTTATCCAGTTCTCGGGATGTTCCGATCTTGCCCAATCGAGAAGTATCTGGGGCTTCAGTACTAATCTTAATTCCCTGGGTGAGGGCATACTCCATTGGGGTGGGCATTCTGTTGTAGTCACCAACGGGAGTCTGTAACCCCTCGAGGTCACTAAAGGCCAGGCCACCACCCAGAACGATAGTGCTCTTGCCAAACAGGGTGTGCATCATATATCGAAGGGCATCGATCCAGTGGTTGTCACGGTCATCGGGATCGTCGGTGAGCTCGCCAGCTGCATTAAGCTTGTAGTGGTACTTAGTAAACTCATCAATGAGCGGCTTGCACGTCTCCTCAGCCAGGAGCAGCTTGGGCTGGGAAAGACCAGGAACACGTAAAAACTTCTTCACTGTCTGGATACTAGCATTGATCTCTGGCTTAATAGCGTCGTTAGCACAGGGTAGACCCGCCTTCTGCATTTCTAACACGGAGCCCTTATCTGCAAGGTCAGGTGCATATAGTTGACAGCGATACTTGTTATGGTACTTGGTCTTGATCTGGTGAATCCACATAGGCTGTGAGATATAGGTCATGCCGTCGCACTTGACAATGTAGACATTCTCATTCTTATCTACGAAGGCATAAACGATTGTGTGCGGGTTGCTCCAACCCCAGTCGATGCCGCCGTAGCAAGGCAAGCCCATCTCCAAGCACTTCTTAACGAACAGATCATGAGTACAGTTGCCTGGGAACTCTTTACCAGTGAGAGTGTACCACATCTGGTTCCAGCTCTTGACGTGAGTCTTTTCCTCGAACTCCTTGAAGACGATACCTTCTGAGGAAGGTTTGAGGTTAAATAGCTGAGATGCTGCCCAGTCGTAGCCTTCACCAAGGATCTTCTGATTGAGCTCATCGATGGTCTTAAGCATGTTCGACGTCGAGACTTGCTTCTTAGCATCGCCACGACAGAATACAGCAACCGGACACGTACGGCACTTGTCGTACATTCCTTTCTCTAGAAAGTAGTCCTTCTGCTTTGAGGGCTCCAGCTTGTCATAAGCCTGAGTCGTGATAACCTCGCCCTTCTCTACATTGAGGTAATAATCGGTGGGTGTTGTGCCGGATCGTTCGTCCGTGCATCTCTCCGTGAATTCCAGGGCCGTCCAGCAACGAATATGACGTACGCGTTCCCCTCTCTTGTTGATCGCGTTTTCCATCATCTCATTCATGAGACCGGCACGCGACTTACGAGTAGAGATACCGATACGAAGCGGCTTCTTGCCCTTCTTCGTATCCAACATGCCCGCTACTTCCTTAATGGCCTTGAGGCCTTCACCTTGCAACGTATCGAGCTCATCGCAGGAGACAAGCGAACAGTGGACGCCGTTAAGCGCCTTCATTGTGGTAGGCAGAATTTCCATAGCACACTTGGTGCCATTGACCTCGAAAACGCTCTTAGACATCGTGTTCTTCTGGAGGATCTTCTCACTCTCGGGGACTCCGGGAGGATCAATGATAGCCTTGACGTTAGGGGCGACACAGAACTGCTGAATATACTCGTATGCACGTTCGGCCTGTGACATAATAGCGCCAACGTGAGCGATATCGCGCTGATCGTGAAGCATGATCATGAACTCTGCGATAGCTGCACCGAGAGTCTTTCCAGAACCTCGGGACGCGACATAGAGCAACTCCTGAATCTTGTCGGGGTTATTCTTATTCACGCAGATATCGTAGATCTCCCAAACAACCAGAAGGGGATTGGTATCCGCATGTCTTGAGACTGTAAAATCAGGAAGATCAAGACCAAGAAAATACTTAATCCATGCCTTTAACTCAGCCTTAGTCTTGCAAGGCTGAAGCATGATCTTGCGCTTCTGCTCTATTGTGAGCCCTGGCTGCGTTGTCTTCTTTTTAGCCATTGTCAATGTTCAAGATCGTCACTTCTTCAACTTCTTCCTTGGGGCCCGGAAGCTGACGTCTATCCTCGTGTGAAGTAAGGGCCGAAATCATCGGCGAGCTCTTTCCCTTCTCCCCGCCGGCAGTTGCACCAGTCACAATCTTCAAGAGAGTGTCCGTGATGTCTTTATAATCCTTAATAGAAGTAATGCGGAGCGCTGGCTTAGGATTGTTGCTCGGATCGCGAACATACTTGGACATACTGTCCAGGTGTTCAGCATTAGCTACTGCCATCATGCTAGTTAGAAAGTCAACCTGATCGAGCACACTCTTGACTACTTTTGCCTGTACTCTATCCTTGAGAGTAGACATCATACGATCGCGGTCTGCAGGCCAACGCTTGTAAGCGGCCGTAAAGGCAATCTGTCCAAAGGGATACTGAGGAAAGTTCTGTGCCAATTTAACAAGAGGCTCACCAAGAAGATACAGTTCGAAAAGTTTAGCTGCCTCAAGATCAGGAATAGCTCCGGCTGTCTTGTGAACACGAAGCCAACGAGTGGCTAGCTTAATCTCTTCTGCCGAGAGACCATATTTTTCTTCCTCTGTGAGAGATGTCTTTAGAGCCATTCTTAAGTTCCTTTTAAACTATCTTTATACCACGAAGTGGAAAAAGTGTCCCACGCAGGGTTTTGTTGGATTATCGATATAACGTGACGCAGACGATTTATTCCAATTGACTTAATACTAGCGATATCCACCAACGAAACATTCAATATCAACAAGTGAATAACTGACTGTTCTAGGTCAGTAAAGTTATCAAAGACCCACTGCAGATTAAGGTCAGAAGGGTGTCTGATTTGCTTCCAAATAGTAACTTGGAGCAATTCCTCTTCACTATACTGTTTGCGTATTTGAGACAAGTGAGTTGACAAAGCAGAAAGGTCATTATTCTCTAAATAATGAACCCACAATTCTTGCTGTTCGTCTTTATCCGTTGTCAGACGGTTGATGAAACTCACTGTCTCCGTTGTCGTCATTGTCAGCCTCAAGACCATCTACATACGAGTCAAAGCTGATAACGCTAGCTTTTGCAACCCACTTGGGGCCACAATAGTCAACTACAAAAGAATTAAGCACCTTCTGGAAGTCGAGGCAACCCTCACGCTTCAGAAGCCGCTTAAATCTCCATAGCCCAAATATCGACGTTGATGAAGATAGCTTTTGATATTGGGCGATCTTCTCGAGAAGACCAGGAGTGACATAAATGATGTAGTCGACCAGTTTCTTCTCTGGAACTACTCTTACCTCTACTGCCTGAACGTCCTTATGAACAATCGACCCACAGAAAAAGAGCTGATTTTTGATAGTATCGGACACCAGCCCGTTGTTGAGCAACCAACGATCGGAATCCATAATCTCTGTAACATCAGTCTTTTCCATAATTTACCTACTCGCCTATTATATCAGGTCGCCTGGGACTTAACTTGCTCGAGTACTTCCTTGGCCTTCTGTAAAACCTTGTCTTTATCTAGACTTCCACTATAAACCCTATTTACAAACTCAGAAAGAACTTGTTCCATAGATATAGCACTAATTGCGACCTTCTTACGTTCCTTATCTGTAAAGACCGTCTTAAGTCTTATACTCAGACCTTTGACTAGCTTTAGATACTGAGGAGACTCGATATAGGCAACTACTTCGGCTTTAGGTCCAGTGATTTCGATGAGGTAATGATGACTTGTAGTTCGGTCAGACGTAGCCTGTTCAAGAGCCATATGAAGTCCATCAGCTCCCTGCGCGCTTGATATCTCAAGCTTAATGGTTTTCCATGAAGGCATAGGTGTCGGAGTGAAAGAAAATTCAAACGTGTCTGTGTCGAAGGTACTAATACCCTTAATTTGGTTGGCATCGGAAGCATCCTGGCTATAAGGTGATCCCACATACACGACCTTCCCCAGGTCGTGTTTCTTGTGGATATGACCCGAAATGATGATATCTGCACTCACAGTATTAGCATCAATCCCCTCATTAGCATTAATTGCACCGTAATCGGCACCTAGGAAGGTCTGATGGGCAATGCAGATTGGCTTAGTCTTTGTCGGGAACTTCTTCTCATCTGCCATGAACGGAACAAACGTCATCCCAAACAGATCCTGAGGCTCGTCTACGACAAACAGATTGTTGATGCGTCCCTTGAAGGGGAGGAGAGCGTGATATTTGGAGTCTTTAGGGGAAAAATAGTCATGATTACCCGAAACGTAAACATACGGAATACCTGAATCAACTACGTGATATATGTGAGCCATTAGCTCATTGAGCACCTCGGAGCGAATGACCGCATGCGTATCCGTAGCATCACCTAAATTAACCACTAAATCTGGCTTTTGATCTTCAATAAACGTATTTAACCAAGTAAGAAACTGTAATGCAAGAGAAAACTTATTAATGCGAAGATGCATATCTCCAATGAACAAAACTCTCATTGTCTATCTCCTTTGCTTCTGTTGTCTTCTTGCCACAGTGGCTGCAAATTAGTATAATGACAAGCCTGTTTGACTTGTTGCATATCGAGCATATCAAACGCAGCTAACGGTTTAATGTGGTCAATTTCCCACAAACCATAATTGTCCCAGGTCATTCCTGATTGAAACTTTGACTCTAAGTATTTTTTAAGTTCTTCAACAGAGCACCCTAATTCATCAACTGCAGAAGCAATTTTAGGTTGTTTAGTTCGCTTAAGAAAGTTATAAAGGCGACGTCTTAAGTTTCCTCTAAGGCGGGCCTGCGGATTTGAGTTTAAGTATTTAGTTTGAGACGCTGCAATTCTGTCCGGATATTTTTCAACATATTTAGCTCTACTGACTCGAGTCGAATTGGGATTGTTTTTAGCAAAGAGACGCTGATGCTGAGCATGAGCTTCCTTATTTTCTCTATTCCATTTTATTGCTCTCTGCTTGTCACACGATTTGCATTTAGAGCGAAAACCCCCAAGACCGCGCTTATCCTTATAAAAGTCAACGGTTAACTCTCCTTCAATTCCGCACTTAGAACAAATCTTTTTCATAGGGTCCTTATACAAGTATCCGGCGATAGGCTATATTGCTATAGCCCACCCGCCGGATAGTCCTGTGTATTCTGTTATTCTTCGTCGAAACTGAGAGCACCGAGAACATCATCATCGTCACCGATGACGACGCCATCTGCATCAACCTTGATTTCAGTCGAATCCTGATGACCATGACAAGCCTTCATCAGTTCTTCCTGAACTTCAGGAGAGGCAACGATGAACTGTTTCATGTTATCCTCTCCCTTAATCGGGGGATGCTTCCCGAACGCCCACATCATTGCATTAGGCTTACCAGTTGTTTCGCTAATCGGATGGAAGATAAGACCTAGAGTCTTCCCTAGATCAAACAACTCTTCACCCGTGTTGATAACCCCCTTGTCGTAGTGATAAGCGAATTGAGCAACACGGGCAGGACGACCAAGGCGATTCTTCTTCACCTTGACACGAATGACGTGACCGACCTGATGAGCAGAACCGGACAATGCCGTACCTGACTCAAGAACACCAGCCTTTGTATCGAGCTTGGTAATCTCGAGCATAGTATCTGCGGCATGCTTGAGAGCACGGCCTTCCGTGATGACATACGGATTGCGCTTTGCCTTATTAGGGTCAATCTCCATCGTCACCTGCTGAATAAGGAAGGCAAGAAGATTGAACTCAGCCACAATCGGGATAATCCACTTGAGAGCCGTAGGAAGATAAGAAGCACCAGTACCGCCCATCTTCTGGTCAGTGGTCTTCTTCATGTTCTGTTCCTTAGGATACAGGATTGACTTGATCGAGTCAATAACGAAGCCACGGATTGGCGCCCCGTCCTGCAGAAGCTCCTTCATCTCTGTCTTCATATAATCGAAGATGAGCTCAGGATTGTTGGTGCGGCGGAGATAGAGACGTTCCGCATCACCGCCGATCTTCACGAATAGGTTGAGGTTGAATGAGAATTCAGCATCAAACCACACGAAGATGGCCTCAGGGTCACGCTTCTGTAGGTCTGCGATAACCATCATCGCAAGCAGCGATTTACCTGATGACTCGGGGCCGTACGGAACATAGACCTTACCAGGCTGGAAACCACCGATATCGAGCGCCCAGTTAAGCGAAGGCGACCGTGACGGAATAACCGGCGGCAGGGCTGTCTTCAGCTGCGACGCGACGATACCGAAATCGCCCGTCATCTTGGAGAGCCACTTATTAGCCATTAGCGAAGCTCCGAGATTTCCGCATAGACCGGACGGCCAACACGGGGAAGACGAACGTGGCGAGGAAGACTACGCGTTGTCATGACAGTCGGGAACCCTTCCTTATTGGGCCGTGCTAGCGTGAATACTGTAGCAACACCATCCACATCAGCAATTAGCTCTTCGCCAATGAAGCCATGCTTGAAGTGATAGTCGTTTAATTGGGCCAATGATACCGTTACTAGTGTTCCATCTGTCTTTGATCTTTTAGTTAGTTTGATTTTCATAGGGTATTCTCCAGTTACATTCCTTCATACGGCGTCATGTTATTATCCCCGTACGTAATCTTCTTCAGTGTATCGTGGCTCTGACGAAGTTCACTCAACTTACTCTTGAACAGAACCACAGTGGCTTCAGTCATTGCCTTGTTGTCTTTTGCCTTAACCACGTCAGGATCAATGTTGACGTATTGCTTCCGTGCTTCTGATGTATCCTTGATACCTTTCATATCAAGGTACGCTTTTGCGTTCTCTAGATAGGCGATGGATTCAGCATACTCGAGAGCAGCTTTAGCTTTATTGTCGGCCTGAACAGCCTTCGCTAGTAACGTAGCGGCGACATCCTGTCCGAGAATAAAGTCCCGTAAATAGACGGGAGCCATCATCTTTGATACCGATGATAGCTCCTCAATCTTGTTTACGTATTCTGCTAATCGAGTAACATCCACCACTTTCGTGGGAAGGTCACTCATTTATGTTATCCTCGAAGGATCGCGTCTGCTTGAGCCATGAAGTCGTCATCGTCCGACACGACAGGCATTGCTGGCTTCTTGGTGGCAGCCTTGGCAACGGGAGCAGCTTCCTCTTCATCGTCCGAATCCTGAAGCTTGAGTGCAACCTTACCAGCCGGCTTTGCTGCTACAGGAGTTGCCTTGACCGGAACAGGTGCTGCACCCTCGGCCTCATCGTCCGAATCGAGATCCACAGGAATTGAGAGGTTGGCTTCAGGGCACACCTTGTAGAACGTATCGAGGTTTGCCTGAAGGACGTCATTCAGATCGTCATATGTATTGGTCTTATAGACCGCGCTGAGGTCATAAGCGAGGTTGTCGAAGTTCTGCACGAGAGCCTCAGGAAGCGGAGTGCGATCGTCAACGAATGAGATGTTGTTGCCAACCTTCTGCTTGGTCTGGAGCTTCTCGACCTTGTATTCCGTGTCAAAGCCTTCGCCAGTACGCTTAACATTGAACCACACGCCAGAATCATCATCGTTGCTGTTGAGCGAGGTCGGATCCTGATTGTAGTCGCGGATATACTCGTTCATGCATGCCTTCATGTCCTTGTGTGCTGAGCTCTTGAGCTCCAGAAGACCCACAACACCAGCCTTGTCAGCTGCATTGTAAAGATAAACAGTCTTCGGGGACACATCGCGGATGAACTTTGCAAGACGCGCGAACTTCGGATGCTTCTGAACGCTCTTGTCGTCCATACCACGGCCCTTGAGCGTACCTTCCATCTCATCAAGGCGCGTACGGAGATCCGTAACAAACTCAACAACCGGGTCGCGCTTCTCGGTGGTCAACGAAGAGGCATACGGACGAACACGACCACTCGAGGGGTCAGTGAGGCCCCAGATAATCTGCCACTTGCGGTACGGGTAACCGTTTGAGCTATCACCAAACGGAGGGAGAATGCGGAAGATGTTGCTGCCGCTCTTCACCTTGTGACGAACCCACTCCTTCGAAGTCTTCAGCGAGTCCATATTCAACTTGATCTTAGTATTTGTATTCATAGGTTATTCCTTAATTAGTCAAAGGGTATCTTCAAAATCAGCTAGCTGATTCCTCAGATTGCTCCTTGGTTACAGCCGGCTTTCCAACAATTTTCTTGGGTTTCACACCAAGATATTCATCTATGTCCTTCTCTTCAATTGAGTCAATACCGTTTCTAGTGAAAGCTCCAGTATCGCCCCAATCACCGACATAATAGATCAACTTAACTCCATATGGCCGGTTTCTAATATTATACTCCAAAAACTTCTCAAACGCGAGAGGGCGTTCATTTTTCAGCAACCGAATGATGATGCGGCTGAGCTCCTTCTCATCCTTAAACTCCAAGCCCTCATACTGAGAGAGTGGAATCTTCAAGATCTGAAGGTCGGTCTCAAACTTCTGCTGGATGAGGGTAAGAATATCCCTCATGTGATTAAGAGCAGTGAGGTTTCTCTGAGACTTACGGTGAGAAGCCGCTCTGATCTGTTCCAAGAAGTCGGGTGACTGCAAAACAACCTCATCCTTACGGAGGGTAGTTGGAGCAGTCTTGACGCTTACAAATTTAGCCATGTATTAATCTCCTGTGGGGAGATTATACACGCGCGTTTAATCGTCTGAGAGACGCTGAATTTCATGTATATCTAAGCAAACTGGAGTCTTCCAGCCCGGCTTCAACTCGCCGCGGACATACACGATGGTGTTCTTATTCCACCCGAAGGCCTTCTTGCCTTTCCAGTCAACGCACTCAATAGTAGCGTACCCATCGGACAGGTTTACAGCCACCTTGGACCACGGACGGCCACTCTTCTTAGAAACACCAGACGTAAAAGATGATGACTCATACAGAAGAATCAAGCCGACATCCTTATCTGTTTTTCCGCAAAAGCCCTCTGCCACCTTGATATTGGCCAAGACCGGAACCGAGCCCATCTTGAATGGGACAGCCGTCCGACCGGTCTCCACAAGAGAATTGAGCTCAAGAGAGGCTTCATCTGTGTGGTATCGCTTGACCAGATCCATGATGTCGGGATTGCTGAGTAGCGTCTTATTGAAGACCTTGTTGGTCTCCTTCTCCATTAGGAAGATGGACAGGGGATCAAACTTGAACACGTCCTCGTGCAATTTAATTGGCTTCTTGCGCAACTTCTTGAAGTCCTCGATGAACTTCTTACGGCGTTCGGCATAAGGCACCATGTCGTCCTTAACCATCAGATCGTCAGCGGCCCGACCTTTAATTAGGGCTGAGATGCCGCCGGTATTGCACTTGGCGTGGTCAATTCGGGCCACGAAGTCTTCGAGGTTCTCGAACGGGCCCTTTGTGCAGAGTTCATGCACAACCTTAGGTCCGATACCCTTCACCACTGAGAGTGGAGCATAGATGTACTCCTTTCCCAAGCCCAAGGGATCTTCGTTACGCACCACAAAGCGGTCAGAGGGATTTTTCAGCGACGGGGGACGAACAATTTCACCAAGCTTGGAAACATAGCGACGAAGCTTATCTTCAGCTAGGTCTAGGTTGAGCATTGAGGCCCACCACTCAAGCGGATGATGGTGCTTCAAATACATCGTAATATAGCCCAACTCTCCGTATGCGTACGAGTGAGACCTGTTAAAGGAGTAGCGGGAGAATGCCAAAATTTGCTGGCAAACCTGCTCGATGGCATCATCATCCCAGCCACGAGATCTGCAAGAAGTACGGATCTTATCGAAACAATTCATGATAACTTCCTGCTTCTTCTTCGCGATAGCGGACCGGATGATGTCCGATTCCTCCCAAGAATAGCCTGCAATCTCGACCAGGAAGCGCATGACGGATTCCTGGTACACGAAGACACCATTGGTCTCCTTTAGAATCGGTTCGAGATCTTCGTGCAGATAGGTAAGGCTCTTGACGCCGTTTCGCACGTCCATGTAAAACTGAGCCGCAGTCGAGTCACCAAGTGGTGCGTCGAGAGCACCAGGGCGAGCCAGAGCTGTGAAGTCGGCTAGGGCCTGCCGATTAAGCGGGCAGAACTCCTGTACCATCCCCTTAATGAGATCAGTGTTGAACTGGAAAGACGAGTCCGTGTCTTTCTTATAGAAATCTGCATAGACCTGCGGATCTTCAGGAAGACGATAGATGAGAGGCACGCCGTTCTCTTCCTGCAGATAGTCAATGCCTTTGTCTTGCATCAGCTTAATACAATCGGAGACAGCAGTAAGCGTCGAAAGACCGAGAATATCTGCCTTTACCAGGCCGCTTTTCTCGACCATGCCTGCATCATACTGCGTAACTTGAATCTTACCTAGATGGTCGTCGTCGAGCATCATTGTGGGAACTCGGTCCGCTGACAAGTCTAGCGTGGAAATAACGAATGCCGACGCGTGTCGACCCCAGCCACGGACTGTACCGATGAGCTTATCAACCATCTTCTGGATCTCAGGGTGAATTTGGAAGAACTTCGCCAAGGTCTTGTTCAGTTCTACAATCCCGTGGTTGTAGTTGCCTTCCTGGTCTGTGTATCCATACAAGAAGTCATGCTCATCAACACCCTGAGGTGAATCGGGGATTGTTTCACAGATAGCCATTACCTCTGGATCATTGCCTTTCTTGCCATATAGAGCATACATTGCATCTTTAATGGCATTTTTTGTCTTCATCTTCTGGAACGTTGCAATCTGCGCAAAGCCTAAGTTGTACTTATCTTGCAAGTACTTCATGATGAGGCTGCGGTCACGATCGCCGAAGTCACCATCGATATCGGGAAACGATCCGGCGCGAATACGAGCATGAGATAAAAACCGTTCAAATGGAAGGTGAGCTTTAATAGGATCGATGTGAATGATCTTCAAATAAAACGAAAGCAACGATCCGCCAGCTGAACCGCGAGCCAGGTTCTGCAAGATACCCTTTGAGCGCGCAAATGTGCCAATGTCCTCATACACCAAGAAGTACGGGAGGAAGTTGAGCTTCTCGTTCTTCATGATGACGTCTACTTCAGTCTTGAACCGTTGAACATAAACGGGGTCATTGTTCCAGCGACCATGGAACTTAATTCGCTCCATTAGGTACCAATAAGTCTGCTGATCATAGTTATCGGGAGCCTTAGCCTTGATGTGCTCTGGAATATCAATTTTTGGCAGGTGATACTCGAACTTGAACTTGATGCTCTTGGACCGTTCGAGCGGAATGTAGGTATTGTCGATCCACTCTGAGAACCGTTCTTCGGTCATCCACTCCTCTCCAAGATGAACTTGGAGTTTTTTGAACATCTCGTCGGCCATGATCTGATGATAGCTCTCATGGAAATACCAGCCATTCGAGTTACCGTTCTTCAACAAGCAATCCTGAATGATCTTGTCCTCAGGATAGACAAAGTGTGCATCGGTTACCGGAACGCACTTGCCGCCGTGCTTCTCGACCATCTCCTTTAAGAAGAGGTTGTATCCACGTTGCTTATTGTGGTCGCATGTGCACTGGTCTGGTCCCTCTTCGACAGGGAACGCGTCAAAACTACCAGTCTTCTTATTAAAGTCGTGGGTTATATCACCGACGTGAAACTCAATTAAGAGATCGTCGCCGAACAGCTCCTTGTACATTAGGAACCGTTCTTCGGCGAGCTTCTTGTCTTTGTTCTTCATGATGGCCTGACCGATCGGACCGACAATGCAACCGGTCCCGAACATGAGACCAGCCTTGTATTGCTTGATCTGTTCGTAGGTCACTCTTGCTTTAAGAGAGCCATAATAGCTCACAGTATCGTTGTAGGCCAACGACGCGAGCTTCATCAAATTGTGGTAGCCCTCGTTCGAGCAAGCCCACACAGTAATGTGATAATGGCCTTCGTCTTCAGCATTGAGCTTCACATATAACTCAACACCGGGAATTAATTTCGCCGCATCCAAAGGGTACTCGGGACGAGGACTCTTCTTTGGGTTCTCCTTATTCCAGTCTTTGTTCTCTTTGTTGATGTTCTTAATGAGATCGGGCGTTCGAATGGCATCATACATGGAAATGGCCGTACCATGATCGGTTACGGCCAGTCCCGGCGTACCAGTTTCTAAACACCAACGAACCCAATCTTGGGGACTAGGTACGGCATCAAGCAAACTGTATTTACTGTGATTGTGCAGTTGAACTACAGGCTTAAACTTGGACATTAAACTCCTCTATTACAACGAAAATTCCATATCAAGATCTTCGGCGATAAAGACCTTCGCGCTCTGCAGTCTCTCAAAATAACCACACCATGGGGCGTAGAACTTTACCTCGTTGCCGTTATCCAAGAGTAGCTTGACTGTGGCGTCGGTCTTTTCGCCCTTGTGCCAATCAGGCTCTCTTACTTCTTCGTCTCGGTTCCACGGAGATTCGTTTTCGTACTTATACCACTTGTAATGCTCCTTGATACGCCGCAAGGCTTTCTTTGCATTTTCTACGTTTTGCCATTCCATCTCTAGAACAGTCGATGTGTCACGAGACCCAAACGAATCACCAGTTCGGTAGAAGACTTCAATTTTATAAGGCATCATTCGCCACGCTCCAATAGTTGAGCCAAAGTGAGCGGAGTAAAGTTAGAAACATCTACCCCCACGTTTATTGTTTTACCTCGACGTTTCCACTTCTCGTGAACGTGTCCGCAAAGGAAGTAATCGTGCTCCTCTGTCGGAGGCTTTTTGAACTCTGCAGGATAGAAGCGCTCGCCAGGGTCTTCATGCATCGGAATGTGTGCCAGATAAAGCTTATAGCCATCAAGCTCTAGGTAGAGGTTGCGGTGTATTTCATCCACGCCTGCATTCTTGAGCACAACATCCTTCTTATCATGGTTACCCTTCACCAAGATAATCTTGCCATTGAGGCGCTTACGTAAGAGTGCGGTCTCGGGAGGACCCATAAAGAAGTCACCGAGATGGTAGACTGTATCTTCTGGACCCACCACCGAGTTCCACTTCTGGATGAGCGCCTCGTTCATCTCCTCCACATTTGCGAAGGGTCGAGCGCTCAACTCGATTATACGAGCATGGCCAAAATGGCTATCGCTAGTAAAAAATACTGTCATATGTATCCTTATAGAAAAAGAAAATCCTCTGCCCACTTAACCGTGAGCAGAGGACTCTACGAGATGATATTGATTCGGATTAAGCGAACGTGAAGTTCAGGTCAATGCTGGTATCAACCGTATCTGAAGTATTGAGGGTGGGAGTACACTCAAAATCATAGATAAGTTGACTCGAGAGTCCTTCAGTGATACCACTTAAATATGCCTTCAAGATGAGATTGTCGCCCTTGTTGCCACGAAGAGCCGCAGGAAGGTAAGTCGTTGGGATTTCTACGGTGAACTTCTTGAGCCCCGCTGCTGCGTTTGTCTGCAGACCAGCCGTGATCGCATCCCACTGTCCTTCGCCAGTCTGAGTGCCAACAAGTGCCACACCCGCATCATGTGCATCCTTCAACTTCTGGGTTAATCCCGTCGATCCTGCAAAATACTGATCTCTTAGTGACATTTAGTCGTCTCCTTACTTATCATTTAGACCAGAAGTGGGATTAACACCACCCTGGATCTCAGCAATCTTATCAAGCAAGAAGTTAATCTTCGACTTCTCATAGCTCATAGCGCTGCTGTAGCCGGCATTCAAGTCCTTCACAATATTCTTGGCAGCCGTAAGCTTCTCATCTGCATTACGCTCTTCCTTGATCTGGCGGAGCTTCTGCTCAGCTTCAACTAGAAGCGCCATGGCTTCATCCTCATTGAGATTTTCCGCATTATCAACAAACGACTGGCTTAGCTTAGACTCGCTCATATTATTCCTTTTGGGTTAAATCATTCTTCATCATCAGGGCCCTTTGTACTATCGAATTCAATCCGGGAGTTTTCTTCTTAGCGAGATACTTCTTGAGAGCGGCCAGTGCTTCCTTGTTAGAAATATGTCCCTTATTGATTAGAACATCTAGATCATCAAGCTCCTGATCATACTGTAGCGTCAATCGGCTGATGCGTTCTGCTTGTGTCTTAACATCGTGGCAATCATCACAGATGCGTTGAAGATTTGATTTGGGGCACCAGAGTCGGGCAACAAACTCGTTCCAATCTACGAATCCATCCGTCACAGAGACAACCGGATCCTTGTGATCAATAGAAATCTTAGTGCTTCCGACCCAACTGCCACAAACTTCACATTGACGCTGGACCCAGTCCTTTTTAGCTCTCGAACCATCTTTAAGGTACCGAGGAACCGTGCGACGGGATTCCTGCATTTTCTCCACTACAGAAGGAGATCGGGCGAACGCCCTACGGAGCGCACCGCGAATTGCTGAGTTTTGGTTATAGGATGTAGCCATACGGCTATTTTACCCAAACTGAGTTTTATTCTTATTGCCGGACCAAAGAGCGGCGCCTAGATCAGTTTGAGCCGTAGACGGCTTAATCATCTTGCCAGTTAGAGATTGACCGTGAGCATACATTGCAGAGGCAATGCCCATACGACGATGAGAGGGTGTAACCTGGACATCCGAGGGCTTAAGAGAACCATCAGCCTGGTGCTCGAGAACTGTTTCCCCCACGACCCCGTGAACAGGATGAACGGCCTTAATGTGTGTGAGGTCGCCGACTCCACCCAAATCGTGGTGCTCATGCATGAATGTTATGCCATGGGAGGGGTCTAAAGTTCGCTTTTCAAGTGACCACTGGCCATTCTTCTCAAACTTCAAAATCTCTTCCTTAGGATTGGTGAGCTTCGTAGGGTTAGGATTCTTGAGTTGCTCAGCTACCTTCTGAGGATCCTTTTTAGAAGCGGGAGGCAGGCCACCAGGCACCTTATTTTCCTTTTCGGCCTGTTTTGCCGACTTCGGAAGCTTAGCCTCTGTGGGCTTTGGAATCTTCGGTGCTTTAAGCGAGAGGTCCGGCAGCTGAGATGGAAGCTTCGGAGTGGGAATTGTGGCGCCCTTTACAGCAGCGGGAACCTGAGAGTTGTTCTTTCCCGGCTTGGTCTTGATAGAAAGTAGGGACTTAAGCAACTGATCTGTCTTGCCGTAAAGGTCATCCATAGTACCTCAATCTTATCAGACTTGAGGTGTTATAGTCGAAATACCATTGCGCTTTTCGACCTTTAGAATCCGATCGAATGAGGCTCGCATCTCCGACGCATGGTCAATGACCACAACCTGTCTGTCACCAGACATGCCCCGTATCAATTCTAATGCAAATTCTTTACCAGAGGCATCCAAACCATCAAAGGCCTCATCAAACACGATAGGAGACACGTGGATGCCGAACTGCTGTTCTAAGACACCCAACAGAGCCATATCGGCACAGATAGAAAGGGCCTTCAACTCGCCACCTGAGAGGCTTCCCAGAGATATAGGCCGCCCGTCCATGATGATCGACTCAGAGAACTTGGCAGTGACTTCACCCTTGACGTTCTCCTTATAGCTTTGGAGTTCATATGTAAGATTGGGCCAAAGCATCTCTACGTATCCAGACATCTTCTCGTTGAACAGAGTAACAGTGGAGTCCAGGATATAAGCTTGGGCACCAGTGGGAGAATAGATAGCACTTACAGTCTTCTGAAGCTCGATATCTGCGGCAATGACCCCAGCCCCGTAATTAAGTGTATCCTGCCGATTTTGGAGCTCCTTGATCTTATTAACTAGTTGAGCATTATCTTTCAACTTCTTATTCAAATCCTGGATGTGGGATTCTAATGTCGAGATTTTAGCATTTAACTCTACGCTATTAGTACGGGCTTGCTCATACTCAGCAGATTCCTTCTGTTTGCGTTCGCAAAGCTTAGAGTCTAATTGATTGACCTGGGCTTCAGCGAGTAGAGCAGTATCGATCTCATCCATGGATTGTTTGAGCACGAGACGCTCTCGAGTGATACGCTCAACTTCAGCGTTGTGCATAGACTCTGCATGAGAATTATCAACAGCAGAGCCACAGGTAGGACAGGAATCAGACGCGTTGAACGGCTTGATCTTGCGACCAAGTTGCTGCCATTGACTGTTAAGCATATCGCGCTTAGTACGCAACTTGACAAAGTTGGTCTTTTTAGCAGAAATGTCCCTCTCTAGCTGCTGATACTTAGCAAGGTCAGGCTTGATAACGTCCTGGCTATCAGCAAGAGCCTTCTTAAAGGCTTGAAGCGTCTGCTCTTTCTGGGCAAGCTGCAACATAGATGCTTCCGCATCAATCATGGATTCACGGTACGCATCCATCTTTACCTGGCACTCTGAAGCCTTGTGCTGCAAATCCGAGAGAGTGACCTGCTTGGAAGAGATGATCTCGTCACACTTCTTCTTACACGCACTGAATTCGTCGAGATTCAACAACTGAAGCAAGAACTGCTTTTTATCCGCATCGTTGAGCAGAAGGAAACGAGAAGACTGGCCTGAATTGGCCTGTGAGCAATACACAGCAGTGATGAACTGGTTATAAGTAAGACGAAGCTTCGCTTCCCACTCTTCTTGAGTCAGCGTAAGGACCTCAGGCGTTCCATCGACATCACGCGAAAAAGTAACTCCCTTAGGTCGTGATCGTCGCACTTCATACGTTTCGCCTCCATGGACAAGCTTGACCACAACAGAGCCTTTCTTCGCTCCTCGTCTAACAATTTCGGAAGCACTAATCTTGCGAGGAAGCTTATCATAAAGTCCAAATGAGATTGCGTTAAGAATTGCCGTCTTTCCGGCGCCATTTGCCCTATCGACGTCATGATTCCATCCTTCCATTAAAACTAATCCAGAGTCATCAAAGTCAATGTGTGCTTTCTCGATACTTAAAAAGTTTTCGATGTCAACTGAGATTATGCGCATTGTGCTTGTCGCTCTTTTGAAGGTTCTCTTCGGCCCACAAAGGCTGAAGATTAGAATAATGGCAAGCTTGTTTTACTTCTTCTGAATTAGAGAGGTCAAAAGAGTTTAAAGGTCTAATGTGGTCAATATGCCAACCATCCTTAGACCAATTATCCCATGACATGCCGGGCTTCCACAATGATTCTAAATGCTTTTTAAGTTCTTCAACAGAGCAACCAAGATCATTTACAGCAGAACCAGTCTTTTGATTTTCTTGAAGAGCTTGATACAATCTAGACCTTAAAACACACTTCAATCGGTGAGAAACATCGTTATTGTAGCGTTGTTTTTCATAAGTTGATCTATAATTCCGCTTCCACTCTTTTATATGACCTGCATGAAGAGCATTATATGTTTGATGGGCTTTTAAGTATTTTTCTTTATTATTTAAGTAATGCTTATGTTTGAGTTCCTTATCTCTTTCTCTGTTTTGTTCCCTAAGTTGTTTATCGCACTGTTTACAATGGGACTTATATCCACTTGATGAAGCTTTCTTTTTAGAAAAATACGAGACAGGTTGTGCTTGTTTACATTTAGAGCAGGTTTTCATTTATTCTTTTGAGGCGGTCCTTTTGCTATAACCATCTCTCCTTTCTCGTTGTAAACGACCCATCCTTCAGCCAGCATTGTTTCCGTTGAATAAATACCACTTTGAACAAAACGTGGAACTTCAGTACTCCAAAAGTACTCAGATCTACGGTCCTGCAATTGCTTCTTGTGATCTTCCTCTTGACGAATGTTAAGAAAGGGATCTACCTTTTCCGTAACCTTTTTAGATCCAAGATTTGGAAATAATCGCTTAGCTAAACCCCCACATTTCTTGCACGGTTGTGCTTCCACAGAGACATCAACATATCGTTCAACCGTGTTACCACACTTCTCGCACTGGAAACGATACTTAGCCATTAGCGCACCTTCTTAAACGGATGCCAAGCAAGAGAAGCACCAAAATACGCAGAGGCTCCTCTGTCAACAACCGCCCACACTCTAGGTCCAACGTCGAACTTACCAATCTCAACATCCACACCACCGCCAGCTAGAAGACCAGGGTTGGTGCCGACACCAGCTTCAAGTACGAACGAGAGCTTCTCATACCACTTCTCTTCTAAAAGAAAAGGATTGACAGCGGCAAGACCAATATTGACGTCAAACTTATCTGAGGAAGACGTCGTGGACGTGCGCCAGGTACCATCTTTGTCCTGAGAAACGACCACACTAAACTTCAGAGGTGCAACCTGCTTCATGAGTAGCTTAGCACTGCGCTCCTCGGGCTTCTCACAATTAACGGTCGTGTATCCAGATACAGCGAACGGTTCAAAATCTGAACCGCTCTCGAATTCAACCTTGCGAACGGTTGCTGTCTCTGTGGGCTGAGGCGGCTTAACATTACCACTTGATTCAAGTTGCTTCTTGAGAGTGGCAATGATGGTGTTTGCAGTAAGTAGGTCCGAGCCCTGCGTCTTAAGTTGCTTACGAAGCGACGTAAGCTCTACGTCCTTAGTATCGAGGAGCTTAGCTAGATCATGGCTTTGAATTGTCAGCTTCTGATAGACACCCTGCTGGACCTCAATGGTCTTATCCCGTAAGGCGATCTCGTTCTTAAGCTTGACAATCTCTTCATTATGGGCCTGTTCGCGAAGCGTGATATATCCCGCAAAGCAAAGTGCAACAAGCACTAAAACACCCATACTGATGAGACCTACTTTAGTCGACTTTTCCATGGTTACTCCTGACCGACAGCGCCCGTCGAATCGCTCATCATGTCCCGGAATGCTGATTTCGAGAGGGCCAGCTGGTGCTCAAGGCCAACATCTCGAGGGGACACAACCAAACCGCCGAGTGTGCTGAGAATTGAAGCAACAGAGAGCGCATTACCGATGCTTACACGACACACCTTAGCAGGCTCAATAATTCCTGCCTGTTCGGGCTGAACTACCTGATGCGTGCTTGCATCAAAGATGTGAGTAGGAGGTGCGTCTGTGCCGGTAACAAATCCCCCCATCGCATTCCACACATCATTAAAATCTTCGCCACAGTTTGAGAGGAGAAGCTTGAACGGTTCTAATAGAGCCTGCTCCATGATGACCCAAGACGGGAGACGCTTCTCGTGTCTACGAATGATGTCAGCAAGAACAAGATGCACACCACAACCACCGGGAACGATTCCCTCTGCAATAGCAGAACGAACGGCTTCAACGGCATCCTCAACACGAGCCTTCTTCTCGCGTGCTTCAAGCTCCGATCCACCGCCTACCCAGATAGTAGAAACGCCGCCGGTAAGCTTAGAAATAGCAGCCTTAACGAACATAGCCTCACGATCATTAGGGGCAATAGCTGCAATGCTCTTGAGTTCAGCGATACGCGTCTCGAGAAGATCAGGATCTGAATCGGAGGTCAAGAAAGCTTCATACAGATTAATCTTTGCCGTCTTAAACGAACCAAACTCCAGCCCAGACTCAATAGCAGCATCAAGGTTCGCGGGATCATAGACTTTGGCACTTGTATAAGCAGCCAAGTCATGCAAGAACATAACGCGCGAGTTGGCCACACCGCCCATAGGCGTCTTGATGGGAACTACAGTGTATCCACCCTTTGTGGTCTTTGCTAGCTTATCGAGAACGACATCTGCAAAACTATGAGCAAATACGATGATGGGCTTGCCGTATAGATTAGTACCCTCAACCGCCTGCTGAATGGCAGAGGGAACCTTAAGGTCGTTCAGGGACCCGTCAAACAAGAACACAAGTCCCTCGTCCATCTTTGCCTGCTGATTCGCACGATCATTCATAAACGAGATGCCGATGGGACCAAGATCCTTAAGACCAGAGGTGACAATGCAGCCTTCCATCGTCTCAACTCGAATATCGGAATCATCGGCTTCTTCCACTAGAACCTGTCCGTCTTCTCCGGCTGCCATAACCGCGTCCACTGCTGCTGTAGCAATAATGGTATCCCCATTAGCACTAATGGTTGCGACATTTATCAATTCCTCCCGGGAATTGACCGACTTAGCGTGTTTCTTTAAAAACGTAACAATCTCGCTCTGATAGAGGTGATTAAGCTCATTAATCATGCGTTGGGGGTTGTATTTGGGGTTGGTGAGCAGGAATTCAGATGCGTTCTGAACAAGTGCATTAGCTAGCACAATGGCCGTCGTCGTTCCGTCACCAGCTTCCTTGGCAGTACGTAGACAGATTTCCTTGGCAGCCTCAACAATAACAGACTTCTGAGCGTTAGCCATGCCGATAGCCTTAGCCACCGTTACGCCGTCTTTAGTAGCAAGTGGAGCAAGATTATCGCGCTCAAGGAGAACAGTGCGACCACCCGGGCCTAGAGTAGAACCCACAATGGTGGCCATTTCCTTCAATGACTCTTGAACGACCTTTTTGATTTCCGTCTTGTCGGTCGTAATCTCTTTGCTCTTCATCTTTTCATAAAGCATTATTTGTCCCTCTTAATTCTGGTCTTATCGAGATGCTCTTTGAGCACTTGATCGCACTTTTTCATCATCTTGCTGTCTACGTTAAAACCATAAAACATATGTCCAAGATTCAAAGCCGCCTTCAATGAAGCAGTTCCGCCCCCAAATGGGTCAAGAATAATACTGCCTGGCAAACAATCCGTCATCCTGATTAGGAGTTCAGCTAGATCAACCGGATAAGCTTCATCTAACGATCCTGTTTCTACTTGCCATGTATTACCCGGACAACTCACATCTTCATCTGTCTGAAGATACCGGCGAATAGGAAGTCGATCTAGTTTCCAGACATCGCCATTGCAAAAATGCAAGACATACTCGTGTGAGTTTACGAGATTTACTTCAGAACGTTTACCCGGAAACCAGGTTTTCTCAATTACAATATTATCTATGTGAAAAAAACCAGCATCCGTCATTGCCTTTGCAATCTCAAAGGGCCGACTTTTGGCCTCAATTGGTGCATAACATATAAGAAACACAATCCCGTTTGGGATCATATGTTGTTTAAGTTTAGCAGCAAACTTCTTAAAGACTTCAACATCAAAACCATCCCGTTTTCTAATAGGGACTCGTGTAATACATACTTCTGTATTCATGGGCCAAACAGCATTTGCATCCATTGGATCAAGGGCTGATACCCGTACAGAAGGGTCATAAACATCTAAAATGGGAGTCGGTTTTGAAGGTGCCATCTGTATGTTATACTCCAGTTGACCCAAAACCACCTGTACTACGCTCAGTGTCTGTATTCACCTTATCAACTTGAGTCATAAAGAAACCCTCATTATAGGGGCTCATGATGAGCTGAGCTAATTTCTCACCCTTCTTAATAACGATAGGCGTCGTACGCATTACCGGGAAGCCTTCTTCATCAACTCTGTCAATGAGCCAGAGGTTCGTAAAGACAACGTGCGGAATACCTCTATAAGCCTGGTCAATAACACCAGCATAGACCATAAGTCCCTTAGCGCCAAGGCCGCTCTTTGAAGTAATCTCGGCCCAAGTATTCGGCGGGAGCTCCATACGAATATTGAGAGGGTGCTTCATAACCTGACCGGGATAGATAGTGATGTCTTCAGTGGCGTAGAGATCCCAGCCAGCATCAGTTGCATGAGCCTTAGTCGGCATTTTTCCGCCTTCTAAAACCTCAACCTTAATTTCGTATGTCTCGTTGTAAATTCTTTTAGCTAAGTTCTTAGCATTGTTAAGGGTAGTCGTATCCATTCAAATCTCCTAGTGATAGATCTTATACTTCAGGAATGGAATAGTTAGCAAACAACTGGTCACTATTAAAAACTAGTGAAGTACGATCGCGGGGTAAGATAAGAAGTAAAAAATACTTCTTCTCTTGACTAAATCGATACTCTTTTCTTTCTTCTAGTATTGATTTGAAAAGAGAAGAAACAGAATTTAATTACCATCCCTTGGGGACAGTCGTTCTAAGACATAGAACAGTATTCTTATTCCAGAATCTAAAATCATCTCTAAGCCAAGACAGTCTGTTTTGTTCAGAGCCTTCTTCAAGAGACCAGCTACCTTCCGTGAAGGGCTTACGTGTGTGAAGCCCACCTTGAAATAGACCTATGATCCTAGTATGTCCAGCTATAGTGCAACCAAGATGATCTGCAAGTGTTCTCGAGAATCTCTCTCCTAGCTTTCCGTGGAACAGACTACAAACACGGAACCAAACAACAGTATCAGGATTGACATACGCAGCGAGCCAGAAGAATTGATAATCAAAGTGCGGCATTTCGGCAATCCAAATTGTTCCTGCACTTCCATGTCCCCAATACTGAATACTGGAGCAAGTTTTTCCCTTGCTCTTGAGAATGTCTCTCATCTCCTCTAAAGATTCAATTCCATAGTATTCGTCGACTGCACCAAATAGCTTCTGTAGCCAGCAACCCACGAGCCACGAAGTCTTAAGTAGCCACTGCAAAAAACCTTTGCCAGGCTTGTTGTCGTAAAATGTCACTTTCATTTTTGTTCTCCCGTTGAACTGAAAATCTTAACTTTCTCTGTTATGTCTTGATAATAATTAATTCGATTGTGAGCATGTCGTGTGAGTTGAGCTGACCCTAGTGGGATGTAGTCCAATACGACGCATTTAGTCTTCGTTGAAGTCTTGCGCAAACTGCGACCCACGGCCTGGATGACCGGACCCTTTGATGCAACAAAGTTAGCCATGATTAGGACATCCACGTTTTGCGTATCGGTGCCTTCCCCAATACGTCCGTCCGTTCCTACAAGGCCCTTTACCTTTCCCTTGTTCAGATCATCGACGTAATCTTGTGATTTAGAATCTTCCCCGGTGGCAAAAGGCACTCCAAGCTGTTTACTAAGCTCTTTACCATGTTCGACTTCGTCGACTAATATCAACACAGATCGACCAGCATTTATCATGTTAAGTGCGTCATTATAAATGATATTTTTTATAATGGAATTGTTTAACACGTGTTCTTTATAGTTTTTAATCTTGTTGTCACCAAAGTCTTTGCCGCCAGTATTAACTTCTCGGACAATAAAGTAAGGTTCTGCAAGAAAGCCCTTTTCAATTCCCCACTTTACATCTCGACGAGCGATTACAGGACCACAACCTGCTGTAATCATGATGTCTTTGCCGTCAGAGCGATAATCAGTAGCTGTAAGCCCCAACACCTTTCCTACTCCTGCAACTGCTTCTGCGATATTGTAAAATGTGTCGGCGGCTATATGATGAATCTCATCGAAAATCACGACTCCAAAGTCGGCATTCTTAAATTCTTCGGTGTTTCGGGTAATAGATGCCGCTATTCCAATAGTGATATCGTTTATCTTTTTCTTGCCACCACCATAGAAACCGACCATGTTCTTACCGAAAGCGTCCACGCATTGCGTGTAGAATTGTTGGGCAACCGAATCTGACGGACACACGATCAGTGCATTGCGCTTATATTGCTTAATAAAGTGCAGCGCAGTAAGAGTTTTGCCCAGACCCGTCGCGAAATTAACAATTCCCCGATATTGGGTAGCATTCATTAGGAGGTTGATTACCTCTAATTGGTAGTCACGAGGAGAATGCGGCGTTTTATCCCAGGGCAGCGAAATCTTTCGGCCAGTTTCTTTCCGTAAATCTGTGTAAGTTAAACTAGGGAAGTTTTGCTCAAAAAGGGTGATAAAGCCAGAGGGGACAGTAAGAATATTAGCGTCTAAGCTATAGACCTTCCCCTTTACTTGCTTTTGCAACTCTACATAAGCTGCGCTAGTTCGTAAATACGGGTTCTTGCTCATACGCTTCAATTGATATTGTTTGGCCTTATCGGTGTATGATAGATTTGTCTTGACAAAATCGATCACGTTGTCAGATGGATCTGTGATAGTGAGCTTGTCGTTTGTTAAAATGAGGTTCATTGGTAGTATTGTACTTCATAACTTCATGGGACTATGATCTCTATCTACCTCAAATCATTGATAAGAAGGCCCCTTTTATTCTCATTGTAAAATATGAGATGAATCCATCCACATTTACCAATACTTAAGGAACCGTAATGGCTTCTAGATACGATCTATTATTTGAACAATGGAAGGCGACTCTAGCGAGTCGAGACAGACGGTCAGCTTCTGTTCAAGGGAATTTTGAAGAGCTCTTTGAGATTATGAAGAGTGAAGATCTTTCTCTTGAAGAAGCATATGAGTACATGCCGAAAGCCGTCAAAGCACACGCTCCAAGTGCTTCACTAGTTAAAACTATGTTTAAAAAACTCAAAGGCGGCCCTACCTTTAACCATTTAAGTGAGCGAGACTTTGAGGAGCACTGGGTTGGAGAGATTGAAGCAAAGGCCAAAGCGGCCTTTTTTAATATTTACCCGTTGTCGGTTAAGAAGAAAAAGGTTGAACAAGAAGAAACTGAACCAGCTCTCTTTGGCAATATGACAGCCAAGGAATATAAACTTCAGCGCGAGCACGCGGATGCATTTCCGCGTCTCACTGTAGAAGAGATACAGCGACGTCGGGCTGCCGCGTTAGCAGCTGCGGAATATAATCCAATGGACGAGATCGAAAGTATCTTAGGGAAGGGAACGAGTGGCAACACTAACTAAAGAAGAACAAGAGCGAAATCTAGCAAGATCAGGCGTAAGAGTTGAGCAAAAGGTTGATATCTCACTCGATGAGATTACTGAGTTTGGTAATCCAGAATCGATGATGAAAATTGTACAAAGCGTCGCTAGCTATAAAAAGATGGTGAGTCAACAGATCACTCTCATTAATGATAGCTTGTCGGCTGCCATTCCCTTCACGAGAGAAAATCTCTATCTCTTTTGTGCACTATCTGGCAATGGCAAATCAACTGTTGCAGCAAATATCTCGTGGCCGTTATGGAAACAGAAGAAGAAAATTCTTGTCATTTCTAATGAGGAACCTGAACAGGATGTTCTTTTTCGTATTGCGGCTCTAGAGCTCGAAGCTGACTTCAATGAATATAAAAAGGGGCGAATGGCGCCAGAGACGATCAGCAAGTGTGTTCATCTTTGTCGTGATATTGCTCAATATGTTAAAGTTCTCGACGTCTCGTGGCGAGAAGGCGGCACAACTAAGATTGAATGGGTACAGGCTGCTCTTGATAAGATTATTGGTCAAGGCTTCTCGGCAGTACTTATCGACTACTATCAGCTGATTAAAGACTCAGTTCAAGATAAAACGCGTTCCCGCTACGATGTCTTGAACGATTTTCGTATTTGGTTAGGTCGATATATTAAGAAGTGTGAGATCCCCGTGTGTATGTTCGTACAACTTTATTCGCTAGGGAAAAAGGGTGGCGTAAAGGATATTGATGCTCGCATTAAGGAATGTTCGGCTGTGGTTGAACCTGCCACAGTGATTGTGGAGGTTGTTCCAAATGTCGAAGAAAAGACATCAGATTTTTTGATTCATAAGGATCGCTTCGGCAATCAGGGGTGGAAGATTACATGTCCGTATCATAAAGGAAGATTCTTAGAAGAGCTTTCAGAACAAGAATTAGCAATTCGTAAGGCAGCCATGACTCGCGAACGGGCAGAAAAAGACTTGGACGCATTTATGGATAAAGCAAAAGATGACGAACAGTTTTCTGGTGAAGATTTTCTTGCGGGGAAAAGAACATGAGTGGTCTTTCGACTAAAAAATGCTTAATTTGTAAGCGACCCAACGACACTCTATATTGGCACAAGGACCCCGAGAGTGGGGATATTTGGGTCTATTGTAAGGGAGTGTGTCAACGCGGTTATTCTCTTAGACAGTACTGCTATTTGGGCGAAATTTCATTACCTGAATTCCTTAAAGGCGACTTTGACTTCAAAGAAGCTACACCTAACGAACTTCAGGTGATGCAGTGGCCAATCAAGTTTATTCCGCTTTCTGATCCTCGAGCTCAAAAAGGCGTAGATTACGTGCAAAGTCGAGGTCTTAATCTTGACGGCGACATGTACTACGATGTAGATCGTGAAGGAATAGTGTTCCCCTATTATTTTCAAGATCATTTTTGTGGCGCCCAAATCCGCTTCCTCAAGACGCGAATCAACAGAGACGGAGATGAACAGAAGATCGACACGCTTCCTGGTACTCGCTTAGGCATGCTCTTTGGTATGTGGAATCAAGGACCGTTCGTTACAAACATCAAAGCTGTTGGCGTTTGTGAAGGATATTTCAATGCCCTTAGTCTTCAACAGGCCTTTAATATCAAGTATGGTGGCATAGCGCGGAATCCATGGAAGTTCATTTGCACGTCGGGTTGTAATGTCACTAAGCACCATCAGGAAGTTTTGAAGGAACTTTGTAATCAGGGGATCAAGGTAATTGGGGCTTATGATGCAGACGAGGCTGGCCAGGATGGCCTAGCAAAGGCCGTTAAAGCACAGTGCATTACTCACATCTCTACAACTCTAGACGATGAAATCGATTGGAATGATCTTCTAAAAAGAGAAGGCCACGAGGCAGTCGCAAAGCGTTTTATAACCAATTTACAGAAGGTTCAAAGTGTCTAATATTAAGCGAGACTTGATGAAGGAAATCGAGGCTAAAGTTGCTCGAAAAAAGCGAATTGCAGCTCAAGTTTCTGAAGTTAAAACTGTAAGCAAATGGGTTAATGAGTTCTTCACTGAGTACGAAAAGATAAAGAAAACTGAATGGTACTTGCGCTCTCTTGCCGTAGATCAACTGCGTCACAAATTAAGTAAACTAGACAAGAATTGTCAAGTCAACTTTCTCGATCTCAACGAGCCTCCAACCATTGAGATTTATTGGTCAGAACCGTTCGTTGAGGCCAATAACTGCGAAAAAGTCTTAGTTTTTGATGTTGCTTCAGCTCTCTTTGAGAGCGCCATGGAAGAAATGTAATTACCAGCAAGCGTTCCACGTACTCCCATCGTACACGTAGAGTTTATTGTAAATCCCGCCCACGAAGATAATATCGCCTGCTACTCCAGAATAGGATGAAGGAGCGACCGAACCATCATGAGCGACCACGCGAAGTGTAGGTGAACCAACAGCACTCTGAACTTGAAGAGCACGACCAGTATTTGAGTTGGCCACACGGACTGCCGTACCAACCGACGATGAATCAATGCGCAATGCATTAGAATCATTAGTTGTATCTGAGTTAGTAATCCAGATGTTGGCGTTTGACGCTCCAGGCGAAAGTGTTGAGAACATTCTTCCCGTAAACGTTTTAACCCCTGTTACTGTTTGAGTCGTGCTGCCCGTAATTCTTAGGAAATTTGTGTCTGTGTAGTTTTTAGTGGCGACATCCTGTGCCGAAGAAGGGTCTGCCACGTTGTGAATTTGTGCGGCTGAACTTAATTTAGAAATAGACCCATCAACTTCAAAGCGCCATCCTTCTGGTGCATCATAACCAACAGTAAGAGGAGAAATACCTCCTGCGGTTATGTAACTGCCGTTAGTAGCATTGGCCATGATCAACACTTGAACGCCAGCGGTAGATTCTTCAATTTTAAAGATTGATTCATTTACCCCAACATTTCGAGTCCACGCTTGAATCAAGCCACCATCTAGCGTAGGATGGGGCAAACTCAAGACTAATTTTCCGCCATCTATTCCAGACGGCGCTTCTCCCGCAAGAATGGTGCCACCAAATACATACATGGCCGATCCGGCTGTCTTCAATTCAATGCTGCCGAAGAGATCTACAGCATTAGACGCACCATTAGCTGTTATAGTAACAGCTGTTACTGAACTTAATGGTGCTGCGATATTAACGGCCCTGTTGGCATTTAAACCAACAACGCCGTTAGCAGTATTTAGGTCTCCATCAGACAACACTACTCCGTCAAGTGGAAGCAAAGATGCTTGATGTAGAGTTACTAAGCCAGGATTTGAAGTTGTTGCTATAACTTGTGCTCCAGCATTAGATGAAATAGACACTAGAAGCCATCGACTGGCCACCACGTCATATGTGAATACGGCAATTTCTCCTGCCACCAAATTCATGCTGCCGCCTGTTGGCGTTTGAATTCGGTTGTTAACCGTGGCTTCATTGGCGTCATTTGGTTCTACGACAATGGTGGCGGTACCAGCGTTATAAATACTGATGGTTCGACCACTAAAGCTAGCTGAAATGCCAGCTAGATGCGACAGTACGCCACCGCCAGTTATTTTAACAATCGAATTTCGAACAATAGCGGGAGTAAGATGTGCACTTGTTAACCAAAGTGTGGATGCTACTGTTCCCACGGAATCAAAGTTAGCCCAAGCCCCATTGTGATAATAAGCAAATGATTGAATTACGGAGTCGTAATAAATATCTCCGTCTACAGGATTAGACGGCGTGCCCGCCTGGGGGTTAAGATTTACGCTTTTATTTATCTTGAATCCGTTGTCTGCCATGATGATTCTCCAAGTTGAGAACTAAGATGAGACAATGGCTTCATGGTCGCATCTTGGTTCACATTTCCCCAAGGGTTGCTTTAATGATTGTAACAGATTAAATGGTAAATGGATATGCTAGCACATTTCCACTATTATAAAGTGTCGTTACTTCAGCATCAGTTAATGCGCGATTCCACAGACCTACTTTTTGAAATCGCGCATTAGTGGTTGTATAGCCATCAGGTCTACTAGCAATATAAAAACTATCTGTTCCCGAGGATCCAGCGCCTAGGCTTGTAAAACTTTCAACAAGCGTTCCATCATAGTAGAGTTTCCATGCAGTAACTTCTCGCGTAAGAACGATATGGTGCCAACTTAATGTTGGCAGAGTAATTAACTTTCCAGTATTGGCATTACCATTTGCGTATACAAGTGCGTCTGTTACACCGCCGCAAAGAAAACACCAGTCGCTTGTTACTGAACTGGTGTTAAAGTTGCCAATTAACCCTGCAAATGCGTTGAAATTACCGCGAGCGTACACTTGCCAGGAAATAGTAAAGTCATTCGGACGAAACTCTAATGCTTCAAATCTGTTTGTGGTGCTATCACCAAGATATAGTGCATTCGTTTGACCCAAACCTGCTTCATAGCCTGGAGATGCACCAGTGATAACGCCGTGCTCGCCACCATGAACATCATCGCCATTGCCGTCAAGCGGATAAAACCTTACTAATCCTTCTAAGAGTGGTGAAGAAGATGAAGATTTCAATAGAAAGGGAATTCCAAAAGATGGAAACATATTAAGTCCTTTTAGGTTTTTATGTCGTTAATCATCTGGCAAATAGCAAATGTGCCGCCTGGCTCGATATAATATGCCATTGCATCTATGGCATCTACAGTTGCTGTAACTGGCGTTGTGGGAGTGCCTCCAGGAAACTTCCAAAATGAGTTAAAAGCAAGAGTTTTGGGGGCACTTGCGTGCTGTCTCAGGAAGATAATTCCGCTTTGCCCTCCAACAGGATTAGAGGGGGCAGCAAGTGTTGTGTTTTCTGTCAGTGTGTGCGTGTAGTTATTGCTAACAGCTAGATCTACCGCAATACTCCCAGCACTTGAAGTTAAAGTTACATTTGCGCCTCTCTTGGCGCCACTCATGCTTTGTGCTCCGGTTGAAACGAGAAAGTCTGATCCCTCGTAGGATCCGCTAAAATTACTTTTAAGAGGTGAATTCATTGTTTATTTAACTCCACTTGCGCCAAGCATACTTGAAAGTGCCATCACCAGCACCATTAGTGCTTGTGTACTGTATTTGAATACCGCCTGAAACAATTGCTTGAAGTGTTACTCCAGTAATTCCAGTTTCTATATAGCTATCATTGCAAGCAACAGCTGATCCATCATAAGCAATCTGCAAATGACCAATTCGACTATAATTTTCTTTTGTAATCGAATATTCAATAACATAGAATGAATAGCTGGCACTTAACAGCAATAAGTTTGCAAAGGCCACCTGATTGTTATTGAGTGTAAGACTGCTAGACAACACACCTTGACGCAGTCCATTAAATGACATGCTGTTATCAACGGTATCAATAGCAAAGTTAGAGTTGCCCGCAAGGACACCACCTGAGTTAAATTGAACGGCATTAACAGGAGCTGCAGCAGGTGTGGGAGTAGGAGCTGCACCCGAGTATGAAGGAAGGCCTGCTGGACCTCCAGGGTATGAAGAGCTCCATCGGCGCGTCGAGTACTTAAATGTTGCGTTTTGTCCAGTGCTTGTCGCGGTTCCGGACAAAATCAGGTCAGCACCGCTAATGGCAGCAGTAAATGTCACTCCAGAGTTTCCATTTACATAAGCACTATCGGTGGAGACTTCTGCAGTAGCTCCATCAGTAACAATTCGCATTGTTCCTGTTTCTCTTGCTGTACTTCTAACAAGAGAGTAGTCAATTAGAATGTGTTCGCTGCCTGCCCACGCCGTTGTAAAAATAGGTGTGGTTGCGTTGTCAGTAATGGTCGCACTCACAAGATTTGATTGCTCAAGGTAATCTGCACCATTAAAGTAACGAACGTAATCATTAAAAGCCCAATTGCTACCGTTGAATTTACCAACTTGTAAGCCAAAAGCTTGCCCACTCACAACAAGCAAAACGTGGCCCACTGAAGGATCGACCTGTCCATTGAATTTATATTCAGCAGTCCAACTTGAGATAGTAGTTCCAACGCCAACAGCTCGATAAACTCGATGAGCATTTATGGTTAAATTTCCAAAAACAACCAATTGTCCGGCTTCTACCGTAACATTGTCAACAACAACAGTACCAGTTGGTAGTGTGGTTGAGACAGGATCAAAAAGATTGCATTGAACAACCAAAACATCTGAAGGTCGCAAAGGCACGATGCCGTCTACGCACGTACCGTCCCACAGGTACTGTTCTGTTCCGCTCAGTCGTGTCGCTAACACAAAAATGTTTTCTCTAACTGGTACGTCGGCCGTATTTGCAATAACCCAGCCAGGTGTGGTTGCAGCATTGCGATTAATAGTCACATATGCGCTTTGATTGGTGTTAAGGGTTATTGGACCGCCAGCGTCGGGTAGTGTGATTGTTGCATTTGCGGGACTTCCGGGCTGCACAATTGTCAAAGTGCTACCAGGTGGAGTAAAGCTCAACCAACCGTTTGTTTGTGACCTGGCTCCAGTTGCAGTGGTAACGCATTTGATGGTTTTATCCTGAGCCTTGTCCATCAACATTGCCGTATTCTTGGAAACTCGTGCAGTCAGGTTGTCTGATAGAGATCCGTTGTAATTGGCACCCTCATTAAAGGTGTCGTAAGAACCAGGCAGGGTGTACACGGGAGATGTTTGGGACAGAGACCCCATACCGATGAAGGCCTGGACGTTTTCTATCGTCCCTGCGCCGATATTGATCGTCTCACCCTGCACGATTTTTTGAATACCTTCTTCAGAACGAACGTCAAGACGAGCCAGTGTTGCTAGACCAGAGGTTTCCGTTGCATGAGCAGCGTCAATTGGAAATTGAAATTGTGTTGATGACCTAACATTAATCGTATAAGGATCATTATAGTTAGTTGTTCCAGTGATAAAAATAGTCTCACCGGAATCAAAGCCATGATTAGCTGATTCAAGTTGAAAACCAGATGTGGATCTGGCTCCTGTCGTACACAATCCATAAAAAGCTACAAATGCGCCGGTAGTTGTAACGTTTGTCTTAATAGAAAGTGTATTGGCATCAATTGCTTCTACATAAACAGGGGTTGCGCCATATCCGACAGGGGTTGTAACGACGATTCGATCTCCATCTTGGAGACCATGAGCCGTACAAGACACAATAGCATCAGAGCCATCTGCAGAATTAATAGTTCCAGTGAGAGATACAGTTGAGATTGATGCGATTGACATTGCAGTATCGCTGCGCTGAGCAAACCACATTAAGTCACCAGCTGTGTCATCAAGGAGATTGTTGTTGCGATCAACAATCTGAATATCGCTTGTCGTATACTCGCCGCGATCAAATCTTGCTCTATCGCCTGCAATTGTGCTATCTGTGCCTTGATATAGACCGCTTAAAACAATAGCGCGAGCAGATCCAGGCGCAACAATGGTTCCAACGGGTGAACCACTAACAGATTGAGCTGTATCGTAGAATTCGCGCACCTGCAGACAAAGAGTGTTTTTATCTGTGACCTTCTTAACCCAATCACCCTTTTTGAGTTGTCCAAATACGCCTGCTGCGCCAGAAGCAGAATTGATGTAAGATTCACCATTATAGAACAATACTGCTTCATCTAGTGTGTTAATTGGCTGATCACGCACCAAACCTAGGAATGCAACCTGTTCATTATTCAAGTTGAGTGGTGAACCACCGCTTGCTCTAATAACGACATCGACAGGACTATTCATACTCTTCACATAGAGATCTTCGCTCCATGAGAGTCGACCAGGGACAGCGGAGTCGTGTGTGTATGTGCCCTTGCTCTTCCAGGCTGTAGCGAGTGCATCATTCCAAATCTTAAATAGCGAGAAGGTGGTAGTGTCCTCGTACCAGTAGGTGGTGCCACCAAGCTCTTTAAGCTTGGTCATAACTGCATCCATCCACTGCTTTAATGTCTTAATGTTCTTATCACCGCCCTGAAAAGGATTAGGGTCGGACAGTGAGACTGTTACGCCGCTTGTTTCCTGTCGAGCATATGCTCCACTAGGAAGTGAAGGAAATGTGTAATTGGCTTCTGCGTTAGGAGCAATACCACCGGTGCCCAATCTAAACATCATGTCACGAGCATCAGTAATAGAAGTAATAGCATTCGACCCCATAACAATAATGGCCAACGGTACTGTATTAACAGGAAAAGATCCAGTTGATATGCCGAGTTGAGCCTGAATTACTGATTCGGTGTTGATTTCCTGCGTAAACTCTCCACCTTCACCGCCATTACGATCCGGATCCCAGAGAGCTCTAGTGTCTGATGCAGTATCAAAGGTGGATAGCGTTAAGTATACATAGTTTGTGGCGCTAGTTCTAAGCTGCGGAACAAGGGGCTCCGAAGCCTCATTTCCTTCCGGAAGACCGTAAAAGAATGGTCCAGCAGCAGAACCGGGATAATAAACAATAGAGTCTGCGACTCTAATTGAACATGAAGGGAGACCAATAGCACTACCAGGGTTGATTACATCAAAACCATATAGGACATATGGCTTAGACGAGCCCACCAAGCTCTGCATAAAATACTTCCAATCTCCTGCCCCATAGGAATCAATCGAGAGAAGATCAGGAAGATCAATTCGTTCCGCACTATTCAGTAAAACTCGTCCAAGAACAGCCATGTTAATTCACCCTTTTCTTTGACTTACGCCAGTTATCTACTAATTGTACTACGTATCTACTTATCTGCTCAGTCGTATACCGATAGGGTGCCGTATAGTTGATTGGGGTATCTAAGGATAAAGTCAACGAAAATACCTGCACTACCTACGGCACTGATCAAGTCTTGTACTTGTTGTCTAGCATCCGGAGGATTAGTGATATACGGTGCGTACTCGGCACCAGTCCCAGAGAGGATGTGAGGGCCCATCTTGCTCACTTTAACTACACTGGCACCCGATGAATGAAACTGTTGAAATACATGAGACGGATCTAGAGCAACAATGTCTTCTGCTGCCTTATATAGATACTTAACGGGACCTTCCTGATTATTTTGCCCGTAGTCAAAAATAAGATAGCCGGGCCCTTCGGGAATGTCAGTCGTATTTAGGGTTAAAAGCTTGTAACTCTTACCTGCCACAATATTCGTTGAAATAGTGCTCGTGTCTGCACTTAATACGAAAGGAGCGTCCAATTTCCAAACGTACGGTCCCTGAATCTCAGTGATGCTTGCATCATTTGCAGTGGTCACTAGAATTCTAAAACCATTGGGCGCCAACTGACGTTGTTCCTTGGTGACAACGCCTGCAGTAGCAGCCGCGCCATTGATTCCGTTTTTGTAAACTGTAAAGTTAGTGCTATCGGCATCTTGAACTTCAAAGGTGCCGTTAATTCCCTCACTGAACGTAATGCCATATGTGCCAGAAGCAGTAGCATCTGAAGAGGTTAAAATTGTAGTAGCATCTACTATTTCTAGTACTGTGGTCCCCGCGGGAATACCTATCCCCGAAATAAGCTGACCAGGAGACACACCCGTCAAATCCGCTATATTGCTAATAGAAGGATTACCAGAAGTCAGATCCCCAGTTGTTGTCAATACAGGAATGCCGCTGCAGCCAGTTATAAAGACAGTATCGCCCGCCGCGAAATCATTATTGGCGACGCAGGTAATCATGTTACTGGTTCTGGTTAAAGAAGTAATTGTCAACTCATTAAGTGCGGCAATAGAAGGCAAATTGGGTGTGATGCCCGTGATCGTGTTTCCAGCAATAGCTGTATAGTGGTAGCGAATAAAGTTGGATATAATGCGTCCATTTATTGTCGGTGAGACGAGTAGATCTCCTTCTCCCCCAGTCAATCTAGCGGCAATAGCTTCTACTGGCTCAATAATAAAATAACCCGATGAAGGCCAATTTTGCGTGTCGTTAACAGTAAGACTCGTCGAGGAATCGACAGAAGTCACAACACCAATGTGACCGTTGATGTGAAAACCTCCCATCAATTCACGATTGACAATAGGAGGAGTCACAGGCATTTCCACGCTTAGCGAATTTATCCCTGTTTCCCAGCTTAATGCTCTTCGAGTTGAACTAAAGGATGTGACATGTACAGGTCGAAGCCATTTAGTTTGTTTTGAGGAACTTTGCGTATAAGTCCCAGCAGTTGCTAATATATTTTCAAACGTGAAGCTTTTAAGTCTAATATCTACGTTGGTGATTGTAAAAGAACCTCGATTGCCACTTAAATCACACAAAAAGATATCACCCGGCAACAGAGATTCAATGCCTGGCACTGGACCGGCATTGTAGGTAAATGTAGTTGTATTGCCAATTTTAGTAACAATCCACTGAGTGCTGGAACCAGTACCTAGATCTGACAGAAAGCCATTTAATTCAAGTCCAATGTTAGCCAACCCCCCAACAATGTCCATTGCACTCTGGCTGCCGGCTGTTTTACTAAAAATTCTTAAAAACGTATTTTTAGTCACACTATCATAAAAACTAACAGCGTACGAATGCTTCGCTTGACGATTGTATGCTGAAGCAACTTCATCAGCCGTAGCGGCCGCTATATCAGTAAAATCAGTACTACGAAAAACAATGCGCTCTGAGTGCGTGTTATCTACAAGAACCTCAAAGCCCCAAGTGTCTTCAAAGGTAAACGGTTCATACAAACTAGACGATAAAAATGCAGTAGTTGCCTCTTTCATGAAAAAGAGGTCAAGCAGATCGTCGATAATGCGACGTACTTGTTTTGGTTGATATGTTAAAACCGGAATAAAGCGTCGGAAATTACTGTCATTCATTCCTACGAAACGTGGTCTAACAACATTATTATTAGCAGCCAAACGATCAATGTAAGGACGACTTGCGGTTTTTACGAAAAACTGCTTTCGAACTTCTTCCGCTAAACGAGCCAGACGTTCATCTTCGGCGCCGATTGCCTCAATAAGACTGCTCCACTTAGCATCTTGTCTAGCAGCCAAATGCTTGGGGAGCAGATCGAAAATTCTGTCGATTTTAGTTGAGTTATTCATTAGATAATTCCGATTGAGTCTGCAAAAATAAGTGCTTTTTCATTGGAAGCCACAGTGATGCGCTCCTCTGTAGGAGCTGGAGTGTTGAATGTTACAGCGGCAACACCCTTTACCTTCATTACTTCAGCGATAATAGCCGAAAGAATCACGTGCTCGCCAACGCCTAAACCATTTATATAGTCAATAATAGAAGACTTGACATTGTTAGAAACATCTTGAATCGTTGCTCCCTGGTGTGTAGCAATCGACAGGACAAGGGTGATGTTTTTGATGAGAGGAGGCAAAATCTCGATTCTCGATCCAACTGCACGGCGCTCTGTGTACGTAATAGGATCTGGAGCATATCCATCAATAGTGCGTTGAGCGCGACGCAGTAGACCTGTATAGAATACGTATCCATCAGTTCCTACTGCGGGTAGCAAGTCATATCCTAACTTTCCAGTATGTTGCACAATAGATCCATTAGTCTCTGCAATCTTGTAGGCACGAGTATCAGGAAGCATATAGAGATTGCGTCGGAGATTATTAGTTCCGCTAATGGTTGAGTTACTGATAGTCCGATACGTGTAATACTTATACAAGTCACTTTCAATGACATAGAAACCATCAGGAGCAACATCAAAGTTACTAATATCTGTTTCTGAAATCGCAAGTCTGTTTACTACACGAGCGAAAGGTCTGTGGTCCGTTGTGTGGTTGCCGATTTCAATGATCTCGAATTGTCCGGTGTTTTCGGGACTAAACCAATCTTCGTTAGTGAGATCTTGCACGCTGAGCGTGTCTCCTTCCAAAGAAGAATCACCATCAAAGAACATAAGGTCATCAGTGCTGCGCAGAGGGACGCCAATGTCATAATCAGATTCCATTCTGAATCCAACACCCAAAGCAGATCCCGTGGTTCCTGTGTAAACCTGACTTAAGGTGATATAAGTGGCTGTTGCAAAGTTACCACCTTCACATCCAGTAACCTGAACATACTGTGAGTCATCATCTGCCGCCTTTTTAACACTCTGGAAGGTGTCGACATACTTAAATGCGCCAGCAGCTCCCTGAACGATATTACTATTTGCAGTCCAAGTAACAGCGATGCTGTTATTATTAAAGGGAGTTACGTTATTTCTAGTGGCAACACTGTTTTGATGTTCGAAGATAACTGATTTGTTATCAACAGCTACAACTCGGTGAATTCCGTTATTAGACGTGTTAAAGGTATTTCCCTGAAGAACCAAATAGTCGTCAACAGCGACTCCACAGTCCACGAACCTCGGCGACGGTCCTAAAACATGGTCAATTCGTACTAGATTGTTCACGCCAAGACGCTGTAATCGATATGTTGTTGTTGATGACGGGTGTATCTGAGTTGTAGCTCCGACCTCTAACTCTGTAAAGTTTGAACCGCCATTTATTACAGTAAAGGTCTGAGGACCGGTAACGGTGATAGGACCATAATTAGTATCAACTAACCCTGATAAACTATCTCTAATCACAACCGAGTCTCCGGTGTTAAAGTGGTGTGATGTCATCGTCTCAACGGTTAAGACGTTACTGGATCGCGACAGAGAGCGAATTCCAATTGGTGCTTGATGTGCCAAATGCCAACGATTCTGGAATACTGGACAAATGCTGACTGTACCAGTACCAATAGCAGTAGCAGCCATTGCGGCCCCAAAAGGATTAAGAACATCAACTGTGTTAGATACACTATTAACAGCGACAATGGGGAAACCCACAGTTACATTATCGCCGGGCTTTTTTGCCTGATTGGTGTTTTTCCAGCCAGGACAATTAAATGCAATGACTTGATGACCAACCTTTGCACGACCCAAAGTCTCAGTTCCAGCTGCACTATGCGTCCAGCGCCAAACAGTATTAGCGGCAGCTCCATATGAGCCTGAAACGTCGGTAATTGCAATCGTGGTCGCCGAAGTAAAGTTAGTTTCAACTGGATTGAGATAGTACTCAGCACGATCGCTCGCCATCGCTTCTACATCAATAGAACAGGAGATGCCGAATTGTGTCGCCCGCGGTGCACCATACTGGTTAGCAATTTTAACTACATCGCCTGTGCTATAAGAATTCGGAAATGCTGAGATTGTTCCCAATAAATAGCTACCTGACACGTCGGAGGAAACAGAGCTTGCTCCTAGGATATTAGTCTGCGCCAGATTAGCTTGTCCACCTAATACTTCAATTGCACCATTGCTGCCCATGTTCTTTGATACCACTTGAACACGCTTATTTGCGTCCGAGATCGACACATCAGCTACGATTGGTAGTTGTGACAAAGCCTTCTGGGTCAAATGATGATGAACGTTTGCAGTCGTACTGGGAACTAGCTTAAAATACTCACCCGTCGTTGAGTCTTCATTGGGCGCAGTGTCCATTCTATAAATAGCTGCTGAGACACCCGACGAAGACAGTACTAGCGGCACCTTGAGGGTGAAATTAGGATCAGCATTTGAGAATGTTTTGATGCTTGCGGCTCCATCATAGAGCTGAATGAAACCCTGCAGCGCTGAGTTTGTTGGGTTGTGGCCATATGCGAGCGCAGTTGCGTCGCTGACATACGAGTACTGATCCTCAAAAGTGGACGAAGTAATTAATGCAGCAGAAAGACTAACTGCTGCTGCAGTCATAATATTTGAAGCGTTAATCGCAGTGACAATATCAGATACAGCAGTTTGAGTGAGAGGGAAGATTGTTAAAAGGTCGTCACTGGTTGATGTCAAGGATCCAGCTGATAGTGTCGGAGCATAGAGACGGATAGTGCTACCGCTCTTATTCTTAATGCCATATTGCCCAGAGAGACCAACAAGCCCCGGGTCACTCACACTCAATACATCATTGATTTGTACAGACGTAAAGGTACCAGCACCGAATGCAAGATCATAGTATTTTCCGGTACTTGCCGCGCCTGCGGGAAAGTTTGTTGTTGTGTCGGGATAGGGTCCTGACACAGTGACTATGGTACCAGCTGCGAATCCGATATTGCGAGCTGGACCAGAACCAAAGAAGTATGATAGTTTGTTCCACGACGGGGTATCTGCAAAGGTTGTAGAATTGTCGAGGTCCGGAGAAGCCGGATACTCGATCGAGAAACGGCACTTGTTACCATTTGCGCCGTACTCGGTAGAACGAACAATCAACTTGCCAAGTGAAGCACCAGTACCACCACTTGAGTACCAGTTTCTCGCTCGCATTAAGACATTGTAGTCATTAAAGTTAGTTCCATTAACACTGGTTCCCCATACATTAGTTACGCTGAAATCAATGCCAGGTTCGTTGTCTGTGTCATTCGCCGAAAATTCAGTACTGCTTGGAACAAAGTTTGCGTTGATTTGACCAGTTCGAGCAAAAGGAACACTGATTGTCTTTGTGACTGGATCCTGATCAACAATAACTGTAAAGCTGTCATCTTGAGACATCTGTAACGAGTTAAAAATCTGGAATTCGTCGTTTTCCATGTGATCTAAGGCAGATCGCGGTAGACCTTGCTGAGTACCAATGCTTGTGCTAGTGGGTTTAGCTTTGATCGAACGAACAAGGCCTTCGTTGCTGCCTCTAATTATGGTAGCAACGTCTGACAAGTTAACATTAGTGCTTGTAAACACGCCATTAGCGCCAGTGACTTGCTCTGAGTATGTGCCACTGTATGGATAAGCATCTGGAGCAACAGAAGGATTGATACCATCAACCACTGTTGAATAAACAGCTCTATCGAGATACGTATTTTGTGAAACAATAGGCTGCTTGAACTTAATAAAACCAAGTAGATCCTTAGAAGAAGTTTTATTAGCAATTAACGGAATATCGTTCAGTTTTACACTTTCTGTTGGTGCATATATTGCTGAAATACGACCAACCGAAACTGGAATTGCAATACTACCGTTTGTTTCGGTATTTGAAGTAATCTTAACCGAATTAGTCTGGAAGATAGAAGCCCTTACTCCAACTGTAGCTGCATGCACAGATTCTACCAGGTCGTTTAATGTGGTTGAGGCAGGATTTGAGATATAAGAAGATGTCCATACCTGCGGATATCCGTCTGTGCGGAAAGCTGTGATATCTGCGATATCAGCTACAGTTACTGTTTCGTTGACAACAGCAATATTCCAGATATCAATGTAAGTATCAACGCCGGGAGTGTAGTTAGGCCCACGAGTTGCTACCTTAAATAAACCACTATTGGCAACGTTAACCCAAGATCCAGGACCACGATACGTCACGTAGAGGAAGTCCCCTGGCTGTACATTATTGAAGGTGTCTACGTTTGAAGCCAAAATACGTCTAAAGGGACCATTTTGGCTAATAATTAAGCTCTCGTCAAGCGTGAGATTGACACTAATCACATCACAGTACGTGGAATCTGGGCAGATAACCATTTCTGATTTACGACCCGAGTCATCATCGCTCAAGTCATATAGGCCTGATGACGTCGGTGTGGAAATTACAGCGCCTTTGGCATCAGCAATACCAGCAGAAATAACGTCGTTAGGTTCGATCTCTGTCAAAAGGCGAAGCTGACCATTTGAACGATTGATTTGAAACTGTGAGGTCTGACCCGTCGCAAATGTTGAATTTGAGCCAAATAGCTGTTCTGCGTACGTACCACCAACGATCTGAATCGAGGCTCCTAAACCGCTCTTGTTGCTACTAATTTGCATGGTCTGGTTAGGGGTTGCTGTTGCAGTGATGCCTGCAAACTTATCATTAAAGGCAGTAACCCAGTTATCCAGAGAAAGAGTTGTTAGTGAAGCGGTATCTGGGAAATCTGCTAACGAGAAAGCCCGATCTTGTTCAGGAGTTCCATCGACAGAGACTACCAAATTACCAACAAAGAATAAGTTCCAAAGTCCAAATGGGAGTGTTTCAACCGTTGCTCGTTGCTCGCGCTGCTGCAAACGCACCCCATTTTGATAGAGGAAAATGTAGCTATTTTCATTTACAGGAAAATTAAGCACATTGTTTGCATATAGAGACTCTACGTCATCATCTCTCTTAGGAACAACTTGAATAAACTCTGCATCTGGGTCTACAGGATAAATAAGGATGTGCTGCGAATCATCTGTCAAGCGTGCCTTAAAAAGAGTAGCCTGAGCATTGATGGCACTAACAATTTCTGGCAACGTTGCGACAGTGATATTGCTAAAATCAGAGGAAGTAAAAACAACCGTTTCTTCGACTCTATCAATAGCCACACGCAGGAACATCTGATCTGCAAAAACAAATGGCCCAGAAACAGTATTGACGACTTGTGCTCTAGGAAGAGGATAGTTGGCTAACTGGAGAAATTCCTCTGTACCGTTGGCCCTTGAGAGAAGGACATCAAGATTCTGTCCTGCCTGAGAAGGCTGAAAACCATTGCCGTCATCAATGTAAAGAATTGCGGGCTCATTTGCCGAAATAGGCTGAGAAAGTGTTGCTGAAACAACACGCTTATTTTCATCCGGATCCGAGAGATTGATGACTGCGCTTAAAATTGCAGGTGATGTACCACGGGCCAACGATGCAGAGTGCGACTTAATACGGTTTCGGAGTTGCGTGTCTGTTTCGATGTCTGAACCAGTCGAAAAAGCAACTAGGTTAGTTACTGCAGCACCAGTAAAAGGAGCGGTCTCAAACTGACGAATAGTGTTAATGGGGGCGTTCCCTTGTGAACCGGGGACTTGAGCCACAACAAGCACGCCGTCAACACTATCCTCACCGGCAGGAATTATGGCATCACGAATTGTAGTAAAAAGAATGTCTGGATTCTGGTTGTTCGCAGGAACTTTAATAACTGTACCTGCAGATATAACGCGGTCAGGCTGTCCTTGTCCATTTACGACCACATCAGACAAAAGGTGGTCTTTCTGAAGAGCCGTACTCAAGTTGATCTGTGAGTAGGTCGGAAAAACAGTAATGCTCGAATAGGGGATTGGACCTTCAAATGAATTAGTCCCGCGGCCAATATAAACACTTCCTGAAGATGCCCAGCCAGTCGTGCTGTTAACAAAAAGCACAGTCTGACCAGAAATAGGGGCTGGTTTGAGACTGTATAAGAGCGCACTCTGCTTAGTAATTAAAGAGTTTCTAAACTGTACTGCACCAGTACTAGGAACAGCCGCGAATCGTTCTAACCCCAAGTCAGCAGCCTTGTTGTCCAAATCTACATTGCGAATAGCATCAACGTTCAATAGCTCAAGAATGTTAAGAATCGCGACATTGTTGTCGAAATCTTGGCTGGCACATGCCTCAAGCAATGATAGAAAAACAGATCCGGGATTGACATCGCTGAGCGGTGTTTCAGCAACAATCTTTCGAACCATACTGCCTAGTATCTGGTTAAAGCTCTTAATCTCAATGGACACTGGTAACCCTCAGTCTCGTAAAGACTCTAAAATAATAACTCTATTCTACTATAGTAAGGGCAAGGTCTTAGCTATTCACTGTAAAAGTAATAGGTAGGAGGGTGTTACTACCAGCGAGCTTAACAACTAGAGCAACATTATATGCAACTCCATCGGTGTTAGCGTTTCTCGTAACACTCAGACTTTGCACTCTATCAAATCGCGGATCTTGAGCAATTTGCTGATTAATGGACTTAATAAGAACTTCTCGAGTACCCTCAGATTGATTAGTAGGAGTGCCCACTACATTCACCAAACCATAGCCTGGATGGCGAGGATTTGAACCTAACTCAGTAAGTATCTTGCAGCGAATCGCTTGGACAGCATTATCAAGTCCATAACTCAACATTAAGTCGCCACTTGGAGTGTTTAATAGTGCTCCACTCTCATCGACAGCGATATCAATTTTAGTGTTTTTCTCGTCGTTGGCGCCGCTCGTCAAGAACCAGGGAATCTCCTCAGCCCGGGGGTTTGATAGAGCCTGTTCTGATGGAATAAGAATATATTGTGAACTGTTAATTGTGTTAGGCTTAAAAATTCTCAAACGTGCATTATCTGACTGAAGATATGAACTCAAGTTGGATTCACCGCTCACTGTAAGAATGATCTCTCCAGAGACGGGAATCTGCTTAATTCCTGTGATAATGCGTTGAGATGGAAAGGGGATAGTATCTGAGCTAATAAGAATCAACTGATTAACAAAAAAACGACCAATATTTTCGACACCAGAGGCATCGTGCGAGGACAGATTTATCTGATTTCCACTGCCGTTAGTGCGGAAAAAGAGTTGCATTCCCGCTTCATCAACATATGGTTCTTTAAGACCATTTGCTATAGCTATATCAACCCACTTGTCTGGGTTGCCAAACACTCTTTTTGCTAAATTAGGCAAGTCTTCACCTGAATTAAGCTTAATCAAGCGCCCAGAGCTATACTGACCTATGTCAATATCAGGATTATTGGCATTAAGTCGAGCTAAAGCAAAGGGATCAATGGCCGCATCTATTGCAAATAGGTTAGCAAGAACGAAGTCAACAACACTTAACTGCGTTTCAATAACACGAAGTAGGTTGAGATCAGCACTAGAGGCAGCATTCTTTTGCTGTCTAACCGGTGCACGACCGTAAATAGCGTCATAATCTGGGTCATTGAGGCCAACTGTATCTGCCAATGTATCCCTGTATTCGCGCAAGGTTGTTTTAATTTGCAAAAAATCTCTCTTTGAGTAAGCCTGTAGAGCGCGCTGCTTATTGGCTATGAACGTTCGTTCCTCAGTTGTGAGCGTAATGCTTTGTAATTTAACGTTATCGAAGACAGGATAGAAGCGAAAATACACTTCACTAGATGCAAATGGATTTACATCTGTGGTATTTTGCCGCTGATTAGCAATAAAACCACTTAAGTCGTTGAGAACAGCCTGAAAATAGTCAGGCTCTTTGGTGTTTGGGGCCAAAGAAAGTAATCTTAGGCGCAAGGTTTTCCAGTTATCTCGAAAATAAGTCCATCGAGTGGGGATAATTTCTGGCATATCTGTGAGCGCAAGGCTCTCATTGGTGTAAGTCTTAAACCAAAGTGCCAAATTAGCAGATGCCTGAAATGCGCTGTTATTATTAAGTGCCATTATCGCCCCAATTGATTAACACCGATAGATACTGAGCCCAGTATATCCCGCGCTCTAGAAGCAAAATCCTTAGCCTGTGAGAGAAAGGTTGAACCTTTGACGCCATCTAAGCCTAAATGAGCTATAAGTTCCGCAGATTTGGTTATTTTATCGGAGCCAGTTGTGCTTTTGATATTCCGAAGATCGTAACCTCGCATAGAAATACTGTAAAAGTACAACATCGGGTTTTCTTTGTCACGACGAAGCGTGAAGTTCTTGACAACAACGCTGTATTCATTGTTATCTTTGTGATTAAAGAATGTTAGTGGTGCAGGAGTGCCTTCTTTTCGGGGAGTGGCATCAACTTCGGTAACACCGTCGCTGTTAGTTTTAACGCCGGCAGCGTCTTTCTTGTATTGTAGCAAAAAGCGATAGAGATTGTGGAATGCCAAATAACCTGTTTGATTTAGATATACGCCGGTTACAGCTGAGCGACCAAACATATTCCCAATTTCTTGACCAGTGTTGAATGCAGTCTGACCAGCGTTTAATGTTTTGGACAAAAAACCCTCTGTTAGGGTGCTCAAACTTTGCTGTATGGTGAAAGAACTGCGACCATGTTGTTCTTCGGGTGTTATATTGGCTGGTTCTACAAACTTAGGGGCCATGCCAGTAGTGCCTTCAATCAAAATGTCATAATAGCGAACAGGTGAATGCTCTTCTACTGTCCCATAAATAGTAGGAATTAGGTTGGTGGCAAATGAAGTCGATATGTTCAAGTTACTGGGTGATATCGGCAGGTACATCACCTTCGGGTCGCCGATCTTAGGCGTAAACCGAAAACCATATGGTTTTGCAGTAAACCAGTTAGTTAATGGAGGCTTATAATCAGCATTTTTGTAAATAGGGTCTTCGACATAACTTGAAGGACCTGTGCTAACTGTAGGAGAAGGATTGTCGGACATGACATAATTATAACTTGCATTTACTTGGTTTTGGAGATCTCCGATAGATAGTCATGAGCGGCACCAGCACTCTCAAAGTCAGAAACGGCTGAACCAGCTTCACCAATAGCGCTAGCAGCTTGATCTAATGCCACAGAGGCAGCAACAATCTGCGGGCCGGCGGCTATAGCACCAACAATAGGAGCTGCCATAGAGGCACCAGCAGTATTCAGCGCCGTTTTGGCCACAATAAGCATGGCCTTTGCCAGCGCGAGCTGAATGCTTACCTTTCTGTTCATTTGCTTTTGTTTATCGCGAAAGGTCGATCCTAAGATGAGCCAATCAGATGCATCCTCTTCCCCAAGACGAATCTTATCGCTCTCTATAACACAAAGGGGAGTGGTTAGGATCGTCTTCTTGTTCTTCTTGTCAAGAAGAAGGGTTTGCCCATCATCTTGATTTGTGCTTAGAATAAAGCTGCCAGTCTTGTCCCACTTCATGAAGGATGACCCGATATCTTTGTCGTACTCAGGTGTGGGAATTACTTCACTAGGAGCAGCAGTGAGTTTCTGCAAATTAGTGGGTTGTCCCTTGAATGTTAAGGTCCACTCGCCATTCTCATTAATGTGTGTCTCAATGCCGTTAAACTCAGACTTATACTGCGGACCTTTAGTTGCATCTAGCGAGGTCTTTCTAGCAGGATGGGTCATCCCACCAAGAATAACCCCCTCACGCCCATTACCTCCAATGTGGGCAACTAGGACCAAGTCACCTGCTTGAGCCGTGGTCCCATTGGAGTTATTGCTCGACTGAGTGTAATCATAACCACGTGAGATGTAGTCCTCGTAGTTATATACGCCGCCCCACTGACGTAGTGAACGACAGGCAAGGATGATCCTGTCGTTCCTGTGGTAGACTTCGACTACATATCGTAGTTCGTTAGTGTCGCTGTTGTTTTTAACATCAAGAACCATTCCTATAAAAATACGGTTCTCTTGATGCAAGAGCGCTGATCCCTTTGGGCCCCAAATGGAAGTATCGATTACATGACTCATTATTCTTCCTCAGAAGGAACTACAGTGACATTGTTTTTGGAGTTAACCTTACTTAGCTTGCTAGCCAGATCATCAATAGTGCCCGAACCAATAAGTTGCTTGTGCTTATTGACCAATATGCCTCTCACGAAGTTAATAGATGTCTGGAAAGAGCGAGCACCCTCATTGTCCACAGAGAATTGATGTTGTATTGACTCCACGTGAGCCAGTACGAAAATCTCTTCATCATTGTTTGCGCTGCTGTTTTGATTAGGCGTTACCCCAATAAGCTTTGCGTTAAACATAATATTGTCGCCGACGGGAATGTACTCTTTGGTTCCATGCAGATTTAAGGTACCATTTAGAAGCTTGTGTGAGTCAAAGTACCATTCTTGAGCTAGGAGCACCCACTTCTGTAGGAGTGACGAATCAATAAGTCGTCCTGGGCCGTCTATCACAAACGGTAGCTGCTTCACTGAGAAGATCATCGGACGAAACCCTTCTCGATCAAAGACTAATGAGGCAGAATTGTTGCCAGGAAATGCCTGGGACTTATCTTTCAGTGTAACACCTAACACTTGTAGCTCATTGAGGTCCGGTTTAATCTCTAAAAAGTTAAACTTATCGGCCCAGTTTACACCGGCGCTTACACTAACAATTGACTCGTCATCTAGTAAGTGTGAAGCAATGTTCTGAAATTTTGACCTCATTGCTCTATCGATTTTCTCGGAAGCGGGATCGTCGGTGTAAGAAAAGGGCTTAATGCGGCTGTATAGGCGAAATTCAGGCGCCCCGTTCTTCCAAGACATGTCAGTGAACAGCTCATTCATCGCGTAATTGCAGTTCTCTTGAAGAAGAGCCCAAATAGTATGCTGTCCAACCAATGTACCAGGATCAAGCCACCCACTACCTGTCTGATAAGGGTTGCTGTGGTCGTAATCATCTTCCCCTTCCTCTCTAAGGGGTCCCCAGATAAGTGATAAAAGGTCCATAAACTTAGTAGAAGGTGCAGCGGTTACATAGTCTCGCGGCTTATCAGTGAAGTCAATCGGTTGAGAATCTGAAAAGTTATTCTTGCCAAGTGCACTTCCATATAGGAAGGTAACGACTTCGTCCGGCAAAGACACTTCATGCGTTGCCTTGAAGAGACGATCTGTTTCAGGTAGTCGGAGAGGATGACCTAACACCGACATGATGGTGTAGAGGTTCTTGGAAACAGAAAGAATATTGCGGTCTCCATTGTTATCAAAGACTGAAGCGACGATTTGCTGATACAGGGCATTAGCTTGAGTTCCACCTAATTCAGAAGGATCTTGAACGATAGGATCTACGTAAACAGCGTTCTCAAAAACCGCTCCCCAATCTCGGCCTTGAACAGAATATGTAGTGAGACGTGCGCCACTATCATCTACTGATACGTTTGTTCGCACCGCATCAATTCGTCCTAACATTTTTAGCTGTGTGGGCTGAGCAGCTTGAATGGATTCCTTTGTAATCGGGTCATTAGACATCAGAATTGCACACCAGCTTCCAGGAGTGAGAGTTGCAACCCAGTTGCGTGTTGGTGCTAGCATGAAGTTGAACGAACCCACAGGGTCTGACTTACTTTTTGTTGTCGAGATTGACATCAGCGAAATTTTGCTGATAATGATCTCGTTAATCTTCGTATCTTTAACAAAAGCAGAAGAGAAACCCTTGGCCGAAATACGATCTTCGTAGTTCCAGACAATAACTGCCGCATGTGGTGTCTTAATCAGTGCCATAGGTCACTTATTTGTCCTTAGTCATCACGTCATCATATGTGCTGGGCGTCATGTTCTTTATACGTCTTGCAATTTCTTCATGACCCATGGTGGACTTACCTGCCTTATCCAACATGCCTAATTTGTCTTTGATTTTGGCTATTGCATCACTGACAGCAGAAGCGAAACTTGCACCACTTGCAGCCATGAGTTGTGTGTTTTTAGTCATTTCTGTGGCTGCTGTTTCAAGCTTTCTTGAAGCACTGTCCATAAGAGTTGCTGAATTGCCAAGATTTGCAGCTGTTTCCTGTGCGGCTTTGCCCCATACATTCTCAGCATTTTTACCCATCTTCTCGAACGCCTGACGTCCGGATTCGGCCAAGGCAGAGATAGCAGAAGCTGCATTGCCGCCTAGTGCAACAGCGCCTTCTTTTGCTCTAGCTGAATCTGCTGCACCACCAAGACGTTTTTCATCTGTTAAGTTCTGACGTAGCTTTAATTGAGCTTCTACAGCCGACGCTTCGTCTGTAACACCAGCTAGTGTAGCAGCGTTAGCCATTCCAAGTGAGCTGCTATTGTCGTTAAGTGAATATCCAGCGGCCACACCTCGGCGTAACGAACGCTGACTGTCGCTTAGCAAAGCGAGATCTTGGCCGCCGTAGATAAGAGCATTTCTTATCTTGGCATTATCCTTGTTCTTGATTAGCTCCTGCATAAACGCCCCAGGATTACCTGTTGCATAACCGACACCGCTTTGCTGAGCTAGTTCAGAAGTGCTCTGATTTACGCGAATTGTCTGTGCCCACGCGCCATCTTTGAACAAAGATGAATTCATGCCGCTTGAGTCAATGCCGCGAGTTTCTAGTTCAAGTCGAGCGCTCGCTTCATCCATTCCCCCCAAACGCATTAACTCAGATGTAGGAATCTTGGTGATCAGTGTTGCCGAGAGTCGATCAACGCCAAGAGCCTTCATGTTTCGGTCGACGTTGATGATGCCCGGCGCGCTCGTGGCTACGTTGGTACGAGCGCTTTCCGCTGATTGCTGTATAGCTTGTGCAAGCTTAAGACCTAGTTCCTTGTTTGGGTTGTTAGGATTGACAGCAGCCATAATGGCTCTAGTAATATCAATAGCACCTTCTCCAGTGCCGCCCGTCGCGATCGCCTGCTCACTCATTCTTGCGGTGTTTTCAACAAGCATATCTACAGCCTTGGAGCTGTTCATGCCGTTTGCAACTGCTCGCTCAAGAATCCTGCCAAGATCAGCAGCTCCATTACCTTGACCTGATGCAGATAGAGCCCCAATGCGCTGCATATTGATGTCAGCATTACCAATACCTAGGTTTCTTTCAAAATCCACGGCTTGGAAAATCTGATCAGTATTGAATCGACTGCCAGCCTGATTCGCGGTGCGCAAGGATAGAGAGTTGAACTCTCTAGTTCCAATACCAGCATCACTCAATCGCTGTAAAAACATTGAGCCGCCGACATCTCCTAGAAAGCCCTCGCCGCTCTGACCGCCTAACGCGCCAGCAGTCTCATTAATACCCATGCTGTAATCGCGATACCCCTGAAGCTGCTGACCTGAAATTTGTGTAAGTGCTTTCTGCGCAGCCATAAATGCGCGCTGGCCTTCAATACGCAGGGCGGCCATTTCTGTCTGTCGCTGGTTCGCTGCCATTTCTACTATACCGCCTGCAGCACCACTTGCAAAACTTTTTGCACCTTGAGCTGCCTGTTCTATTGGGTTAATGCCGCTGATTGCACCACCGCCAGAAGTAACTCCGTTATAAATGGATACGCCAACCTGTGCTGCACCGAGAGCACCGCCAATCCCGTAATTAATGCCGCGCATGGTGTGCACATTGTTCTGATTATTGGCTAGAGTGTTGCCAAATCCCTGAGCAGCCCTCCAATCCAAATTCATACGCTCGTGCATGTTACCTGCTAATGCAGCATGCCAGGAGTTATACTTTTGGTTTTCTAGGTTAGCTGCTCCGGCGGTATTGGATACCATCTGCATCGGCTGATTGATAGCCACGTTCTGATACGCGTTAGTACCAATGTCGAGCACTTCCATGATTGTGCCTGCGATCATCTTGATGGTGTCGAACTTGTTGCCGTTGTTCTTGCCCGCAAACTCCTTCGCGTCGCCAATGTCCTTGAAATTCTTCGCAGCTTCTTCGGCGTCCTTATTGAGAGCGTTAAGTTCATCAGTCGTCTTGCCAGCAGCACTGTTTAGAGCAGTAAGAGCCTTAATGAGCTTTTCAGCGGCCTCAGCCTCCTTCTTCTTTAATTCGCTTAAACTATGCTGTCCCAGTCCCTGACCAGACTTAAATTGCTCTGCAAGTTCGTTATTGTGAAGTAAGCTGGCAGCCTTATTGCCAATACGACCCAACTCCTCATGACGTGACTTAGGATCTTGACCTTGCTGCTTAAGCTGCTGCATTGCAACAGTAATAGGAACAAGCTGCTTGGCCAATTCCTTCATCTGCTCAGATCCGCCTTCCAGTACTGACGCTGCTGCCGGATTGATTTGATTTTGATCAATGTAAGTACTAGCCACTGACATAGAGTGGTTTCGTAGCTCGTTCATCTGACCCATAATCTGCTTACGCTGAACGTCAAGGCCCATGTAGCCTTGACCAGTAAGAGATGCACCTGCAACCTGGGCCTCTAAGGAGTTAGCGTTGCGCTGGACGTAAGAATTGATTGCGCTAGGAGAGAACTGACGATTAATTAAGTTAACTGCCTGATCATTGAGGCGATCTTGCTTAGTCTCTTCGTAGATAGAGACACGTGAATTGACGTTCGCTCTGATGCGCTCATTTCTTGCGTGGATCTTTTCAAACTCATCCATGCTCTTGTTGCCAATTGTCACGTCTTCAGCGGCTTTGAGACTCTCATTTATCGCTCTTTTCCCGCGTTCCGTTAGTGCACGAATTGTGGCGGGCACCGTATGAAACTGATCTCGAATGCGACCTAATTCACCTAGCTCGAAGTGGTCATCATTTGCTAAGGAATTAACTGGACCTTTACCTGAATTGTTAACTGACGACATGTTTATTCCCCATCAAATGATTCTTCAATATCTTCACCAAAAGACTCTCCGTATGCTTCCTTGTATTTCTCCATCTGATCATTCATCCACTGTATGTTCTGCGGGTCTTTCGCGGGATCTTTGATCTTCTCGGCAGCACGCTTCAATTCTTCCAGTTCCTTTTTCTCTTCCTCTTCAGCCCAGTCAAGTACCTCTTTTTCCTTGGCTTCTTCCATTTTATCAGTTTCTTTGACAACGTTTTCTTCAGAAGCCTTTTGTCGCTCACTCTTATCGAAGAATTCATACAACAACTCCTCGAAAGTGTAGCTCTCGAGGAGTGGGTCTTTCAACGGACGGTTGTAATGAGTAGACCACCAACTCTTTAGAAAAAGAGTCATCTGGTACTCAGACGTGAGAGGAGCTCTAGCGTTGTAAGCTGCTATTAACCTTACGGATTCGATGAGGCCGGGTTCGCCACTGCTTCCTGAGCCTTCTTGGTCTTCTCTTTGAGCTTGTTTCGCCATTCGGTCTCTGCCTGAATCACTCTATTATAGAGCGCCGTAAGTACATCAATGTCAGCAATATTGTACCCACCGTCACTCTGTTCCCACCATGATGGACCAGTGATGATGCGAGCGCGGAGATTAGAAAGGATGACAGCGATGCCAGCCAATTCATCAGTGGGGCTGGCGAAATTGCCCAACAGACGAGTCTTTTCAAGTTCTAAGGCGTGCTTCTGGCGCATGCTTAGTACACAGTGAACTGCAAACTGGCCGTCGTACTTCTTTCCTAATTCGCTAGTAATTTCAAAATCAAAAACTGATTGGGTGATAGGTAGATCCATATGTTCTCCGAAAGTGTGCTAACGGCATTATACTTATGAAATAGTTATTTAGCCAGGTATCCGACTAGAACTAGGATCGTGTGCGCTCGTTGCTTCCGACTGAATATCACCATGAGGAGACTGTTTATTTAGTGTGTCTGCGCCAGTAGGGATACCAGGCTGCTTCTCATCTTTGAATCCGATCGCGACGAAATTCAGGGAGATATTTGCCATGTCATCGGCCCGAATCTCTTCCTGACGACTTATGACGGCAGCTCTAGGAGCAAAGAAAAGTAGTTGATTAGTAACTGAATCTCGAACTTCGATTGTAATGTACTGGTGAAATAGAAAGCTTAGGGAGTCACCTTGCCAGAGTTGAGCACCTGGACCTCTACCCGGAATATGTAAGGCTGAAATAGAGCCAGATACTTTAATTTTCTTAGGAGCTAGTTCTTCGGGCTCAATATTGTCGATTGTTTCAATTTCCGTGTATTCAGTATCTATCCGCCAAGAGACCCCAAATGCGAAACCAACTGGTCTACTGTTGATGCGCAGAATACACCGCGCACCGCTCACATATTTAGCGCTAGCCCGTGTAGAGAAAATACCGCCAAGATTGCCGCTTAGTAAGTTCTCGACAACCTGTGTATCAGTGTTTGGTATGTTGTTAAATCCGGCTGGCATTAGGTTCCACTCGCATTGGCAACGAATCCATCACCATCAACATACAATGCAACAAAGGAAAATCGCTCAATAGCTGCGCCGCGCTTGCTGAGACTAAAATCTGCTTGTGTAATGCGAGCTTTCTTGATGTTCAAAACACCCAAATAGTCTACTGCAGTGGTATCGCCAGGAGTATTGGCAAAAGGATTATCGCCGGTTAGTGCATCTGTAATATCGCGAAGAACACTACCTTGTGGTGTTCCTGCGCTCTTAGGAACCTTCTGATAAACCTGAATGTCGAATGTGGTTCCGGTTCCAAACTTACTTGGGTCTAATGCCTCGTGCGCGCGACCGTCATTGCCAATACCATTGCGCGACAAGAAGTCGCCGAAAGATCCACCCCACTGAGTGCCCCAATTGCCGACGCCGTTGCCGGCGTCGTTCTCTGCCAGACCTTGAGGATATGCACCATCGCCAAGAGCTTTTCTGATGCCCTTAGCATATCGAATTACCGTGAAAGAGCCAGAAACAGCATATGCCATAGGCTCAATCGAATCGCCTTCATACTTGCCTAACACCTTCGGAACTCGAGTCACAACTTGAATTGAACAACTAAAATCCTGACAAAAAGCGAGCGTTTTGCCATTCAGACGAATTTTGGCATTAGCTCCAGTAACAAAAGTGGGTTTAATTCCGGCCATAACACTATTATAGGCCGCAATCACTTAAAGAAAAAGGGGAGCTATTGCTAGCTCCCCTTTCCATCTCGAACAACTACATTTTACTCTAGGTCGTTGTTACCTGAGTTACCGGCCGTGAAGCTATCGTCGCTTGCGAGGATACCAACGAAAGACATACGCTCTACGAGAATACCGCGCTTGTTAAGACCTGCTGACTTGTTGTTGAAGCGACAATCAGTGATCTTCATCAGTGAGACGTCATCCGGACCCGCGTTATAACCCGCGTTGATCTTCTGGAAGACCTCAAGATCCCAAGTCTGAGATACAATGAGGTTGCTAGGATCGAAGTGTGCCGAACCAATAGCACCAGGACCTGACTGACCAGCCCAAGTAACATTGCCAAGGCCGTTACCGCCCGAGCTAGCGCCCTGCAAACCATTCTGTTGTGCTACTCTGGTATAGCGAACGATCGACAATTCGCCGGCAACAGAGTAGTTTACCGGTTCATTGGTGACAGCCTCATATCGCCCCATCGTCTCAACTGGGATAGTGTCGACTGCAACACGATACGAAACATCCTGCGCATACGCGAACGTTCTGCCGCCCGCCTTAATTTTTGCTGTAGCACCCGTTACGAAAGAAGGGATCTTGCCTGCCATTGTATTCTCCTGCCAGTTCGGTTCTGGCGTACCTTGAATTTGACTACTTTAACATAGTAACACGCTTTTGCCCAACAGGTACACGAGTATAATGGATCACCAGGGATTAGCTCCAAAAGAAGAGCGCTCGCTTTGGGAGCGAGAGGTTGAGATTGCAAGATTCTCATCCCTGACTTAGAAGGTGTGTTCTAGAGTAGCAAACGTTCTTTCGAACTGAATCGATGAACATTTTTCATATCTATCAGGATGTTCAAACATATCTAAAATCGGAGAGTCTTCGATACACGCATTATAGTCGTTGAGTACTCTTTCGGCTAGTATGTTTAATATTACTTTAGTAGATTCGACCTTAGAATAGGTTCGCGATAAAACCTCATACAGAGTTATTCGATAAGTCTTTATTGGCATAGCCACGGGCGACTCAATCTCTACAGCAAAAGAGTATTCTACACCTACAGATACAGGCGCAGATATCCATACTTTAGCTTTGACGATTCCCATGTACAAATTATACAAAAACCCCGCTGTTTCCAGCGGGGTCTCTGTTCTTCATTCTATTTATTAGAATTACGACTGAACGCGCTGCAAGTTGATCGTCGAGAGCACGAAGTCAACGCCTTCAACGAGCTTCGCAGTGACATTCACATTAATCGTGTTGCCCACGATCTGAACTGACAACTGCTTGTAACCTTGCTTGGCGTCAGGCGTTGATACTGTGATGCCCTGAGCGAGGTACGTTGCTAGGATCGAGTCGCAGGTGCCAGCTACTTCAGCTGCCGATACCGTGTTCTTCACGCCGACGTAGATATTCTGAAGCTGAGTACGGAAATCGTACTCAAGGATATCAGCTGCGTAGAGAACGTGAGCGCGGTTGTATACCCAGTTGCCATCCCGACCGTAGGTGGTATTGTCAACCACAACACGGTAGCCGCCGTTCTGCGGGTGTTCTAGGAACGTGAGGCCGTTGCGGATCGCATCTTCATACTGTGTATCAGGATCAAAATCCTCAACGATGTCTGCGTCATCAACGCTCATCGCCTGAGCAGTCTGACGGATACCAGAGCAGTTCAAGTACTTGTTGGTCATTGGGAGACCGACAGGAGAACCACCGCGAGCGCCTGCAAGCAAGCAAGCCAATGCCCAAGGCTGGAACCACTTGATTACGCCAGCGCTGTCATTCTGCTTAATATCCTGAATCAGCAACTGCATGCTAGCATCAGCAAGCGTCTGCGCCGCTTCCTTGCAAGCGACATAAGTGTCCTTAATTGACAAGTAACCCTGACGCTCACTGCGAGCCTTAGTAGTACGCATTAAGCTGCAATGAGTCTTGACAGCCTGGTGGATACCCGCCAACGTATAGTTTGACGCAGTATCCGTGAGTAGATCTGCCTTGTCATCAGTTGCATCACGCGAGAACAACGGAACAACCGCATTAACACGCACTTTCTGGAAAGCCGTAAGAGCATCAACGATTGACGATGTGCTGGTTGCACCAACAGCGCCACCCGCGAGGTATGTAGCCGAAAGCGCTTCAGGCAAACCACAGTACGAGTTTGCACCAACCTCTAATTCAACGTTGCTTGAAGCTTCGAAGAAGTCCGCTACCTCGCTTGCATCCTTCTTAATCTGAGCAGGAAGATTGCTTGCATCTAATACAGATGTCCAAGCACCAACTGTTACACGATCAAGAACATCCGGGCCAAGCTGACCAAAGAGCACACTACCGACGGTCGCCATCCAATTGCCGCCAGTGCTGGCACTAATGAAGTCAGCAACCTGCTGAACTGTATCAAAGTCGGTCTTGTTGAGAGTATACTCAGCAACCGCGTTGTTCATTAGTCTGATTGTCGTTGCATCGATAATGACCTGCGGAGAAGTACCGTTGAGACGACCAACCTTTAATACGACGTTTCCGCCAACTGTCGCGGTTTCAGTAACAAGATCGCGAGTGTTCTGTACTGTAAGAAGCGCCATATCTTCTGAGCTAGCAACCACTAGGCCAGTAGCAATCTTGAATGTACCAGAACCAACACCGGTCGCGGAACCAGCGGTGATTTGGAAGTTGCGACCGTATCCTTCACGATGAGGATTGCTAGTTGCAACGCGAGCGATTGTTAACGTGGCCGCCGCATCGCTTGCACCTCCAACAGTGAAAGTGAGACCAGAAGGAACGCCGCCGGACCAGTTGCCGCCTGCAGCTAATGCTGTCGTGAGAAGTGCACGAGTAGTAGTTGAAGCAGGAACAGTGAATGTGTTTACAGTTCCAGTGCCCTGAACATGAAGAGTTAAAGTCTTAGTATCGAGAGCACCACCTGTGAGATCAAACGTTGCACTCGATGCCGTTGATGCTGAAGTTGCAGGCACAAGAGCATTCGTTAAGGTAAGACGGTTACCGCCAGCACCGAACTCGCGAGCTTCGACTGAACCCCAAGAGTTGGCTAGTGCAAGCGATGCCAAAGTCGACGCGTTGGTCTTGTAGATGTAGATAGCCTGAGCGCCAGACGGAATTGCACCATCAGCACCAGGAGCGAACAGGAAGTTACAAGCGTCTACGAGAGGGCCACTACGATAGATCTGCTTGATTGTAGGCAGCTGATCCGGAGTGAAAACATTGTTAGCAATGTTGGGTACATCGGCGCCTGGCGTCCCAGCGGTTGCCTCTCCAAAAAGGGCAATTAGTCCAGTAGGACTAAGAGGAAAACCTCCGCCGAGGTCAATCTGACGCTTTGAATATGAACCCGGCTTATAAATTGTTGAGCCGTTGAATGAAACTGAAATAGCCATAAGTTCTCCTAAGTTAAAACACCCAATTATACCAAATCTTCTTTGTAAGACTTGTTAAAAATCTGCGGATATACACCACTATATCCTTCGATTTTGATTATAACATCGACACTTGGTTGAGTTTTGCAGATTAACTCAAAATATGTACTGGGTGCAACTGTAATTATGGCTTATTGAGGTTTAGAATTTGACGCCGTATCGCACTAATGCCGCATCAAAGGCAGCAATAGTCTCATTGTTAGAGAGCCCCTGACCTTTAAAGTCAGCCCAGATAATCTCACGTAAATGCCTTGCAGGAATTCGCTTTTCACGCATAGCAAACCAAACATTAAAGGCCACTGTTGGAATTATATTCTCCTCAATCTGTACGGCCTGCGTGCTCTTCTTCAGTTTAGACATCGAAATCTCCTTCAGTATCACCTATTCTACCCATTGTAACATTAACATTAAGTTCAGACTCAGAGAGAGCTTCTGCGCTCCAATCGCTTTGCGTTATGCAGCGATAACGAACCCAGCGGGTCCAGATATTGTTGCCAACCTTCTCTGCGTCTTTACTGTAATCAGAAGCACTAAAAGTACCTAGTTGCAACCCAAGTCGAGTTAGTACAGGCTTATACTTAAAGAGCGTGTAGGCCAAAATATAGTAAAGCCATAGTACATGGTCTCCACCTTTATTAGCGTGACAACCAATATCGAGCATTACCGAAAAAGCTGCTGTACCTGTATTGTACGTGTTATCAAAGTCGCCACCGAAGTCATTCATGGCGGCCTTCTGCTCATCTTCCTGTTCATTAGCTAAGTGAACTGAAATACAGGGGACTTTTTGGACGTTAAAGGACCAACTCTGAATTACAGGAATTTTGGTTGTGGTGAACCAGGTCCAGATCTGCTCAATGTGGTTTTCACCGTATTCGGTGGCAAGTTCATCTCTCGCAAGGTCAGCAAAAATGTCAACGAAGGCAGCCTTATCCATCCGTAGCTTACGAAAGCTATCGTCAATAACTCGTCTAATCACAACTTCTGGCATTACGAATGACATTTAGTACATTCCCTTGTAGGAGTCGATTATATCGTTAATGGCGTTACTTATTGTGAGCCGTAAATTTTGGTTGATATCTGAGACTTCTCCAGAGAAATCTTTCTCTTTTGCAGGCTGCACCCACTGGGTAGTAGGATCTTGTTTACTAGTCACTGTTCTGTAAGCTTGCGACCCGGCGGGCGCAATGCTGCGTGCCCGGGCTTTAGCCTTCTCAATCCGTTCGGCTGAAATTCTACGCTGCTCATCTTGAATGTTTTTTGCAAAAGACGGTTTCGTGCCGGACTTACCGACAGGTACCACCTTGTAAACACCGCTGCCATCTCTCATAGGCTTAGCGTTCTTTAAGAGATACGGCATCATTGGGCGAGGAGGCTCATCAAAGTTAAGCTGCCCGTTATTAGTCATAATCTCGTGATGAAAAGAGTTAAACTGAACTCGATTGATGAAATCGGCTGATTCCTTCTGAGCACCGATTTCTACTGCTTGCTGAAGAGCTTCTTCGCCGTGTAGTTCAACAGTAGCTTCAATTTCTCTATGTGCACTATCTACTATAGCTTCAACTGTATCACTGTCTACGCCACGAGTTGTCAAGTAATGACGCAGGTCATCTAGTTCAAAGAATATATTAACCATGCCATTTTTCCTAACAGCCTATATGTTTACTTTCTTGCGATAACTCGTGCTCTAATATCTTCAAGAAAGTTACTGCGTTCCATGTCTTCCCAATCGTCCCCAAATGAAATAACAATTCTCCCATTGGGTGAAATCTCAACTCGCGGCTTTGTAAGGTATGAATACAACTTGTCATGAACTTTATTACTATCAGCAGGATGAGCAGAGAACGCTTCTACTGTCTTGGCCTTGCGTGGCTCATCTAGCTTAGTCTGTAACTCACGTAGCTTGGCTTCTAACTCGTCAATATCCTTACCGATTGCTTCAGCAAGCTTGTTGTGCTTTTCAGCAAGCTCATGAGTAGTCTCTTCAAGACGATCAAAGAGCTTAAGAATCTTGGCTTCAGCTTGCTGAAGGTCAATAGCTACACCATTTCGCATCTGCTCTCTAATCGTCTCCATCTCCTGGTAAATCTCTCCGAGATTGTGACGCTTATAATTATCAACTAAATGACTCAAACCGCCGTGAATGGCATCATCTGAAAGGTTCTTGTCTGAGACCATGTCTAGTACATCTGCATCTTCGGGCAAATACCACTCGAAAAGTGACATCAAGGCCGCAGTAACCTCAGGAAGTGACTTATTGGTCCACTGATAGATTACCTTGTGACCATCAGAAACTCGACCAGAGTAAACGTCATTCATGTGCTTACGAATACTCACCTTATTTGTATCGAAGTCAATTTCCTTGAACGATTCATCGGTCATTCCATCAACCATCTTCTTGAGATGGCGGAATAGACCGGTGCCAATAAGCTTTAGAGCATCTCCATGAGTGATTTCGAGGACCGCTGATCCGCGCTGCCGAATGATGTTCTTCTCAAGCTGTTCTAGCGCAACCATGCCCTTTAAGGACTTGCCAAAGCGAGTCTGGATAAAATCCTTCAGAGGAGCGTTGCAGCATTGGCGCAGTTTTTCCCACGGAATCTGGTCCATTTCGTACCACTTCCAGGTCTTAATCTCGTCTGTATTCTTAGGGGTACCTGAGGCAATCTCGGCCAAGAACACAACTCCCTGATTACCCTCGCAAGTTCCAGACCAAATCTTGTCTGTTATGCGTCCAACGGCTCCACACTCTTCGTGCATCTCTCGGAGTGCCGCATTTTCTGCAGATTCATTGGGTTCTACGTGTCCCCCGGGAAAAGCAAGTCCACCCTTACAGTGAGTACCAAGAAGAACCTTACCCATATTGTCTACGACTAGAGTGGCAGCAAAGTGATTGCGGTTCTTGTAGAACTCTTCAAATGACTTATGCAAATCCTTCTTGCTCTTCTCTTTTTCTTTCTTGGCGTGGCGCTTGTGATGTTCGTCAGTCCAACTACCACCGCGATCATTGTCCTTAGACTCAGGGGCTTCTTTGTCAGGAGCAGTGTACTTAGCAGCAATAGACTTTGGCGGTCGGCCTCGCGAACCACCGTCAGAGTGACCGTGAAGGACTGCCTGAAGCATGCGCCATTGTCTCCTACTTACAGCTTGTGGCATAGTTAACCCCTACAAAAGTGTTTAGAAATACATTATAACTTAAAATATAAGCTAATAACTGATTACGGATTCACAATCGTTTCAGTCCTATTAGGCAGGAAGTCACGTTTAACTAGGATACTCTGCGGTAAGCGTATTGCGGTTTTTTCACCTGCAATCAACTCTTGAGTGATTCTAAGTTCACGCAATGTCTGAACCACATAATACACAGGTTCGGCATAAAAAGCCCATGTGATTGGTTGACCATGGTTAGTTGAGGAATCGTATGCGGGCTGTCTTCCCTCGATCCATACGATATTTCCACTTGTGTCGACAGTGAAATCTTCGTCAACCCTATAAAACACTTGAACATTGTCCACAATCGCTGTAGCATAGTCAACCTTCTGCACAGGATATCGTAGAGTCTGAATATTGCCAGGTCTCGGCTCATATTCCTTAATCTCCCACATTCGGACTGTAAAATCAGGAATTCGGAGGCGATCGAAGGTATTAAAATCAGCTTCGGTTCCATCTGGATATTCGGTGGGAGCCGTTACAGTAGCCATTCCGACTTCCCAAACGCCGTGAGCTTCAAAAGTTTTTTGAATAGAATTGCCTCCGAAAGTTGCCCAGATCTCCTTTTCATCATAGTGAATGAACCCATTATTGTCACAGAACGTGCAGTTGGGTACATGGGCACTATCATCTACAGTTTTAATGTTCGGACAGGGGACAGCCTTACTGTGGAGCATTCGGATGCCACGGTTATTGAGCAGTTGATCAAAGCTAATGCCGTAAATGCTAGGATCTGGGATATCCGGCGGCATAGGTGACGGAACACTAGTAGGTGATTTAGTTGGGTATACTCTCGACGGCTTATCTTGTGGCATAGTTGAATTATACAACAGGCTTGCCTAGAATCTTAGTGCAGGCAGTCAGTATAATCATTATATGATGGAAGATAAAGTAGAGATTTTGCAGGAAATCATTGACAGGCACGGCGACTGTGAGGATTTTGCCAAGCCGGCCATATGCAAACGCTGTCCACTTGGGAACAAGCAGAAGGAAGGACGTCGAGTGAACTGCATGGACTACCTTAATATACGCGACGACATGACCGTTGAGGAAGTCTTAGAGAAATACGAGGACGCTGCTGCTGAAGAACTTTTTCGCATACAAATGGAAGAAGCTCTGTCAGAGGATTAAGATCCCACTCGGTTTCCTCAATAGTCGTCTGTTACGCTGCATAAACTGCTGAACGTCAGTCGTATGCAGCAAAAGCATGTCGGTGACTTTTTGTGACAGACGAAGCTGTTGCAAGAGTATTAATAAGTAAACAAACGAGTTTTCGACTTCTAGAAAGTCTTTGTTGTATTCCACATGTTTATTCTACTTGAAATACATGACCATGTATTTTGAAAAGCCATCCTTGTCTTCAAAATCTTGATATCGAACTTGCCCTATGATCTTATTCTCAAGAAGCAGGAAATGCAGAATTGCTCTGACGCCTGCTGTTACACTATCTGGTTCGCCGTTGTATTTTGGTTCCAAGGTAGACTCCTTTACGTGAGAAAAACGACCACTAACAAAAGTGCAAGTCCTCCTTGTATATTCTTATTTGTTTAGACCGAAAATTTCTCATATTGAGTCCGGCTTGAGTTGCTACTCTATTATATCAAGTAGTGCTGTAAGCCCAACATCAATCGATTGATGTGCTGTAACGAGACTTGTGACGCCTAATAAGCGCCTCTACGTTTCTACTCGGCGGACTATACCTGGATAGTTTCAGTTTAATCAACATGAACATAAATTCGTACGTAGCGTACTTTAAAGCCCAATTAGATGGCATAATTACTTTATCTCAAGGAAGGTACGGATGAGGCGCCAGAAATCAAGGCGCTTAGTAGGAGTGCCGCGTAGTTTTAACCTGAGAAGGACATCAAAGAAACGGAAAGTTGCCTTATGTCTTTTTAGTTTGGCGGCGAATCTTCCTGTCTTGCTTTCGTCTTCGCTCTCTGTGCTCATAACTATATCCAATCTTTTGTCCCCATCGATATAAGAAATGATCCACTGAGCGAACCAGTCCAACTTGGGGGTCGCATAAGCCTAGTTTTATAATACTCGTGAAGAAAACGTAAGTGGCTGTGTGACCATTTGGTACCATCGTGCGCGCCCCGGACTATATAACTATTATAACTCAGGGCGTTATTCAATATGTTTGGTTAATCGATACCTTCACATTTTTTAAAAACATCAATTTCGTTTACAGAATTAAAACACTTAGCTTATTTTATTAAGTTGGCAGATGATACACACTACGCGTATTTTAAATCGGCTCCCGAGAGGTCGCGGCCCCTCTGCGCCTAGTTGCCTGAGTGGCTCTGGTGGGCATGTTCTTGGTGAGCCGCTTAAAACCAGTCGAACAAGACCACCAGCCAATGCTGTGGGGCCACAGACCTAATCTGTGGCAAATCTCTTCGAAGCTCAAAAACAGGTTGTAGGCATGAGTATTGGCTATGCCCTGCTTAACGTACTTGTACGCTCTATACATATTCTTCCTTGAGACGCCTCGCCAGTCTAAAATACGTAGCAAGGTCCGCGGCCGGGTTGATCTTGGCGAGGTTGAGTGCCCGCATCATATCTATCAAGAAGTGGCACAGGTTGGCCCCTTCATAATGGTCTTTCACTTTTATATCTCCACATGATATCCCACACTCCCATTCCGCTTATTCCGCCTACCAAGGTATGTGTGTGGTCAGAGATGAGGTTAAGCGCACGCATCGTGTCGATTAGCCTGTACCAATACAACTCTATATATTCGTGTTCGTCAGCTGACCAGTAATCAGGGGAAATCATGGTTGTACTCCTCTGCTAGCATAAAGAACCTCGCAACAACTTCTTCCTCTTCCCATGGGTTCCAATGCGGCCCGTGGCGGCACAGGTTTAAGTCGCCCAATATCTCAAAGAATATATAGCACGCATACCCCGCTCTTTCATTTATGGTCATAATAGCGCCACCGTAGCCTGTACACAAGGCTGTCGTACTCCATATAGTCAAGACGATAAAATGGGTTAAAGGTGATGAGTTGCAGGGAGCGCATCGTGTCCAATAAGAAATAACACGAGTCAATCAACTTGATAGCGAGCGGATCATTAACATCCCAAGTGTCTTCTTGCATAACGTGCTTAGTGTCTTTTTGTATCATATGCTTACCCCACGAAACCTGCGCTTGTCGATCTCGGCCCTCTTTAGATAGTATCGCTGATTCATGGCCCGTCTGGTGGCCTCATACGAGTCCGCTGTGATAACGAGCCGCAGCTTCCACAGGAACCACAGGAACTTAGTTGATAGTTCCACCTCTTGAAATATTGCATCCATCAAAACCCTCGTGTGGTTGTCATACGAACTCCTACCCGCTCCCGCGCTGCTAACCATTTCCGTTCCGTTCCGCCCATTCTCTCACGATGAGCTTCAGGAGTGCAGCTTGCTTGGCATCTTGCGATACAAGGCCCAGTTGGCTTATGACGCTCACGAGTGAGAGGTAAGAGTCGAATTTCATCATTCCTTTTATTATACGAGGGGAGGATTTGTACTCGTGCGTACTGGGCGCGAGCGTCCCAGGATAGGTGATATGCCACCTGATATGAAGAAGCGATTAGTGAATTGGCTTAGCGAGTGAACGAAGGCGGGCCGCGTGATTAGGTTCAATTTGCGCGCGATCATGAGGAGAGCAGCTAGTCGATTGTGTTCGATCATTGTGGCTCAGTACGGGTAGATGGATATGAGGCCCAACTTGTGAATAACTATGAGTAGGGCCGCTGTGTAATAGTATTGATTCATTTGACATCTCTATTATACGCAACCTGTAAATTTCGGGGTACCGGTACCCGAAGGTACTAGTACCTGTGTTTACCTAATAGGGAAACATGGTGGGCCCTTTGTGTTCCGGGGTTGGCAGGAATAACTATTGTGTGGCCCACCATGTTTCCTGAGTGGAATTGTTTAGAAAATGCGCCCGCCAGAGTGTTTATGCGGTGAGTACCACTCCGAACCTAGAGTCCTCTATCGACGGCGAGGCCAGCGGGTAGGCCAAAACCGAATCGACATCCTCTCACACGATGCACCAACCGAAGGAGTACACAATGACGCAGGGCGAACTGGTGTTCATGAGCGTGGTCGCGGTGTTCGGCAACAATGGCAAGCTCGACGGTCCGGTCCCGTCCACCACTCAGTGGACGAAGGAGCAGAGCGACAAGGTCCACGGCCTCGTCCTCCTCGGGTTCCAGCGGGGTGACGTGAACAAGAACAGCGGTGGCAACGACGAGATCAGCCTCCGGAAGTACATCCCCGGGTTGGTGAACAACTGGGTCCGAAAGGACAAGCGGATGAACGGCGGGGTGACGTACACGGCGAAGAACCCCGGAAGCCGGACGGGCGCTGGTGACGAGACGCTGAAGAACCTCAAGGTCCTCCTGACGATGGTGACGGATGGCGACGCGAAGGCTGCGGTTCAGGCCGAGATCGACAAGCGTCTCGAGGAGCTGAAGCCGAAGGTCGAGCTGAACGTCGACGCTCTGCCGGCTCACCTCCGGGCGCTGGTGAAGTAATAAGGTCGAAACAGTGGGGAGGAGAAATCCTCCTCGCTGTCTTGGGATAATGTCCCAACTGACGAGACCAACTCAAGGAGAACGAACATGATGCTCATCCTCTTCCTCGCTTCCCGCAACCCGAACATCGTCCACGTGAAGACGAAGACCACGCTCCAGACCGAGCTCATCAACCATGACCCCTTCACCCGCTACGAGATGATCCACGCTCCGCACCCGATCATGGCGAGCGACTCGATGCCGATGGCGAGCTGGTACTAAGATGTACTGGCTCATCGGATACGGGTTGTTCCTCGGTGTCTTCATGACGGCCTGGCACAAGGCCATGAAGTAATACCAGTCAGACAGTTCAGTGGGCCAGGTGCCCACTGACACTGCTACGCACTACACCGAACTTATATTATTAAGTCATAAGGTAATAAAGCCCACTGACTGAAAGGCAACTGATTGAAGACTATCAAACACCTCATGGTTGGTTTCGAGCCGAACTTGGATGACCCCAAGCAGCTCACCATGCTCACTCTCACCTTTGAGGACGATTCTCAGGAAGACTTTGAGGTCTACTGGGAGTGCGATCTCGAGGTTGCTGAAGCCGCTGATGATGAGGCGGCGGTCGAGAAAGGCGCTGAGTGGCTGAAGAAGAAAGGCGCTGACAAAGAACTCATCGAGCTGTTCAAAGAAGGCGGAGTAACTGCGAGTGGCACTGACAAGTACCACAGGCACGGCGGCAAGTGGTGCCTTAACTAAGTAGCTAAGAGCGGGGACTCTATATCCCTGCTCGCTGAACCGAACACACATCAACATATCAACCCAAGGAGAGCAACCATGCACTTCATCTCGTACCCCAACTCTCTCAGCGTCCTGCTCGGCTCCTTCGACCCCTTCTTCCAGCGTGCTGAGTTCGACGAGGTGGAGAGCGACAAGCCGCTCGCCTCGTGGTTCGACGACGCTGTCCAGGTCTCTGACCCGGTGATGCTCGGCTTCCTCAACGGCAAGGGCATCAAGGCGCTGGACCTCGACCAGAACACCCGCCGCGCAGCCTAACTCACTACTCCCACGAAGTAAGCTATGCAGCGGGTCACCATGCCCGCTGACACTGCTACGCACCCGCTCCGACTCATCCGAACCTATATTAGGTCACGATGAACGAAGCATAGAGTTCATCATAGTGCAGTCCAACTCGAACGTAGTCCAAGCAAGGAGCAATACCATGACTCAGGGCGAATTGGTGTACCTCGCGGTTCTCTCCGTCTTCGGCAACGATGGCAAGCTCGATGGCCCGGTGCCGTCGACCACGCAGTGGACCAAGGACCAGACGGAAAAGGTCCACGAGCGCATCCTCCTCGGCTTCCTCAACGGCGAGGTGCAGAAGAACTCGGGCGGCAACGACGAGATCTCGCTGAAGAAGTACATCCCCGGCCTCACCAACAACTGGGTGCGGAAGGACAAGCGGATGAACGGTGGCGTCACCTACGCCCCGAAGAATCCCGGTTCCCGCACCGGCAGCGGTGACGAACAGCTCAAGAACCTCAAGGTCCTGCTTTCCGTGGTGACCGACCCCGAGGCCAAGCTGGCCGTGCAGGCGGAGATCGACAAGCGCCTCGAAGAGCTCAAGCCGAAGGTCCAGCTCGACATCAGCAAGCTGCCCGAGCACCTGCGGGCCTTCGTGAAGTAAGTAGTAGGAGCGAGCGTAGAGGCGAGTCTAGGAAACGAGGGACGGCACTCCCTCCAGTCTGAGCGTGCTCCCTGCTCCGGAGATGACTTGGCTCAGAGTGGTGCAGCCGGCTGCTAGTACAGAGCCGGCTGACACTGCTACGCCTAGGGGCAGTTGCTTCGCCGAACGTATAAGTGCTCACACGCCCTAGCAAGGAGCAAAGCCATGAGCGACAAGCTCGAGCAGCTGAAGCAGCAGTTCACTGAGCAGGTGAATGAGAGCCACGTCAAGTATGCCTGGGATGGCGGCTGGTGCTACAGCTACATCGACCATGAGCTCATGGTCACTGCTGAGACCGAGCTCCTCGAGGAGTCCAGCGAGCTGGAAGAGTGGGAAGACTTCACCAACAGCTGGCTCTCCGAGCACGAAGGCAAGCTCTACCACGTCTGCGATGTGGAGGGAGACAAGCTCATCAGCCAGGCAGAGACGCTCCAGGGCAATGAGGCCAAGGAGTACGCCAAGGGACTCGTCGAGTACCTCCACAAGTACGGCAGCAGCATCCACCTCTACAGCGAGAAGGTGAAAGAGCTCCAGGCCTTCATCGACTCTCACTGATGGAGGCGCAGGAACCTCGCGGGCGCTCTTTCACCTTCTTAGAGCGCACCTCCATCAGTTACATCCTGTGGACCATGTACTTCCTGAGGCTCTGCGGCGCTGAAAGCCGCACGAAAGCCCTTTTAAACTCTTATGCCCGTGTCGACTTCAACCGCTAATTACAACTCTACTTGGGACGAGTATTACTGCCAGGCCGACTTCCTGGCCGTACTCTCTATCCTAGGCCTCATCTCTGAGGCGACTAGAGTTCGTGCTATCAATGCCATCTACCTCCATTACTGAATGACCTTTAATTACAAAGGGGAGCGGAAACCCCATTTCAAGTACTCTCGTCAGCAGGGTTATAAGATAGCTGACTTCATATACGTGCTGATGCAGCTGGGACTCATTTCTGAGGTGACCAGGCGCAGTGCTAATGACTCCATCCTGGACGAGATGCCGCTGTGGTAATAGCTCAACGCATAGACCACAAACAGTACATACACCTCATCAATGTAAGCTACATGCTGTACACACTGCAGCTTATCTCCCGTAAGACCCGCATGCGTACCCTAGACATACTGTGGGACAGGAGATACTGATGAACCTCAACACTCTCAACCACGAAGCCTACCTACACATCCACAAGATCTCTATATTCCTCTATAGGATACAGATCATCTCTTACCAGACCCGCATGAGGAACATAAATAGTCTCTGGACTAGGAGACACTAATGCCTCCTCCGAACCAAAAAATAAGTGCAAGCAAATATGAAGAGATCCGCTACTTCACTTGGATCCTCTATCTCCTGGGCCTAATCTCTAATGAGACTCGCCTCAATCTTCTGACCCAATTCTGGGATAGAGAATGAATTGAAGCTCAACATAACTAAACGCAACTTCCTCTATAGTCTCTATGAGGTCCTCTATCGCCTAAATCTCATCTCCTTTAGTACCAGAGAGCAAGTGATAGTAATGACCTGGAGGGAGTGGGCCAAGGCTCCGCCTAACTATGAAGAGTAATCAATCTCGAATCGGGCTGCATGGATCTCGAATAAAGCTATATAGATTGGCCGACGTCCTCTATCGCTTACATCTAATCTCTCTAGATACTAAGAGAAAGATCTATTACGACTGGCAATCCTTCCCCTTTTCTCCCTAGTGTTTCTCTCCCTTCTCCCTATAGAGGAGGGAGGAAGAGGGTGTTGACACTGCTACGCCGGGCTCCGAACAGATATATGGGCATGCAGGGGGACAGGGATGTAGCATGATGGCGCACATGGGGCCAAGCGTAAGCCCTTGATAAGTCAGGTGGCCTTGCAGTGACTGCGGCCACACTGGACTTTTCTTCACACCTCTCCTAATAAATACTGCAGGTTACAGGCTTGAAGTGGCTAGTTTCTCCCTCCTCTAGGGATACAGAGTAGTACTGATATGGAGTATTCCTCCCTTCCCCTATAGACAGTATTGAGGATAGGGATAGAGTGTGTATTACAGAGTATTAGTATAGCTGTAAGGGAGAGTATATAGGATAGTCGTTGGTAAGTCGATTTTAGTGTAGGTGTGTAGAGAGGTGTAGTAGCTATTCCGAACTTAATGGGAATTACGGGAGGGTGTAAAAGCTCGTGAGGACTATTCGTATGCAGGGCGACTGGATCACACTCACCCGCACCTCTCGTCTGCTATTCCTGATGCGAGAGTTGGGCCTTGTCAGCTGGAAGACAGATCACGAAGTGATGTTGAAGTTCACACATGAATACTCCAATGGGATCAAGCATAATTAACGGTGGCGGTGGCGGTGGGAGTGGGGAGTGGCAACACACCGCCACGAACAGAATTGGCTTGTTTCTACTATTGCTCCGATTGATGGGGCTAATCAGCGGGAAGACAGATAGCCACGCAATGAGCATCCTCATATATAGGTTGAGGTATGATAAAGGTATCTGATGGCGGTGTTTACAGGGTCAGACATCTGCTTTGGGGACTTCGACTACTTGGAATCATCTCGGCAGAGACGGATAGAAAAGTCATGGACTTTATGTGGGCGCGTAGCGACGCGCAAGAGGAGTTGGTGCGTGTACGTGACCAGGACACCTGAAATAAGGACCATGGGGAAGTTAAACAGAGAGGTAGTGTGGGTAGTATTTGACTTTCTCGCGACTCTGCGAGACTTAAAACTCATCAGTGCCTCTACTGACTCGGTGCTCACTGAATATATCTGGGACGAGCGATTGGACACCATGTGATAGAAAATATGTCCTACCGACAGATTATTGTGGTGCTGAATTTTTGCTACATGATAAAGTGCTTTAGACTCATGTCGAAAGCCACCCATAAGGCTATAGCAAATAACCTTTTCGCTCGTCGAGCTAATTAGTGTAATTAGTTCCGCACCTTACCTCACGTTTCCGAACCTAAAAACATTCACGATGATGATGGACAATAAAGTCTATCATAGTCGTAAGAAGCGTAGTCGTAGTTCAACCATGAAGTACAACCCAACACGGTTATAACGCGAGCAATAAAGCTTAGCTAAAACCGTAAACGTAGTCGTAACACTAACCACGTAGCATGCAGTTGAAAGGTAAACAGTATGTCGATCACTCAGGGTGAAGCGGTCTTCCAGGCGGTGACGCAGGTCATGGGCGAGAGCAACGGCGAGGCGTACCAGCCGACCAAGCAGCAGCTCACGCAGATCCACGATATGGTGGTGCAGATGTTCCTGCTCGGCGTCACGCAGCACAGCAAGAACGCGGACGAGGTGGCCATCCGCAAGTACGTGCCGGGCCTGGTCAACAACTGGCTCCGCAAGGACAAGCGGCTCAACGGCGGCACGCAGTACGTCGCCAAGAACCCGGGCTCGCGGAGCGGCAGCGGCGACGAGAGCATCAAGGCGATGAAGAGCCTCCTGGCCATCACCACCGACCCGGCGGCCAAGCAGGAGATCCAGAAGGCCATCGAGGCTCGCCAGGCGGAGCTCAGGCCGCGCGTCGAGGTCAACGTGGAAGCGCTCCCGCCGAGCCTCCGCCACCTCGTACAGACGAAGTAACCTCGAGGTCACAGGCCATCAGGTTCCCGCCCCATCCCGCTCGTACAGGGGATGGGGTGGAACTGTTTGCGCTGACACTGCTACGCTGAGGCTCGGTACTAAACCGAACATAAATACGCTTGTCCCCAACAAAGCATGGAAAGGAACACGACTTTGCGTGACCGCAACAAGCTCCTGTGGAACGAGCTCACCAAAGAAGAGCGTGTCGAGGAGAAGAAGGAGTTTCTCGCTTCGTTCGCAGAAGAACTCGGGGGAAAGACCGAAGACTTCCAGATGGAATGGGAGCAATACCTCAACCAAGAGGGGTGGACCGGCCGCGATGAGGCTATCATCATGGCCCGCGACAAAGCACGTCACGCAGGCTGTTAGGAGTACTTGTGGCCCATATCAAGGTGAGGCGGACGTACATTGAGCTGCTCTCCATCAGGAATCAGCTGCTCAATGGCACCATTAGTCCAGCTGATGCTGCGACTATGATTGGCTACGTCCTTCACGATGCTCCACACGAGCAGGTAGACCCGCTTGGAGCTGCTGTACTCTGGGAACAGTTTGAGCTTAAACTCAAGCAGTTCATCCTCGAAACAATGGAAGAACTCCTTCCGAAGGTGTGAGCCATGACCGAAGAACAGCGACAGGAAGAGTTGAAGAGACGAAACGAGACTGTGGGTCAAGTTGGTGTGATCCGCTACCAAGATGGCTCTGAAGTCCGCGTTCGGGTCATAGAAGACCACGGTCTCACCATGGAAGTCGAAACGCTGGACGAGACTGAGAACTACCGCATGTCGGTATTGACCACGAACTTCTACAAGCAGACGTGAAAGGACACAAGCCATGAAGCGTAAGCCACACAACCACAAGAAGATCCGTAAGCTGCAGGCCAAGGTTCGCGAGCTCAGAAAGCTCGTGGTTCAGCTCCTGAAGGTGAATCTCCAGCAGACCAGCAAGAAGGTGAAGCTGTGATCGCCTTCTATCTCATCGGCTCCTTCACCGCTCTCTTTGCTCTCGCCAGTCCCGCCATTATCAGGAACTAAACACGTGCCGTACTGTTGAATAAGTACAAGAAGTGATAATGCTGTCGAACTACAGGTGAAGAACTAATCCGAACATATATTCACCTGTCGATACGAGATGGGAAATTGGTTCCCACTTAAAGTTGACAAAAAAGGAAACTACCATGGACAAGTTCAATTCGCAGCAGGACGCTCTCCGCACCGCCCTTCAGCAGGTCCTCGGCCACGCGCCTGTGCGCGGCAACCTCGTCATCACCGATGAGCAGCGCAAGAAGGTGGGCGAGATCATGATGGGTTGGCTCCAGCAGGGTCGTTGGAGCATCCGCCCGGGAACCCGCGCGTTCAGCAATCCGCTCAACTACATCGTCGGCCGGCAGCCGACGTGCCTCATCGAGTCGTGGGTGAACCCCAAGCAGAAGGCGCCGGCCTCGAGCGGGACGCCCAACGACAAGTTCCAGCTCATCAAGCTGGCGGTCGACGCAGGCATCATCTCGAAGGAAGACGGAGCAAAGCAGTTCTTCGAGCTCCTTAACGAAAAGAAGTGAGATGACGTGGCGGACTAACCCCCCGTAGTTCGGCCGTTCTTCTTGATAATGCATACTGCGCTCCCTCCGACTACGTCATCTTCATACACCTGGTTGGCGGTGCGCAGCGGCTATAGCCGCTGACACTGCTACGCCGGCGCTATACTGCTATTTGCTATTCCGAATAGATATTTGCTTACACAACCAACTAAGGGGACAGCATGCTTGCAGAACTCAAGAATGCAGTTGCGCTCCTCAATCACATGTGGCCAAAGCTGGGCAAGGCCGAAGTAATCACATGGGGTGAGTATGTGAAGCGCGCTACGCATTCGAAGTTTCTTGAGACTCAAGCTTTCCAGTTTTCCCCGACTCCTGACTGCATCTTGGTGAGCTTCGACTTCTGCACTGACGGACTAAGCCCCTTTATGCTCCGATTCTTCATTGAAGACCTACACGCATTTACTCAGGCTTTGGGCGAGATGGGGCATCCACTCTTCAACTACGATGGGACTAATGGCAGTACATACTGCGGTCTCTCTGTTTTTTCTGCATCGTGAGCAGACACTAGATGATTCTGTTTAATCCGCCAGAATTCTACAGGTACAACAATTTTATATGGGTTCTGTCCTTTGCTGGCCTTATCGGCAAGGAATCTAGGAGCAAGATCTGCAAATTCTTGAGGAAGAAGTATAATGCAACCAAGTAAATACTATGCGCTCTATCATTTCCTCTGGATGATGGTGGACCTAAAGCTTATCGGAATGAATACTAGACAAATAGCGACAAGGCTCGCTGCAGCGCGTCTCCCAAAGATGCTTAAGTAAAGCAACTGCGTGAGCAATGAGCATTAATGCTTAAACAAATAACTGTTGAGCGTGCAGAACAGCTATACGGATTAGTGTGGCTGATGTTGGACCTAAAACTTGTCTCAGAGCAGACAAGATTTGAAGTTTCAAGATTGATATGGAAGAAAGTGATCTAAAACTAAGCCAGCCGCAGCGCAGGCGACTATACTTTTTCTTTTGGCTGTTAAAGGATTTGGGTCTAATCGCCGAAGATAGCAGAGTGGAAGCCACGAAAACTATGGCAAAGAAACCATGGACTCAGTCATAACAATGATTTCTAGAGACGAGTACAACCACTATCACGATGTGCTGCGCATGATGGTAAATCTCGGAATCATAAAAGTCGACACAGGAATAATAGTGATGACTCGACTTAGACACAGACTGTTCTAGGGCTAATTTAGGTTACTAAACCGAACATACAATCGCATGTCAACCAGAAGAGTACAGAGGCGACCTCTGTTTTCTTAAACGACTTACACTTGAAAGGCAACCATCATGGTCACGCTCAAGCGCTCGTACACCCTCATCCTCAACGCTCATGAACTTCGACTCGCCGAAGCTGAGGCGCTGGATCTCCTCCGTCAGCTGCAGAACGAGTTTGCTCAGACCAACGTGATCACGGTTGAGCAGCGCAACCTCGAGGTCAAGCTGGATCAGCTCATCTCGATGTTGGGTAGCGACAACCCCAGCCACATCGACTGCATCAAGGTGATCCGCGAGATTGGCGGTGCCACCATCAACGGAGACAACCGCATCGGCCTCAAGGAGGCCAAGGACCTCGTGGAGTACTTCGTGGGTCACCTCAAGAATACCAATTCCGGTCGCAACTACACGTCTCTGTTCGACAACCCTCGGGTTGAGGCGGTGAGGGAGCTCTTCTTCAACCGCCGGCTGTACCTCAACACCGTCAAGAACTTCTTGAACGACTAATTAAAGATTCATGTTGCAACTACGCGACCATCCGAGCACAGTTATATACTTCTTGATAGTGCTTAAGAAGCTACATATTGTGCAGCCTGAGACCTACAAGCAAGTATGCGTTGCATACTGGGACCTGCTGATTTCGCGCGCTAAATTATGACGCCGTCATAGACTTGATGGCGGTGCTTCGCAAGCTTGAACTTATTTCTCGTAAAACTGAAAGAGAGATAGCACAGGAAGCGTGGTATGAAAAGTTTAGGTGGTACACTGGCGCGTATCCGAACGTATAACAACCATGCGCGGCACAGGTGTTCTAGACTCTCAACGAGAGCCACGCATGGTTCTTTTAGTGCAACAAACAACTTTGGAAGAGGGAGTCTCAAGTGCCGAAAGTGTATGCTGTCGCAGCCGGAACTCGCGGTCAAGAATATAAGGCTGGTACGGTGTTTGAAGTGACCGCGTGGCGCGATGGCGGAGCCACTGAACCTGAACAGGCGCAAGACCTTAGTTTGGCATGGGTCGATGTGCTGTCAGTCTTCGTAGTGGACAACGAGAACATCGTGCAGAACAGCTACGATTTTCTCGAGCTCGTGCCTCAGCTGCAGTTTTAATATGCACAGTGCGAGCGTAGGCCGCAAATATTCACCAGATAGTCTCGTGCGAGGCTATTTCCTTGTGCGCTTTTTCTTAAAGAAATGCTGTAAACTAAAACTGTTCAGCGAAAGTGCCTTGACAAAGGCAATGGTGGATATAACAGCAGCACGCCTCAAAGAGGCAGCAAGGAAACACAGCATATGGTAAGCAACCAACGAGATCGCGAACTGTACGCAGTGACGCCGGCAAGGTCGCTCAAAGACATTCCGACTGCTGAACATTGGGCAGTAATTGTCCACAAAACCGATAGCATCTGGGTTCCAGGCGATGAGCGCTCTCGAGTTGCGCCTGGTCATGGCTATCCTGAGCATACCGAGCACATCGAGACCATACAGTATTTCTCATTTCCCACACAAGCGGCAGCGGTAGAATACGTGGAATACTTAGTCGGCCAGAAGTACACTCCAACTCCAATTGAGAACATCCGCGTCTCTCATGTTCTTTCGTCCATCTCTCCTCGCATGAAGGTGGCTGTAGAAATTGAGCTTGCTTAAAAAAAGTCCAACTGTAGCACACTTATCAGAGCAATACCTATGCCTCGCTAAGTTTGTGTTGCTCGGGTATCGCTTGAGTCTGTGGACAATAAGAAAAGAGCTCGAAGACCTATACTCTCGTCAAAGGCAGGGCATTGACGAGATCCTCGAGCAAGCTCGGATTAATCACTTAAACGGGAGATAGTGTGAGCATTGCAAAGCCAGTCTCCTACACGGATCTCCTAACAAAAGAGCGACTTGTTGCTTGTCTAATCTGCAACGGCCACCTACTATCTTTGTGGTCTAAAGACAGTAGGGATAAAGTACTTGACAAGTTTATTGAGCAAAACAATAAACGCATTGACGAGTACTTCCGGGAAAGCGCAGACTAATCCGAACGTACATTCACATGTACGCTGGATAAAGAAAGGAGTTTTGGCATGGTCACCATCGCCGAGAAGAAGACTTACAGCATCACCATCGTTGATGTCAACAAGGACAAGATTCACGCAGACGTTGAGGAGCAAGAGCTTCGTGAGCTCAAGAAGAAGCTCGACCAGATGTTTCCTCCTCCGCCTCGAGAACTCGATGCCGAAGACATCGCTGATCTCTTGTCTGCTCTCAACGACGAGCGTATTAGCGATGCCCTTCGGATTGTCAAGCGCTTGACCGGCGTGGAACACTGGGCCGCTGAAACCTTCGTTGGAGAGGCTCGGTCGAAGCTTAACAGCGGACATCGCATGTTCGAGAACAACCCGAACATGCGCCAGATGTTCGAGTCTCTCATCGGAGACTTGACTGTGTACAACGAAGCCACGAAGTCGCGGCGAACAAAGTAATCAAGAACGGAAAGAAATAACACCATGGATGAACTGAAGATGGTTCGAGATGAGCTGGCTCGCGTGGTTCGCCAGCGTGATGCGGCGGTCGAGTTCGTCAACGACGTGGTGAACGAGAAGTTGCTGCACGGCAGCAATCCCTCCATGGTGACAAGGGCTCAGCAGCTCAACTTCCTTTCGGACGATACCAAGCGTCTGCTGGAAGGCCGGATGGCTGACAATACGAGTCCGCTCCAAGAAACGCAGCGTGCTCTCAAAGAGGCGCAGCAGACCATTGACTCCATCGCTGCCATGCTCGGTTGGGCGAACACGCCACCACGCAAGACGCTCGAGCAGACCATCAGCACGCTCAAGCATGCGCTTAAGGAGCGCGACGAGACGCTGAAGAAGCTGGGCTCCGTGAGACAGGCTATTGCCGATGCTCTTCCTCCCGAGGTTTACCACATGACTCTCGTAGAAGGAGTCACCTTGATTGTCGCCGAGCGAAATGCTCTCATGGCTCGAAGTCAAGAGCTCCGCAAAGCCGTGGTAGATTTCAAGGAGTGGCTCGAAGCTGAGCGTGATGGCAAGTCTGAAGAACTCAAGTTGGCCGTGAATACTCCGCGGGCTATCGAGCAACTGGAGCAGCTGTTGAAGAGAAACCCGTAATGCATCTGCTCAAAAGCATAGAGACTCTCTCGCTGGATGAGGGTTACTGGTGTAATCAGCGTATCGAGAAACGCGCTGCATATCCAGTGGCTTTTGGATTCTGCGATACACAGTTCGTGCTCATACCAGGCGACATCTACGAAGAGTTCACGCCTCATGTTGTTCTTGCTACCTGTACCCACTGCTTAGTGGAGTGGGATAAGCTCCACCAAAGAAAGATGCCATGAGCGATGACAAGATGGTGTATCACTCTCCCCGCGAGGGAAACAGAACTCTCGGTGGCTTTCGCTACCCTGACAGCTTGTTTTTCACCAAGCTGTTTGTCACCAAGGATGGCCGTAAGCGAGGTCTTTGGGTCTGGATTGAAGATGAGGTGAACACTCGTCTGAAGCAAGACCAGCGAGTCTTCGAGGAAGGTCTTGTCCGCTTTCGCAAGTGGCTCGACGACCCGGATGGCTACAAGAAGAACCCTGAAGACCTCAGATTTCAGATCAAGCAGATCTGCTTCAGCTACTTCTTTGCTCACAGAACTGAAGCCGCCGGAATTCGTCTCTCATGGCATCAGGTGAAGCGACTCGCTCAAATTCTCGTCGATGGAGAAGCGAAGGAAGAGTACAAGACCGAAGCCGAAGACTACTTCGACCCAGACCGCAGTGAAGAGGAATGAAATGGACATCCCAGACCCGATGACGTTGTGTGCTACCTGTGGTGAGAAATGTGGCGACCACCACAAGAAGACCTGCAAGCACTGGGGACAAGTACTTCCCAGCGAATGCTCCGGACTCATTGAGTGGGCAATCGCAGAAGTGCTGTCAAAGCAGTCAAAGAGAGATAAGTAAATGGGAACTGTGTTTTTGTTAATTGGGTGGGCACTTGCCCACTATACTGGCTACATGTGGGGACGGGAGCGAGGTCGCCGCATTGGACTTAGAGAAGCAGTTAAGGTCGCTGCTGAAGCCGAAGTGGACCCACGGCCTGCATTCAAAGAATGGCTCAAAGGTCTCTCAGAAAATAAGTGAGGGTCTAAGTTGACCCACTATGGTCGTTGGGAGGCCATGCCACAGGTATAATAGACCCCGAGAGGGTCACGTGGCCACCAAGCGACTTAGGAAACATAAGGTTCCGTTAGTACTGCAGACCACGAATTACTGTGGTCCTGCTTCGCTCACCAGTATCATGCGATTCTATGGACTCAGAGTTACTGAAAAGCGTGTAGCCGAGTGGTCTGGTGCATCTCGCAAGTACGGGACCTGGAGTGAAGGATTAGTGCTTGCGAGCCGCAGAGCAGGCTTCTTCGCTACCATGGAAGATGGCGCTTCTCTCTCAAAGTTGAAAGCCGAACTACGCAATGGTCCAGTAATCGTCCTGTGGGACTACGATGGCGGCGGACATTACTCAGTTGTATGTGGTATGGACCACAACTATATTTACATGATGGAGCCTGTACTTGGAAAGTACACAGCAGTAACGCACAAAGCCTTCCTCAAGGCTTGGTTCTGCTATGAAGATGAAGATGATGTTCCGGTACCGGAACAAATAGTTCGCCGCAGGATGATAGTTGTCCGTCCGTGGCATCCGGGAAGAATAAGGTAAACAAGTGAAAGAACATTTTGAGCATGACCAGTATGACGACCACTGTTGGTGCAGGCGTTGTCAGCCTGGCCTCAATTCTGTTTTTGATAAGCGAGATGAGTATGAGGCTGCTCTTCGTAGCGTAGACTCATATCTAGACGAGTTCAGCGTCGGTGCGTGCGACGAGCCGCGAACCGCAGATGTAACCGCGGTTCCTGCTGCTGTCAGAGACGCCATGGATACCATGCGTACTAGGCTAGCCGAGCTTCGTAAGCGAAACAAGGAATTGCAAGCAGAAGTCTCTGCACACGCAAAAGCCTGCGGAGAAGAAATGGCTCAGCGCGAATATTACGAGAAAAACTGGAACAGTATCATCGCTAATAATAAGGATCTCTACAATAGAGCTGTAGATTCAGATGCCAAGCGAACTGAGCTTCTTAAAGACCTCTCGGCCGTAATCTCTAAACACACTAAGTGAAACTAAAATGACCAAGAATCGACTGCTGAAGTTTATTGCTTATGCAATTCCTTACATGACACTCACAATGTATGTGGCGTATCTCTGCGTCGCACTTGTGGAAGTTATTACTCAGAATGAAATTCTCTTCTGGGGCCTCTTCATTACTCTTATCGCCGTAATAGACTTTGTGCTATTCCAGCCTATCCGCAAGCTCATCGTCGATCAGCTGCTTAAGCAGGAAGCTTCTCCTTAAACACTCGAAGTATCAATAAGATGTCGTCGTAGTGCGTTTCTAACAAAAGGAAAGAAATGAAAAAGTTTCTATTTTTATGTATTCTCATGTTCTCTGTTGTTGCTCAAGCTCAGGCTTTCTCGGAGCTTTCAAGTGCGTCATGGCCTAACGGAACTGTAATCGACGTTCCTGTATATGTCCATTCATCAGTACCTTCTACTATTTGGCCTCCAGGTATTCCTCCTCCACCCGGTGGCATTCCAGTTCCCATTGGCATTGTCAACCAAGCACTCTCAATGCTGAGAGCTTCTGGCTCTAAGTATCGCTATTATTACGCTGGTACGACCAGCGCCACGTCCTGCCAGTCATCCTTTTCAGTTATCACCGTTGGCACAGGATATGCGTCATGCGCTAATGGAAATTTCCAGGCATCCATCGGCACATCGACTCAGTTCTCTGGTGATCTTCCGGGGCATGATGCAGTGCACGCTATCTTCGCTTCTGCAATGAATGCGCTAACCGGAACTGGTTCCGGCACTGGTAGCTTAAACACACCCGCGTCTCGTCTGAACGCTACTCAAGGTGGCCTTGCTTCTTGGCCTATTGTCAGAAAGCAGTACTTGTATGGTTGGTATGAGCCCCAACGGCACGCAGCATTTCCTGACCGTAGTTTAGGTCACACTCCTTTTGCTTGCGCTGATAACACAGTAAAGGATTCAATCGACTGCGTAGACGTAGATACTGTGGGTAACTTACGTTTCATGCGTACAAGTAGATCGTCACCTGCTGCCATGCAGTATGACTGTCAGGGTTACGATATCGCAAACTGCTACGCGATTCTGCACCTTCAGACGCAGAACCAAATCTGGGTTCCTTTTCAGTACACGTTCACTAGTCCTACGAACGTCTGGTTCGACGCTCGCGTGCCTCCCAATACACCGCAGACTGGCAACTACGCTACACTCCCTGGGAGTGAACTCTACACTCCTACTCCCGCGATCGTTAGAGATCATGTCAGGAATAAGACGTGGGTGTTCATGTACAACGCGGTGTTCACCTCTGATGATAATGGCAGGAACTGGACTTTTCGTGGCAGAGTTTTATCAAGCAATTCTGGCATAGTTTCAATTCATACAGCCACTTATGATCCCATCTCCGACCGGATTGTTGCTGTAGGTATTGATGCATTTACGGTTACTCCCAGTCTTGTTGTCGCGACTATTCCAGCGGGAGTTACGCCGGTGTATGTTAGCTGTGGAAACACCCTGTATGCTGCATTCAACTGCGGAAGCTCGTCTTGGGGTCCTGACAGTGCGTCAGCTTGGACTATAACCAAGCAACTGCTCGCACCTAGCAGATTGGGAGATTTCACTGGAACAGCGTCAATCCTTACTGGACGCGTTGGCGCGGTCTCGTGTGGATCTATGCGCAATATCAGTGGTTGGGGCAACACCTATTACTGCAGCTTAATATACAGCGATGGTTCTCGTTCCCGCACGACACGCGAACTCGTGTTTGCACCACATGATAGTTCTTTTGGAAAAGCGTGGGCAATCTCAGCTAACGCAATTGAAGGTATTCACGGTTGGCCGAATGGAGTTGCCAATAACAACGGTCGATCTAATGGTGACGTGAACGGAATGTATGTCCTCAACGACCAAAACGATCTATATAGCAATGGTCGCTATGGTAATACGACATACTCTGGCTGGTCTCAGCTTCCTCCAGCTCCCGGTAATCCACTCAATGCACCTAAGGCTATCTTTGGTCTCAGTATGGTGGATCGTCAGAATGGTGTCGTTTTTGATCTGATGTACCGTGGACAGGTTGTAGACCAGGGTTGCTATTTTAATGGCGCTTGGTATCCTATTACCTGGCCCGGTTGTCAGTACTAAAATAGAATTAAGTTAATTAAGGCGGATAGGCCAACTGGGCCTATCCGCCTTTTTTATTTTGAGGGGACTATGTCAACTGACACTGCTACGCCGGCGCACCCCACGAGTACAGTACTAATCCGAACGTATACCCACATGTCGAACGAAGACCTCAGATTGCGAGAGTCCTACTGTATGAACACGACTCTAGTACAGCAACTACAGTAGGTTAGGCTGAGGCATAAGTGAACCTGCAGCACTTCGTGGAAGTGGTTGCCTTCTATTGCGGCCATGGAGAAGTGGAAGTACGAGGTTTGCGAAAGGCGGTCCTAACGGTGGCAACGCCCGTGGCGTGGATTTGCTTGCACGTCGAGGAGCTAAGCTGTGCGTCGATAAGCTCGCGTAAGCCGTGACGCATGTAAAACGGCTCGAGTGTTTACCTGTGAACGCCAAGCACAGGACTTTTATGGCCGATTGGGATGGACTTGCAGGTCCTGCCCACCAACGACGAGAAACCTTCCTGCAAGAAGGACTAATAGTTAGCTGGAATCGTGACCGGGTCGGCTACCCTTTTAAGCCGTGGGGCGATATATGAGCTACATTCGAGCACTGTCGAATCCAGAAAGGTTGTACATTTTTGGAAACCGTAGGAAGCAAATTGAGATTTACGCGAACTCGGACAATGAAGGGCAAAGAATGCCAGAGTCCGTCTTCAGGGGACTTCTGATGAAGTGGCTGGATGAGCGTCAGGCAGTTTCCTTTCGAGGAGCTCACCTCATCGAGACGATTGATTTTAAGTGGAATCTGCAATACAAGTCGTGGAAGAAACCAATCAAGTTGTGGCAAGTAACGTTGTTCTACATTGCCTCCAACGTAGAGAAGCGAAAGCTTAAGACGAAAGCTACAAGGCGATAGATGGGCCAGCGAGAGCCGCGTATTCGGAAACATCAGCAGAAGCATAAAAAGCGGAAACAAGAGCAAGAAGTAGAAAAGCAAAATAATAAGCTTCACCAGCAGGCAGTAGAAGAGGGGAAGCGTCTAAAGCACTACATACTGCAAGTGATGGGCTTATTTAAGCTTCATAACATTTCTCACTTTAACCTGTGGTACGTACTTAAGTAAGTCGAGATAGTGGCTCAGCTGGTAGATTTTCTGAAGGTGCAATAGTTTAATGCATTCTAAAACTAAAGGGGATATAGGACTGCTATCAGCTTCCTTGTTCTTCGCAAAGAACGGTTTTGCTATCTTTAAGGAAGTAGGTGATTTGTCTCCTATAGACTTAATCGTCGAGAAAGACGGCAAACTATATAAGGTGCAGTGTAAGGCTTTTCGCCTAACAACGGGACGATCCGCTTACCCTTTTGGAAGTCCGGTCCAGGATACAGGCACAAATACAGTAGCAGCGATCTAGATTACTTTTCAGTTCTTGATCTGAGTAGCGATAAACTTTATCTAGTGAAGTCATCTTTCATCGATAAGTATGACGGAGGGTTGACTCTGAGAATTGAGAAGCCTAAGAATAATCAGACTGAAGGTGTGAACCTTGCGGAAGACTTTTTGGCAGAAACAATCTTAAAAGATTTTTGAGACCGTAGCTTAATTGGTAAAGCACCGGCCTTTTAAGCCGAGGAGTGTGGGTTCGATCCCCACCGGTCTCACTGGGGTTGGAGAAAGAGTAGGCACCGAAAGTACCGGTCAAGTACGTGCTGAGGGTATCTCCCCAAAAAACTGGACGAAAGTCCAGAAAAGAACGTGTGTGAATATTGTGAACGCACACTGAGGCGGGAATGGCCGCTGCCCCACCGATTAATTCTAGCAAAGGAGCAATTGTGTTCATTCCTGCAACTATTGGCAAGGGCGACAAAGTCCAACTCTGGAACGATGTCAAGGTGATCAAGGGTACTTTCACTGCTGGTCACCAGTTTACAGTGATCGCCGTTGGAGAGCGTGGTCTAGATGTCATCGACAGTGATGGCAACACTCTTCTCGAGTGCGACTACAATAACTTTAAAAAGCTCTCATGAGGTTAGAGCCGCTTAAATGCGTGAAGCGACTGCGATCAGTCGTTCTTCTAAAACTTTTCCTGTGGTGGCACAGAAAGCGCTTGACGGCCTGGGATGCATATTGGGTCCACCATCGCACACAGCGGATGATGTGCGGCAGTAATCTTACTAAGGGTAAAACCCTTACGCTGGACCAGAAGCAGGTCCTGCTCTTTGACGAGGTCTGACAATGACAGAAAAGAAACCCGAGTGGCCAAACAATAATAGCGATGATGCAACTGACTGGGACTTTAACAAGTTCCGGCAGTGGTGTACCACGTTGGGTGCAGAGGCCTTCATCATGGGCGGCAGCAAAGGTCTGCACACCTCGATGCACTCAATTTTGATGTGCGCTTTCGAGTGGCAGAAGAAGAACCAGATCCGACTAGCCAAGGAAAAGAAGTCGTGAGCAACCTTGCTGAACCACGAATCGTCTGCGCAGCTATCAGAGACGAAGACGGCCAGGTTGTAGTAGGACCTCGTCACATGGACAAGACCATGCGTGAGACCATCATGAACCTTAAAGACAGTGATTCCAATCGCTGGCGCTGTGCAGAGCAAGGTTTCATCGACCAGTTCGGTAAGTTCTACACGCGGACTGAAGCTTGGCAGGTCGCTGAGAAGAACAATCAGATTCACCGTCGCTGCGGCGGAGACTCGGCCAATGGCGGAACTCTGTACTCGGAGAACTTGTACTAATATGCGCGCCTGGATTACTTTTGGTATTATAGTGCTTATCTGTTTGTCGGCTGCTGGTATCTGGTACTCGCGGCAGCCCTGCAAGAAGTGGGAAACCAATCAGTGCGGCGACTACACTGAGTGTATCGAGATGTACACGAACTATAGGGTTTGCAAGAAGTGGCGGTATGTCCCCTTGCACGAGTGCCAGCGCTGTGTAACTCGATAACTGGAGAAAACATGCGAATTTACTTCATCTTGATTGCTGCGTTTATCCTGCCGATCGCCTGTGGATCGGCCGCGACAGTACAGCCTTCGGAGCAGGTTAGCAACATCGTTGAAGTGGACCGTTTCCGCAGCAGTTCTGTAGCTAAGTACGTCGACGCTGATGCTGGGGTGATCTGCTACATCTACAGTGGATACGGCATCTCCTGCGTCAAGCAGTAACTAAGGTCACTATGGAAGAGTTTTGGCAGCAAACCCTGCAGAAATTTAAGCAGCAGAAGCACCAGAGAATGGGGCAGTTGTTTATGAATGAGTTATACGCTCAGCGAGCCGACCTGTATACCAAAGTAACTGGCACTGACGCAGATACCTTCTACGAAGACTGGCGCCTGTATCTGCTTCGAGATTGGCTTACCAACAACTGGTAACATTTCCGAACGCATATCCTTGCACAAGGAGATACACATGAAGCGCATCACTCTTCTTCGCGGCGTTGTTGGTTTTCTGCGTCAGCATCAGCATCCGCTTGTTCAGCAGGTGGTGCTCGATGAGGTTCTTCGCACCATGAGCCCGAAGACCTGCGCGAACGCAGTCTTTACTGCGTTAGAGCTCAACCCCAACCCGTCTTATTGGCGGTTCACCCGGTAATCTACAATGATCAAGTTCTTGGAAAATCTCTCAATCTGCTTCCTCAAGCTTGCACTGGGGCTTGCATCGCTGATGTACATGGTAATCCGGTTCGCCATTCCCGCCTTCATTCTCTTCCTTCTCTACAAGTACGCCGTTTCGCTCTGAGAAAAGTCATGATCAAGTTCACTACGATGGACGATGACGGCAACGAGACGGAGCACGAACTTCCGTCCAAGATGGCTGTGTGTGACCGTTGCGAAGGCCATGGCACGCACCTTGCTCCCAGCATCGGCGGGCACGCTTACTCCATGGAAGAGTTCGAGGAGAGCTTCTCCACCGATGAAGAGAAGGATGAGTACTTCAAGCGTGGTGGCTGCTACGACGTTCGCTGCGAAGAGTGCAAGGGGCTGCGGGTCACGCAGGTCCTCGATGTGGAAGCCTGCACTGGGAAGTACGAGGAACTGTTGAAGCGATATCAAGATTTGCAGGAAGACGAACGACAGTACCATATGGAGTGCGCTGCTGAGCGTCGAGCCGGCTGCTAAAGGAAATACCGTGCACGAAGAAATTCTGAAGCTTCTGGCCGTCATGTCGCTCACCAACAAGCCCGCCAACCAGTTCACTGGCAATCCTGGTGTTGCCAAGAGTAACAAGCGCAAGAAGAAGGTCCAAGGCGTCGCCATCGAGAAGATCGGTATGTCCACCCACGATATCCGTGATCTTTGCGGGATCGCTCGGGATATTTAAGCCAACGCACTGATGGCGGAATCGGTAGACGCAGCGGACTTAAAATCCGCGGGACTTCGGTCTGTGAGGGTTCGAGTCCCTCTCGGTGTACAGGAGTAATTATGAGTTCGCCAGACGAGATTCAAGTTGCAGAGATAGTAGCGGACTGTGCTAAAGCGGGTTTTCCAGTGAGCCAAGAGGTAGCAGAGAAAGCCTGGGAAGTGCATAAGGTCCACGGCAAGCAAGCAGCCAGCGATGTGCTGAAGGCTGCTGGCGTTCCCATGGAACGCCGTATCACTTCTGGTGCAGAAGGTTTGGGCGGCAAGGTGCAAACCTTAGCATGGGGAGTAGGAAAGCTGAATATCTTTGTTGGGTGGTCAGATGAGTAATACGGCAGAGTTGGAAGCACGTGTAGCAGAGTTGGAGCGCAAGCTCGAATTAGTCACAGATGCCTTGCTGTATCATACGCACCGCCACCAAGACCCTAAGGATAATCCTTACAACCCCTTTAATAGCTATTCTGAAGGCGAAGAGCCCAGTCGTGTAGGTAAAATTAAGCAGTTAGTGGATGAGTTACCCGATAATACATGGTGAATAACATGAGCAAGAACAAGTTTTCGCAGTATACAGATCGTGAGCTGATTATGGCCGTTCTCCAGCGTCGCTACACTGGCGAGTGCTTCGTAAACGTGGTTCGACCATACACTGAAACAGTCGAGACCAAGACTGTCAATGGCCGACAGGTCGTTAACAGCAAGCGTGTAGAGAATGAGCGTATCGAGTTCGGCCACGGTATGGATCTCCACACGAAGTACGTAGAGTTCGATGCTGAAGGCAAGTTGGTAAACTTCAGCGAAAATAGCTACAACAACTATTAGCTATGGGCGATAAAGTTGAAGTGATAGTCTTTCCCAAGATGTGTTGCAACCAACCTGTAGTGCTTACTGAGCGCTACGGGTCCAGTGCGGTGATGACGTGTAGGCTCTCAGGAAAGCTAGTCAAGCACTGCGGCAAGTAATTCCGGGAGTGACGCACTAAAGGTCGGTGCAGCAGACTGTAAATCTGCCGTGGCTTAGGCCACAAATAGGTTCGATCCCTATCACTCCCACACGTTTCCGAACATAGAATTGCACATGCGCAACCGGCAAATTCGGTGGCAAGACTACGTGGAGGAACGCAAATGTCGAAGTGTCCAGTCTGCGGTACCTACTTTGGTGAAGGTCCCTGTTGGCTCGTCAAAGAGTGTGGTGGCGACGGCAATTGCCCTGCTCGCGACGCTGGAGAGCTTCCCTCCTTGGAGCATGTTCTGTGTGCTTGTAATCGCCGTTGGCTTGCTAATGCGGCTGCTGTCAATGAAGGTCATGGTTTTAACGACTGCGACCCCAGCACGTAATCTCTTCGACTTCCTCAGCTTCTGCGTGGTAATGCTGCTTTGCATGGTGGCTTACAAGAAGTTCCACAAGCAGAAGGTGATTTGGTAAACAAGGAGTAACACTTGATTAAAGTAACTGTTTTTGACACCAAGGGCTGGGAAGCACCCTACTGCTCGGTGTGTAGCAAACAAGTCGGGACCAAGTATTTCATTGGCAATAGCGGTAAAGTGTGTAGCAAATGTGAAGCGAAGACTCATAAAAAGTCCAAGAAGAAGGCGAAGTCAAAGACTGAGAGGAAATATCTCAAGGTCATCGCGAGGCTGCGTGGGCTCTGCTACAACATCGCAATGCTCGATGAAAAGAAGTTGTCACCAGTCGACAAGACAGTCGTGCAGAACACACTGACCAGGCTGAAGGAGAAGGAATACGGTTGTGGTCTGCCGTTCGAGAAGTAAGTAGTAATGGGGAAGCTCCCAGCGCTGTAATCGCCTCGCAGAAAGGGCAATGCTGGGTTACGGCATAGTTAGCGGCGATTGAACCGGGTTCGAGTCCCGGCTTCTCCACAAAGAAAGCATTGGTCATGGCCAGCCACGAATACAAGTTCCAGACGAAGCGGCCTGTTCCTGTAGTGTACTTCTACACTGCATATCCTCTGTCGTCCAAGATGTACGCAGTTGACTACACCGTACGCCCCAAGTATTGCTCACACGTTGGCATGGATTGCTGTAGCTGCACCGAAGGTTGACTGGGCCTATAGCTCATAACTGGTTCGTTCCAGGTTCGAATCCTGGTGGGCCCACAAATATCAAGAGGAGACAACCATGGACCGAAATCGTACTGTTTGTCGAGTGACCACGCTTACTCGTGGCGAAGGTATCTCTGAAACTGAAATCAACGTCGAGGTGTTTGGCCTTGTTGACCCGCCTACCAAGATGAGCTGGAATGAACCGCCGAGCAGCGGTGGCGTAGATGCCGTTCGCGCGCTCTACTACGATGGGTTCAAGCAAAGAGACATTCCGCTTACGAGCGAGGAAGTGAAGGAATTGAGCGACGAGCTGTGGCTCGCTAGCTCTGAAGAGGAACAGTCGTACGATAATGACGACGATCCTTTCTACGACGAGGACTAATACATGCGTATCATAGCGATTGCAGACGTGCATAATCAGCAGGTTCATGTTCCTGACGGTGACGTGCTGGTTGTTGCAGGAGATCTTACGGGCAGTGGCACTTTGACACAAATCAAACAGGTTGCAGCCTGGTTGAAAACACAGTCGCACAAGCACAAGGTCATCATCGCCGGCAACCACGATTTCTGTCTGGACAAAGACAGCAAGTATGGAGCTCTGGTACCAGAGGCAGTAAAGGCTCTGCAGGATGCCGGCTGTACTTATCTCATGGACTCTGGCTGCGAAATTGAAGGCAAGAAGTTCTACGGGTCGCCTTGGCAGCCGTGGTTCCACGACTGGGCTTTCAACGTCCACCGTGGAAACTTACATGTTCACTGGAATAAGATTCCAAACGACTTAGATGTATTGTTGGTCCATGGGCCGCCTTTGGGCTATGGTGACTTGACAGTACATGGCGAACGAGTTGGATGTAGTGAACTGCTTCGCGCTCTCGAGCAGAAGAAGCCAAAGCACGTCTTCTACGGCCACATCCACGAAGATACCGGAACATGGACTGTTAATAACGGGCAGACCAACCTACACAACTGCTCTGTCGGTCCTATCCACCATTGGAACAGCTCCGCAAACCCCGGTCTTCCGGTGGTTCTGGACATCTAAATACATTTCCGAACGTATTAGAACACATGGAACGAGAACCGGGTTGCGGGGATCAAAGTTGCACATTTGCTTGCATTAGACCACGCGGCTGCATGCGAACCAACGGTGGATGTAGGTGCTTTAAGAATCTCAAACTGAATACTAATATCCAGAGTGCTATGGACCCAAGCGAGTTGGTGCCATACAACAATCAAGATGAAGTGAAGCACCTAGAGCGTAGCGTGATGCTGCTGAGAGCAGAACTACTTGAGTTGAGAAGTAAACAATAACAAGCGGGCCTATAGCTCAACTGGCAGAGCGGTCGCCATATAAGCGACGGGTTCCGGGTTCGACTCCTGGTGGGCCTATTAGGAGCATAACAAACGTGAAAAGAGTCTGTGTACATTGTGAGATTGAGTTCGACGCCCGTTCACCCGAAAAGCTGCGTGCTGGCGGCAAGATTAATGAGTGCCATGAGTGCGCAGAGGAAACAGCCATCAAGTATGTAGGTCTGCAAAGTGCAGATGGCAAGCAGTCGCAGGCCACAATCCTCAAGTTCAAATCCAATAGCGACCGCGAAAAGTACATGGAGTTCTGGAAGAACAACTCTGGTCTCCACAAGGGCAAGTCATGCCAGCTCGGCGGACACTTGTCTACCACGCCCGCTGTTCAGTTCGAAACAGTGAGTGAGTTCTCTCCTACTAACCATAAGGGTAAGGCGTCTTAAGACTAGGAGTTCTCGCATGTTGCCATGGGGTCGTTGGGTAATTGTGTGTGGAACTATGTTTGAAGTCTCTGACTGGGATGGCTTCGACGAGATTGCCACCTTAGGAACGGTATGAAATACTGCATTAGTGTTGAAGTTGTCGATTCGTTTGTAGTTGAAGTGAATGCAACTTCGAGTCTTGAAGCGCTGCAGAAGGTCCAGCAAATGGGACGTGTTCAGCTCGAGAAGCATGGTGAGTACGTCGGTCGTGACATCATGGTCGATGATGAAGTCGAAACCAAGAAGTAATCAACGCAGTACTTAATAAGGAAAAACAGATGCGAGTCGATAATAGTGTGCTGATCGAGATGCTTCCCGGTGTGATGCGCGCGGCCCTGAAGGAAGATAACGCCAACCACGAGGCCATGTGTGTGGACACGGAGGACCTCAATAACAACGCGCAGACCACAACCATCACCCACGGCAACTTCACAATTGCCATGATTAACTACGAGAAGAAGGTCTTCGTGGGCGAGGCCAAGCGCAACCCGCGGGACACCCCGAATGCCAAGCGCGGCGAACGGCTTGCCTTGTCGCGGGCGCTGAAGGCTCTCCTTCTCAACAAGGAGTAATGTGTTCTTCATCCAGATTCTAGGTAGACGAGAGCGCCGCGAAGAAGCATCAGACCTAGATGAACTGGGTGAGAAGGTCGCTGCGGCAATGGAAGACAATGCCACCAACATGATTGTGGTATCTGTTGGTAAAACCGACGAAGCTGTCATGCCTTATGTTTGGCTGCAGCGCGACCTCGATACTGACGAGTGGGAAGGTGAGCTTGGTGACAGCATTAAGCTCGGCATTGAAGATGGTCTGGTAAAGGAACACGACCCGATCCGTATGCTTGGTTTGAGCTCTATGACACGCGGAGAGCTCGATCCAGTGGAGGAAGAGCCGATGAGGTTTGGTCGTGCAAAGAGTAAGGCTGCGCCGACCAAACCCAAGAAGGTGAAGAAAAAACCTTCGGAGAAAACGTTGGAAAAGCAGGCCAAGAAAATGATTGACGATCTTTTCAAAAACCTGCATGAACCTGACTGAATTAACAGGCAACTGCGCAACCTAAAAGCCAAACCGAACCTATATTGATCCACAAGGAGATACACGTGCACATCAAGACGCAGACTGTTATTCCTGCAGGTACGAAGATTACAAAGTGCCCGCCGAGCAACGGGGAGGCCAAGAGCGTGTGGACCCTCCTTCGCGCAGAAGAGAAGAAGTTGGCGAAGGCTGATGAACTGAAGATGAAAGCCAATCAGTTCGCTGCAGCTCTCAAAGCCGGTTTCACCGCCGAGGAAGCGTTGAGACTCGTCAACGGTGGGTAATATGTACAGTTGCCAAGAGCTCATTAAGGTGACTGCGGAGCAAAAGCTGCTGGGGGTGGACCGTGGGTGACGCGAAGCCGTACACGTTGACGGACCTGCCGGCTCGCCGCTGCATGAGCGCGCAGCCGTGCACATCGGACCAGTGCGAAGACCGGCGCATCCGCGCGACCGTGAATCGCATCGCGGAACTGGAGCGCGACCTCGCCACGGCGAACGCGAACCTCGCGGAATCGGCGGGCCGTAACATCGAGTACCGGCGCGACCTCGCCACGGCGCGGGGCATGGCGTCCCTCAACGACACGGCGCGAGAGCTGGTGCAGGTGACGCGCGAGCGCGCCGAGAAGGCCGAAGCCGCACTCCGTGAGGCGGACAAGTCGCTCGACGGGTTGACCGGCGACCTGCTGAAGGCCGAGGCCGACGCCGCGCACCAGATGCTCGTTGCTCGCCAGCGAGAGGCCGAGCGCGACGCATTGGCCGAGGAGTTGAATGAGGTGAAATCCGACGCCGAGCGGCTTCGGGAGGCGCTGGATGCCGAGCGCATGAAGTGTGGCGGCTGGAACGGCTGTGACTGGCAGCCCGCCGAGTCGTCGCCCCGGTGCTCGCGGTGCGGCATCACGCAGGCGCGATGGGCGGAAATCGACGCCGCCCTCTCCGGCACCGTCCCCGCGCCGACGCCGGAAATATTTTGTCACGTCGGTTGCGGTGAGTGCGACGACTGCCGAGCCTTCGACGCGAAGCAGCGCGCTCTGATTCCCGCGCCCTCGGTGCGCGAGCCCGTAACGCTGCTGCACGTCGAACCCGTCCCGGACCGCGAGGTGTGGGAGAAAGCCGCCAAAGCTGCACGCTCTCTAGTCGAGCCACAGCGCCACGTCTGCGACGGCGACCCGTGCAACATCTGCAGCGCGACGTTCGGTGGCGAGGACGACTACGAGCACCTCGATGACGCTGGGGCTGTACTTGCACCCCGGTCGAGGTCGAGCACGAATGAAGACCTCATGGACCTACGTGGTGGAATGATGGCAAAGCGAAAATTGTATAGCGATGGATGGGAATGCTCTCTTTGCAGTAGTCCATACGATCCCTGTGATTGTCCAGATCACGTCACGAGAGATCCTCGAGTCCGAGCTATCTTAACTGCTTTGAAGCGTGGGCGAAGATATGAAGACGGAAAGACTGTGAGTGGAAAGAAGATGAAAGGTATAGTGTTTCTTGGCGATTCTGTGGACGAATTGGACGCCGCGATCGCTGCATTATAGGAAAAGTCGTGAAGAAACTATTCATTGCGACCCTTCGTTACCCCCAAACCTATGGTGAAGGTGGACCTGACAAATACGGGTATGGCCTGGTGTGGGCAGAAGACGCTCAAAAGGCCATGGCAAAGGCAAAGAAGGAATGGGAAGAGCCGTACCTCTATTACTGCAAGGTCGACGATATCTCGGAGGCGCTAGAATGAGCAACGCGCATAATTCAGCTGAGCTTTCAGCTCTTCGTGCGGAGTTAAAGGATGTCAAGGCGCGGCTTGCTAAAATCCGCAGGGTGTGTGAAGACGGTGGACGACCCATTAAGGTGAATCCCAAGCCCAACTGTCCTATTTGTCACGGCTACGGTGAAATAGATGATAGTTTCGAGAATGGCCACAATGGAGATTGGATCGAAAGCAGCAAGCCTTGCGAATGCAGTCCTCGCTGGCAAAAAGCAGAGGATGCGATCATGAGCATCGCGAACCTCAAGAATGAAAAGTGGAAAGTTCGGTAAGGCTTATTCATGCCGAGCGTAACTCTTGCGAACGGAGCTACCTTATGAATAATCAGCCAAAGTGGTGTTGGACTAGGGGTGAAATGTTCCGAGTAGATCGCTCCATAACAACCGTGATATGGATGATGGTCAAGATGGACATGATTAGTCAGCGCACATATGACCGAGCTATTACTTGTGACACCAACTTGCTTGAGATAGAGGAAGAAGATGAGTACTAGGTGCAAGCGCTGCGGCGCGGAGAAAGTTTACTGGGAAAAGTCTATCAATGGTAAGTGGACTCTATTCGACGAGAACACTGCGAGGAAGCACTTTTGTGCTGACAATGAACTTAAGGCAGTGAAGTGCAAGTACTGTACATCCAGTGACCTCCATTGGGCTGAAGAGGTTGACCCCATTTCTAAAGGAAAGAAAATGGTTCTCACTGAGAGTTACGGGTTACCACACGCGTGCGACGAGCGTATCGCCTTCATGGCCAAGGAAAAGCAAAATAAGAAAGACAAGTACGAGGCAGAGAAGAAGCGAATCAACGAACATCCTGACGGCACGTGTCCTGTGTGCAAGGGCAGTGGATACTCTTCTGACCCCTCAAAGAATAGCATGGGTGTGTGCGGCTGTTGCGTGGGGACTGGTAGTTTTAGTTATTTCACTCGCAAAAATCAGTTGGCCCTTATTCGCTACAGGATCTGGCCGAACATGCGAGACAAATACGTAAATGAGTGGGAGTGGTAACCACTCGTTGTCTTACGATACGAATCCGAAACAAACATCTTGTGTCCCAAATGGGTTGGGAAGTTGTTACTGTGGCAGTTTTCTCGTAGTTTAAACAAGTAAAAGGAATGTATGTCCAAGCAGAAGGATGCAGTTTTTCAGGCGATTTGTGATGTTCGTGGTTCCACTGAGTTCAGCGAAGCTGTTGAGCTCACCAAGGATGAGCGCGGCAAGGTTCAGGCCGCGCTCATCGCGGGTTTCCAGGCCGGAGAGATCGTCTATCAGGGCGATGCGTCCGACAGCGCCAAGCTCTCCGCGTATGTCAGCGGACTCGTGAGCAATTGGCTCCGCAAGGACAAGCGGCTCAATGGCAATGTGGCTTACATGGCCAAGAACCCGGGTACCCGCACGGGTTCGGGCGACGAGACGCTCAAGGCCATGCGCACGCTCCTCTCGGTCACCACCGATGAGACGGCGAAGTCGGAGATCCAGCTCGAGATCGACAAGCGGATCAACGAGTTGAAGCCCAAGAAGACGGTGAACGTGGCCGCCATTCCCGAGAGCCTTCGTCACCTCCTTCCGCAGCAGGGGTAATCTGCTTAGGGTGCCACGATATGGTGGAACATATAGGTCAGGATAGTGCTTAGCGGCCTATCCTGACCTATTTTTGTATAGGGAGATACAGTAAACATGGACCAAAAAGACCTTGATGCACGCACGTCTGTGTTTGCGATTTTAGACTGTATCTACCGATTGAAGCTGTGTTGTAAAACAAGTTACGCTAACGCTCATTTTTTGGTGGTTACTGGTGCGCACTAGCTACATGCAATTTGCTCCCTTTTTGGATGTTTGCTGTCGCTTGAAACTCTTCTCTAGAATAGTTATGGGAGCAGCCTACCTTCAAGCTCTTCTTAAAAAACCATGAAACGCGTATGTGAGCTGAGACGAATGTATACTGTAGTTGGTTCCTGGCGTCACCCGAAATCTTTCTATGCTCTTGACGCTGATCACGCCATAAGCCGTTACGTAGCTTCTTTTAACGGCACAGCTGATTCCTTCGTTAAGGAAATTGGCAAGAGACTTTCGTTCACAGTTACAGTAGAAGCCACTAAAGAAGTACTTGAAATTCCTACTCCGATTATTGCTGTTAATGTCAAGATATGATAATGCCCACGATACATTATCAGGTGGCGGTGCGCGACTTATTAATCGCAGTGTATTATCTAGGTCTTTGTTCATATCAAACGTACCGTGAAGCCCACTATAGACTTTTTCTGGTAAAAAGTTCATGACCAAATACATCGCAACATTTTTTCTAATGATTCTGCTCGACTATGGTTGGGCTAAGTACATTTCAGGTGTCTCAAACAAGAAGGCAGTTCCTGCATCCTTGTGGTCAGTCGCCATCTATCTCATCGGCGCCTCTCTCACTCTTCTGATTGTAGAAGACCGATGGATTATGGTTCCCGCTGCGCTAGGAACTCTTGTTGGTACTTTTATTGCAGTGAAGCGGGACAGCTAGTTGAGCCCCAACGCTAAGCGAAGCAGGGTTCGCTTAATATTGTATTTTATGGTGTCGCTAGGATTGTGCACAGGTAAAGCATACCGACAAGCGATCATAAGAAACGGCTGACACTGCTTCGGGCGCGCCCACGCCCTTATCCGAAACGATATTCGTACATGCGATGGTTCTGACCCAAACACCGTGTTTTAAGCGTGAGACAACACACAAGTCACGGACGCGGATCCATGGAGTAAGTCCCTAATAAGGTGCTAGCCTGAACAGGTCCATTGGGTAGGGTCTCTTTTAGAAAGGTAAACAATGCTCAAGCAAGTGAAGGTGATGCGCGGTATCTCTGGTGCTGGCAAGTCGACTCTGGCCAAGAAGCTGCAGCTTGAAGCTATGGAGAATGGCGTTCGCTCGATTATTGTTTCCGCCGACGACTTCTTCGTGGACGACAAGGGCGAATACAAGTTCGACGTCACGAAGCTGGGCGAGGCGCACAAGTTTTGCCTCAAGCGGTTCCTTAGTGAAGTGCGAAACAACACTGACCTCATCATTGTGGACAACACCAACATCAACCTGGAAGACATGGCACCGTACGTCGCTCTGGGTGAGGCGTTCGACTACGATGTTGAGATCGTGCAGGTCGATACTCCGGCGGCTGTGGGTGCTACTCGCAACGTACACAACGTTCCGCCCCACACCGTCCGCGGCATGGATGCTCGGCTCGCGGCAGTGAAGGTGCCGAGCCGCTACAAGGTGCGTCGGGTCGCTGGGACGTACTGAAGGTCTGCGCCCATAGCTCAGCCGGACAGAGCACCGACCTTCTAAGTCGGGGGTCGCAGGTTCGAATCCTGCTGGGCGCGCAATACTGAAGCGAGGGACACATGTATTACAGAACAGAAAACTACTACAATACTCAAGCGGAAAAGTTTCGATGGCTGTCAAAGTCAGAACAGGAAGCTCTTAAAGAGCAAAATCCCCGCAGAGAGATTACGCAGCGGCACGATGCCACCTACATCAGTCGCGTGACTGATCTGGTGGGAGAGGCAAAAGCTTTTGCCGAACAGTGGGGCAAAACACTCGAGGATGTGAAGATGGACACAGAACTCGAGGATGATTATGGTTCGCAGTACGCGAAACTGTATTGCACAGTCGAAGGCTTGGAGACTGATGCGCAGTATGAAGCTCGTCTGTGGGAGTTGATAGAACAAACCAAAGCCCGAGAGGACCATGACCGCAAGGAATTTGAGCGTCTCAGCGCTAAGTTTGCCAAGAAGTAAAAAGCGACATGCTCATTCTTTGCTGCTAATGCTATTCAATAGCGTAGATGCCTATTGCACCCTGGTTGCACTAGATAACGGTGCTGAAGAGATGAATGCCATCATGGCCCACGCTTTGGCCAAAGGCATCCTCTACTTCTTGTTCATCAAGCTTCTCGTGGTTAACGTGTTGATTTTGTTTGTTGGGGTAATTGGCCAACACTACCGTGTTGGTAGGATTGGGCTCAACATCGCGGTTTGGGCTTACGCACTTTTAACATGCTATCACCTTTTAAATCTAAGCCTGACCTTTGGGACCTCACTCGTTCCTTAAGCAGGTTTATGTACGTGGTTAATGATTTAAAGCTCGCCAATTTAAGGTCTTACTTTCGAACTTCTAAATACCTTAGAGATATCCGTTGGCTGGCGGAAAAGATAGAAAACCAAAACGAAAAATAAATCGGTATAAAGAATTTGTAATGATTACCGATGCTTTGCTGATTCTGTTTGGAATAGTCGTGATAGCGTTATTGCTGTTGTGGACTAACCGTCTGCTCCCCAAGGACTAATGAAAGAAAAGAGTCTTGTTGCAATGATGGCGCTGTCGTTTGCCATCTGGTTGATGATGTTTGCTGGCATTGTCTACGCTGTTGCACATTTTGTGCAGAAATTCTGGTAAGGAGAATCCCTTTGGTATCACGCAAGAAGAAGTCAGAAGTTACAGTAAAGCAGCAGGCAGATGACATGTTGGTCATCAAGAAGAGTGAACTCGTCAAGAAGCTCAAGACGTTCCTCGAAGAGGAAAACGCTTGTAATGGCGACTGGGTGAATAAGGTCCGTGTGAAGCTCCTCGGTGAGGAGATGAAGACGTTTGACGTCAAGCTGCGCTTCGAGACCACCATCACTATGGACATTCCTAGCAGCGGAATTCCCTCCCAAGAAGAGGTATGCCAGCTGATCGAGCAGCAGCTCGCCGACGGGGATCTGGACTTCGACATCGACTACGAAGACTTTGAAATCATGGATATTAAGGAGTCATAAGTTGTGGGGTCATAGTTCAACCTGGTAAGAACGCCATTGTCCATAAGCTTCCGGGGCTAAAGGACGCGGGACTTGCATGCACCCGAAAAACGTGGAAGTGCAGGAGTCGGAGCCTGCTGACCTGTTTTAAGTTTAAGGTATAATTAGCTCTTTAACAGGAGCTAGTTATGGAATTGAAGCTGACGAGAAAGTGGTTAACGCCGAACTCAACAATCGGCGAGTTGACAGTAGACGGTAAGTTTGAATGCTTCATGATTGAGGATCACTATCCGACGCCTTGGGTAAAGACGCCGGCTAAGACTGCGATCCCGACTGGTCGTTATCAGGTCATCGTGAACATGTCAAACCGCTTCAAGGTAGAAATGCCGCTAGTGTGCAATGTGCCGCAGTACACGGGCATTCGCATCCACCCCGGCAACACAGCAGCAGACACGGAAGGCTGCTTGCTTCCGGGCCGAGTTCGCCAGACAGATAAGGTGCTAGAGAGCAAGCTTGCTTATGAAGCTCTCTTTGCGAAGATTAAGGAAGCAATTAAGAACGGCGAAAAAGTCCACATAGAGATAGTTGTGGAGCCGGTAAAGGCGTAACAGCAGCACTAACCCAGAAGTAAAAGAAACGGAGAAAGTGATAAACATGAAGACAAGTACATTCCTCAGCAAGGTGTTGAACAAGTTCCATGACGGCAAGAGCTACACCACGTCGCCTAATCGCAAGACGTGGAAGAACAGTGATCCGTTGAGCCCGCAGTTCAACGTGCGAACCACGGCTGCTGCCAAGGGCCGTACGAACCTTGCTGGCATGCTCGAGAAGGTTGCGAAGGAGGCCGGTGTCACGACGACGAAGGCCAAGCTCGCGATCTGCAACAGCCTCGGTCACACGAGCTTCGAGTCCTTCGCGAAGAGCAAGAACATCAAGTTCAAGGCTGTCAAGGCGGTTCTTCAGGCTGCCATCCGTCGCTCACGCGAGCAGGGTGACTAAGTTGTAAGTAGTAAACTGGTAAGATAATTACCAGTGAGGGGCTTTAGCTCAGTTGGGAGAGCAGCGGCTTTGCAAGCCGAAGGTCAAGGGTTCGAACCCCTTAAGCTCCATATGAAAATTTGGAAATCCAGGCCAGCCGAGATTAGTCCTGAGGCTTGTTGGTGTGCTTATTGGAGTGGGTATCTCTACATAGAAAGTACTTTCTTGCGGCTCATGTGGCAAATGATTTCTGAACACAAGAATGACAAGCATATAGTGGGCTAATGAGCACAGCAAAGAAACTAATATATGTACAGTGGAATAAGACTGTGAGCATTGGACAGAAGATGAAGATGCGATGGGCCAACGGCAATGAAGAAGTACTGGAAGTTGGGTCATTTAGCCGTATTTCTAATCAACCGATCTCTACCACCAACAAGATGATCATGTTGGAATATGTGGTTGATTGGGACGTCAGTTAAAAGGCATGGCACAAAGAGCCATGAGCAGCATAATTGAAAAGTGGAATTTCTTATGCCTACTTTGGAAGATTGGGCTTCTTCGAAAAAGAAGCTACGCCGAACTCGGTGTACTTTATAACTTATTGATTAAGTAAATGCCCGGGTCGCTTAGTGGCCGAGAGCAGCAGATTTGTAATCTGCCTCCTTTACTGGACATCGTGAGTTCGAATCTCACTCCGGGCTCATGAGCAATCATCATTGGGAAATATGCAGCCACTGCGAAGTAATAATGGTCGTTTGTGGCAAATGTGGCAACAACTGCTGCAACGCGGGGTACGGAACTCTGCCAGATGGTTCTACTTGCGATCAATGCCCGAGTGCATATGAGATGCAGGATGATCGGTACAAAAGCGCCTTCAATGGCATCAATGTCAAGAGAAAAAGAGAAAGTCGAGAGCGAAGGAACAGACGGCCTCCAAAGTACTGGCCGTAAGGCAACTCATGGCAAAAGCAAATCGTCGCGAAGATGTTGAGGTCCGCTGGTATATCAACGGCGTATACTCCGAGACTCGATTGGAGAAGAACCGCTGTATTTACAGGCGAAGAGACGGGACAGAGTACATCAGTGCGTTTGGCAATGTCACTCGTGACCCCAATACGAATGTACTCTATGCTGAACGAAGATGTATCCGCGGCAAGGCTTGGAGCATTAAAGATGTAATCTCTAAACTATGATTAACCAAATCAAATGGCTTTACAGAGACTTGATGTTTCATTTGTGCCAGAAGATTGGCCACAAAGAACAAGCACCTTATTATTACAAGTTTGAAGGTGCGTGGCCTAGATGCAGTAGATGTAAAACAGCCACCGTAAATACAGATTGACAGAATCACACCGGCCTGCGCCATGGAGAGCGCAACCTCGTGCAAGCGGTACTTAGGAGGTTCCTGAGTAATCAGGGTGACGTCCTATAACGGCAAGCTGCTCCGGTGTTCCACGGGTTGCCCACTAACCCGGATAAATGTAGTGGGGAGTTGCCCATGTGGCGGAATGGTAAACGCGGCGGTCTCAAAAACCGCTGTTCTCACGGACGTGCCAGTTCGACTCTGGCCATGGGTACATGAGCAAACAAGCTAAAACACAAGCAAAGGCCAGACGTCTTGAAGAAATTAAAAAGCGCGTTCGTCGAGGCGAAGGCCTCACGCCCCGCGAAGCGCTTATTCTTTTACGCGAGTTAGAAACTCTGCCCGGTAAAGTCATTAACGAACCAATTCTAAAGGATGGTTGCTATGATCGGCTACATGATTAAGAATACTTTAACTGGGGAATACTTCCGTAAGAAGAGCTACAGTGGCGGAGGATGGTCGATGACGGGCGACGTTTGGACTGAGCGGCGCAACGTGAAGAATTTGCTCGAGAATAATGCGTTTCTCTTGGGTACCTACGAGCCCGTGGATCCGTATGTGGTTGTGATGGTTGAGACTAAAGAACTCCAAACCTGGCAACCCAAAGATTTCAGATAATTCCTTATCCGAATATAAGAGTGTATGAAAGGGTGTGCACTCTATGGTTCGAATACTTGTCTACAGTACAATCCTCGATGCGGTTGTTGCGGCGATAATGTATGCTTGCGACGTGTCGAAGATCTTAATCATCTTCTTCTCGGCAACAGGCTGGTTGTTCTATTTCTGGATTGTAGGTTCACTGATGTCGCGGCCAATCCAAGGTGATGCCGACTACATTAAGATGCAGAACAATTTCAACTTAGATGCGTTACGCAGGAATTCAGATAGCAATACGAGGGGACCGTGGCGAAGAAGAGAGTAATTTCTAAGAAGACAAACAAGAAAGTGAGCAAGAAGGTGAATACCACCGTTGCAAGCACGCCGACTCCGCCGATGAAGCACGTCATCGAGTACTGGGACTACAATGAAGTCGCAGACTACCTCGAAAAGCTGCATGGCAAGGACTTCCGGGACTACGCGGGCAGGCATAAGCAACCCTTCGATCCCAGTATTCCATACCAGGACTTTTGGCACTGGATTTGCGACTGCAATGACCAGATCAGTAACGGTGGCTTCTTGCACCTTCCTGAGTGGGACTATTACATGAACAGTGACTCCACTGAACTCTGGAAGAAGGAAATCCTCCAGTACTTCTATGACTTTCTGGGTAAGGATTATCACGAGAAGTTGAGGGTGTCGTGGTAAAAATGTACGAGCGACTTGGCACTGTTCCTGTTGACAAGGTAATGAAGGCCATCGCAGAGGGCAAGCCTTTCGAGTACGAAGGCATTGAGTGCTCCACTGTTGGCAATCGTCTTCGCACTTATCATGTGTATGGCCTGAAGTGTTGCGTGCCTGACTGTGCCGTCCATGGGCAGTACTTTGCCATCGAAAGAACTTGTGGTCCGTTTGACAAGTACCACTTGAATCTTTACTGCAAACTGAACGGCGAAGAGGTTATGCTTACATCCGATCACAAGCTTCCTAAGTCACGTGGCGGTAGTGATCGCATCGAGAACCGTCAGCCCATGTGTTACAAGCATAACTTTGAGAAGGGCAATCAACTCAAGTACTTATGACTTACTTTGAAGGTAAAGCAACAAGCGATGGTAAAATATTAACAATGATGTTTGCCTTTCACTTGTACAACCTAAATCTCATCACGCATTCTGCCTACGCCGGCACACATAGGATTATCTGGCTCGCTTCATGAAGAAAAATAACTATGAAACTTCATATCTACGCACAAGTCTATAATCACGATCATGCCTTTATTGTGGGCAACAAGGAAGCACTTGAGAACCTACGAAACGCCATCCAAGCAGCCATTGACGATACGGAACTCAACTGCACCGCGTTTGCCGCAGATGGCGAATGGTATGAAATCAAGGTGTATCGCGAAGAGGATGAAGCCTATTGGCACAATTCCGCGCTTCCGTATACAGATAAAAACGCCATCGGTCTAAGTGACGAACCTAATGAAATTGGGCCATGGGAGCTGTTTAAGAATCGTCAGCAAAAAAGTAACAATGGCGCATGATAAAACCAGGTCTACAACTAACCCGCTGTGCGTGTACCCGTTCTTGGTCGTGATAACGACATTAAAGCTTATCAGTTATGATGCATACAAGCGCGCTAGCAAGAATTTGTGGCGCGGGGCAAAAGGTCTGTGAACATATTCGTACTAGACCTTGACCCTGTGCTAGCGGCGCAGTATCAATCCGACAAGCATGTAGTTAAGATGACACTAGAAAGTGTACAGCTGTTGTGCTCGCCGTACGACCCCGGACTAGCACCATATAAGCGTACCCACTATAATCACCCAAGCGCTAAGTGGACTCGAGAATCTACAGCAAACTGGCAGTGGCTCTTAAAGCACGCTCAAGCTTTGAGCACTGAATACACCGAACGATATAAAAAAGTGCATAAATGCCAGGAAGTTATTGACTGGCTCAGTGCTAATCCTCCTCCGATTACCAGCGGACCAATGACGCCGTTTGCCCAGTGCATGCCTGATCAGTACAAGAATGCTGACCCGGTGGTCGCCTATCGCGCCTATTACTGCGGAGAGAAGCGAAAGATTGCCCGTTGGGCCAAGGGAAGGGGCCAGCCAGCCTGGTACGTCTAAATGACCAATGATGAAAGCGATAGGCAGGAAAGGCTAGGTAAGCTTTGTGTCCTGATTTTACGAGGGAGAGCTGCACATCAAGTAAACGATCGTGCAGCATGGAAGGCATCCTATTACCGAAAGCTCTTAGCCAGCGGTAGACATAAGAAATGGACCGAGTTCGAGCTCGAACGCAAGATAGAAAGTGCGCGGCTAGGTTTGATGCGAACGCAAGAGCAACTCAAAAATCTGATGGCTGAAACAGTAGAGCAACTCTCATCTCTGAGAGTGTCTCTAGCTATTTCTTTTTTCTATAACGAAAAAAATCAGATTGATGGTATGTGGTTGCCGCATGCTCCAAGCCGACCGCATGATGGTATAAAAGTAGATATGGAAGGAATACAGGTGATTGCTGATCAATACGAAGCAAACAAGGCCCTGTCTACGGTATTAGAGGACAATAACGAGTCATGATGCAGAAGTGTGAAGAGTGTGGAGATTACAGACATTGCAACGATGGGGGTATCTGCTTTGATTGCCTTCAGGATAGGTCTGACTTAGAAGACTGGCTGCCCGAGGATGAAGAGGACGAGGGCAGCGACGATCTAGACGAGGACGGGTAATGAGCGTCAATGTTTGGGTTGTGTTTGGGTCTTCAGGCGAATATGAAGATTATGCAGAGTGGGCGGTTTGCGCCTATCAAGATAAAGATAGAGCTCTAGACCACGCACGGCTTGCTAAGGAAGATTCTGTGGCTATTGCTAAAGAGAAGGGCGGTCGCTATGCTGCTCCTAAGCGTAAGAATCTCTATGACCCCGACATGTATATGGATGGGGACTGTACTGACTATGGCATCAGAGCCATTCCCCTCCTAGACGGAATTCCGGGCATTGACGGATAACTTAGTAGAATAGTTGCAGCGGGCGAGTGAAACGGTTTACACAGCAGGCTCATAACCTGAGAACAGTCGGTTCGACTCCGACGTCCGCTACATGCTGATCTTATTGCAGAAGGCTATCATCTATGGGTGTTTAGGTTTACTCATTGAGGTCTTCTTTACTGGCATTGGTTCCTTAATCAGAAAGCATTGGGACGCGACCGCTAAGACCTATTTATGGATGTGTTTGGTATACGGGTTCACGGCTCTTATCCTAGAGACAATCTCTGACGCAATCACGTGGCCTTTCTATCTCAAGGCCTTCATCTATGTCCCTATTATCTATGGCGCTGAAGCACTGAGTGCCTGGGTTTTGAAGATGATTATTGGTAGAGTTCCTTGGGATTACGGTGTAAGCCATTGGACTCCTATGGGCTTCATTAACCTGAAGTACGCACCTTACTGGCTACTCTTAGCAATGGCGTTTGATCCCATTGCTAGCTTCCTCAATAAATTGTTACACGCGGTTGCGTTAGTAACAATGTAACCAATCCGAAACGATTCTAGAACAACGGACATGTATATTTACCTAGCAGTCGTTTACATTGTAATGTCGGCAATTGCAATGACAGCGTGTTTAACTGACCAACAGCCCGAGCACGAACGACTGCATTGGTATGAGACGCTAGCGATAACGTTTCTCTGGCCAATCCTGTTGCCAGTGGCCGCCATCTCTAAGATATACGACGACATCGGGCTCATCCGGAATCGTCGTCGTATGGAGCGGCGTCAGCACATGACACATTTTATTTATGTCGTGCGGCGCCTGGAGTTGGTAAACCAGCACACATACACGCAGGCCGTATATCCTTACATGAGGCTCCATAACCGTCCATGATTATCTTTACAAAAGATGTCTTTCTCAATTTGAAGCATTGCACCGCAATATACGTTCAATCAGTTCAGAACGTTGACTACGTTGAAAACAAACCGGTTTCCCGAGATAATTGGCAAGTGGTTATTACTGGCCACCTGGAAAACAACAACTCGGTTAACGCCTTCGATTTGTTCACGTGCAATGTTCAGTGCGCTTCACGCGATGAGGCGTATGAGACTTATCAGGAAGTCATGAAGCAGGTTGTAGATTCTGGCACTCACCCCGATTTAAACACGCAGTTAATCGATAAAATTCTCAAGGAGAAGTAAACAATGATTGGTTCGTATCCTCGTACCCAGCAGATTCGCAGTGAGCGTCGTGCCCGCGCTGAGGCCGTTCAGTTGGCCAACAAGCGCACCACCAAGGAACAGCTCGCTTGGCTGAACAAGGTCGGCCTGGTTGCTGAGCGCGAGCGCGCAAAGATCGCCGACAAGCTCCGCAAGGAAGCCCAGAGGGGAGGCAAGTAACATGGGGCTCTTTGATTTCTTCGTAGAGACCGCACTGGCTCCTGTGAAGCTTACAGCGGCTGTTGCCAAGACCGCAGTGCGTGCTACGGCCAAGGCGGTCCAGCTAGACCCGGACGGCGTCACTGAGGCGATGGAGAAGGGCGTCAAGGAAGGCGAGAAGGCGTTCGACGATATTACAAAGGCCGCTGATGAATGAACGACAAATGTTTGAACGCTCATTTCAGCGTCCCAGTAACTACTTTAAACTCCCCGCCTCTGTGCAGTGGGATATTGACAAGTCGCTTGGTATCCTAGACTGGATGGGCGAAGGTCTCTCTGACGAAGACATGAAGCGCTTCAATGACCACTACAAGAGCAGCGAGAGCTAATCTAGTCGCATTCCTTCTTCTTTGGACGTGGTTCTATTACCGATACAGAGTATACGTACTCTGGCTTTAAGCCCGAAAGGCCTAAATGTCTGATAGAGAGTTGAGAGATTTAGTCGAGAGAGAGCAGCAAAAGAATCAGCGGCTGCGCGACGAACTTGAACGCGCCAATAAACGTCTCAAGGATTTGGAGACGGCTGCGAATGAATCCTTTACGCGTGATGAGCTTGTCCGGATGGTTGCTGCATTAGCGCCCGCCTTCGCAGGGTCGAATAGAACGTCAAATGAGATAGCGAAGTACGCAGTCAATTTACTGACAGCTGTCGGCATGTATCGTCCACTTAAGCCATGAGTAAAATTCACGCCACGCTGCACGGTACTCCCATCACCCAACAAGAAGATGAACATTTAAATCGGTGGAAGTACCTGCAAAATTACAGTCGAGAGATTGTAAAGCATGCCATTGAAATGGTGCAAACCACCGGCCTTGCGAAGCTCTCCGCTGAGATGAAGCTGCAGGCAGCCGTTAAAGATTTTACTAGGCTAGGCGGAAAGCCCGAAGACCTGAAATTCCTCTAATATGCCCTTTCTTCCTAGAACACTTAAGTCTCGATGGTATATGGAGGCAGTATGCGACTCCATCTATGCGTCCTTAGAAGGGACCAAGCGATGGACTGCAGCGTGGCACGAGAATAAGGCAGATCAAGAAGCATACATCAATGCCTTCACTCGATGTCAGGCCATCGTCAAGAATCACGATCTGGAACCAGAGCAAATGCTTCTGGCGCTAGATACGTACCACGATGAAGTAGTTAGACGGCCTATCAAACCTCCATTCTTCTCGTTCGCTCGCTGGGTAGGCAATCCGGCAGCAGCGGAAGAACAAGCCGTCAGAACAGCATTTCAAGTAATTGAAAGCGCGCGGAACCGCTTTTTATGAAAATTCCGAGCGAAATACTAGAGTCATTGAGTGAGCTAAGTAAAGCCATTAAGGATATTGAGCGGACCGCAGCAATCATCAAAATGACTAGTTACGATAATTCTTATCGTCCACTTATACGAATCATGTGTAAGCTTGATTTGATAAGAGATTGGAAGCTATGACATTATTTCCTTATGCGCACACATGGCCAGCAATAAAGGGCATCTGGCTCACCCGATCAAGCAATAACCCTGCGCGCGGCTTCTTTAATACGTTAGAGAAACTCCAATTGATGGGCTCATGGTATTTAATGTGAGAGCAAGCACTTGGATAAGTACAAACCCCAGGATACAGACTATGGTAGTAATTGCAATACCAAACCATAGCAATCCGTATCTAGGGGTTTTTAGAGTATTTAAGGCCTTAGGGCTTTTCAAGCCCTGGCAAATATTCTTTACTTGAACTTAATCTCGCAGGCACCTGAGGCACAATCGTTCGTCTCGGTGTCTTCAATGTGGTTTTCTGACCAGAACTTAAATGTAGCTTCATCTAAGGTGAGAGCCTTAAGCGGCGGTTCCTCTAGCAAACCTGTCTTAGGATTGACGAATCCGCGCGTGTTCTCGCGATAGAAAGTGGTTCCCTTGAGACGGGGTAGGTATTCTAACCACGCGGCCTCCATCTCATCAACGGGACAATCCTCGGCGATATTAACGGTCTTTGAGACGGCGTTATCAACGTGCTTCTGCACAATCGCCTGAACCTCTAGATGATCACGGACGGTTAATGACTGGCTACCGACAAAGTGATCTACGTTCTTGCCATCGCGCATGAACTGTGCGAAGAGCGGGTGATACACGAGTTCCATCTTGCGCTCGTCTCCGGCCCAATAGCGACGCTCGTAAGCAGGTGCGAACATAGGCTCAATACCTGAGCTGCAATTGCCGCTGAGAATAGAGACTGTACCGGTCGGCGCCTGAGTGAGGATAGCACAGTTGCGGATGCCGTTTTCACGAACGAGCGCGCGAATCTTCTCCGGCATCCGCTTCATGAAGCCTGACTCTACGTGCTTCTCCGGTTGACAAAGAGGGAATGCGCCCTTTTCAGCCGCAAGAAGAACAGAGCTCTCGTACGCAGCCTTAGAGATGAACCGATACAGTTTATCAACAAACTTATTTCCCTGCTCAGAACCATAACGATAGCCTAACATCGCAAGCGCATCGGCAAGTCCCGTGGTACCGAGTCCGATGCGACGAAGGTTGTGACTTTTTGCCTTCATCTCAGGAATTGGATAGTGGTTGACGGTGAGTACATTGTCTAAGAAGCGAACTGCGGTGCGAATAGTATTGCCAAGCGTGTGATAGTCAATCTCTCCGTCCTTAATAAAGCGCGGCAATACCAAGTGTCCTAGGCAGCAGCAATCATAAGCGCTTAGCGCGATTTCACCACAGGGGTTAGTCGTAACGAGTGGTTCAATGTACCAGATGTTGCTTTCCGACTCTACAAGTTCCCAGTTCAGGAACCCGGGTTCGGCAGAGTTGTAGGCATTCTGCACGATAGTATTCCAAAGTTCCTTAGCGCGAACTTCACGCTTATACTTGCCTTTCCAAGACAATTCCCAGTCAGCATCGTTCTTAACGGCCTTAATAAACTCCTTGGTGCGCTTGCTACGAACGCTCACGTTTGCGTGACTCAACTCCCCTTGCTGTAGCTTGGCGTTGAGGAATTCCTCAATATCCGGGTGATCGAGGTCGAGGCTGAACATGAGCGCAACGCGACGCTGGCCACCGTTCTTAACGGGTCGAGCACACGCATCGACTAAACGCATGAGTTCAACAGCGCCAGGCGCCTGACCTTTCTGGCCTGTAATGTTAGATCCGCGAGGACGCACATCTGAGAAATCGTCGCCGCAGCCGCCGCCCGTCATGGACGTAGTGATCATATCAGAGGCTGTACGACCCCAACCCTCTCTTGAATCCTTATCAGGATTAAGGACAAAGCAGTTTAATAGCTGCGGGTTAGTGCGACCTGAGTTGTACCAGATTCTGCCCCCAGGCACAAAGAGATTGTCGCTCAGAACCTCAAAGAACTTATCGCTGTGAGCCTTCTGCTTGTCAGGGAGTTCGGCACGGGCCATCTGCTCAGCTACTCGCTTGCAAGCATCATGGAAGCTTTCTGACTCGGTGAACGCGTAGCGCTCCTTAAAAATTTGCAAAGAAAAACCAGTTGGTTCGAACATTCTTAAATTCCTTTAATGTGGATATGAGGACACCCACAATCTTTGAATCTCCCCATAAATTGTTCATAGATTCTACCCTGCGATGAATGCTAGAAGCCAGGGGATTTTTTCCAAAAGTATAATCATTTCATGAACATGAATAAACCAACTTTAATAGAAGTTTTCAGTGATGGTTCCGGTAACACCATGGAATCAGATGGTGGGTATGGCTGGCGCATTGTAGTCGACAAAGTTCCGCTAGAAGACGGTAGCGGATACTTGCCTAAAGCAACCAACAATGTGGCAGAGTTGACAGCCGCCGTCGAAGGATTAAAGCGTGTTGAGGCAATTATTCAGCAAAATAGCTGGCAGAATGCACAAGTTGTTTTGGTTGCAGACTCACAATTAGTCCTTGGCTATGCCTCTGGAAAGTGGCGCTGCAAGGCAGAACACCTACGAGGGTTGCAGCGTGATCTGCAGGCTGCATATAACAGAGTAGATGCACGACAACGCTGGGTCAGAGGTCACAACGGCGATGAGCACAACGAGCACTGTGACAAGCTGGCCAAAGCGGCCCGCGAAGGAAAGTGGGGACCAATATGAGTGAATGTAAATGTAATTACAGCTACACCTGTGATAGTTGTCGAGCAGCCTACAACGCGGAGAATGCTTTAAACTACGCAAATGAACTGCGCGACTGGACTGTAGAGAGCCTTCAGCTTCTAGCGAAAGCTCTTAAAGTGGAACTCCCGGAACCCCCTCAAAAGAGAAGCGAATGGTAACCAAAAAGAAAAAGAAGAAGTTGTGGGCTATCACCTACAGTGATGGCTATGAATTCTCGGGCGTCCTATACGAAATCTATGATGATAAGAAACTAGCAGAGACTAGAGAAGTCGAACTTAACGCCGCGAAGCAGTGTCAGTGTCCCGGTTCGGCTGCTTATTATGAAGTTAATGAGTTCGTCTTAAACACCAAGAGCAAATATCTACCATGAAACTATATGAAATTTTGGTTCCCACAATCTACGGGGACACCATGAAGCCTATCCGAACAAAACATCATAAGAAATGGGACGAGCGTGTCAAAAAGCTCTCTGGTGGTCTTACTATACTTACGCCCGGCAAAGGTGTTTGGGTTCACGAGGGTGTTGACTACATCGAGCGAGTAATTCCAGTCCGTATAATGTGTGAAGAGAAGGTGATGAAGCAAATTGTAGCCATCACCTTACAACATTATCGGCAGAAAGCCGTGATGTACTACGTCCTGTCAACGGAATGTTACATCATAAACGCGGAGACTAAATGATTAAGCTTATCAGCATGACTCAGCCTCTAGTTCAGGTTGAGGGAAAGACGCTGTCACCCGAACAACTCATCGAGTATACAGCCCGGGTTAGCAACCCTGCAGGTCAGGAAAAGTACAACACGAGCTTCAAGCTCCTGCAATACCTCATCGAGAACAACCACATTTCGCCGCTCGAAATGGTTGACTTTACGGTGGAAATCGAGACATCACGAGCAATCGCAGCGCAGATTCTGCGTCACTGGAGCTTCTCTTTCCAAGAATTCAGCCAACGGTACGCTCAGGCTTCAGAATACGTGGAGTATGAGGCTCGCTCGCAAGACCTCAAGAACCGTCAGAACTCAGTAGATGACATGACAGAGGACGAAAAGCGCTGGTTCCGAGATGCACAGATCAAGGTGTGGTCCACCTCACACGATCTCTACACAGAGGCTCTCAATATGGGCATCGCGAAAGAACAGGCACGATTCCTATTGCCCCTCAACACGAAAACGCGCCTATACATGAAGGGGAACGTCAGGGACTGGTTCTTTTATCTGAAGCTCCGTTCCGCAAATGGTACGCAGAAGGAGCACGCGGACATCGCGAAAGCGATCATCGAGGAAGTGTTCAGACCGCACTTTCCTGTGATTACTGCTGTTGCGGGTTGGTAATAAATGGTTGTCACTCACCTGCTAATTAGTGTTAGCAGAGTTTCCACTGACCATTCTTGCCCGACGATAGCTTCTCTGAGCTCTTATTGGGCTTGTCTTCGCCCTTCATAACATTCACTTTAGGGCTCGGATCGGCAGGAGGAATGTGAGTCGGAGTTCCATTGAGGGGCGTGGCCACGCCTGAAGGCTGCCAGCTGGGTACACCAGCGCGAGTAGGCGGCTTAACAAGAGCAGGCGCCTTTACCTTTCCTTCAGTCATTACCTGGTGTGTTCCAGCAACTTCAGCCGGAGAAGCAACAGCACGGGCCTCCTGGGGAGGCAAGTGACGAGGGGCAGCCGGATTAGTCTCGGGTGCCTGAACGGCAAAAGCATCGCCGGGACGCCAAGGCTGAGCTGCCTGCGTGCGCGCGGTCGCCACGGGAACGCCGTCGGCAGTCATAGGGATGGCACCGGGATTAGTCTTGTCGTCGTAGTCATCCTTTCTAACGGTATTAACGTCCATCTCATCGCCCTTATCAAGGCTCCACTGACCACCTTTATTCACGGAAAGCTTCTCACTGCGCTTAAGTGGTTCTGAGCTTGCCGCTCTGATTCGATCCAAGCCGGTGAGCTTGCCAGGCTTAGGAGGCTGAAAGCCACCTGCCATAGCCTCATGATACATATTGGCACGTGCATGGTCACCAGGTCGTGTAAGTTGTGTATTTCCGGCGCTCTGCATCTGAGCGGCCTGAGAAGGTCCAGTACTTGAAGGCCGTGGAGCTGGCACATCTAGGCGACCACGCGGAAGCGGGGAACGCTGCTTTTCAAGATCTTCCCCCTTCTGGAGCTCAGTCTTGGCTTCCTTAAACTTTTCAATAAGCAAATCTAAATTGTCCATAATGCAGTACACCCCAGTAAGAGTCGATTTTTCCGAATCAAATACAACCTGTCCATTGTAACACAAGTAATACCCTCACTAAGAAAGGCAAAAATGAGCAAGAATAGCAATAATGGCAATGACCTGGAGAACAAGAACCTCGTCGTCATCACTCCTGAGGACGTCCAGGAGTGTGCGAAGTTCTTTCAGTTCTTCGAGATCCCGGTTCCCACGGAGTTGCAGAGCGCCATCGATGGCTTCATCAAGGAGCCCACGCTGGCCAACCAGCAGGAGCTGAAGTTCCAGCTCTCTGACATCATCATGCGCAGCACTCACCCGGTGTTCCAGGATGAGGTCTTCGCGCAGGTGAAGCCCGAAAATGCCCTGGCCAACGATGAGTTGGTGTTCGAGCGTCAGCTCGAAGCTCAGCTGGGCCGCGCGGATGACGACGAAAAGCCCGCCGGTCAGTGAACCGTCGCTTCATCCGCGGTTCGTTGTAAAAACGACTGACATTTGGCGGGTTTACACGTTTATCACGGTCCTCTGGAGAGTGTTACGTACTAGGTAAACCCGCCAAATGTCAATAGGCGTCAAATGAGCCCAAAGCACCACACCATTGCGTATCACCACCTTCGGCAAGCGTATGCGTTCATAATGGTGTACAGAAAACTTTTTCCGCATATTCCGTTTTCAAAACGCGGTACAATCTAACTCTTGTCTAAAAAGCTCAAGAAGAAGATGGAAGAACTGTGTGGTTTAGTTGACCTCGATTGGGAAGAGCGGCAAGCGCGAGCAGAGCAAATCTTAAGCAGTAATAGTTGGAAGCAAGATTTGTGCAATGAACTTCAGGGCTTATCTTTTCGCGACTTGGAGCAATTCTTGCAGAGCGTCGCTTCGGAACGCCAGAAGAAAGAAGAAGGTTATGAGCGAAAGCTAGCTAAATACAATGACAAAGCAATTAAACAGCCAAAACCCTTGTCACGAGGTGGCGCTAGACCAGCCGCAAAGCCTAAACCTCCACCAAGATCACTGGCCGAAATCCTTAGCCAGGTTTACGCTCCACGTGTTGTTGAACACGGCGGACTTTCCCCCGAAGAACGTGAAAGACTTGGGATTTGGCCAAATAAGCGCAGCGAAAAAATACTTTCGAACACTAATGATGACGATAATTAGTCCCAATAGCACTTGGGCTAAGTGGTAGTCATGAGTAAAATAGAGCATTGTACCCCGAGGTATACATGCTCAAGTCAAAAAATACTCAAAAAATATTAGCTATAGTAAGTCTTCTAGTTGCAGCTACTTCTTTTGCTGCTCCTCGGGGAACTCAAGTCTCTCCATTAGAAATGATGGCTAGCGCCGTCCGTGTCGAAGTAACAGTTGAGTACACGCGCTTCGCTGAAGAAGAAGATCAGTCCACTTCAACAAAAGGTCAGGAAAGTTGGAGTGGTTCTGGTGTTGTTTATGCAAAGGTTGGTCAAGGGGAATCAGCACGGTCAAGAATTCTGAGTGCTTTCCATGTACTAAACACACCAGCAGTTGGTTCTCTAAAAGAAGACAACGTTGAATTTCTAGGCCTTGTCCTCAGCAAGGGAACTAAGCGTACAGATGCCGTAAGCTACAAGATTCAAACTGCAGACGGCAGAACCTGTAATCTAAAGGTTCTAGCTTTAGGTTCTGCAGATGAACACGATACAGCGGTAGGTGAAGCAGATTGTGATGCAGGAAGAGTTGCTGCACTGGGCGACAGTGTTCCTGTGATGGGAGAAAAGCTCTCTGTTGTTGGTTATGCGCTTTATGCTAAGAAGCCAATGCTCACTGAAGGCTACATGAGCGGCTTGATGGATGGATACTTGCTCACAAGCGCTCCTGCTTACGGCGGAAACAGTGGTGGTCCCGTGTTCCACAACGGCAAGGTAATTGGTCTCCTGGTACGAGGCAATAGAGACTATACAAACCTTACATTCGTAGTAGGCATTGAGGATTGCTTGCGGCGAATTGGTGAAGCGCCTCCTCTTTAACTAAGACGCTTCTAGGTAGTAATGGCCTTAGTTAGGCCACCAATATTTTCTCATCAAAGTACAATACCTTTACCCTCTCGAGATCAGATCAGAACTGATCTCTTTTCTTATCTATACATGAACAACTCAGCCCCTCTAGTTATCAGGCTCCTTACATCTACAGCTAAGGCGCCTCAGATGTATACGGTCTCTGTCGAGACCATGTTGATGCGAGTAACATCGCTGATGGAAGCAGCAGGTGTGAATTTTAGCGTTACCGAGTTTTACTGCAAACACGGTGGCAAATACGGTAACACCTATCTGCTTCAAAAGCCTGAAAACATGACATTCGACGATTGGTCTCGTCAGGTCATTGACGATGCAATCAAGACAATCGAGAATCAACTCATGGAGAAATCTAAGTGAAGCTTCCTAAGCTATACAAGTTGTCCTCTACCAGTGCCCAGCAGGAATGGGAGATCTCAACAGAGGACAACGTCATCATTACCCGTTGGGGTCAGGTTGGCGGCAAGATCCAAGAAACGAAGGATGTCATCAAGGAAGGCAAGAATCAAGGTCGCAGCAATGCGACTACACCCACTCAGCAGGCTGAGGCTGAAGCCACCAGCCAGTGGGAGAAGAAGCTCAAGAAGGGCTATGTCAAGTCGCTTGATGCGGCTGAAGCTCGAGAGGTAGATGACCTGATTACTGGTGGTATCGAACCTATGCTCGCTAAGCGGTTTGACGAGCACGGCGATAAGATCGTGTACCCGGCGTTCGCTCAGCCTAAGTTCGATGGACATCGCTGTGTTGCTGTGGTTAAGAATGGCAAGTGCACGCTCTGGTCGCGTACTCGCAAACCCATCACTGGTCTTCCTCACATCAACAAGGCCATCGAGGAACTCGATTTTAAGGAGGACATCGTCCTTGACGGCGAGCTCTACAATCACGCCTACAAAAGCAAGTTCGAAGAGCTTACGAGCTTCATCCGGAATCCGGAGCCCAAGGAAGGCTATGAGGTGGTTGAATACCACATCTACGATATAGCTGGTTCGGGTGGCTTCAAGCAGCGCAATAAACAGCTCGCCAACATGAATTTTTCCGATCCGCTTGTGAGAGTAGAGACGAAGGAGATGGCTGATGAAGACGAGCTAGTTGAGTTCTTCGAAGCTTGTCTCAAGAAGGGGTACGAGGGCGCGATGGTTCGCAATGCGGCCGGCTTGTACGTCAACAAGCGCTCCACTGACCTTCTCAAGATCAAGGAGTTTCAAGATGCAGAATTTAAGATCGTGGATGTGGAAGAAGGGCGTGGCAAGTTGGCTGGCAAAGCGATCTTTGTTTGTGTCACGGCTGATGGGGATCGGTTTAAAGCCAAGATGAAAGGCGATCAGGAAGAACTGTCGAAGTTCTGGAAGAAGCCGAGTCTGGCCGTTGGTCGTCAGCTCACAGTCCAGTTCCAGGGCTATACCGGCAAGAATAACGTCCCGCGGTTCCCCGTGGGCCTTCGTTTTCGGGAGGATGTCTAATGGGTTCCGATAGCATCAAGATGGAATTGGAGCGTCTCTCTGGTGTTCGTCATTCACACTGGAAGCAATGCGAGAAGTTCTCCTTCGAGGACGAAGAGCAGTTCTCGTTAGAACTCGATGGTCTTAACTTTGACGATATCAGGAATTATGAACAGACGTTTGGTACCCTGCCCAGTAGTGGCCAGTGCCGAATCTTCATTGCGCAGGAAGACGGCGTAGACTGGGAAGCCATGGTGCTCACTAACTATATCAGTGAGTTCATCGCAATTAAGTGCGATTGATCCTATGAATCCCTTTCTCTTCGAGGCTATCCTAAGAGGTCAAATAAGAGGGCGAGATATCATGGCGGGAATAGGGCTTACTATTCTCTTATTTGGCCTGCTTATCTTCGTTAGTTGGCTTGTTAGTGGGCCTGAACATCTGACTTGTCGTATTAAAGTAGGACACAAGCGATACGTTTATCCGCTTGTGTTGCACAAAGACCACGGCGCTCGCCTACAAGCAGTATGCGGAATCTAAATTCGAAGGATAATAGGTAAATGATCCCACAATATACACTGAAGACGTACACCGTAAGGTTCGACCCTGAGAAGAACGTCTTCATGTTGTGGGATCACAAGCAGCAATATGTGGGAGAAGGACCAAGTGGTAGAGAGCTCGGCCGCGATGCTTGGGAGTTTGGGGCCGAAGCAGTTAAGTATGACTATGATCTCACCAAAGACGAAAGTATCCCACTCAAAGTGAGGTTATAATGCGCAACACTAAGCGTGAAATCGAGTGTCTTAAGCGGCTCGAACAGCTCTCTCCTGTGTACGAAGAGCTTCTCGGCTTTTTCGTACAAGAGAGGCTCATTACAGCAGAAGAGATCAAGGTGATGAGGCAGTCTCCTGAACAAGCACGCTTGCTGCAAGCCAAGCTCGCAGTTCTCTCATCCGAACAAAGAATTCAATTGCTAGAATACGAGTGGGCAATTCTTCCCGTTGAGCGCATCAAGTTGAATATTGTCACTGATCACGGACACCGTGAGTTTCTAGCTGAGAACTGAATGCACACTAACGACCCAAAGAAAATCACAGTACGTGCTTTGCATCCAGATAAATATCTGGATGAGCTGCCGCTCGATTATTATCGTCATATGGTCGACGGTGAACGTCATGACCATATGACCGAAAAGTTCGCTAAAGTGAATAGACGATGGTATTGCTTGGAACGGTTTGTTGAAATCTAACAACAAGAAAGGACATGAGTAAAGTGACTAAAGCCACTGGAAAGTTTGAAGTTAAAAGTATTACATCGTTTCAGGACTTGATTTCGGGCAAGGTTAAGGAACTCGCGGAGAGCGACCTCTGTTTTCAGAACGGAACGGACATCATCCAGCTCTCCCATCAGACGAATCAGGAAGAGAAGAAGGTTGACATCAAGCCGGGCTTCCACACGCTCGTGGAGACGGCCACTGGTCTCCAGACCTCTCGAGTCGAGTTTAAGAAGCGTGATCTGCTCGAGGATGTGAGCAGCACGAAAGCGATCATTTCTGAAGCTCGTGGCTTCTTCAATAAACTCTCGGTTTATGAGAAGCTCAATCGTCCCAAGAAGCGTGGCGTGCTGCTGTACTCGGCGCCCGGACTCGGCAAGTCCTCCTCCATTGAGAAGTTCTGCGTTGATTTTGCGGCGGAAGATCCGGGCACCGTGGTTCTGCTCTGGCCGACTTCGGAAATTGAAGCGGACAGCATTGTTCACTTCTTCAGCCATAAGGCGCAGTATACTGCCGAGTGCACCCGCGTCATCCTCATCCTCGAGGATATTGGGGGAGGAGAGCCCGGTGAATACCGGGGTGCCCAGGGCGTCAATTCTGGTTTGCTGAATCTCCTCGATGGTATCGGCTTGACGTTCAAGCTCCCTACGTTCATTGTGGCGACGACCAACCACCCTGAGAGCCTCTTGCAGTCTCTGGCTGACCGACCTGGTCGATTCGACCGACTCATCAAGCTTGAGCCGCCTTCGCATGAAGAGAAGATTCGCCTCTTGGCTTTCATCTCGAAGCGCGATCTTACTGATGAAGAAAAGGCCTGCATTGGCAAGAAGGGAACTGAGAAGTTCTCTGTTGCCCACCTCGAAGAGATCGCCGTTCGCAGTCTGCTCCATGATAAGTCCTACGCTGAGGTCGTGCAGGAAATGATTGACCACTCGAAGCTCTTCAAGAAGAACTTCGAAGAAAAAGGTGAAGTCGGCTTCGGCCGCTAAACAGGATAGAGCTGGATTTCCGGAAACGCCTAGAAGCATACTAGGACCCTCTAGCAAGAGTTCGATTCTCTTGTCTATCCGTAGAGTACCTCTCGTACGTCTCAAGTTTGGAAGAGCGCTGGCCATATCTTGGCCGAGGGTTGCGGGTTCGATTCCCGCCGAGAGTCAAAAGAGGATGCAGATGAATCTTACTAATTGTCGCCATTGTGGCGCAGATGCGCATTGGAGCTGGGATTTCTTCGAGAAGAAGCCAGTTTTAATCCTTAAAAACAAGCCGGGTCAACACCACAAGTGTCAAAGTACAAAAGAGGACATCTTCCCGGGTTGGTGCCTCAAATGTGGTCGTAACGACCTGAATCTGGTGCGTCACGGATATTATTTTCAGCTTGTCGAGCAATACGGCTTGCCTCATACCTGCACTGAAAATGGCGAAACAGATATAACTGACATAAGTGCTGGTAGGTGTAAGTACTGTAAGGCGACTAACCTCCTGTGGGTGCGCGAAAATGGGCGCTTCAGATTAGTTTCCACAGCAGGAGTTAAGCACAGTTGTCCAGAGACGGATCAGGTATATAAGGACTGGGCGGAAGCTAAACGAATTAACTACGCCTTTGAAAAAGCCTGGATAAACTCAAAACCTGATGACCATCAATGCCCTAAATGCTTAGGAAACGGCCACAAGGTTTTTAGAAGCAAAAATAAACGGCTAATGGCTAAAATGCGCTCCACCGAACGTATTCTAGTTATCAAACCGTGCAAGCATTGCAAGCGCATAGGTGAATTTTCCGCGGCCAAGAAGAAGCAGCACCTTAAAGCTTTAAGAAGAAAGTATTGGCCTTACCGCGCTGGCGTCCACAAGTGGAACCCTAAGGATTTATGAAGCCAAAGAACAAGAAGCCCTACACCGGCCGTGACTACAACATGGTCAACATTATCAAGGGCGCGACCAAGTCTTATGTCGAGAAGGACCTCAAGAAAGAGGCCAACAAGCGCACCTCACGGACCAAAGTGGAAGCTGATGATGAAGAGGAGCCGCTTTGCAAGCAGTGCAGCTTTCCCTATAAGGGCCATACGACTAGAGATAGACATGAGCGGGCAGCGCAGGAATGCGGCTACTGTTCTGTGTCTTGTATGGACTATGCGAGCAGCGAATGAGTAAGCGAATTGATAGGCTTGTTGAAGCTGCCTATAAAGAGGCGCTCAAGAGTACAGGCAGGCATCGCCATGGCGCAATCGTCATTGGCAATGGCGGCCGGATTCTTGCAAAGGCCTGTAATCACTACGGCAGTGGACAGCATGCTGAGGTTCGCGCACTTAAGCGAGTGGCACACGACGCTCGAGATGACGTTGAAGAACTCATCGTCGTTCGTATTCTCAAGAGTCAGAAGTTTGGTATGAGCAAGCCATGTAAGTCCTGTCAAGCTGCTATTAAAGCCACGAAGATTAAGGTTGTCTACTTCTCTACAAGCGAGAATATTCTTGGCCAAGAATCCTATAGTGACTAATAAATGTAGCCCAATGCAAGATCGACTTGATCGCTTATTTCACTCGCATGGCGAGTCTGTTTTGCCATATAACGCCACGTATTTACTTTTCCAGCTTCTGGCCAATCTTCGGTTAATAACAATCAAGACGTCCGTGGACGCAAAAGAATTATTTTTAAATAGAGATTATTTTTCAAATAGAAAAAGAAGGGAGCAAGAACTTGTCAGACTCATTAGACGACAGCTGGAATAGATTGCCACAGGTGAAGGTTCGCATGCGCGAGAATGGTATAGAGACGATTCTAGACGGCCTTGGAGAAGATGGCTTCTGCCATGCAGGTCAGCCCCGAATTCATCACCTCGATGATGGCATCTACGTGGACATCCTTCTAAACGTTGGTAAGTATGGTAGTGTTGTTGCCCTTCCGTTGGAAATCTTTATTCCAGTTGAAGAGACGCAGAAGTCTAAAAAGAAATCTAAAGTGGTTAAACTTCAAGAGGATCAAGTCGACGCTGAATTTGATCAGCTGGTCGAAGAAGATGCGGGCGTAGCTCAGGGGTAGAGCTTCTGCCTTCCAAGCAGAATGTCGCGGGTTCGATTCCCGCCGCCCGCTTTGAAGATAGCGGCTGCCCAAAGGGCAGAAAGAAACTTGCTCCCACCATAGCCTGTGCACCACGCGGTACAAATGTTGTATTCGGTCACTTCCGCTGGGGCCATAGTTCTTTTTCCGCTATCTTCATTCTTTAGGAGACGCAATGGTTGGAGACGAATTCATTCAAGCGTGTCTTGATAACTTAAGTGAACGCCTAGAAAGAATAAACAAGCCTCCTCCAAAATCCAGTTTAGAGTCACAGCTTAAAGCTCTAGTAGCTGAATATGGAGTTGCAGCTACCACAGTTGCATTAGATTCTATTATAGAGAAAGGAGACGAGCATGGTAACTAAGAAAACAGGAAAAAGTATTCCCCCTCCAAATCCGCCTCTGCGAGATCCCGACCACGTCTCCAAGCGTGGAGTGAATTACTGGTTCTCACCTGAGTGGGTTCGTTGCACCAACTCCAGCAATACAAAGTATGGCCGCATCAAAGCGATTAAATCGCCCCACTATAAGGGTCGCGTCGACTTGTACATGCAGAGTAAAGACGGCAAGCTGAACTATATTCAGGGTAGCATCCAGCAAGAGTTCAAAGAGTGGCACGAACAGCGCAAGATTGACTATTTCTTCTTAGCAGAAGATCCTGATAAGCTTGATGAGTTTATTCTCGAAGCTGAGGATCCCCAGTGAAGCTATTGTTGAGCAGTCTTCTTCTATTCGCTGGTTGTGCTACCTTGAATGCAGATTATGTCTACTGCGGCAATGTAGATGTATTGGCTGTCAACATAAAAGCCGACAGTGTTCTTACGTGTCAAGATGCGCTTCGCGTAACTAACAGCGCATATGAACTGCTGTGGCAGCAAGCCGCTGGTCCTCTAAATGACTCCTGGCGTGTGGAGTACACTTGGGGAGGAATTGACGTGACTGGAGCCAGCGCGAAGATTGAGCCTCAACAGCGTTTAATTCGTGTCAAGAGCTCTGTCCCTGAGAGTATCTTTCATGAACTTCTGCATGCATACATGACTGAAACGCGCACCGGTGGTCGCAATCAGCATCGTAAGATGTGCGAAAATGCCAAGTGGCTTAAACTTGAGAAAGACTTTGGCGTCGCGCCTTATTGTCAGTATTAATATCTCAAGTTATTATTAAATAAGGAGCGATAATGTCAAAACGTGAAACAGTAGAAGAATTTTTAGCCAGAGGCGGCAAAATTACTAAATGTCCTGCCAATGAACCAGTAGAGGAAGAGCACAAGGTCAATCCTACTCAGACAGCAGGAGCATCCATGATGTCCTTGGCTGAAGGCGCTCTATATTATTCAGAATCTAAGGCGAAGAAAGAGAAGAAGCTCTCTGAAAAGACTATTAACTTTGCTGTATTGCCGACTAGTCTCTTAAAATATCTACCAAAGGTTAAGAGTTAAGTAGGATCTACCTTTGCGGTGAGTATACCGTCCACAAATGTAAGCGAACCGTCTACCCCCATTGGAGTGAGCTTTGCTAAAGCTACAGTGGTAGATATTCCAGTGGGTAATGCTCTTCGCAGATTTATGACAGCAATGAGAGCAGCCGCTAGTGACTTAAAGGGAAGCTTAATCGCAGCCTGTTGAGGTTGAATCGCTGTATCGTTGTAGCCTTGCATAGCACTGAGTACCGGGTTAGCACCACCATCCTGCACGCCCTCTAGAAGTGCTTGCTGCAAAGCAGTGTCAAGCGCAGCAACAATTATCTCTTGATCATCTGTAATTGTGAGTTTGCTCATAGTCTGATTGTACTCCATGAAACATTGAGTGATGCTCATACTTTTCCGAAACGATGATTACGCATAAGACGCAAGACGTGTTCACAAAGCCTAGATATTATAAGGCCTTGTATGTTGCAGTTGTACCGTAGTTCTTTTCCGAAACGATGACAACACGTTGTACAAACCCGCAGTAAGGAAACTCAAGATAAATGAAGCCATCTAATATCAATGCAGTGCTCGATCTCGCAAAGAAGGCCAACGAGATCGGTGAAATCGTCAACCCGATGTTCACGGGCGACGCCGGTCTCGGCAAGTCGCAGATCGTTCAGCAGTGGGTCGGCAAGCAGCGTGAAATCGACCCCAAGTTCGGGTTTCTCGACCTCCGCATCGCGTATCTCGAAGCTCCCGACCTGATCGGGTTCCCCGAGACGAGCAAGGATGCCAACGGCATCGAACGCACGTGCCACCGACTCCCTGAGTTCTGGCCGACGAGCGGCAGCGGTCTCATCCTCCTCGAGGAACCGAACCGCGGCACGACGGGCGTCATGAACTGCCTCATGCAGCTCCTCACGGACCGCAAGGTTCACAACTACACCCTTCCGCCCGGCTGGATGATCGCTGCGTGCGTCAACCCGGACTCGTCCGAGTACGACGTGAACACGATGGATGCGGCGCTTAAGGACCGCTTCGAAGAATTCGAAGTCGAGTACGACGCGCTCACGTTCATGGAGTTCATGGAGCAGAAGAACTGGGACGCCAACATCCAGCGCTTCGTCGGCAACGGTGTCTGGGTGTACAAGACGCCCAAGGAGCTCGGTCAGAACGGCAAGTACATCTCGCCCCGTACCTGGAGCAAGGTGAATGCTGCTGAACGCGCCGGCCTCAGCCAGAACAATCGCATGCTCCACCGCATCACGGTGTGCGGCATCCTCGGCAAGGACATCGGCAACGAGTACCACTCGTACTGCTTCGATCAGGCGCCGGTCACCGCCCAGGAGCTCCTCAAGGACCGCAAGGGTGCGATCAAGCGCCTGAAGGAACACTGCGCTCAGGATACGTACCGTGGCGACATGATTCCGGTCACCGTCGACTCCATCATCAAGGCTTACGGCGGCAAGAAGGAGAAGTGCACGCCGGACCAGATCGATGAGGACACGATGGTCGAGGTCGCGAAGATTATCCCCGCCGACCAGACGGCCAACCTCATCAAGGGTTGCGGCTACGCCGTGGCGAAGGGTCGCATGTCGGACTTCCTCAACCAGTTCGTCAAGGATCACCCCGAGCTCATCGCCGTGATGAAGAGCAACATCAAGGTGAACCGCGCGACTGGTGTGGACAAGAAGTAAGAAGCAAGCTGTTTAAGATTGTTTTAACATGCCTCTTAAGTGACGCACCGTTACGGCAATCACCAGCTTCGCTTCTACACTTGTAATAGCCCCACCAAGTGACCTTTTAAGATTGCTACGACTGTCATTAGAAACAGCGTACTGTGCAATCACAGGTCACTTGGTGGGGTTTTGTAGTTAGCAATCCAACTAAGGAAACGTATGACCGACAAGCCTAAAGCACTTAACAGTCGAACTGTTGTTAAGCTCGATGAGAAACTTATCGAAATCAAGAAGACCAAGAAGGGATTGGTCGCGACCGAGCTCAAAGATGATGCTGTCGTAGAGGCCACTCTTCTTGAAGAAGGTGTCGATAAACTTCTTCAGAATGACATGAATCGTCTCGCAAACGAGGCTTACGAGGAAATCACGCGTGGCTTCAAGAGCACTTTGGCCTCGAATGTTCTGAAGATTGCTGGCTTCGAGAATCGATGGAGTAATGGCTGGGAGATCGACCACTGTAACGGTCGACAGTCGATGATGACCAGCTACCTTTCATCTAAAGTCCAGGCTATGATCACCCAAGAACTGGACACGCTGCTTTCTCAGCAAGAATTAGCAGACATCTTGAAGGATACTAAGAAGAACCTGCTTAAAGAAGTAAGGGATATGTTCAAGCGGGAGCTTCAGTCAAGCATGCGTACTGCTGTGTATGAACATGCCCAAACCTTCTTGAAAGAGACTATTAAGCATCATCTCGCCAAGAACCAGAAACAACTCATCAAGGAAGCAAGCGTCAAGCTGTTCGGAACTGATCCCGACAATGACAGCAGCTATGATGACGAAGGCTGAATTCTTATCCGAATATAATGTGATGTATCACCAGATGTTTCATAGCAAAGGACACTAAATGTCATCAAGACTTCGCGGCAAGTTGGAAAAGGACCTCCTCGATAAGGAGTTCGTGAGCGTTGAGCTCAAGAGCCAGGCGTTGGCTACTGTGATTTATGAGTGCTGCACCAAGACGCACCAGTTCATGGGCGCTGTCTTGCAGAGCCTCACGATCAACTACAGCCATCAGATTCCCACGGCCGGCATCCTGTTCAACACGGATGCCAAGCACTGGGAAATGCTCATCAACCCGTACTTCTTCTGCAAGAAGTTGAACGGCGATCAGCGCAAGGCTGTGCTCTTGCACGAGCTGAGCCATATTCTGCACAAGCACCCCCTCCGCGTGCCGTTCCTCAAGATTTCGCCCCGCAAGCGCATCCTGATGAACATCGCCGCTGACATGGCCATCAACCAGTTCATCAAGAACATCCCCGATGGGTGCCCGCAGTGCACGCCATATGACCCAGATCACCCGGTCAAGTGCCCCAACGAGATGTGCCCAGGCCGCGGCATCTTCCTGCGTGACTTCTACGATATCGACGACAAGACCAAGGCGCGAATCCCGTGGAAGGCCAATCAGACGATGGAGCACTACTACGAAAAGCTCCTAACGCGCTTCCAGGACCCCGATGACGGCAATGGTCATGATGATGGCAATGCTGGCGGCGGCGCGGACACTGGTGACCTGCCGCAGACCATCGACGAGCACCTCTGGGACAACGGCGCCGTCGAAGAGAAGGACATGCTCGATGCGACTGAAGAGTTGGCCAAGCGCGCGATGGTTAAGGCTCGCCTTGACTACGATGCTCTGCCCGGCACGGTGAAGGAGCTGCTCGAAGACATCAAGGCTCGTCGTGCTGAGCTCAACTACAAGCAACTTATCATGCAGGCCATGAAGCGCCATGCGAGTGGCCATGACCGTGACTTTACGTGGACGCGGCCGTCCAAGCGTTACGGCAACAAGGCCCGCGGCACCAAGGTCGGCGAGCTGCCGAAGCTCGAGATCTACCTCGACTCGTCGGGCTCGATTTCCATCGAAGAGCTGAACGGGTTCCTCGAGGTCGTTGACCAGTTCCTCCGAGTCGGCTCACGCAAGTGCAACCTCGGCTTCTTCCACACTCAGCTTTACAAGTTCGACAAGTACAAGATGGGTGCAAAGGTGAAGCGTGAGGACATCGAGAGCGGTGGTACGGACCTCACACCCGTGATGAAGTCAATCCTCACTAACAAGGCTGACATGGCCATCATCGTCACCGACGGCTGCTACGGTGACGTGCGTTGCGAGGACTGGATGAAGCCCGGCGAAAAGTTCCCGCAGACGCTCTTCGTCATCAGCAAGGATGGTACGTCTGACCACCCGCTTCGCCGGTTCGGCTCCGAGACCGTCAAGATCCCCGATTCTGCCACCTTCAAGAAGCAGTAATAAGGATAGGCTATGACGATTAAGCAAGTGCCGGCTGGAATGGGCTTGAAGAAGCCCATCATTGGATGGAAGAAGACGTATCGTAGCGAACGAGGTGAGCTTCGTCAAGTGTTGGTAATGCTCCAGATTATGGGACAGTACAACGTTAATGCTTTCGACGGCATAGATCGAACCAATAAGCGCAGGACTTCAAAGGCTTTGGTTCTGGCTCAGTTCTACCTGAACCGTTCCCTTGGTATAAATTACGCATACTCCTACGCTAGCCGATACATAGGCGACATGTGTTACAAGCCCAGTTATAGTAGTCATGATCACTCTTTTGTCTATCGAACGGGCGAAATCGTGACGCCTAAGGGCACTTTTGAGCTCAGTAGCGAAGCGTGTGCTCCCGGCATTCACTACTTCGCCGACATCGATGACGCAATCAACTATTGAACGTGCCTAAGGGTCAAGTTTTGCAGTGGGCGCAGAGACCGAAGGATCGTATGCCTCCAGATGAAGTACTTTCAGTATACAGGGCACTCGGCATCCTTCGGTCTCTGCGCTTATGCAGCTCTTTGGCTTTTAAGTTTGCAACAGACCGAAATAGAGTTGCTAAAATGGTGATTGCCCGATATATGGATACACCATAGTGTATAATTAAGGTCTATGACCGACCAGACCATTTCAGTTCTAGAGAAGTTAGAGCAGTTACTTAAGACAGCGCGAGACATTGCAGCCGAGGAAGAGATCGAAGAGTTGATTAAGTCGTGCCCTCGATGCGGTAAGCCCTCGAAAAATAAGAGCAATCCTAGCGGGCGCTGCTCTTCTTGTCTAAAGAAGCTAGCCTCTAATAAGAAAAAGGTTGGTCACTATCTCCATGAGCACAAAGTGGCAGACGACGCCCTTAGACGCCAAAAAGGTAAAAACGGTACCGCTCATAAGAAGTCTTCTGGCCTTGGATCTCGCAAGTCCATTATCCGTCAGACGCATGCTGCAGAAGCTAAAACTGGACAAGTACTTTCCCCGGACCGGAAGGACAACTCGAAAGGATACTCTGCTTCAAATACTCGAATGGTGCCACCGGAACTTAATCGCGGGCGCCATCACGTAGATAAGAAGAAGCTAGCGGCGTGGAAAAAGAAGCTTAAGAAGACTGAAACCACAGACGAGGAATTTTACACCTACGTCTTGTCAAAGGCGACTGAGATTGGTTCTTCTGAAGAACTGATTAAGGCCCTCGAGGAAATGTCTCCAACTGAATCAGAAACATTCCTCGATAATCTAGATGTAGAATAATTCAGAAATCATAAACAACAAATAAAAGGAGTTGTGATGCAATTGCTTGTCAATGTGCTTTGCTTCTTGTCTGGTGTATTTGCCATAATCGCAGCGTTGATTGCTTGGGCTCGATATCTTTCTATGAAGGAGCGAGCAGAAGTAGCCGAAAAGGCAAAAGCTGATGTAGAAACATCTTTGCAGGGGTTATACGAACAGCAGAAACAAGCCTCTGAAGCACTTCAGAATACTTTCGCAGAACTCTTGCATAAGCGTGCGCAAAAGCAACATCCAATCGACGACGACTCCTCCGTCAAAGAACGGCTTCGTCGAGCAGTTGAGCTTACCGCACTGCAGACCAAAATCAATAAGAACTTGGGGCCAGAGCTTGCTATGCAGCACAACGAGCTTGAGCTCGAGAAACTCTCTGTGCTAAAAAGCATCATCGCTGATGGATTCGATCCACTGATCACCATCCGCTTTAACACTGGTGAAGAAGAAATGTTGCTGAGTAGCTACATTCAATCAATCACCAAAGGACTCGCGTAATATGGCAATTCATATCGTTACTAGCAGGTTTTTTCTGGCCTGCGAGAAAGTGCTATCTGTAAAAATTGAAGAATTTCTTGCCAATCCGGAAGCTCAGAAAGCTTTAAAGAAGGCCATCAAGAAGAAGGGTGTTAAGAAGACGCCTGTCAAGAAGGTGGAACCGAAGTACGAATACTCTATCACCATCACCTATAATCCGGTTGTGCCGAATGGCCAGGCTCACAACTATGACACGGGCGAATATTGCTTGTCTATCAATATCCGTGACAAGGATAAGGCCCACGCGACATACGCCGAGATCCTCAAGGAAGTTCAGGAGCAGCACCCGAACGAGGGGTATCTCGACAAGTTGGTCAATCAGATGTTGGCGTCCGATGAGTTCACCATCAAGACGCCCTCTGACAATTAATTGTAAGAACCGTATTCTTATCCGAATCAATCCCTAGACATCTAGGGATATTGATTCGTGTTCCTTTGGAGTGCAAATGGGTACGCTTCGGGATGAAGCTTATGAAAAATTAGATTATTTGTCGCAACTTACGGAGATTGTTGTAAGTCCGCAGAATGAATTGCTCGGACGCCTGCCTGATAAGTTAGAACTTAAACTAGAAGACATTAAGCGTCTAAAGTACAAGTTGTGGTATCAAAAAACGTCTTTTGAGTTAACGCTGAGCGCTGTGTTGGGATCTCTTGTCACTTCGGAAGAATATCAGTATATGGCTGATATATTGCCGCACTTCCAGTTGCAGGTTTCTGATGATTTAGAGATTGACTTCATTGAAAAAACGATGGTTGGCAGTATTTACCTCGTAAAGATTAATCCTCAAATTGAGGAAAAGAAGCTGCTTGAAATTGCCGTCGACCGTGCAAGTCGCCAGATGAATAGTTATGTTTGGTCGGGCAAGCGGATGCGTGAACGAGCTGTTACTGTATTAAACACTATGCAGGCCGGTCGAGGTACAGCCTGGTTGCAAAACGTAAACGGTACCACCAAGTACTCAGCCGAGGCAGAAATAAAGGCACTACTTTCCGAACTAATTCTCGATAATAAGTGGCGGATTCGCAACGCCGATACAATCGTGAAGGTTGGTAAGTGGATTGATAGCTACATGAGTGGAGCTGAAATTGGCCTCATCAACTTATTGAAGTTGAAAATTATGGTTGACAAAGACCTTCCTATCTACTCTGTTGATGAGGTGACTAATGTCGACCCCGCTTGAACGTCTCACTAAAATTGCAAATGCCAGAGAGCCAGCGCTCGTGAAGTTTAAGCGTTTGCCCGGCGAAACTCGCACAGACAAAATCACACTGCAATGTGAGATTGTCAAGTCGTCTAAATTGACTGAAACTCTTGAAGACAAGAAGTTATATAACTTGTTGAGTTCCCAAATCGAAGAGCGATGGGATGACACACAAGACAAGTTTGCCGTAACCGCTTCCGCAGAAAGCCTGTGGAATTATATGTTGAATTGTTTGGTACACAAATATGAAACGGATAGTAGTCGTTGCGCGGCAACAAAGCGCAAGACTATAGATTTTATCCGCAAAATTAAGCTTGATGACAAGCTGTTATCAGAGTTTATTATGCAGGCCTTTATCCACGTGTTTTCAAAAAACTACTTAGATCTCGATGACCAAGGTCGAGCTACGTATCTTGAGCAATTTAATTCCCTGAGGAGAACCTTTGGAAAACGAGTTCAATGAAGTTGAGACTGAAGTTGAAGAGAAAGTTGTTGTGCGTCGCAAGCTTACTAATGACGATGTTGTGAAATATGAGCCGATGGTTGAGAAGTTCATTCGTGATAGCTGTATGAAGAACTGGAACGAGGCCAAGACAGGCGGCCCGGATATGCCGCTGGGCGCGTCCGGCTATACTCTGGCCGATCTTCGACAACATCTTCGCACTGAAATCTGTATCGCACTTCAGAACTTCAATCCCGAATATCGTACTAAGGAAGGTCGGTCGGTTAAAGAAAGTACGTTTGTGTATCAGCACCTCACATTCCGTGTTGGCCAGCTCATGAAGCGACTCACTAAAAAGCGAGCGGGCTATGGTGTTCGCCACAGTCCAGTTCATTTGGTGATTGAGGACGGAGTTGAAGAATCTGACTATCAAGACCTTGACCTCGCGCTTGCACACGATAAGAAGCGCGAAATCTCACACGACAAAAAGAGTCAGGTTGACAGGTTCTTAGAAGCGAAGGCCCGCGGGAGAATCTTCCGCGATGTTTAATTCTTTGCGAGCGAAGATTGCCGGTTTGGCAGGGCTTGCATTCTATGCAGGAACTATGTTCCTGGTCGAGGTTGGAAACAGGGTGCACAAGAAATGGCCAAGGTCTCTCGGTGACGACGCTCCCACAGATTGATACATGCGGAACATGTGGTCACCTTTGGGCCGACCATTATGACTGCACATACTGTTTGCATGACAACTGTGCTTGTGGACCGTGCATGTTATGCAGCACTCAATTTGTGGAAAACCCCGTTAACCATGGGGCGTGCAAAAATTGTAAAACATTACAAGCAGCAATAGAAGATTTACTGGGAGAATAAATGAAGCTCAACATGAAAACGCGCAATGATTGTGATCACGAAGAAGATGAAGCGGACGGTGAAGCAGTGTCAGTTGTTGGGCAAATCCCTGAGATCATGGACCAGGATGGTCCGATTTGGGTGAATAAGTTCACTGAGGACACGGCGAGAGCATTCGTCAAGCAGATTCAGCATCAGAGCAAGCAAGACCCCAATCAGCCGATTATCATCTACATCGACTCTGGCGGCGGTGACGCATATTCCCTCCTTACCATGATTGGCGCAATGGAACAGGTTCCTAACCAGATTATCACCTGTGCACACGGTAAGGCGATGAGTGCTGGAGCCATTCTCCTAGCGTGTGGAGATGTGCGTTTCGCTTCAGAATATAGCTCTGTCATGATTCATGAGATCAGTTCTGGCGCTGCGGGTCACATTGACGACATTCATGTTCAGCACGCCAATCTAACCAAGCTCAATGAGAAGATTATGAAGCTTCTCACCAAGAAGCTCAAGCTTAAGGGTGGAGTTTCTGCACTCAAGAAGCTCTTTACCGAATCTAGGGATCTGTACCTAGACGCTGAACAGGCAAAGTCCTTGGGCTTCGTAGACCACATCGGTATTCCCATGCTACAGAAGAATCTTTCAGTTCAGTACATTTTGTCGCACAGCCCGAGAGGAAACGTCGATGACAAAGGAACGCCTGCTAAGAAGACTAAGAATTAATGGAAAGCCAGTGAAGATGCTGGGCAACCAGCTGGTCTTCGATACAATTGTCGAAGAACATCAGCGTAATCAGCAAGAAGTTAATGACGACAAGCAGCACTCCGAGAAAGAAAATGGACCCACTTCGACACGTTAAGTTTTTTGCAGCAGTGAAGCATACAGGCCAGAACTACGGTTCTGGTTTGGCTTATACGCACCATTTGGCTGCTGTTGAGCAGGTGTTACGACGGTTCAACATCACAGATGAAGCCATGCTTACTGCAGCATGGCTTCATGATGTCGTCGAGGACACAGAGACCAAGTTGAAAGAAGTTGAAGAGATGTTTGGTCCTGATGTTGCGCGGCTGGTACATGCTGTCACTAATGAGGATGGCCCGAATCGCAAGACTCGAGCGGCGCTTACGTACCCCAAGATTCGCGAGGGTGGCGAGAATGCTATCCGTCTTAAGCTGGCTGACCGTATTGCCAACGTTGAGATGGGAGGCAATCTCGTTGGCATGTACAAGAAGGAATACGAGGACTTCAAGCGGGCCCTGTATACGACCGGGCAAGCGGAAGACATGTGGGGACACCTCGATACCCTACTGGATGGTCGAACGCGGTAGGGCGTGACGCAAAGACACAATGAAGCACAAGCGCCTCATCAGCGACCGAACTGTCGCGTCATTCCTGAGCATAATGCTCCAATTGAAGCTGGCTAGTGAACCACTACCATTTAATTTGTATTTAAGATTAATGCGGTTAGCAACCAAACTCCATCACAACAGGAACAAGAGAAGACATGAGCACACATCGAGTGGAAATCATTGAAATTCAGGCAATAAACGGTCACCTCAACGCAGATCGCCTCGAGTTGGCGACGGTGCAAGGCTGGCAAATCGTCGTAGGCAAGGGCAATTTCAAGCCTGGAGAACTCGCTCTCTATGTGCCGGTCGACTCCGTTCTGCCTAACTCACTTGAGGAGCGCCTGTTTCCTCCTGGGTCGAAGATCACCCTCAAAAAGGGTCGGATTCGTTCGATCAAGATTCGTGGTCAGATGTCGCAGGGCATGCTGATTCCGCTTAGTGAAGTGG